>Ga0114931_10012144_pt1 | contig 10103 bp, 8 predicted proteins | sample 2SBtaG_FD_89579 | JGI IMG/M metagenome (GOLD analysis project Ga0114931, IMG submission 89579) | Deep subsurface microbial communities from Kolumbo volcano to uncover new lineages of life (NeLLi) - 2SBTROV14_V59a metaG | ecosystem: Environmental > Aquatic > Marine > Volcanic | place: Kolumbo... | reverse complement strand
CGCATCAGCCGCAGAATCAACGTCGAGGCAAACGTGCGCGGACGTGACCTCGCCTCGTTCGTCGCTGACGCCCAGAAGGCCGTCGAGGAAGGCGTCGACTTGCCGCTCGGCTGGACCATCGAATGGGGCGGGCAGTTCGAGAACCTCGCCCAAGCCTCGCAGCGCCTGGCGATCCTGGTCCCACTGGCTCTGCTCTTGATCTTCGTACTGCTCTTCTCGACTTTCAACTCGGCGCGACTCGGCGCGCTCATTTTCCTCAACGTCCCGATGGCAACCACCGGTGGGTTGCTCGCACTCAGCCTGCGCGGTTACCCGTTCTCCATCTCCGCGGGGGTCGGATTCATCGCCCTCTTCGGCGTCGCGGTGCTCAACGGCGTGGTCCTCGTCTCCTACATCGTCGAACGGAGAAAGAAGGGCGAGACCCCGGACCAGGCCGCGGCTTCCGCGGCCAGCGCTCGGCTTCGCCCTGTGCTGATGACCGCGCTTGTCGCGTCGCTGGGGTTCGTGCCGATGGCACTCGCGACCAGTGCCGGTGGTGAAGTCCAGCGCCCGCTGGCAACGGTCGTCATCGGCGGGCTCGTAACATCGACTCTACTCACCCTGCTGGTACTCCCAGCAGTCTACGGTTGGTTCGCCGAGCGGCGCATTGACATCGAAGTGTAAGCAGATTCATCCATGATGAGAATCATCGCGATCATCCAGCCCTTCATGTTCCAGCGTGTCTGCGAGGCGTTGCGCGCTATCGACGACCTCCCGGGCCTCACCGTGTCGGACGTCATCGGCTGTGGAAAGGGCATAGGCGTCGCCACATCAGACGTCGTAAAAAACCGCACGGGCGACCCTCTGTCCCAAAATCGGGTGCTCACCCACCGATCACCCGCTTGACGCATATACCCGGTAGGGGTATGAGGTATCACCATGCTTTGTCCGGCGGAGAAAAAAAAAGCACTGGCTCGGATCCGGCGAATAGAGGGCCAGGTGACCGCGATTCGCCGGATGATCGAGGAGGATAAGTACTGCGTCGACGTTCTCCTGCAGATCTCTGCGGCTCAGGGAGCTCTCGGGCAAGTCGGCAAGATCGTGCTCGGCGGACACATGAGCACCTGTGTCACCGAGGCATTCTCCGATGGCAACGAGGACCAACGGCGCACCAAGATCGACGAGTTGTTAGCCGTTTTCTCGCGCTACGGACACCTGGGCGCCCGCGGAGCGTGAGCCATGGTTGACGATCTCGGAATTCTATTCGTATACACGGGGAACAGAGAGGGTTATTCAGATGTTCGCAGAGCTAATACTGAGCAATTCTGGTCCACGGCTCGGGTAGCGCTCGGTTAGCGGACGGACTGATTCACGATGACCATCGATTTCAAGCGAGTACGTCGTAACAGAGGTTTCCGGGCGCTCCTCTCAGCGGTTTGGCTGCCGTACCTGATCGTTCAGTGCACGACGTGTCCGGCCATGGCGACGAGCCTCGCTCGCTGCAGCGGTTGCACCGATGTCGAGCCAGCCGCCGAACACGGCCGGGGACACCGGGCCGAACGCAACGGCGAGCACGCGGCCGCACACCACGACGGTCACGATGACGGCGGGAACGCGGCCCACCGCGGACGCGGCGAACGCCGCGAGCACCACATCGCTCAGGCTGCGCCGGGCGCCCCGACAGAGGACGCTCACGATCACGCGCCCGGCGACGATTGCTGCTCGTCATGGAACAGCCGCGCCACCATGTTGGCGGCCCGGATCGTGATTCCATCGCCCGCCGCGATCGTTCTACCGTGGTCGATTCCGAAACCAGCTCAGGCCGCTACCGTTCTCCGCTCTCGGCTTGCGCGAGTCGATCCGTCCCAGAATTCGCCACCGATCTACCTCGCCCGCCTCACCCTGCTGCTTTGAGTTACCCGCAAGGCGCGGCCCACGTGTCGTAGTCTGGCGGACTCCCGCGCTCGCGCGCTTTCGGTCCGGGCCAGCACTGGCCGACACGTAGCGACCCGCCTTGCTCAGCGCGGCACGCGCCGCGCCGCCGGCGGGGTCGTGCCCCGCCACCGGACACGGTCCCGGTTCCAGCGCGCGGCGCCGTCACGTTGATGGCACACCAGCACGGCTCATCGAATCACCTTGTGTGCTTCGTGCTGCCGGCAGGCCGAAAGGGAGTAACTCCATCGCAAGGCGAAGCTGGACAACACCTACAAACGAATATGGAGGCTACGATGACGACTCGAAATACGATGAAGACCGGATCCGGGATCCTTGCCGGGTTTGCCCTCCTCGCCCTTACATTCGTCGCATTACCTGGGTCCACCAGCGCAGGAGGCGGGGTTACGGACGCCAACGTTGCGGAGAGAAGCGCCTCGGCATCGACCGCGGCCGATCACCAAGCGCTAGCTGAGTATTTCCGCGGCAAGGCAACTGAGGAGAGTAAGAGGGTCGCGATGCACGAAGACATGCTGGCCCGCATGAAGGGGCACGGCAAACCGGCCAAGAACCTCATCCCCCACTGCAACTCCCTCATCCACTCGGCGCGGCAGAGCCAGGAAGCATACGAGAATCTCGCCAAGCTGCACTCGGAGATGGCTAAGAAGGCCCGCGACTAGGACCGTTCGCCGATGACTCTATCGACACCAGAGCGAAGGAGGAAAAAGGATGAAAATGCAGATCAGCCACGACTCCGGCGGTGCCGGACCGTTCGCGAGGATGAAACTGAGGGTGAGAAACTCCAAGTTTCAGGTCAGAACCGGCCTGTTGGCCGTCGCACTCTCTTTGGTTGCGGCCGTCTCGGTCGCACTAGCCGAGGAAGGTCACTCCGCTCGCGGACCGTTGCCCGGGCAAGGGGATGGCCTTTCGATGACGAAGCTCTACACCGGCGATCAGACCAAGGTAGGGACGTTCAAGGGCAAACTCGTCTGTCTGCGCTGCGACCTCGGCGACGCCCCCGGAGCGATGAAACAGTGCGCAGCCAAAGGACACCGCCATGCGCTGTCAATGGAAGGAGGAGACATGATTCACCCTCTCCTCGCCGGAACAAAGGAGGCTCAGGAGCAGATCAATTCGGGCGAACTGCACGGCAAGAACGTGGCAGTGCACGGAAACTACTACCCGAATACGGGGTTCATCCTCACCGACCGGGTCACGGCAGTGCCGTGACCGTGGCGACCCTATCGGCCAATATTTGCCCCGGCCTCGCGCGTGGGATCGTCTCCTCCGCGCGGTGCGCTGACGAGGCCCGGTAGCGTGATGCAGACACGCTTTACCCAGTCTACGACGTGGCCAGCGAGCGCGAGGTCGCGCTCGCTGATTCTTTTCGCGGCACTCGCGGTGGCCTCTTGCGGAACGATCGATCGGTCCTTGCAACAACAAGTCGCACTGGAAGCAGTCGAGGTGAGCCCTCCGGTCGACGACGACGAGGAAGTGCAGCGGGTCGCTGTCGAAGCCGCCGACGAAGGTCCACCGCTGCGCGGCGACACACCCTTACCCGCCGACGCCGGACTCGAGGATTACATCCAGATCGCGCTGCGCGACAGCCCGACAATTCGCCGCGCCGTTCGCCGGGTCCAGGTCCTCGGCTACGAAGTTCCGCAGGTGACATCACTGAGCGACCCGATGGTCAATCTGATCCCGCCGACCGGGGATATGGTGCAGACGGCGGCGGGCATGACCGCGGGTGGCGTCAGCGCGACGCAGAAGATCCCCTTTCCCGGCAAGCTCAGCACCCGCGGCCGCTCGGTCGAACAATCGGTGAGGATGGCACTCAGCGACCTGGCCGACGCGAGGATCTCGACCATAGCGAAAGTACAGAGGGCCTACGACGCATACTACCTGGCGGACGTGTCGATTCGGATCACACGCCAGAGCCAGCAGTTATTACGGCAAATCCGCGATGTCGCCGCTGCTCGCTACCGGGCCGGTACCGCGACGCAGCAGGACGTGTTGCGGGCCGAGGTGGAGCTCTACGGCTTGACGAACGAGCTGATCACCCTCGACCAACGCCGCACCACTGCGCGCGCGTTGTTGAACAGCCTGATGAACCGCCGCGTCGACGCCGACCTACCGCTGCCGAACGAATTCGAGATCGAGCAGATCGAGTGGAAACTACCTCAGGCGATGGGCGCGGCAGTACAGTCCAACCCTCAACTGGCCCGGGTGCAAGCTCAGATCAAACGCGACCTCGAGAACGTCCGCCTGGCTCGTCTCGAGTACCTTCCCGACCTGACGATCGGCTACGGGTCCACCTTCATTTCCACATCCGGAGTCAGCCCAGTGTCCAACGGCAACGACGCATGGAATCTGTCTTTCGGCCTCAACCTGCCGATCTGGTGGCAGAGGCTGCGCGCCCAGGTGCTGGAGATGAACGCGCAAGCGCTGTCGTCGGTGGAACAGTACGACGAGCTTCGCACGCTGATTTTCTTCCAGCTGCAGGACGCGCTGGTGCAGATCGATACGCAGTACCGTCAGGCCGTATTGCTACGCGATCTGATCGTGCCACGGGCCTGGCAGACCGTCGAAGTCTCGGCATCCGCCTACCGCGCGGGATCCGTCGATTTCACCCCACTGATCGACAACTGGCGCAAGTGGCTCGAGTTTTCTCTCGACTACCACCGCGCGCTCGCCGGACTCGAGCAGCGCTTCGCCGACCTGCAACAACTCGTCGGAATGCGATTGCCACGGACACCGCCAGTTCCCGCTGCCCAAGCCGCTGTCGACGAACGGTCTTCGAACACTCCCCCGGAAGGGACAGAACAACCATGAGAATTCGCACACGGATCGCCGGAACCATTCTTACTCTCGCGGCCTTTGCCGCCGGGCTCTTCGCCGCCCGATTCTGGGTGCCTGGAGCGCCAGGCGGACGCTCCCACGCGGAGGTCGGTCTCGGAGATGGGAGCGAAGAGGAGAGCGAGGACAATACCTGGTACACCTGCGGCATGCACCCCGAGGTGGTGCAGGACCACCCCGGGGATTGCCCCAAGTGCGGCATGCGTCTCCAGCCAATGGCAGCCGACCGCGCCGCAGCCCTCGGCTTGACGAGCTCTGCGGAATCCGCCGGCAAGCCCGATGCCGAACGCGTGGTTCTCTACTGGAAGTCGTCCATGATTCCGGGCGAGATTCACCAGCAACCCGGCAAAGATTCGATGGGAATGGACCTGATCCCCGTCTACGAGGACGAGGTCTCCAGCGGTCCGTCGATTCGGATCGACCCGGTCACCGAACAGAACATGGGCATCCGCATCGGCAAGGTGATTCGCGGCCCTCTGGTGCGAAACATCCGCACCGTCGGCTTCGTCGAATACGACGAGGCGACCTTGGCCACGGTCACGACCAAAGTGGACGGCTGGGTCGAAAAGCTCTACGTCGACCAGACCGGCGCGCAGGTCCACAAAGGCGACCCGCTGTTCGAGCTCTATTCGCCCGAGCTGTTTTCCGCGCAAGAGGAGTACCTGGCGGCCCGCCGCAACCTGCAGGTCGAAGATGTCCAGAGCGTTCCGCGCTCGCTCCTCGATTCGAAGACCCTGCTGCGCGACGCGCGGACGCGCCTCGAGTACTTCGACATCAGCTCGGCGCAGATCGCGAAGCTCGAACGAACCGGCACGATCAGCAAGACGCTGACGATCCATGCTCCCTTCACCGGGATCGTAACGCACAAGAACGTCGTCGAGGGGCAACGGATCCAGGCCGGCGGAGATCTGTTCCGCATTGCCGATCTGTCGACCGTGTGGGTCATCGGCAAGGTCTTCGAGTACGACCTCCCTTTCGTCCGCCTCGGCCAGGAAGCGTTGATGACGCTCAGCTATCTACCGGGAAAGACCTTCCGCGGACGGGTCACCTACGTGTACCCGTACCTCGAAGAGAACACGCGCGAGATACCGATACGCATCGAGTTCCACAACCCCGGCTACGAGCTGAAGCCCGGTATGTACGCCACGCTGGAGCTGGCCGGCAATCTAGCCGACGAGGCAACCCTGGTACCCGACGTCGCCGTAATCGACACGGGCACCCGTTCGGTAGCGTTCACGACGGCGGAGTCCGGCCGTTTCGAATTGCGCAACGTCAAGACCGGCGCGCGTGCTGAGAACGACTATCTGCAGGTGCTTTCCGGACTGGTACCCGGAGAAACTGTCGTGATCTCGGGACAGTTCCTCCTCGACTCCGAGAGTCGCCTGCGCGAAGCCGCGCTCAAGATGATCGAGCCGGCCGATGTCAGCCGCGCCGCAATGGGGGACTCGGCGGTGCCGGAGGACGACGGCGCGCCTCATTCGCACGACATGAGCCAGGACGAAGAAACGTACTACGTGTGCCCGATGCCGGAGCATGTCGACATCCTCTACGAAGAGCCCGGGCAGTGCCCGATCTGCGGGATGGAGCTGGTCCCGGTCCGACGCAAAGCAGGACACGTCGAAACTCCCCGCATTGACCATTGGACTTGCCCTATGCCCGAACACTCATCGGTCCACAGCAATGGTCCGGGGAAATGTCCGATCTGCGGAATGTCGCTGATACCTGTCCCAGTCGATGCTGCCCAGGATCAATCCCAAGGTGCAACCGGCGGCGCCCCCCGCGACGACACCGCGGCCAATCGTCACGAGCACCAGCATGCCCACTGACCACATTCAGTTCCGCGGCGATCGCTACCGGCGAAAGGCAACCCTCTTCCGGACGCTCGCCCTGCCCTCCCCAAAGGACCGCACATGATCGCCCGCGTCATCGATTTTTCCTTGCAGAACAAATTTCTCGTTCTGCTGATGTCGGCCGTCATCCTTTTCGGAGGCTACTTCGCCATTTCGCGAACACCTCTCGATGCTATCCCGGATCTGTCGGATGTGCAGGTGATCATCTTCACCGAATATCCGGGGCAGGCGCCGCGCATCGTCGAGGATCAGATCACCTACCCACTGACGACCAAGATGCTCTCAGTACCGTTCGCAAAGGTCGTTCGCGGCTACAGCTTCTTCAATTTCTCGTTCGTCTACATCATCTTCGAGGACGGTACCGACATGTACTGGGCGCGCAGCCGCGTCCTTGAGTACCTGAGCCAGATGCAAGGCCAGTTGCCGGCCTCGGTCACCCCCCAGTTGGGACCCGACGCCACCGGCGTCGGCTGGGCCTTCATGTATGTGCTCAACAGCCAGACCCACGACCTGCAACAGCTGCGCAGCCTCCAGGACTGGTACCTGAAGTACGAGCTCACGGCCATCGAGGGGGTTTCGGAGATCGCCAGCATCGGCGGATTCACCAAGCAGTATCAGGTGACGGTCGATCCCGAGAAGCTGCGCGCTTACGACATTCCATTGCAAAAGGTACGTCACGCCATCCAGCGCTCCAACAACGAGGTCGGCGGCCGTGTCATGGAAATGTCCGAAACCGAGTACATCGTGCGCGTCAAGGGCTATATCCAGGACCCGAAAGAGCTCGCGATGACGGCCGTGGGATCTCGATCGGATGGAACCCCCATTCTCATCTCCGACATCGGAAAAGTGAGCCTCGGACCCGACATGCGGCGCGGCGTGGCGGAATGGAATGGACAGGGTGAAACGGTCGGCGGCATTGTCGTCATTCGCTACGGAGCCAATGCTCTCGACGTCATCAACCGGGTCAAGGCGAAGCTCGCCGAGCTCCAGGCCGGACTGCCCGAAGGGGTGACGATAGAGGTCGCGTACGACCGCTCGCGGCTCATCGAGCACGCGGTCGAGACTTTGCGCGAGAAGCTCTTCGAGGAGTCGCTCGCCGTGTCGCTCGTGTGCGTCGCGTTTCTGTTCCACTTCCGCAGCGCGCTGGTCGCCATCCTGACTCTGCCCATGGCCGTGCTGATGGCGTTCATGGTCATGTACTACCAGGGCATCGGCGCCAACATCATGAGCCTCGGCGGCATCGCCATCGCGATCGGCGCAATGGTCGACGCGGTCATCATCATGATCGAGAACGCCCACAAGCACATCGAACACGACAAAGGAAAGAAGCCGCACTGGGAAATCATCCGCGATGCTTCCATCGAAGTCGGGCCGACGCTGTTCTACTCACTGCTCGTCATCACGGTGAGTTTTCTACCGGTGTTTACGCTCGAGGCGCAGGAAGGCCGGCTATTCAAACCCCTGGCGTTCACCAAGACCTATTCGATGGCCGCCGCAGCCTTTCTATCGGTGACCCTCGCCCCGGTACTGATGGGCCTCCTCATCCGGGGCCGCATCGTACCCGAAGCGCGCAACCCGCTGAATCGATTCCTCGTCGCCGTCTATCATCCGACGATCGAGTTCGCGCTGCGTCACAAGAACGTCTGCTGGGCGATGATCTTCGGCGCGGCTCTGCTGGTAGCAGGCACGTGGTGGCCGTACAGCAGGCTGGGATCGGAGTTCATGCCGCCGCTCTACGAGGGGGATCTCCTGTACATGCCGACCACGCTTCCCGGGATCTCGATCACGAAATCGCGCGAGCTTCTGCAACAGACGGATCGCATCATCGAGACCTTCCCCGAAGTACATCACGTGTTCGGCAAGGTCGGACGCGCCGAGACCGCAACCGACCCAGCGCCGCTCAGCATGATCGAAACGACGATCATGCTGAAGGAGGAAGAGGACTGGCCAGAAGTGGACATCACCGACGCGAGCGGGGATGTCGTCGCGCACCGCAGGCGCACGCCGGACGAGCTCATCGATGCGATGAACGCCGCCGTCCAGTTCCCCGGCGTCACCAACGCCTGGACCATGCCGATCAAGACGCGGATCGACATGCTCTCGACCGGGATCAAGACCCCGGTCGGCATCAAGATCTCCGGCTCCGACCTGCCGACGCTGCAACGTATCGGCGAACAGGTCGAGTCGGTAGTGCGCAATGTGCCCAACACGCTCAGCGTCTACGCGGAGCGCGTCGTCGGCGGGAACTACGTCAACATTACCATCGACCGCCGGGAGATCGGTCGATACGGCCTCACCGTCGGCGACGTGCAGGACGTCATCGCAACTGCCGTCGGCGGCATGAACGTATCGACGACCATCGAAGGCCTCGAGCGCTATCCCATCAACCTGCGATACCCGCGCGAGCTGCGCGATAACCTGGAACGGCTGGGCGCCATTCTCGTCCCGACCCCGATGGGCCAACATATCCCGCTCGCCCAGCTGACAACCATGCAACTCAGCAAGGGCGAGCCGAGCATCAAGAGCGAGAACAGCCGGCCGAACACGTGGATCTACGTCGACCTCAAAGACATCGACGTCGGCACCTACGTCGCGCACGCGCAGAAAGCCGTCGCCGACGCGATCGAGAACAGTGAGATCGAGCTACCGGCCGGATACAACATCTTCTGGTCCGGCCAATACGAATACATGGTCCGCGCCCAGCAACGCCTGATGATCGTTATCCCGATCACGCTGATGATCATCATCCTCATCATCTACCTGAACACCCGCAATTTGATGGAAACCTTCATCGTTTTGCTCGCGGTGCCGTTCAGCTTGGTGGGAGCGATCTGGTTGATCTGGTTTCTCGACTACAACATGAGCATCGCCGTGTGGGTGGGAATCATCGCGCTCGCCGGTCTCGATGCAGAAACGGGGGTGGTGATGCTCCTCTACCTCGACGTCTCCTACAAGGATTGGCAGGGTAAGGGGATGATGCAGAACCTGGGAGATCTGCGCGAATCGATCTACCACGGCGCCGTACAGCGCGTTCGCCCCAAGGCGATGACGGTCTCCGTCATCCTCGCCGGTCTGATGCCCATCATGTGGAGTCACGGCGCCGGGGCCGACGTGATGAAGCGGATCGCCGTGCCCATGGTCGGCGGTGTCACGACCTCGTTCCTCATGGAGCTACTGATCTACCCCGCAATCTATTTCGTCTGGAAGGGCTGGCGCCTGCCGCACGGAGAACCGACGGCGCCATCCGCCCCAGCCTCGGAACCCGGTTGAAGGCGGATACCGTCATGAAGGAAAATGGACACTCATTCCGTTCACCAGGTGGGCCGGCGAGCGTGCGCCGCGGCGCGGTTCCGGCCCTTGCGATACACACTGGATGCCACATGAAATCGAGTCGCCTATGAGGTCGACACCGAGGATCCTGCTAACCCTCATAGCAGTGCTTTCTGCCGCTACGGCTTTCGCGTGGGCAGTCGTTGCCGGGCACGG
>Ga0114931_10012143_pt1 | contig 10103 bp, 8 predicted proteins | sample 2SBtaG_FD_89579 | JGI IMG/M metagenome (GOLD analysis project Ga0114931, IMG submission 89579) | Deep subsurface microbial communities from Kolumbo volcano to uncover new lineages of life (NeLLi) - 2SBTROV14_V59a metaG | ecosystem: Environmental > Aquatic > Marine > Volcanic | place: Kolumbo... | reverse complement strand
TTAAAGTTTGATGGGGCTGGCAATTCCACGGCTTCATTTGACGTCGCGACTGGTCCACGTGGCTCGGACTGGATCGATCTGTCTGCCGATCAAAAGACATTACTCTATACGTCGGAAGGCAATAAGGTCAGGGCCTTTGATGTTTCCACGAACACCCAGCTTGCAGATTTTTCCACTGCACTGACGCGATCATTCGCGCTTCGCATTCTCGGAGATGGCGGTGTTCTGGTAGCAAATACGAGCGATGTCAAGCGGCTGGATTCGTCCGGTAATATTACTAAAACATACAACACTCCTGGCAGCAACTTCCTTTTCGCACTGAATCTGGATCCGGATGGCACCAGTTTCTGGACGGCTGATATTAGTAGAGGAGATATCTTCCGGTTCGACATTGCTTCTGGCGCGCTGCTCAATACTTTTAATGGAGGAATCCTTGGACGCTCGCTGGCTGGCCTGGCAGTATTTGGAGAAATCACCCAAAGTGGTGGCGGTGGCGGTGGTGGCGTTAACGTGCCAGAGCCCTCGATCCTTGCCTTGTTGGGCATCGGTCTTCTTTGTCTGAGATTAATGAGGCGCCGGAACTGCAACACCTACACCTAAGCACTACTATTCCGGACAGAAAGCAAGAACCATATGGTCACCACTGGAGTATTCCAGTGGTTACCGCTTTTTGCCCGTGCTATTGATGGAAGAGAAAGCTAAGCGGGGCACCCCGCCAGATCTGTTTCTGATTGTAAAAATTGTCAGCAAACGAGTATTCGATTTTGTGATGTCGGTATTTTCACCAATGTCCTTGCATGTAAAAGGTACGGTTCAATGCAACAGCCTTTCCTGACATCTTGTATGGTGGGCCATGCTACTGCCTAAAGTTAGTATGGCATTCCACGCAGTATCCCATGGTGGTCTGCAAGGCCTGTAGGGAACGCTTGCTATCCCTGGTCAGCAGGATGTCACCCAGTTTGTCCGCACTTTTATGGAATGCCAGCCCTAGCGTCCTGAAGCGTTGGTTATGGAAACTGTTGCACATCTTTTTCATTTCTTTGGTTAAGCCCAGTTTACTGTGGGCAATGTCTGCAGCCTGTACAAATGAGCCTGCAGCGATCAGACCGATGATGGACTGCACCGCTTTCAGGTGGGATCTCATATTCGCTAATTGATGCTGTTTCATCATCGGTGACAGACCAAGCGGGATTCTGCCATCCGACGCCAGGGAACTTTGATGATGCATCATTTGCATCATCGAGTGGTTTTCATCTGTGGCGTAGACATTGCTGACGATCCCGCTGGCAAGCAGGACGACCAGTAATATTGCAATGTTTTTCATTTCATTAATCCTCCATTGGAACCGTTGTATGGTTTGCCAGTACCTGCTTCACTCTAGCAGTACCGCCTGTCAGGATGTATGATCTGAATCATATCTGGAAATACAGGTGATGAAGCTATGGTGGCGGCAACCAAATGGTCAAAACTGGCGAAGCAGTACCCCGAACTGCACGCCATACCCCGCAGACTTGTTCATGAAACAAAACGACTGTGTTTACAGCGCCAGGACACCTTGTTTCGTGTCAATGAGCGGCCTGCAAATATTTTCTTTATCCTTTCCGGAGAAGTGCAACTGGTCCGTTATTCCCAACCAGGTAGCGAAGTGGTGCTGCAGCGTAAAAGCAGCGGCTTTATCGCCGAATCCAGCCTGAACTCATTGAGCTATCACTGTGATGCGCTGGCCACTGCAGACAGCGATCTGCTGGCTTTTCCGCTCGTCCACTTCAGAACGGCCCTGGCCAGACCGCAGTTCCGGGACTACTGGATCGACCTGCTGGCGGGTGAAGTCCGCAGATTACGGGCACAGTCAGAACGCCTGTTACTAAACAGTACCGCAGAAAGGATACTGCATTATCTGGCCAGTGAGGGGGCCGGTGGCAGCATCATTCTTGCCCAGTCCCGCAAGGCCTGGGCGGCGGAACTGGGTATTAGCCATGAGAGTCTTTATCGGACGCTGGCCAGACTGAGAAAGGCCGGCTGCATCGTGATCGATGAAAACAGACTAACATTGGTAAAAAATACCCCCCCTCCTGGCAGCTGAGGCAGGTACCCGGCAGGCTGTCCATAAATAGCACGCTGTTACTCTGGCATTAGTCCCGCGACAGGATTCCCACATTCAATGCTCTTCATCAATTTTATCGATAATAGGGCATCCCTGGCGGCTGGCGGCGCAAAGGTTAACCAGCAGCGTCAATTCGTTACGTAATATATTGAGTTCGGCCAGACGGGATTCTACCTGCTGCAACTTGCATCCTGTCAACTGGCGTACCTCATCGCGGGCATGCTGGGGATCATCTCGCATCTGCAGTAAATTTCCGATCTCAGTCAGTGTGAAGTTCATTTGCTGGGCACGTTTGATAAACTTCAATCGTGAAATATCCTTATCGCTATAGAGGCGGATACCTGATGTTGCACGGTTTATTTTCGGCAGCAGACCGATTTTTTCGTAGTAGCGTAGCGTATCCATGCTTAGCGTCAATTGCCGGGCCACTTTCCCGATAGAATAGCTATTCATCACTTGAACCTTTGCTGGTCAGATGGTCTTGTATGGCTTCATACAAGCGTTGCTGAGTCGGCATGCCCGTAAATACTAATTTTCCACCGATAGCAATGGCGGGTGTAGCGAGTACACCCAGACTCACGGCGTAATCAATTTCAGCCACCACATCGACCTCTCGCCAAACGATGTTATCAAAAGCTGATTCACTGCGCAGTTGTGCAAACGTGCGGCTGGCGCGCCGGCAATTATCGCAGGCCGAGGTGCTGAACAGCACGATATCGAGGAGCTGACTATTCACAGGAGTGGCACTCCCTAGTGCCATCACAAATCCTCAGCTTCAAGAGGTTTATGTTGGGTATCATGTGTCGAGTATAGCCTGGGGCGTCGGCTCCAGTGCAATGACTTTCTGATGATCCCAATTCCACAAAAAAAGCGGGCACTCAATACAGCCAGTGCAGTAGTCCTGGCTCATTCAGAAAAAGTCCCGCTCTCTCTGCATGCCTGAATACCGGGTTCAGCGTGTTCATTGGTCGTGATGCGGAGATTGAGTGGCTGGCAGCAGACAGGGCAGTCTTCAACATATTCCTGATCACCCAAAGAACAGTCTACCAGCAGCTCGATCTGCTCGCCGCAAGCGGGGCAGTCTATAGTGACAGTTTCCAGAACATTCATCTTCCTGTTATCACTAAAACGAGCGGACCATCGTCAATGGCAGGCGATGGACTGTATTGAAAACAGAATCAGCGCTGTTGATTCCGTCATGATACTAACGCTGATGCAGTGATTACAAAGCGGTTTTAATCTGGCTAATGCGGGTAATCAGGTGATGCTGTGGAAGGAATCTGGGTAAATGAACCGCAATCCATTTACCCAGAAATTAGCCTAGAGCCCGTTGACGACACTAAACCCTATCAACAATACAAAACCAAGTGGAATCATACCAACGCCTATAACTGGATTCATAATCTAATCTCCCTTCATTTTATGAGTGTTATTAAATTGATTTGACTCAAGGTTGATAACCTACCAACCAGCTAAGGATTGTATCCCAAAAAAGAAAAGAAACTCAATACTATGATGTCTGAGAATTTTCCTGGAGTCAGCGAAGATCCAGGGCTATGTAGAATCCACCGTTGTCAATATTGCAGCCGTCCGGGCTTGGTGGTCACGGGCCAGCAACAAGTAAAAGGCGGGCACCACGAAGAGGGTGAACAGGGTGCCAATGCCCAGACCACTGGCGATCACCAGGCCGATATCGAAGCGGCTGACAGCCCCGGGCCCACTGGCTGTAAGCAGTGGTACCATGGCAACGATCATGGCCACCGTGGTCATCAGAATGGGGCGCAGGCGGATGGCTGCGGCCTGTACAACAGCTTCCCGCTTGTTCAGGCCTTCACGGATCTGCAACTGGTTGGCGAATTCGACAATCAGGATGCCGTTTTTGGCGATCAGACCGATGAGGGTAATCAAACCTACCTGGGTATAGATGTTGATGGTGGTAAAACCCAGGGTGATGAAAGCCATTGCCCCGGCAATGGACAGGGGCACTGATACCAGGATGATCAGTGGATCACGCCAGCTTTCGAACTGCGCCGCCAGTACCAGATAAATGACCAGCAGTGCCATAAAAAAGGTCATGATGAGGGCGCTACCCTGTTGTTTGAACTGACGTGACATGCCGGTGTAATCCCAGGTGAAACCGCGTGGAAATTGCTGGCCCGCCAGATGTTCCAGGGTGGCAAGTGCCTCGCCGACGGACACACCGTGAGCCATGACACCCTGAACTGTCAGGGCATTGAGTTGCTGAAACTGGCTGCGCTGGCTGGGTTCCACGCGCTCCCTGAATGTCACCACGCTGGAAAGTGGCACCAGCTCACCTGAAATTGCCCGCACATAATAATCTTTCAGCATCTCGGGATTTTCTCTGAAAGCACGACCGGCCTGTGGAATCACCTTATAACTGCGCCCGTCCAGATTGAACCAGTTGACATAGCCCCCCCCCAGCATCGTCGCCAGACTTTTGCCGATGTCTTCCATGGGGACACCCAAAACGCCGGCTTTGTTGCGATCAATAAGCAGCGTCGCGCGTGGGCGCGTGAGCTTCACGGTTTTTTGCAGGAAAACGAATTTACCACTGTGCATAGCACCAGCGAGCAATTTATCGGCGACACCATCCAGTTGAGCATAGTCGGCATCTGTTGTAATCACAAACTGCACCGGTAGACCGCCACCTGAACCAGGCAGACTGGGGCGCGGAAAAACCGCGATCCGAAAACCGGCAATACTGTTAAGTTTTTGCTGTAATTCTGGTTGAATCATCATCTGGGAGCGCTCGCGCAACAGCGGCGAGGGCATCTTGAAACCACCGAATGTGGTGCTGGTTTCCCCCATCCCCAACAGGTAAAAACTTTCTTTGTATTCCGGCATACGCTCAAAAATATCGACAATTTGCCGGGCGTAGGCCTCATCGTATTCTATGGTGGCGGTCTGTGGCGCAGTGGCCTGAAAAAACAGGATGCTCTGATCCTCTACCGGGGCCAGTTCAGTCTTGCTGGTCGTAAACATAAAATAAATGGAAACCAGCACTGCGCAGGCAAACATCAGGGTAACCGGCAGGTAATTCAGCGAGGCCCACAGCCGGCGCTGGTAGCCATTGGCAAGGCCGGTGAAGAAGCCTTCCACCCGTTGCTCAAAGGGGCCCGTCCGGCTGCGGGTGCGCAGCAGCCGCGATGACAGCATGGGCGACAGGGTGAGGGCTACCACCCCGGAGATCAGCACGGCGGCGGCCAGCGAAAAAGCAAATTCAGTGAATAAGGTGCCTACCAGTCCGCCCATAAAGCCGATGGGCGCGTAGGTGGCTGCCAGGGTAGTGGTCATGGCAATCACCGCCAGTCCCAGTTCCCGGGCACCGAGAAGGGCAGCCTTGAGTTTGCTTTCCCCCCGTTCAATATGGCGATGGATATTTTCTACCACGATGATGGCATCATCCACCACCAGACCGATGGCCAATACCAGTGCCAGCAGGGTCAAAAGATTGATAGAGAAGCCCATCAGCAGCATCAGAAAAATACCGCCGATCAGCGACAGGGGCACGGCAACGGCAGGCACCAGCACCGCCCGCAACGAACCCAGGCTGAGGAAAATCACCAGAAAAACAATCAGCAGGGCCTCCGCCAGGGTACGGAACAGTTCATGAATGGAATCGTCGATGTATTCACTGGCATCGTAGGGGATCCCCGCTTTGAGGCCGGCGGGCAACTGACGTTCGATCTTCGGCAGCAGGCTGTGAATCCGTCCGGCCACCTCCAGCGGATTGGCGCCGGGCGCGGGATTGATACCGATAAAGATGGCAGGTTTCCCTTTATACCAACTGGTGGAATCATAGTTTGCTGCGCCCAGCCTGACCTTGGCGATATCCTCCAGTCGCACCAGCACATCTTTGCTATTGCGCACCACCATCTGGCGGAAATCCTGGACACTGTTGATATCAGTTGTGGCGCTGAGATCAATGGCCACAAAATCACCTTTGGCCTGACCGACACTGGCCAGGTAGTTATTCTCCTGCAGAACCTCTCTGACTTCCTCGGCAGTGACATCCAGCGCCGCCATGCGCTGTGGATCAAGCCAGATACGCATGGCAAAGGTCTTGTTGCCGATGAGCATCGCCTGGGCCACGCCGGGAACCGCCTGCAGCCTGGGCTGAACGACACGCAGCAGATAATCCGTGATCTGTGAAGGGCTCATGGCCTCGCTCCAGAAGGCCATATACATCAGGGCGGTACGATCGCCAGTGGTTGAGCTGATCACCGGGTCCTCGGCCTCCGGCGGCAGCACATTGTCCTTACCCGCCACCTTGGCCTGAATTTCAGCCACCGCCGCATTGGGATCATAGTTGAGCACCATGTGGGCCTCGATGTGAGATACCCCACGGGTGCTGCGGGCAGAGATATAATCGATGCCCTCGGCCTCGGCAATGGCCTGTTGCAATGGCGTGGTGATGAAGCCCTTTACCAGCTGACTATCGGCACCCGGATAGGCGGTATCGACAGTGACGACCGTGTTCTTGGTTTCCGGGTACTGGCGCAATTCCAGCGCCATAATGGCACGCAGGCCCAGCACCAGAATCAGCAGACTGATGACACTGGCCAACACTGGCCGGTGAATAAAGATGTCGGTGAATTTCATGGGCCGATGGGCTGCTGATCCAGCTTGACGCTATTATTGACCACTACCCGTTGGCCATTGCGCAGCTTGAGCTGTCCGGCGATAACCACCTGTTCACCAGCCTGCAAACCGGCTTTGATCGCCACCCGACGGCCACGGACTGCGCCGGTGCTCACTTGCCGCCGCTGGACAACCAGGGCGCCTTTCTCTTTCACCACCACATAGACGGAATTACCGTAGGGCGCGTAACTGACCGCCATCCTAGGCACGGTGAGTACGCTGTGTTTTTCAGACATCAGGGAATGCACCTCGGCAAACATCCCCGGTCTCAGCGCACCATCCGGGTTGCTCAAGGTCGCGCGAATCTTGAAATTGCGGGTGGCGCGGATGATACCGGGTTCCAGTGCACTGATCCGACCGTTGAATGTCCGCCCGGGAAATGTCTGGACAGAAATCCTCACCTTTTGCCCCAGGGCAAGCCGTGAAAAATCACGTTCCGGCAAGGCATAATCTACGTAAATCGTGTCAAAGCGCTGCAAGCGCACGATCCGGGAACCTGCCGCCAGATATTGCCCCAGATTCACCTGACGAAGCCCAAGATAGCCGCTAAAGGGGGCCAGTATCCGTTTCTTCTCGATCAAGGCCTGCTTCGCATCCACATTGGCAGCCGCGCCATCAAGCCGGGCGCGCGCCTCGTCCAGATCGGCGCGGGAAGCCAGCTTTCCGGTTTTAAACAAGCGAGACATACGCTGGAATTGCAGTCGCGCCAGGGCGCGCTCAGCGAGCAGACCTTTCAGCTCGGCGCGATCAACATCGTCATTGAGCTGCAGTAACAGCGATCCCCGGGTGACCCGTGTCCCCGATTGAAAATGAATCTGCCTAACCAGACCGGGAATCTCGTTACTGACATACACTTCCTGTGGCGCGGTCAGGCTCCCGACCGCCGTGAGGTAAGGTCGCCAGCGCTCCTTACTGACTATGGCAGTCGCAATACTGACAGGTGGCCGGGGCTGGGAGAAGCGTTTGGCCATTTGCATACCCTGGTAGGCTTTCCAGCCGAAGATGGCGCCGAACAGTAGCAGCAGGCAACAGAGCACAATAACAAAACGTTTCACCACAGCGAGATCCTCAAAAGGCCGTCAGACCAGGGCACAGTTCTTTATCCACAACACCCCAGGGGGAATACAGGCGGAACGGACATACTCAAGCAGGCTGCCTTGCGGTAACATGATAGTTTACCTATGGTAACAAAGATCACTCCTGACAACTATATAATAACATGGCAAGCTTAGCTCAGGCACTACAACACGCGCTCAAAAACCACCAACAAGGGCGCCTTGCCGAAGCCGCGCTCATTTATCGGAAAATTTTGGCCAAGGCCCCCCAACATCCACAAACTCTGCATTTACTGGGCATGTTATTGCAGCAACAGGGGGACAGCCAGCAGGCCAGGACCCTGGTGGGACAGGCCCTAGAGCTGGCGCCGGAGCACGCAGCCTTCCATGCCAGTATGGGGTTGATATGCGCAGCAAGTGGTTAGCGCGAGGCAGCCATCAGACATTATCAACACGCACTGCAGCGTGCACCGGGCGATGCCGAAGTCGCCTTTCAGTTGGGTAATTTATTTTTTGAGGTGCAACAATATTACGAGGCTGCCGAATCATACCGGAAAAGTCTCGCCCTGAGACCGGATCATACGGCGACCTTGAACAATCTGGGCAAAAGCCTGCAGGCGCTGGGACGCCTTGATGCAGCTGATGCAGCCTATCAAAACGCCATCCGCATCGACCGGGACTTCGTCGATGCCTATTTCAACAGGGGGGCACTCTGTCGGGAACAGGGACACCTGGAAACCGCGCAGCGGTGTTTTCAGGAAGTGATGCGGCTGAGCCCAAACGATGCGGCCGCCTACAACAACCTGGGCACGCTGGCCAAGGATCTAGGCCACCATGAGGAGGCTGTGGATTACTACCGCCAAGCCCTGCGGTTGGCTCCGGAGCGGGCGGATGTGCACAGCAATCTGCTGTTCGTACTAAGCTACACTCTCATGCTGGAACCCCAACCGCTGTTGGAAGCACATCGTGAATGGGACCGACAGCATGCGCTTCCTGAGCGCCAGCGCTATCATCATCAGCCTACAGGCGAGCCGGAAAAAAGGCTGCGCATCGCCTATCTCTCCCCTGATTTCAGACGCCACCCGGTCAGCTTGTTTTTTGAGCCGCTGCTCACCGGCCATGATCGTCAGGTCGTTGAAATCCTCTGCTACTCCGAAGTGGCACAGCCTGATGAGGTGACCGCCCGGCTACAGCAACAGGCAGACGGCTGGCGCTTCATCAACGGGCACAGCGACGAACAGGTGGCCCGCATGATCTATGAGGATGGTATCGACATTCTGGTGGATCTGGCCGGCCATACCGCCGGCAATCGCCTGCGGGTGTTTAGCTGCAAACCGGCGCCGATCCAGGCAAGCTATCTGGGTTATTGCGCCACCACCGGGCTGGCGGCAATGGATTACTGGATCAGCGACACCGTGCTGACCCCGTATGATAGCCCCGAGCAGGCGACAGAAACCCTCATCCGGCTGCCACGCTGCTGGCTCTGTTACCAGCCGCCTACAGATGCTCCCGCAGTCAGCGTACGCGAGGGGGTAGGGGGGCAGATCACCTTTGGCAGTTTTAATCATCTGGCCAAACTGACACCTGATGTGATTGCCCTCTGGAGCCGGATTCTGCACCAGATACCGCACTCGGATTTGCTGCTCAAAACCCAGCAATTAAAAGATCCTGCGATGCGTGAGGAAACAACCGCCCACTTTGCGACAGAGGGCATCGCCGCAGAACGGCTACAGTTGCTACCGGCATCTGCAGATTATCTGCAGGACTACGGGGTGGTTGATATTGCCCTGGACCCGTTTCCGCGCACCGGCGGCGCTACCACCGTAGATGCCCTATGGATGGGCGTACCCGTCATCACCCTGGCAGGAGAGCGCTTCATTGCCCGTCAGGGGGCCAGTCTGCTGGGTGCCGTCGGGCTGGGTTCACTGATCGCCACTGACCCTGAAGACTACGTGAACAAGGCAGTAGAACTGGCGCGAAACCATGCCTTCCGCCACCAATTGCGCCGGCAGCAACGCGACCGTATGGCCCGTTCCGAACTGTGTGACGGCCCCGGACTGGCCCAGGCACTGTAGGCCTGTTATCGCGAGATGTGGAAAACCTATCTGGCGAAGGACTAAAACCGATTGTAATGGCGGGGTGCTTCCAAAAAGCAGGCATAACCCGCTACAATGCGGACACCGCAGGTTCAGCCTGCCCGGGTGGTGAAATTGGTAGACACAAGGGACTTAAAATCCCTCGGCTTAACGGCCGTGCCGGTTCGATTCCGGCCCCGGGCACCA
>Ga0114931_10012142_pt1 | contig 10103 bp, 9 predicted proteins | sample 2SBtaG_FD_89579 | JGI IMG/M metagenome (GOLD analysis project Ga0114931, IMG submission 89579) | Deep subsurface microbial communities from Kolumbo volcano to uncover new lineages of life (NeLLi) - 2SBTROV14_V59a metaG | ecosystem: Environmental > Aquatic > Marine > Volcanic | place: Kolumbo... | reverse complement strand
TCTTTTTGATAAAACCACGGACACGTGCTTTGAGGCTCCCTTCAAATAGTGTCGCCGGTCCCTGGATTCCCGCTTTCGCGGGAATGACGGAAAATGGGTTCTGGCATGCGCACATTCACGCCGCAAATCCCAGACCTGTCATTCCGCACTTGATGCGGAATCCACAACTACCCGAATGTTCTCCTCCTAAGAAACGGTGTCGTTTCTTTTTGATAAAACCACGGACATGTGCTTTGAGGCTCCCTTCAAATAGTGTCGCCGGTCCCTGGATTCCTGCTTTCGCGGGAATGACGGAAAATGGGTTCTGGCATGCGCACATTCACGCCGAATATCCCAGACCTGTCATTCCGCACTTGATGCGGAATCCACAGCTACCCGAATGTTCTCCTCCTAAGAAACGGTGTCGTTTCTTTCTGATAAAGCACGGACGTGTGCCCGGCGCTCTCTCTAAACCAAATACATGACTTCAAACGAAGTCTTCAATCATGCCGTTGAGAATCAGGTGGTCAACCTTTTAGCTTCTCGGTTAATGCCGGTACGATATCGAACAAATCTTCCGTGGTTCCATAGTGCGCGTAATCAAAAATCGGTGCCTTGGGATCAGTGTTAATGGCAATGATCAATTCCGCGTCTTTCATGCCCTCGATATGCTCCGGGGCGCCGCTGATGCCAACGGTGAAGTATAATTTCGGCTTCACTTTTACGCCGGATTTGCCGACTTGCCTTGTTTTTGGCAACCATTTGTTATCCACGATGGGACGTGATGATGACAGGGCGCCACCGAGGGCATCGGCCAGCTCCTGAACGATGGGGATGTTGTCCTCATTTTGAATGCCGCGGCCGACACTCACCAGAATATCCTGCTGCGTGATATCGACGTCACCGCCCTCCGGTTCGATAAGGTGTTGGAACCGGACCCGATTGTCACCGACGGACTCCGGAACGGCCACATCGTCCACTTGTGGCGTGCCATCTCCCTTGCCGGCCTCGGCTGAAAAAGATCCGGCGATCACGGAAACGATACAGTTGTCCCCTTCGAGCACCGATTCGACGTTCATTTTTCCCCCGTAAAGCTGACTGGTTACGGTCAGCTTTTCCCCGTCAACGATAATATCGCTGGCGTAAGCAACCAGGGGCATGTCTAAATCCACGGAAAGGCCCGCGGCCAGGTCCATCCCCATCGACGTGTTTGGAATTAGAACCACTTTGGGGCCGAGAGACTTGACAATCTCGTGCAGCGTTTTCCCATAAGCCTCCGGGTTAAATTCCGCCAGACTCTCGTGTTCGCTGCAAACGACTTTATCCGCCTGGCCCATTTGGTTCGCTAACGCCTTCATATCATGGCCCATGAGAACCGCAACAAGGCCACCACCCGTGGCGCCGGCCAATTCCCGTCCTTTTCCGAGCAGCTCAAAGGTGACGTCATCCAAATGACCTTTCAGGTGTTCGGCTATTACAAAAATATCGCTGCTCATGTCTTAATTCCTTTCTCCCGAATGATACTCACGATTTTGTCTACGATTTCGTCCGCGGAGCCTGCCAGCATTTGAGCGCCTTCACCTGTGTCCGGTTTTGACATGCGCTGCACCGTGGAGCCAACGGAGACGCTGACATCCCCTGCTACGGATTCGTCGAGGGTCGTAGATCGCATGGCCTGACGCACACGGCTAACCGGTGCGTAACGCGGCGTTTCCCGGGCAGCCTGAATGCCCAGCACGGCAGGTAAGTCAACTTCGAACTTACCCATCACGCCGCCGGAATATTCTTTGTGTACCGTGGCTTTGCTGCCTTCGACTTTGAGTCCGGTAACGACACTCACGTGCGGCAGTCCCAGATAATGGGCCAGAAGTACGGCGATTTGGCCGTCCCGGTCATCCGCGGCCTGCACGCCGGTCAGAATCAAATCAACTTCCAGCCCCTTGATTACATTCGCGAGCGCTTTGGCTGCCGTGTGGCTTGCGGTGCCCGGCCCAAAGTCGCCGGTGATTTTGATGAGTTTATCAGCACCTTTGGCTGCCGCGGTAAAGAGTATCTTGTCGATACCCTCACTCTCAAGCGCCAAAGCCGTGACCTGCCCTCCGGTCTCTTCCTTTAACAGTAAGGCTTCTTCAAGCGCGTGATCATCGAATTCATTTATCTTATATTTTAGCCATTCTCGATCCAGATCTTTTCCCGAATCATCCACCTCCAATTCTTCCACCAGATCCGGGACTTGTTTAATCGGAACTAAGATGTTCATACACATTCTCCTCTTGTTATTATTCTCCACCTCAGGACAAGCTCAACAGCGAAAACGGAGCTTTGAAAGTTACGCTCGTTTATCCTGGATTCCCGCTAAAAACATGCGGGAATGACACCTTTGGAACAGTAACCAACCTGGATAATTCATGAAATCTGAAATCCACGGTTAATCTGATGCTATGGGACTAACATACCTCTGATTTTCGCTTCGGACGAGCGAAAATGTATCTCCCTTCCAAGGGAGAACTGGTCAAATTCCCCCTTTGGAAGGGGGACGATTTGTGAAGCGTCCAGCCGCAGGTCCCGAGTTTTTTTCGGGGCGAGCAAATCCCCGCAAAAGGCACGGGGCAGGCAGGGGGATGTCTACCATACCTTCGGAATACCCGATTAAACCCGTGCTCGCATGATTCAAGCGGGAAGCGTTCGCGTATAACCAAAGCCGAACATACAAATTTCTAACCGAACATGGGTGCATCATGGAATATGGAAACTTCCACGTAACATTGTTTTTGATTTGCTCCACTGCTGTTTTCATGCGGCAACTCCCGCCCGCCACCCCTCTTCAGCGGTTAGACGCCCCACTCTTGCGTGAATTTCAGGCAGCCATTTGATGCCGTCCTCAAAATTTATCATGCGATTGATGACATAAAAAAGATACATCGTGGTCAGCCAGTTGGTAAATTCTTGTTTGGAACCAAGGTGCTTTTTCATGTTTAGCATCACCCATGAAAAATGCTCCCACGTATCGTAACAAGTCGCGCAATCACGGTCGATGCCCGTGCAGCAGCGACGCGTGGTCACAAAATCGGCATTGTAGGCGCGGAAATGGGGATTGTAGAGTGCGCCGTTCCTAATCCGTTCCTGGTTGGCCTCATGCTCCGGCGTAATGCTGGTACACACGTCGTGACCCCACTTCTGGCCATAAAGGCTGCCCGTTGCAACCACCTTGCTGAAATAAGAGGTCATCAAAATATGGGTGGGATAACGCTCTATCATTCTGTCGATCTCGCGCCTGACTTGCGTAAATCCAATCCGAAAATCGAGGTCACCGCCAAAACCATCGATATCGCCATAAAAATTGAACAACACACGATTGCCATTCTCAACACACTTTTCGACCACCGATTCAATCTCGTTGGCGTTACCAGGCATCACCGTATAATACCAGAATGCCCGTCGATCATCCCGATAGTTTTGCAAAGCTTTGGCGAAAACATCGACTTTATCGCCGCCACGCAATCGCCTGTCTGTTTCAAAATCGCCCCACACGGAAATCCCAATCGGCATGTTCTCGAATCCTTCATGTGGAATCTTGCGCAGGCCATTGGTAGCGATGTTCATCCAGAAATTGTCATATATTTTTTTAACACGCCCTAAAACAAGACTGGGTTCGCCCCCGACAACCGTCACAAAATTGGTCCCGCGCGTTTTCTCACGCGCGATGAAAGCATCAAATTCAGAGTCGTCTCCAGGTGATGCAAAACGGTCCATTCCTTCAGAAAAATAGTAACACCCAACACAGCGCAAATTACAAATGTGCGTCAGGTCCACCGAGATGGCGCGCAAGGAGCCGACGTTGCGGATGTCGGAATACAACCGTTTGAGAAAGGGGTCTTGCAAGTATTGTCTTAATTTCGAGGCCATCAGAAACAGAAATCCAATATCTCAGGAACCATTCTCATCTTCTTTCCAGGTTTCCGGGAATGGTTCCATTCCGCATTATTGCAACAGCGCTTCAAGGTCTAATTGTGCCCGTATTTCAATTCGGTCCAGTTCGTTTGGTAGAAAAGGATAATCGCGATATGGCTCACTCGGCCGATAGCTGCCATAAGGCCGAGTGCAGCCAGGTTCGCCATTTGGTCCTCCGCACCCATCGGTCATGAATGCTACCCCCTTGTCAACAGTCTCTTGAATTTGCTTGTCCGCTGCATTTATTTTGATCATCGCGTCAGTGTCATCGAACACAATTTGGTCTTGTTGCAAATCACATTCTTCAATTAAGTGCTTGACCAGTTGAATTCTACGCCAGCGTGTGATACTCGATTTAGGATGGTCTCCCATGCGTGAATCCGGCTCAGGATTGAAGCAGAAAAGATAGGCGAAGATTTTCCTTCGCTTCAGATAGGTAAACATTTCAACCATGTCACGATCCGTTTCGCCGAGGCCGACCAGCAGATGGCAGTTGACTTTCCACGGCCCAAAGATGTCACGAGAAGAATTTACGATATCCCAGTAATTGTTCCATTGCAAACCGCCGTTAGGCACATTGGTGCGTCGTTCAAAAAACAGATCTTCCGTCACCGCATCCAGACCGACCCCAATCATATCCACGCCGGCCTCCTTGAACACCTGCAACCGGTCCCGATTCAAGGTGGGTGGCGCGACCAAAATAGAGAGTGGCGTACGAACTTTTTTTGCAATTCGTTCGCAGATATCTACCGTATCCTGGTAAGCCCGCCCATGAGTAACCATTGAAATACAGAGTCGAGTCAGCTTTTCTTCATATTTGGCCATTTGGTCTACCACCCGATCAGTTTCAAGCAGCGGCCAATCCACCCGGATGAAGGACTTATCTTCATATTTACCAGGCCGGGTACGCGCCAGACCACAGTAGGCGCAGTCTGAAAAGCAGCCATCTTCATAATTTAGCAACAGGTTCATGCCCCCGAACTCGAACTTTCGGGGAAAGCGACCTGAACGAAGCCGCAAGGCAATGGCGCTGGCGCCGCTTAACCGGACGTAATCAGGACTCACCATTTCGTTTTCGTGGATAAGAGAGTCGTCGGGCATCACTTTCAGTGAATTTTCTAATTGAGTGCTAACACAGGACATAAACAGTCTCCACGTTGTTTCAAATTTCGGCCAGCGTCTTCGACAAAGGATAGTAACAGGACCCCCTGTTCCTGAGTCGATTTTTAGCGCGCGCATTCACTCCCGCCTTCCAAATCGCATCTACCACGGCGTCGCGCGGCAATGCACTCGCGGAATGGCCATTTTGAGAAAAACTTTCGCGCACGCGGCGCTCAATCCTAGCTTTTTCAAAGGGACTCCATTTTAACCCGGCCTCTATTTGGTGGAGAACCTCATCGCCTTCACAAAAGTCTCCAGTAATCAGTAGACTCTTAATGATTTCTCCTTTGAGACTAATGTAAGTTCTCAAGAGGCCGGCACCGGTTTTCAGAACACTCATGCCGGTCATGTCCGGCAGAGGAGAGCGCTGGAAAATCCAATCTTCGTTTAAATACTTGTCCCGGGCTAACTTTTGAATCCGGTCTTTTTCAGAGTCCGTCCAGGGTTGGGTTGCAAACTTGCTCCCAAAAGCGTTCTCGAACGCCTTCTTTACCCGCTGGCGTACTTCATCTACAGCGACGTTGCGCTTCAGCTCCCTGGACACGGTCGTGATTCTTTGTGCAACCGAATCGATCTGATGTTTATCCGAGATCTTCTCCACGGGAATTTTCAGCACCCGAAGCATCAGGGAAATATCCAAACCAACCAGCAGACTCGTGTGAAACATCATAGCACCCCTGGCATCGTAGGTGACGCCTAAACCCGCAATTTTTTTGCCGTTGACTTCCAGATCATTTTTGGATCTGAATTTTGCGTCAATTCCAAATTCTTTAAGCGTTTGAATGACCGGTTCAGAAAATCGCTTATAAACCTGAATCGGCTTAGTGGCTTCGCCATTAAGTGTTGCCGGAGCCGCAAAGCAAAGTCCCAATTGTTCCCGCCCCATCAAAATCGCGCCACCCCCTGTCGGCCGGCGGCTGAATTGAATCTTAAATTCCCGGCAGGCGTCGAGATTGAGTTCAGCTTCGATATTTTGAAAGCGGCCAACGAGAGCGCAGTGAGATTTATAGGTATAGAGCCTCAGCGTCGGTTCGGCCGGGGTGCCATCGAGAGCGTAGCCACCCATGAGAAATTCATCGGCAGCCAGGCCTGTGTCGGCGCTCACGTTGTCATCTTCGATATATCGCCACGTCATCAGGCTAAAATTCCAATACGGTAACATAGGAAGCATTAAGCCGGGAGCAGAGCGCTCCGGCCGCCCCCGCTAACAGCCACACGAACATGCGTTCTCAAAGAAAGATGGCCGTAGGGCCTTTGCTCTGGCGTATTCTACAATTCCTTCCGCTGGATAGGCAATGCCGTTCAATCCACAATCGATAGCGGCCCGGTCGACCGCCATCTTGTGGTCGCCGGACGGACGCGCACAGCCAAGCATGATGGGTGTGTCCGGCATCCGCAATCTGGCTTTGACAAAGAATTCTTGCAATTCCGGGATAGCCGGTGGAGAAACATCGTGCATCCGGGTGCCGACCATCGGCGTCAGAATCACCAAAATCAAGGCACGAACGGGATATTTTGCGATCATATCCAGCGCGGTGTATTCGCCCAAAAGCTTGCCGTAGTGTAAACCAAGAATGATATGCGGCCTCACGCTCAGTTCATACTTGTGCAGAAATTCAAGCGACTGGTCAAAGTCCTCAACAGTGGCATCGAGATGATAGACATCCCGAATTGTCTCGTTTGAGCCGATGATGTCGATCATCACGCCATCGACTTCCGCCTGCCTGAGTCCGTAGCACGTCTCTTCCGAAACCAACCCGGAGTGCACCAGAACCCGAAGGCCCAATTCCTTTCTTACGCGGGCGATGGCATCGATATGTTTGTACAAGGGCACGGCGCCGTTTAAGCCAGAACCGCCGCTGATCAGGACCGCCTGTGTTCCTGAGTCGGCCAATCGTTTGCACAAATTGAACAATCCTTCCTGGTGGTTTAGCGGTATCATGGGGTTTAGTATTTTGGCGGCACAGTGGTCGCACTGCAAAACACACGCGCCGGAGGTAAGACTGATGGGCAGGAAGGCACGCGGCGTTTTTTGCTCGAATTGCTCAGTGCTGTACCGCTTCAGGCCGGGTGCGTAAAAATTGATTTCATCGGTGAAATGCTTTCTTCTTACGGCAAAAGCCTCTTTCCGCAAATCCTCTTTTGTCAAAATTCGGCTAACCAACCTTCATCCTCATATATTTTTATTTCTGCTTTAAACCATTTTCTGAGAGGTTCTTCACCGGTCAGTAAACTCGCCTTTTCTTTCTCAAAATCAGTCAGCTCAACTTCGATGAGCCAGCCCTTGCCGTAGGGATCAAGATTGGGTAGCCGGGGGTTTTCCAGAACTTCACCATTGATTTTCTTTAAGATGCCGGACACGGGTGAGCGCAGGGGACCGACGTATTTTTCAGCCTCAACCGTGCCAAAAGAATCAGCTCTTTTGAGAGTTTTGCCGGTCTCATCAAATTGCACAACCACCAGCGCCCCCATGGATTCCTGCACCAGGGGGTCCATTCCGATCCGGGCTCGATCCCGGTCGACCTTCAGCCAAAAGTGTTCCTCGCGATAATAGAATAAATTTTCATGAATTTCATAATTTTTGATGGAAAACATGAGTGGTCTCACCTCCGTAAGGTCAAGAATTCCAGGCGATCAAGCTCCGCCCGGTCGCTTCAGGTGTCCAGATTTGTTTATTTTGGATCATGAGTCCCCGCTTAAGACTTTTGCAGAGCGCTTGCAATGAAATTTGATGAAGACATACGACATCTGCATGTCATCCCCCGCCACAAAATGCGGAGTTGTGAACCTGCATGTTTTCAGCAGGGATCCATCTAGCACCTTTCTGGATGCCCGATTAAAGATTTCGGGCATGACACGGAAGGGTTTTTACGATTTCAAGTCTCTGACCTGGGCCAAACTACCGCTACTGCTTGTATAATTGATATTTATTTGCCTTGAACGTTTGGCTTAAACGGACACTCATGATTTTGGATATTATTTCAGGGCTTCATCAACCAATTCGACAATGTCCCTCACCACTAACTTACCCTCATTGCCGGTGGATTTGACGGCGTCTTCGAATCGAGAAACTTCGTATGGGCAACAGACGGCCAGCACGTCCGCGCCGGTTTCGACCGCCTCCCGAACACGTTTTTCGGACAATCGCTCAGAGACGTGATCCGACATAAAACCATCCAGCCACATGCCACCTCCACCACCTCCGCAGCAGTAACTGTTTTCGCGACACCGACCCATTTCAACCAGGTCCACACCAGGAATGGCTTTGAGCATATTTCTGGGCGCATCGAATTCGCCGTTATGACGGCCCAGATAGCAGGGATCGTGAAAAGTGACTTTGTAGTCCAGTTTCTTTTTGAAATTCAATTTGCTCATGAGTGGCGCCAGGAAAGTTGTATAATGTATGACATCGAACTTCCCGCCAAGCCTGGGGTATTCCTGACGGAAGGCATTCAGGGCATGTGGGTCGGTGACCATAATTTGTTTGTGTTTGTATTTCCTGAGCAGCCGAATATTTTCCTCCGCAAACTCTTCGAACAAACCGATCTCGCCTGCCAGCCTCTGAGAATCACACGTACATTTTTCTTCCACGCCCAGGATACCAAAATCGACTGCCAGCATATTGAGCAGACGCGCCAAAGCATGGCTGGCATCTTTTCCCCGGGGATGGTAAGCGGGATAACATTCTACAAACCACAAGATTTCCACCGGCTTCTTAATCCGTGCCAAAATTGGCACGTCCACTCCCGCATCTTTCACCCAATCCGCCCGTTTTCTCGGGGACTCACCCAGAGGATTACCATATTCAAATGTATTTTCAAACACCTCTTGTAATTCTTGTGGCACATTGCCATCGAGTACGGCTTGCTCACGCACGGCAGGCATGATTTTTATCATATTTACTTCTTTGGGACAGACCCGCAGGCAATTCATGCAAGTGGTACATTTCCACAATTCGTCATCTTCAAAAAGGTTGAGGCCCGTCTGCACCTGACGAAAAAGTTTTCTGGGCCCGTAACTACCGACAATGTCCACCGGACACACAGGTATACACTGTGCGCACTGATAACACCACCCCAGCGATTCCCCGCCCTCCAGTTCGGTAATCTTATCCATGAATGTCAGGTCATAATCCCAGACGACCCGCTGTTCGAACATGCGATTCCAGTCACTCTTCAGCTCGATCCCGTCGACGACCACTTTATCCTTTTCAATAATTTGCTTCTTGTCAACCAGCATTACGCCTCCACGGTTAAACCCAAATTCAAAACTACCAAAACCCGATTTGTATTTTTGCGAATCGGGATTTATCAAAGTGGGATCATGTTCTCTTCCAACCGATAAACGCCCAACAACCTTCGCGAGAATTCCGGTAAACCCGGCACCACTTTATTAAATTCCTGGGTCATTCTCATTCTTAAAACGGTATAAACATAAACAACGTAGACGCAGCTCAAATAAACGTCCGTCCCGAACAGACTTTGGCTGATGTTTTGAAAACCCGCCGCTTCACCAACCTGATGCACAAACGCCACCGCCTGGCCAATGCTCAAATAAGTCTCCGCGATAGTTGAGCCGTTCAAATCATAATCTTCGGTGACGACCAGTGGCAGAGCTCCCGTCCGCGTTTTCGGATCCCACATCCAACGTGTCCAGAGCCAATATTTGTCGGGAAAAGTGAAATGCAGGAGTTCACTCGCCAGGTCGTAGCGGGTATTTATCTCCAGCCCATCAAGACTATCGCAGAATTTCTGATAGCGTTGCTCAATGCTCTCTTCCCCATAAAGCAAATTCCACACATCCCGGCGCATTTTGAGAGCGTCGAACTCCGCCAATATTTTTTTAGCCTTGCGACGTGTTGAGAAGATGAGTCGCAAGAGTTTAAACATCTCGTCTTCGGAAATTGAGTTCAGGGACCTTTGACTGAGTTGTTTCTGAAAAATCTGGCTTTTAACCTGCAACTGCGAACAAATCGCGGTTAGTTCTTCGAGAGTTACCTTTGCAAGCGCTTC
>Ga0114931_10012141_pt1 | contig 10104 bp, 8 predicted proteins | sample 2SBtaG_FD_89579 | JGI IMG/M metagenome (GOLD analysis project Ga0114931, IMG submission 89579) | Deep subsurface microbial communities from Kolumbo volcano to uncover new lineages of life (NeLLi) - 2SBTROV14_V59a metaG | ecosystem: Environmental > Aquatic > Marine > Volcanic | place: Kolumbo... | reverse complement strand
CAGGCCCGAAGACTTGGTGTCGCTGTTTGTCGAACTGTCGCTGCCCACTCTCACCGCCAATGGCGAAGTTTTCAACTTTCGGAACAAGTAGAGCAGGCAGATTCTGTCGAAAACGCGCAGGTCGCAGGTCGTGTTGGAAACGCGCGGGTCGCATGTCGTGTCGAAGACGCGCAGGGCACGATGTCCACCGCCCGTGCGAATTCAGTCAATCCTTTCGCGCGGACGGTATTACAGAAAAGAACCAGGCCATGCTGCGTCGCCTCGCCCAGAACACCGCCATTTCAGCCGTCACCTTTGGCATCACCGGCGCGCTCGGGCTGCTGGTGGTTGGCGTCATTGTGCGCGCTTATGGATTGTCGGCTTTCGGCCTCATCGTCCTGGTGCGCAACCTGCTGCCGGTGGGATTCCTCGCGCTAATCGATTTCGGCGTGTCGGAGACGACGACGCAGGCGGTGGCCCGCGCCCGGGGCGGCGGCAACTGGGTTGTGGCCGGCGAGAAGGTGGCGCTGCTGCTCGCCGGCGCCTTCTGCATCGGGCTGTTGTCGGGGTGTACGCTTTGGTTCGGGGCGAGTTCATTTGCAGCCCTTTTCCGGGTCGCCCCGGAGCAGGCGGCAGTGTTTGCAACGATGGTCAGGCTCACCGGCCTTGCACTGCTGATCGCCTTTCCCGGCCTTGTCTTCGAAGGCATACTCAAGGGCTTCGAAGATTACGGCTGGCTGCGGCTGGTAGAGATTGTCGGCATCGGCAGTTATGTTGCCGCGGTTTTGGCCATTGTGAGCGAGGGCATGGCCTATCAATGGGTGGCATATTCTTTCACCACGATGATCATCTGCAAATACCTGGTGCTTGGACTTGTCGCCTGGCGGGTGGCGCGCAATTCGCCACTGCGCTTTCACCACGCCACCATTGACAGCCGCCGCGACCTATCCCGGCGCAGCTGGCTGATGTTCGCTGGCCGCATCGTTGGAATCTTACAGAACCAGTTGCCGCCATTGGCAATTGGCATGCTGCTCGGCAGCGGCGCCGTCGGCATTTATGACGTTTTGACACGCCTGCCGCGCTTCCTGAAGAGCGTGCTGGGACTTTTAAGCTCGGCGATTCTCCCGGTCTCGGCGCGCGTCGAGGAGGCCTCCGATACAGGTCGTCGGCAAATGCTGGCGCGCAGCGGATTTGTGCTTCCGGCTGCCATTGCCATTCCCGGCTTGACAGTGGTCGGCCTCTTTTCACAGGAAATCCTGACCCACTGGATCGGCGTTTCAGCGGCGGCACACTGGCCATGGATGTCACTGATGCTCCTGGTGCCGGCAGTCGGTGTGCTGCTGGGCAGCAGCCAAACAGCCCTGCTCATCCGTCCTGATTTCCTGCGCGCAACGCTAAAACTTGTTTTTTTGCAGACTGCAATTCAATATGCGGTGACGCTGGCGTTTCTCTCCACCCTGGATCAGTTCGCCTTTGTATTCGGGCAGGTGCTGGCCAGTGTCACCTTCACGCCGCTGCTGGCCAAACGCATTTTCGACGAGTGGGAAATGCCGCTCGGGCTTTTCTGGAATCAGCTCGCCCGGCACACGGCCAATGCAGCCATTCTTGTCGCCGCGGTGGCAATGATAAAGTTCCTGCTGGCGCCGCTCGGGCTCTATGAATTGACTATTGTGATCGGGCTGTGCTGTGTGGCAGGATGGGGGCTGAGCTACGCGATTATTCTGAGCAGCGGCGACCGGGCCATGTTTGGCAGGGTCCTGCGCTCCTTGCACAGGATTTGACTTGCGTGGCGGCGGCGTGCTGATGACATGGATCGCAGCCAAGGTCACCAAAGTGCCAGGCAGGGACCTGTCCGGAGCATCTGTCCGAGTATCAAGAGCCGTGAAGGAAAAAACGATAGATACAATAGATTTACCAATGCGAACGGCATCTCTGGCCGCCCGCTCCAAATTCTACGCCGTTGACATTGCCCGGACTGCGCTGCGATTGATCTTCAAACGCGTGCGGCGGACGGGTTCAGTGGTCGACGCCGCATATAATTTAGGCGAGTGGGATCGGGTTTTGAAACAACAGGCATGGCTCGAGGCAGACGATCTCGAGGCATTTCTGGTTGGCACCAACAAGTCCCGGCTGCTGGCCAAAGTTGACAATGAAATCGTGCATATCGCCACTGACGATTACTACCGCTACCGCCTGAAGGCACTTGGTGATTTGCTGATGCGACATGCAGGCACTGCGGACTGTCTGCTCGAACTCGGGGCCGGCTTCGGATACAATCTTTTTGCACTCAGTCTCATGAACAAATGGCAGCGACTGCGCGGTCTGGAAATAGCTCCCAATGGAATAGCTGCGGGCAGGCGGATTGCCGAGCATTTCACACTTGGAAACATTGTAAGTTTCGATCACATAGACCTGACCAACGACCGCGACCCAGCCTTTTCCGAAGTCGCAGGCAGCACTCTTTTTACATATTTCTGCATCGAACAGATTCCCCATGAAGTCGATACAGTGATAGAGAATATTCTGCGAGCCGGCCCCAAAAGAGTGATTAATATTGAGACCTCGACGGAAATGCTGAATTTGACGCAGCCTCGGGACTTGGTGAGCCTTGCCTATATCCGCTCCATGGACTACCAGACGCGGCTGTTTACAGTGCTGGATCGTTTGGAGCGTCAAGGACGGATACGCATTTTGGCGCGAGAACGAATGGGTTTTGCACCGACCATCCACTATGACGGGTTGTTGTATTCATGGGAACCTGTAGCGACCTGATCGGATCGCATTGCTCCGCCTGAGCAAAACCGCGGCGGCTGCGGATACAGCTTTTACCAGACAGGATTAGGCGCTATCCTTTGCGCCTCTGTTCTTGAGTCCCTGCCGCGCGGCAAGACCGCTTGAACTCCGGGAAGTCCTTGACATGAGCCTGCTCACAATCACCTATCCGGCCATCGACCCGATCGCCTTCTCGATTGGCCCGGTGGCCGTCAAATGGTATGGCCTTGCCTATATGACCGGTCTGCTTTTCGGCTGGTACTACATCAAGAAGCTGTTGCGCACGCCCAGACTCTGGGCCACCGGCAAGCCGCCAATGGCCATCAACAAGGTCGACGATCTGTTGCTCTGGCTGGTCTTCGGCGTCATCATCGGCGGCCGCCTCGGCTATGTTTTTTTCTATCAGCCGGCGTATTTCGCCGCCCATCCGCTGCAAATCTTCGCCACCTGGCATGGCGGCATGTCGTTCCATGGGGCGCTGGTTGGTTGCGGACTGGCAATCTGGCTCTTTTCGAAGCGTGCAGCTGTCAACGTCTGGTCGGTGATGGATCTTTGCGCCGCCTCCGTCCCGATCGGCCTTGTTTTCGGGCGGCTGGCCAATTTCATCAACGGCGAGTTATGGGGACGCACCACTGATGTCGCCTGGGGCATGGTTTTTCCGGACCGCGAAGCCGGTCCATTGCCGCGCCACCCAAGCCAGCTCTATGAAATGTTTTTCGAAGGAATTATGCTGTTCATCCTGCTGCGTATCATGACCCACAAGAAGCTCGCCTTGCAGAGCCCGGGTCTGGTCATTGGCATGTTCCTGGTCGGCTACGGCTTTGCCCGCTCATTCTGCGAGTTTTTCCGCGAACCGGATGTCGGTCATATCCTGACCATAGGTCCGTTTACTGCCGGCATCATCTATTCCATCCCGATGATTCTGCTCGGCCTCTACTTCATCCGCAGCAGCCGCCATCGCGCCATTGTGCAATGACCCCTGTCGGTTCATGATCCATGACAGTTCATGAGCCATTGTCAGGACTGTCGGCACATGACCCATTGTCGGCACATGACCCAAGGCTGTAGATGTCCTATGATAGAAGATGACCTATGACAGAAAGCGTCGGCGCAACACAGCGCTGGCATTGAAGTTGAAGAGGCAGATTGGCGAACATGGCCCGATCAGTGTTGCCGACTATATGAATGCCTGCCTGCAAGACCCCGCGCACGGCTATTACCGCTGCAGGACGGCAATCGGCGCTGCGGGTGACTTCATAACAGCGCCGGAAATCACGCAGGTTTTTGGCGAATTGATCGGCATGTGGTGTGCCGTCGTGTGGCAGCAGATGGGCTCGCCCGGCAATCTCAACCTGATAGAGCTTGGCCCCGGGCGCGGCAGCCTGATGCGTGATGTCCTGCGCGCCGCAAAGGTTTTGCCGCGTTTTGGCGATGCCCTTGCAGTTCATCTCATCGAGAGCAGCACTGTCCTGGCACAACAGCAAAAAGACGCGCTGGCAGGAAATGCATCGCCGATCGAATGGCATGAACATCTGCATGATGTGCCGGCCGGCCCGTCGATCATCTTCGCCAATGAATTTCTCGATACCATCGAAGTCGATCAAATCGTCAAGGTCGATGAAGGCTGGCGGCAACGCGGTGTCTCCGTCGATCAAAACGGGCGGCTGTGCTTCGTTGAAACGCATCTCTGCGCCGGCGAATTGACCTGCTCGAATGAGATCGCCGACGCGCCGACGGGCGCCATAAACGAAACCCAGCTGTTCGCGCCGCTGACCCTGCCGCTTGCTGAACTGGCAGCGCAAGCCGATGCGACCTCCGGATCGGCGTCTGCATCGCCCATGGCAGCCCTGTTCATCGACTATGGCTATAACGAGCCGCTGTTGGGCGAAACGCTGCAGGCCATCCGCAACCATAAACACGAGCATCCCTTGACGTCGCCGGGCGAAGCCGATCTTACCGCCCATGTGGACTTCGACGCCTTCTCCTTTCAGGCCTGCGGTTTGGCCCATGTGCGCGGCGTCAACTTCGCTTGTGATGGCCCGGTGACGCAGGCTGAGTTTCTCGGCAATCTCGGCATCGCCGAACGCACGGCGCTATTGATGCAGGCCAACCCCGGCAAGGCCGGCGCGATCGAGATGGCCAGCGCCAGATTGATGGCCCCGCAAGGCATGGGAACGCGCTTCAAAGCCATCGCCATTCGCTCAAAAAGCCTGTCGCCGCTGCCTGGTTTCGCCCCTCGCATGCATCGCGCGCGTTGACCATGACGGCAGATCGTGACGGCGCAGCAGGACCGTGACGGCGCAGAGCCAGACCATGCCGGGGCAAAGCCAGATCATGACGGACTGTGCAAAGCGGGAGCATGACGGGGCAGAGCCAGACCATGACGGCCAGCGGGACCGTCATGTGGCATTGCCAGCGCTGTCCTCATAACGGGCATGGCCCCGGCACGATCATTTTTATGCAGCAGCGCGCTGTGTCGTCTGATAGGATGCGGGCCTCAGCAAACCGAGGCTCTGCCCCTCGAATTCAATGAGCCGCCATGAGCGCACCACATTCCAATAAACCCCCGGCCAATAAATCCCTGGCCAATAGGCCCATGCCTGACAGCCCCCTGACCGACAGTCCTGCAACAGATGCACATGCGGCATATAGCCGCATTACAGATGATTCCGGGGCCGGCGGCGTCGCTGTTCAGCCAGATCCGATTAGCGCCCGCTGCCTTAGCGATCTGCCGGGCATCCGCCACGGGTTTTTCACGCGCCATGGCGGCCTGTCGACCGGCATCTATGGGTCCCTGAACTGCGGCCTGGGCTCCGGCGACGACAAAGCTGCAGTCCTCCAGAACCGCCGCCGGGTTGCCAGATTTCTTGGCGCCAATGATCTGATAACGGCCTACCAGGTGCATGGTGCTGTCGCTCTGCTCGTTGACATGCCGTGGCCAGAAGGAAGCACGCCACCCAAAGCCGATGCCATCGTCACAACAACCCGGGGGCTCGCGGTGGGCGTGCTTGCCGCCGACTGCGCACCGGTGTTATTCGCCGACGCCGATGCAGGTGTCGTCGCCGCCGCCCATGCCGGCTGGCGTGGCGCCGTTTGCGGCGTTCTCGAAGCAACAATTGACTGCATGGTTAACGTCGGTGCGCGGCGCTCTAGCATTTGTGCCGCCCTCGGTCCCTGTATCAACCAGCCGGCCTATCAGGTCGGGCCCGAGTTTGAAGCCGAGATTTTATCGTTATCTGCTGATAATAAACAATTTTTTATGACGCCTGCGGATTCCGCCCGCTGCCATTTCGACCTTCCGGGATATGTCGAAAATAAACTCGGGCAGGCCGCTATTGCGGCGTTTGAGCGGCAATCGCTATGCAGCTATGCCAATCCGGAGCATCTTTACAGTTACCGCCGATCCCAGCATAACAATGAGGCGGACTATGGACGCCAAATCTCCGCCATTGTCTTGAGCTAGAAGTTTTCCACAATTTTGAGTATCCTGAATACTGAGATTATGCGTGGAATACGGGAATAATCGCATTGATTGGTCTGGACGGCACGGGCCGACTCAGTGCTGGCTAAATCGCGAGAGTAGTAAATCGGCGGTTTTATTATCAAAACTGTATCGGTTTTCAGCGGGTCAAAGCAGAGGGAGACGTCGTTTTGACGTATTACAATACTGCTGCGGCGCGATGCGCGGTGAAGCGTTACGCGGTTGCAGCCATCGTCGGAGTGCTGGGCTCGGCCTTGAGCGGTTGCGGAACAGCCGGTGGCATTCTGGGATCAAACGGCACTGCCGCAAATGCCAACAAGGCAACGGCACTGCTCCCGGCGGCGCAGCCGACCAGAGCCAGGATCGCCATTGCAACAATTATTGGCGCACCTGATACGGTATCGCGCCAACTGACCGCCTCCCTGACACGGGCGATCACCGCTCAGCGCGTTGCCGTCTCAAAAACCAAGGGTGAGCCGGTCGACTATACTTTGCGCGGCTACGTGGTGGCGGCAAAAGAGGGCCGTGCGACCAAGCTGTCGTATATCTGGGACGTTACCAACCCGGCAGGAACCAGGGTTAACCGCATTACCGGCGAGCAGACCATAAATGGATCCTCAACCCGCGACCCATGGACGGCTGTGTCACCGGCCGTAATCCAGACAATTGCCGACAAGACCGCCAGTTCCTTTGGCACATGGCTGCCCAACAAGCCGGCGCAGCAGGCGGTCGCCAGTAGCGCAGCAAAGACGTCGGCGGCAGGCCCCGGCTCTGCTCTGGCCCCGACCGGTTCGGCAACGACCACGGCCGCATCAACCGCCCGTAGCGGAACGCCCCGCCCTCAGTTGGCGGCACTTAAGCCAGCCAGCAAGCCTGCTTACGTTTTTGCGCTGGTGCCGAGTGTCTCAGGTGCGCCGGGTGATGGACGTGTGTCTTTGACAACTGCCCTGCGCAATGCATTGAAGCGGAATGGCATCATCCTCGCCAACACGCCATCTGCGGCTGCCTATCAGGTGATTGGCAAGGTTGCCGTCGGCAAGGTCAGCGCCGGTCAGCAGCAGATCACGATCGACTGGCACGTCAAGGACCCCAAGGGTAACGCGCTTGGTACTGTGTCGCAAAAGAACAAGATTCCGCAGGGCTCGCTGAATGGCCCTTGGGGCAAGACAGCAACCGCTGCTGCTGGTGCTGCCGCGCAGGGCATATTGAAATTACTGCCAAAACCACCCCACAGCGGTTGACTGAGCGCTGCGGCGGGCCCGATCCGATGGGAGGCCCGATCCCGTTGCGGTTCACCCGATGCAGAGCGCGGCAATGGGCCGATCAATCGCCGCCTGCGGGTGGTGCTACCGATGGCGCTGCCAAAGAATAACCTGCGAAATGTGATAATCGGGGCTCGAGCCATTTACAGGTTCGGGCCCTCTTGCTATGAGGCGCTTGTTTTCGACCATCACCTCCTGTCAAGTCGCTGCCCTGAATATTGGCAAAAATTTACCGGTCCACCGGGAAACAGGCGCCAGCGGTCCCGTCATGGCATCCGTCTTGTGGGCCATCCATCTTGGGGCAGCTTGCTGGGACGGCGGCCAGATCCTTGAGAGAACTGCCCCATGCCAACCGACGTGAAACCCGCCCAAGGGCGCACCAAAAAGGCATCGAAAGCCGCAAGGGGCCGTGCTAAAACAAGGGACACTGCCGATGGCGGGGTGCAGGCAAATGATAGCGGGGTGCAGGCAAAGAGCCAAACCGGCAGGAACGAGCTCAATCTCAAGATCGTCGCCGGCAACTCCAATCGCCCGCTGGCAATGGCCATCTGCGAGCAACTGCAAATTCCGATAACCAAATGTGTGGTCCGGCGCTTTGCCGACATGGAAATCTTTGTCGAAGTACATGAGAACGTGCGCGGCGAGGATGTCTATGTCGTGCAACCGACATCCTATCCGGTCAATGACAACCTGATGGAACTGCTGATCCTGATTGATGCATTGAAACGGGCCTCAGCCCGCCAGATTACCGCCGTCATCCCCTATTTCGGCTATGCCCGGCAGGACCGCAAGCCCGGACCAAGAACGCCGATTTCAGCCCGCCTCGTCGCCAATCTGCTGGAGCGCGCAGGTATCCACCGGGTGTTGACCGTCGATCTCCATGCCGGACAGATCCAGGGCTTTTTCGACATTCCAACCGACAATCTGTTCGCAGCGCCGGTGATGGTGCGCGACATCCAGGACAACTATAACGGCGACAGGCTGATGGTGGTCTCGCCAGACGTCGGCGGCGTCGTGCGGGCGCGGGCGCTGGCCAAGCGGATCAACGCAAGACTTGCCATTGTCGACAAGCGCCGCGACCGGCCCGGCGAATCGGAAGTCATGAACGTCATCGGCAGGGTGAAGGGCCACCACTGCATCCTGATCGACGACATCATCGATTCCGGCGGCACCTTGTGCAATGCTGCCGAAGCGCTCTTGAACAAAGGGGCCACAGGAGTCAGCGCCTATATTTCCCACGGCGTATTGTCGGGCAAGGCGGTTGAACGTATCGCCAAATCGAAGCTCAAGGAACTGGTCATCACCGACAGCATCATGGCGACTCCGGCAATCCGCAACACAAGAAATATCCGCGTTATTTCCATTGCCCCGCTGCTCGCCGAAGCCATCAGACGCACCTCCTGCAACGAAAGCGTCTCCAGCCTGTTTTATTGAGCGGCGAGCAGGCGCAGGGCTGCACGGGCCAGGCCCTGCGATTCGAAACAGGACCCGCCTGTTGAAACAGGCCCCGCGATTCAAAAGTGGCTATTACAGCAACCCTGAGCTTCAAGCGCCGCCACAACCACTTCGCCCCGGACCGCGGCCAGATCAGATCAACGCCAATCATCAACGCAATCCACCCGCATTGCACAAAGCAGCAGTTGCGGTTATAAGTCCGGCTTGAGTGACATCGTGAGCCCGCGCCGACACCCTTGGAGGCACCGCGGGACTATCCCCCACGGGCCTTTGCGAAGGCCCTTTTTCCGTTGGAGATCAATGCCATGGCAGAAGCCATCGAAATGAAAGCCACGGGACGTCCGCATGTTGGCAAGGGGGCCGCACGCGCCGTTCGCCGTGAAGGAAAAATACCCGCCGTGATTTACGGCGACAACAAACCAACCGAAGCCATCGCGCTCGACTACCACGACTTGCAGCGCCAGTACATGAAAGGCCGCTTCACCTCCCACATTGTCGAGCTTGAGGTCGACGGCAAAAAGAATCGCGTCATTCCCCGCGACGTGCAGACCGATCCGGTGCGCGATGTCCCGCTGCACGTCGATTTCCAGCGCATCAGCGCCAAGAGCCGGCTGCGCCTTGTAATTCCAATCCACTTTGTCAACGAAGATGTTTCGCCCGGTCTGAAGCGTGGCGGCGTCCTCAACATCGTGCGTCATGAGGTCGAAGTGAGCTGCCTGCCCGATCAGATCCCGACCGTCTTCGAAGTTGATTTGGGCGAAGCGGACATTGGCGATAGCATTCACTGGTCGGCCTTGACGATCCCCGAAGGCGTCAGCTCGACCATCCTCGACCGCGACTTCACCATTGCGACCATTGCCGGTGCCTCTGCCAAGGGTATCGACGAAGAAGAGGCAGAGGCCGAAGCTGCAGAAGGCGAAGAAGGTGAGGAAACTGCAACGGGCGATGAAGCTGACGAAGCCAAGGACAAAGACAAGGAAGAGAAGAAAGAGAAGAAATAGGACTGGCATTGATGACGCGCGGGTTGATGGGTGGGAACTTCCGATTGATCGCGCGTCCTCTCTGTCCCATTAGCCCCCGTGCAGAAATAACCGCGACAGCAGAGTCCGAACAATACCCGATTTCATTACAAAAGCTGACCGCGACTTATTCACT
>Ga0114931_10012140_pt1 | contig 10104 bp, 7 predicted proteins | sample 2SBtaG_FD_89579 | JGI IMG/M metagenome (GOLD analysis project Ga0114931, IMG submission 89579) | Deep subsurface microbial communities from Kolumbo volcano to uncover new lineages of life (NeLLi) - 2SBTROV14_V59a metaG | ecosystem: Environmental > Aquatic > Marine > Volcanic | place: Kolumbo... | reverse complement strand
CAAACCGGAAAATCATTTTGATATTTTCTTTTATAATGAAAAGGACAGCCGGCAAGACGAATTGTTGCGGGTATCGGGGCATCTTCGATTTGACGAGTGGCAGCCAATAGCTCTTGACAGCAATCATTTCGCGTTTCTGAGTGATGAAAACGGTATCTTTAATCGGTATGCCGGCTATATTGATACGGTCTTTTCACATTTCGAGTACACATTTTATTTCCCCGATTCCGTGCGCAGTATCGATGCTCGTGAACTGGTTCCGAAGAGTTACCTCGCGAAGATTAATGACACTCCGGACAGTATGAAAACTTTTCGTATTCTGCGTGATACGGCCATCTGCTTTCCGGTCAGCAATTATGCCTATGGTATTCTGGATCAAGACAAACCCCGGCAGCGCAGAGAAGTACTCGAAACCTTTTATTTGGATTCGGATTACCGTATATACCTCAAACCTCTGCCTGCGGATTTAAGCCCGGCTTCAGCGATAGATTTGCAGTCTACTCTCTTTGCACAGGAGCGGAAAGAGTGGGCCGGAGAACCTGTAAAACGCAAAAAGGAGGCAGAAAAAGAAGAAGTAAATCCGGGCTACTTTTTTCAGAGCGAATTTGAGGCTAAGGATGCCGGGATCAATATAAAAAAGCTGAAAGGGCAGGAGGATAAGAAAGTCTTCCGCCCTTCAAAAGTGCTGCCCTATCGCACCAAATTCTCTACCGACTATGTCATCAGTCAACTGGACAACAGCCTGCTAATCAATCCCTATCAAAATTTTGTGGGCAATGGTCCTATTTATCAGCAGCAAAACCTGAGCGGACTTATTACCCTGAGTATCAGTGATCTGATGGAGGATTATCGTTTTACGGGCGGCTTTCGCATCCCGACCAATTTTGGCGGTAGCGAGTATTTTCTCCGTTTTGATGATCGTAAAAAACAAATTGATAAATCATTTTTGGCCTATCGCCAGGCAAAGCGTCAGGTATACTCCATCACTAGCGCTATCAGGCAGCATGTCGTAGAAGCCCGGCAGACTACGAGCTATTATGAGGCCCGGGCTATTTACCCGTTTGATGTTACCCGTAGCCTAAGAGCTTCGCTGGGGCTGCGCAACTATAGAATTGATTTTCTAGCCAATGATACCTTCTCGCTGGAGCTTCTGCCCTATACCGAAAAATGGTTGTCTCTAAAAACTGAATATGTTTTTGACAATACCTTCCGTGTGATGACCAATATCCTCAACGGAATGCGCTATAAGGTCTATTTTGAGATGCAGAAAGCATTTATCCTTGACGTTGATCCCCAGCCCAAGCTTGATTTTGCCAGGGGCTTTCTGAATATTTTCGGTTTTGATTTCAGGCACTATCAAAAATTGCACAAGCAGATTATCTGGGCCAACCGTGTGGCCGGGGCTGGCTCATTTGGCTCACAAAAGCTTATTTATTATTTAGGAGGAGTGGACAACTGGTTGGGAGCCCGCTTCAATAAGGATATTGATGTCAACCGGAACAACAATTATGCATTTCAGACCATTGCCACTAACCTGCGTGGATTTGAACAAAATGCAAGAAACGGAAATAAGTACTTGCTATTGAACTCCGAGATCCGTGTGCCGGTCTTTACCTATCTAAGCAATAAACCTATTCGCAGCGAATTTTTAAGAAACTTTCAGGTAGTTCTCTTCGGAGATGTCGGAACAGCTTGGGAGGGTTCAAGTCCCTATTCGGCAGACAATCCATTCAATACGAGTGTGTTTAACCGTGGCCCAGTAAAAGTAAAGGTGCAATACTTCAATAATCCTATTATAGGTGGATATGGCCTGGGCGCCAGATCCATTCTTTTCGGTTACTTTATTCGCCTTGATATGGCATGGGGGGTTGACAGTGGAGTGATTCGTGACCCCATTCTTTATCTTTCCATGAGCCTTGACTTTTAGACACTCAATGAAAGTATGGCACAATGATGCTTTTCAGTAATTTTGTGAGTTCTTTACCGTTTGACTCAAGTAAAATAAGTAAAAGATGAAAATGAAGTATTTCTTGGCCGGGATAGCTGCCTTTTATCTATTTGGTGGCCTGCATGCACAAGGAAGTTTCGAAGTGAAAGATCCGATATTGTTTACCTATGGAAGTCATTCGGTGAGCAAGAGTGAGTTTGAATATGTTTTCCGGAAAAACAATCCTGAAATTGGGGATCCTACTCTGGAGGATTTGAAGAGCTATCTTGATCTTTATATCAAATTCAAACTCAAGGTGGCAGCAGCAGAGGATGTCCGCCTTGATACGGCTGAGGCTGTTCGCAATGATCTAAAAACGTATCTTGACCAACTCTACCAATCTTATTATGACAAGATGGTAATGAGTCCCTTGATGAAAGAGGTGGAACAACGTTGGATGACCGATGTACGGGGCAAGCACATATTGATCCGCCTGAAGAAGAAAGCCACGCCTGAAGATACATTGCAGGCCTATCAACGGATAATGAAAATAAGAGATCGGATCATAGGCGGAGAAGATTTTTCGAAAGTGGCAAGGGAAGAATCGGAAGACGAATATGTAAAATTTAATGGAGGGGATATCGGCTATGTGGCAGTACTTGCATTGCCCTTTTATTCATTCGAAAATGCCCTTTACAATACGGATGTCGGAAAGGTATCGATGCCTGTGAGGACTTCATTGGGATATCATTTGGTGATGCCAACGGAAAAAAGACCGGCCATGGGCAGTGTAACGGTAGCTCATATACTGATCAAAGTAGATGCCAATGCCGGGGAAGAAGATTGGCGGGAAGCACATGAGAAAGCCAATGCTATCTATGAAAAGCTAAAAGCCGGAGAAGAATTCGGCACACTTGCCGCCAAATTTTCGGATGATGAGGCTACACGCAGCAAAGGGGGTGAGATGCCTCCCTTTGGAACGGGCCAGATGGTACCTGAGTTTGAAAAGGCTGCTTATTCATTAAAAGAGGACAGTAGTTTTACTACCCCCTTCCGTAGTCGCTACGGGTATCATATCCTCATGTTACTGGATAAAAAGGACAAACCTGCTTTTGTAGATCATGAAGCACGTATTAAAAGGCAAATAAAGAAGGATGAACGTTATCGTATTGCCCAAAAAAGGACTTTGGCTCAACTTAAAAGAGCATATGCCTTCAAAGGTCTGAATCCGTCATTGGATAAAATCAGCTCCAAGCTGGATAGCAGTGTATATTTTGGGAAATACAAGGTTCCGCTCTTTGAAGAGCAAGAAAACATCCCCTTATTTGAGATTGATGGCCGGATCTATCACATGCGGGATTTGCTCAAATATATCGAGCTGAATCAGCGCTATGCCCGCAACAAATCGCTGAAAACCATTGTCAAAGAGGCATACGAGGCGTTTATTGAACATACGTTGATGGAGCGGGCATTTGCCGACCGTTTCCCTGAATATGCCCGTCTTAAAGAGGAATATCGTGAGGGTATACTGATGTTTGCTATGATGCAGGACAGTGTGTGGAACAAAGCCCTGGCCGACAGTGTAGGCCTTGAAGAATATTATATGAGGCACAAGGACAAATACCACTGGAATGAGCGGGCCATTATAGAAGTCTATCACATTCTTGATCCGGCCGCTATCAATATCAAAAAATTAAAAAAGATTGCCGGTAAAAAGGGTAGGAAGGGAGTGCTCGACACATTCAACGATTCGAGCCATGTCGTGATAAGAGTGGAACCGGAAATGGTTGAAAAGGGAGAACCCGCTGTACTCACAGAGGAAATGTGGAAGAAGGGATGGTATGAAGCTAATCCGGCTGAAGAAGGTGAAGGTTTTACATTGATCTATGTGAAAAAGTTGAAAAAGCCGACTCCGAAAACACTGGATGAAGCAAGAGGCTTATATGTAGCCGATTATCAGAATGAATTGGAAGCAGAGTGGGTAGAAAGGCTGAAAAAAAGATATCCGGTGAAAGTCAATGAAGATGTATTGAAATCCATAGTCAAAGAACATTGAGAAAATATTGGATATATTGGCTGATGATGCTAATGCTATGGGCAGGCTGTGAGTATTTCCAGCGCGAAGAAACACCGCTTGAACGAAAGGCCGTAGCCAGGGTGGGTGATGAGTTTCTCTATTTGGATGACATAAAAGACCTTGGCTTGCAAGGGGCTGCTCGAGAGGATAGCCTGCGCATTGTTGATGCCTATATAGAAAATTGGGTGCAGGATAAGTTGAAATTGCAATATGCTTATGACAATCTGTCCACTGAGGAACTGAACGTAGAAAACCAGGTGCAGGATTATCGTGAGTCGCTCATTGTATATAATTATGAAACGGAATTTATTAGGCAGCACCTGGATACTGCAATAAGTGACGAGGAACTGAAAGCCTATTACGAAGAAAATAAAGAAAATTTCAAACTACAGGATGACATTGTCAAGCTCATATACGTAAAGATACCTGTGGGGGCGCCAAATGAAGATTCACTGAAAATATGGTTGAATTTACACGATGAAAATATGAAGACGAAGCTGGAGGCCTATGCCAATTTGCACGCATTGGGGTATAGTCTGAATGATTCGATGTGGCTTGACAGAAAGCTTGTAAAGCGAAAGATATCGAGCGCACTTGCCGAAAAATATGACTGGTCAAAGGCCGGATTGGTAGAGATTCGGGATTCATCTTTCACTATCTTTGCGCGCATTGTGGATTATAAAACAGCCGATTCTGCGGCCCCTTTTTCATATGTGCGGAAAGATATCGAACGGATGATAATCAACAGGCGCAAGCTGAATTTGGCCCGGAAGCTTACGGATGACATCTTGCAAAGTGCTGCCCGTGAGAAAAAATTTGAAATTTATAAATAATGAAACACCCCGCTCTGATAATCTTTATGTTGCTTTTTGGCCCCATGCTACACTCGCAGGTGCTCATTGATAAAATCGTTGGAGTGGTGGGCAATCAGGTTGTCCTGAAGTCGGATATAGAAATACAGGTGGGACAGCTTCGTGCACAAAGCCCAAAGCTGCTGCCCGATGTGCGTTGCAAGGTGATGGATCAGCTAATGATGCAAAAACTTTTGATCAACCAGGCAAAAGTTGACAGCATTCAGGTATCGGATGACCAGGTGGAAGCTGAACTGAACAACCGCATGCGCTATTTTATTAATATGTTTGGCTCACAGGAGAAGCTGGAAGAATTTTATAAGAAATCGGTGCTTGAGATCAAGGAAGAATATCGATCGGATATAAGAGAGCAACTGCTGGCCGAAAAGATGCGCTCGGAAATTACTTCTGGGATATCTGTTACACCCGAAGAGGTCAGGGAGTTTTTTGAGAAGATACCGGAAGACAGCTTACCCTATTTCAATGCCGAGGTACAGGTAGGGCATATTGTCATTCTGGCGAAGCCCAGCGAAGCACAATGGCAGCAGGCATACGAAAAAATCAAAGAAATCAGAAAGGAAATCGTGGAGGATGGTGCCGACTTTGCGACCAAGGCGGTACTTTATTCAGATGATCCCGGTACGGCTGCCAATGGGGGCGAGTTGCCCGAGTTTACCCGCGATGATCCCTACGACCCTGCCTTTATCGGGGTAGCCTTCAGCCTTGAAGAAGGGGAAGTCTCCGAACCGTTTAAAACAGAATTTGGATATCACATCATGCAGTTGATATATCGCAGAGGCGACCGTGTAAAGGTGCGACACATCTTGGTAAAGCCCAGCATTACAAGCAAAAATTTGGAAGAGGTGAGAGAGAAGGCTGATACGATATATCATCGTTTGACAGCGGGAAAAATAAGTTTTGCGGAAGCTGCCAGGCAATACAGCGATGATGAAAACACGAATAAATATGGAGGTCTCTTTACGAATCCCCAGACAGGTGACAGCTATTTTGAGATACCTGCAATAGGAGCAATTGATCGCGAGATACCCTTTATCATTGACACCATGGATTCAGGGGAATACTCCACACCCGTTGTCTATAACGGGCCACGGGGAGGCAAAGGGTATCGGATCGTGTATTTAAAGAGTGTTACTGAACCTCATGTGGCCAATCTCGAACAGGATTATCCGAAAATTCAAAAGGCCGCATTGGCCAAAAAGAAGGACCGGGAATTACGAGAATGGATGAAAGGGAAAATAAATAAGACGTTCATACGCATTGATGACAGCTATAAAGATTGTGAAAACCTTAAAGTCTGGAAACAGAGAATAGATATAAACTAAAGAGTACATGCGAGAATATTCGAGTGAAGTAGAAGCCGTGGATGCACTGGCTAAAGCATATCAAGAGATAAAAGATCAAATTGGACAGATCATAGTTGGGCAGGATGAGGTGGTAGAAAATGTGCTCATTTCTATCTTCTGCAATGGGCACAGCCTTTTGGTGGGGGTCCCCGGTCTGGCGAAGACCCTACTGGTGAAAACATTGGCAGATGCCCTACATTTGTCTTTCAACAGAATTCAATTTACTCCTGACCTGATGCCTTCCGACATTATCGGTTCGGAGATATTGGACCAGGAGCGCAATTTTGTATTTACCAAAGGTCCCATCTTTGCGAATATCATTTTGGCTGATGAGATTAATCGGACACCTCCCAAGACCCAGGCCGCTTTACTGGAGGCCATGCAGGAACGCTCGGTTACTGTAGCCGGGCACAAACATAATCTGGATTTACCATTCTTTGTGTTGGCTACGCAAAACCCTATTGAGCAGGAAGGAACCTATCCACTTCCCGAAGCGCAGCTTGACCGCTTTATGTTCAATATTGTACTTGATTATCCTAGCTATAAAGAAGAAGTGCAGGTAGTAAAGAACACAACCGGCAATAAAAAGGTAAGTCTGGAGAAAGTGCTAGACAAAGAGGATATCCTCTACTTTCAAAATCTTGTTCGCAAGATTCCCATTCCCGAGAATGTGTTGGAATATGCCGTGGAGCTTACGCATAAAACCCGGCCGGAGGGAGCGTTCGCCACCGATAAAGTAAAAGAATATATAGATTGGGGTGCCGGACCCAGAGCTTCTCAGTTTCTAGTATTGGGAGCCAAGACGCATGCCATTCTTCGGGGTAAATATTCACCGGACATTGAGGATGTAAAGGCCATTGCCATTCCTATTCTCAGGCATCGCATTATTCGCAACTACAAAGCCGAAGCCGAAGGCATCAGCGTGGAAGCAATCATACAATCTCTGTTGTAAGGTACTACTTACTCAGGGGAATTAGGAAATTAAATTCTGTCGTAGCAGGAATTCAAGCTGCTCATTGGCCCGCTTGAGCTTTATCAGCAATTCTTTATTTTCTTTCTTCAGGTTATATACCTCAAATGCATTTTTGATGGTCATTCGAAGTTCCGTCTCATCCCATGGTTTGGTGATATATCGATAGACTTGTCCTTTGTTGATGGCATCGATTACTGCTTCTATATCTGTATAACCCGTGAGAAGAATGCGAATCATATCCGGATACTTTTCCAGAATGGATTCAAGAAACTCAACGCCTGTCATCACCGGCATACGTTGGTCGGTTATCAGTATATGTATATCTTCCTCGTCCAGCACTTTGACGCCTTCGGCAGCCGATATGGCTGTATATATTTTAAAATCTCTCCGAAAGGTAGCTTTGAACGCAGTTAAATTATTTTGTTCGTCATCTACGTAGAGAATATGAATGTCTTTCAGATTCATAATAAATAATATAAGGTGGTAGAAGTATACATTTGATTGCTAATTTAGGAATTTGCGTGTAATGTTCATTTTCTAACTTTAAGGCTAATTTATAAATACCACCCGAATGAATAGCAGTAAATTGAAGGCAAGAATTGAGATAAGCTCTCCGGATCATAAAAGCTATCGTCCGATCATATTTCAAACCGACTCGGAAGAAGACATGCAAGCGCTCGAAGAGCTCTTGGATAGCGAGGATGATCTCATTATCCATGACAAGTACCGCCAACAGGTGAATGAGCTTATGAAACTGAGCCATCCGACCCAACAATTTACTAACGATGAGCAGGAAGAACTCTTTCGCAGCTACTTGGATGGAAGAGATGCCGAATATCATGGAAACTGGATCTATTATCCCTGGAATAGGTCATTGGTACACCTTCTTGTGGAAAAAGATTTTATAGCTGTCCGGACCAATCGCAATAAATACAAGATCACCGATGAAGAGCGGGAAATATTGAGCCAAAAAAAAATTGGCATCATAGGTTTATCGGTCGGACAGTCGGCAGCGCTGACAATTGCTATGGAGAGACTCTGCGGAGAGCTGCGGATTGCTGATTTTGACACCCTTGATTTGTCAAATCTAAACAGGTTGCGTTCCAATGTATACTCTCTTGGACAAGAGAAGACCATTATGGCCGCCCGTGAGATAGCCGAGCTCGACCCTTACCTGCCGGTAAAATGTTTTTTTGAGGGGATAACCCCTGAAAACATTGACTCTTTTCTTGAAGAAGGCGGTAAACTGAACCTTGTGGCCGATGAATGTGACAGTATGCCGATCAAGTTTCAAATACGTTTTGCGGCACGCGAAAAGGGCATCCCGGTAATAATGGACACCAGCGATAGGGGACTACTCGATATTGAACGATTTGATAAAGAGCCAAAACGTGCTATCTTTCATGGGAGAATAGATGAAGAGAATATAGATTATTCGAATATGATGATGATTTTGGATGCAATCCTGGATTTATCTCAGATATCGGACCGAGGTAAATACTCTTTGAGTGAAGTGGGCAAAACTATTACCTCGTGGCCTCAGTTGGCCTCATCCGTGATGCTGGGGGGAGCCACGGTGGCTATCGCAGCACGGAAAATTTTACTCGGTGAGGATGTGCCATCCGGAAGACATTATTTTGACGTAGGCAATGAACTAACCAAAACCGAAATTAAGTGAATTACAACAGTGTCAATAAGGTGAGGATCACAGCATTTCGGGCCACCGAAAATCCTGAGGCATGTGACAAATTCATTGAAGGTCACAGCAAGGTACTCTCAAGTCATGGAGTGGATAAGGTAACCTCATCAAACCACGACTGGAAGTACAATCCGGAGGCATATGTGATCCTGATTGAGACGGGTGATGGGGAACGGGTGCTTGGCGGTTCGCGTGTGCACTGCCTCGGAGGCACGCAGCCTTTGCCATTGGTGCCGGCCACACGTGATCTGGATAAAAGCGTAGTCGATTTTGTAGATCAATTGGGAGAAAAAGGTGTTGGTGAAATTTGCGGCTTATGGAACTCTCTCGAAGTGGCCGGAATGGGTGTGGGAAGCATCTTTTCCATTCGTTGTGCGGTAGCCATTTTATCTCAACTGAATATTCAATATTCACTGGCGCTTTGCTCGCCTTATACAGCTCGTCTTGCAGGTAACTACGGGTTCAATATTGAAGAAAGCCTTGGCAACAATGGTACTTTCTACTATCCAAAACTCGACCTGCTGGCAACGATTGTAAGACTTGATGACGTGCATACCATACCTGGGGGGAGTGAGCACGAACTGAAAAGAATTTTTGACTTGAGGGAAAATCCAGTTCAAACAAAAGAGGAAAAAGGACGTAAGGGGGCTGAATTTATTATTGAGTATAATTTGAAAATATGAGTTTCAAAAAGGCGACAGTTGCAATACTTATCCTGTTCACCACCATAACACTTTTTGCATCACAAAAAATATTGAAGTTTTCAGGTTCGCAGCCTGAATATATAGGTACTTACCTGGACTACCATTTCTCTGTAAGGGAGAAGAGCTACTCCAATATTCATGAATTTGAAAAATTTCTAAAGCCGATCAACTTTAGCGTGCCTAATTTCGGACTAAAGGACTCCACGCTTTGGGTGTCCTTTACTATTCATAGTGAGCATAGCAATACTCCCTTTATCGTGGTTGAAAACCCGTGGCTCGACCGTGCTACCCTATTTGAGGTGCTTGCTGATGGATCGCTGCACCAAATGTACGATATCAGTGACCGGAGTTTTAACGAAAGGGTAGTAAAAACCACGGAAATTGTCTTTCCCCTCTCTCTGCATAAAGGCGAAAATCGTCAGTTTGTGATGCGTTTTGACTGTCTTGAGCAGTTTATGCTGCCCGTGAAACTCGAGTCGCAAGATGTCTTCATGGTTTATAAGTCGAAT
>Ga0114931_10012139_pt1 | contig 10104 bp, 8 predicted proteins | sample 2SBtaG_FD_89579 | JGI IMG/M metagenome (GOLD analysis project Ga0114931, IMG submission 89579) | Deep subsurface microbial communities from Kolumbo volcano to uncover new lineages of life (NeLLi) - 2SBTROV14_V59a metaG | ecosystem: Environmental > Aquatic > Marine > Volcanic | place: Kolumbo... | reverse complement strand
CCGGCTTGACCCTAATGACGCCTTCGCCGCTGACGGTGAGCAGGGAAGGCTGCTTTCGCGCAGCGCGAGCCTCAGTTTGCGAGCGAGCGACGAGCGGGACGAGGGTCAGCGCCAGGGCGCAGAGCGCGATGAGGTAGGCCGTACGCATGGTCAGTTTCCTTTCCGGGTGTGAGAAGGGAGGGCCGCGAAGCTACACGCGAACCGCGAGCTCGGCTTCGATTCGCTCCACAAGGGCGACGTTGCGACGGATTTCGTCAACGGATTCCATCCCGATGGTGAAGGCGTCCACGCAGGAGAGCCCCATCACGTAGCGGAGGGCGGCTTCGGGGTCGGCGCTGAGGTCGCCTTGGCCGAGCACTTTCATCCCATAGACGCCCTGCCCGCGGGCGTGCATGCGCTCCATGACGCGGACGACCTCCGCCGGCTCGGCATCCATGCGGACGCCGGCGGGGTTGATGCGGGCGAGGACGACCTCCACCCAGTCGCACTCGGCGGCGGTCTGGAAGGCGCCGAAGTTGTGGCAGCTCACGCCCAGGGCGCGGATGCGGCCCCGGTCTCGCTCCTCGGCCAGCACCTCGAGGACAGGGGCATAGGTGGTCGGCCATTCCGGGTCGAGCAGGCAGTGCAGCAGCAGGACGTCCAGGGTGTCCACGCCCAGTTCGCGCCGATAGCGCTCGACGTCGCTGACGGCCTGCGCGGCCTCGCGGGCGCAGGTCTTGGTGGTGACCACGACGTTGTCCCGCCCGACGATTTGCAGGGCGGCGCGGACGTGGGGATGGGAGCCGTACTGGTCGGCGCTGTCCCAGAAGGTGATGCCGGCGTCAAAGGCCTGGCAGAGGAGCCGCACGCAGGCGTCGAAGCCTAGGCGCGTCTGATTGGACTCGCCGTTCCAGCCACTGGTGCCGGTGCCAATGGAAAGCCGGGAGACCGCGAGGCCGGTGTTGCCGAGGGATACTGTTTTCATGAGGGGGTCTTGGGTTTGGGGGTGTTCTGCTGATTGTCGGCGGTTGAGGGAAGCGGCAGCCGCAGGGCAAGTTCCGTCTCCCGCTGCAGGCCGGGTCCGAAGACGAATTGAAAGCGCAGGCCGCCGGCGAGGACGGGCGGTGTCGCCTCCGGGAGCGGCTGCAGATTAGATGTCGCCTGAAAGCCCCAGGTTACAACTTCCTCGGGGAGCAGTTCGAAACCGTGCTGCTCGGCCAGCCGTTGGAAGACGGCTAGTTGACCCGGTGACATCGCAGTCGCCGGCAGTCCCTCGGTGACCGCCAGCGCCAATTGATCGGCGTTCATCTGCCGCAGGACGGCCAGCGCGCCCTGCGCCCATTGCAGTTCGTTGAGGTCGAAGGCAGCCTCCGGGGCCGTGGGCTCGCCGGCGGCCTTCCCGGTCAGGTGGAGGGTCAGGAGTTGCTCCAACGAGAGGCCGGCCAGAATGCGCAGGCCGCTCGGGGGCACGACCCCGCCGGCGGCAGCGACCCGTTCGCCGAGGGCGCGATAGATTCGCTCCGGGACGGCGACCCGGGTCTCTTCAGCCCATTTCCGATGCCGGAAGAGATACCAGCCGTTCTGCTTCCACCAGAAGCAGCCGTGCAATTGTGCCAGCCGATCGAGCATCTCGCGAACGGTATAGCCTTGCATAATCACCGGCGGCCGGGGCGGCGCGTAAATCTCCGGTCGCTGAAAGGCATCGGCGAGGATGCGGATTTTGGCGGCTTTGGCGAGGGCGGTCAAGGCTTGATCGAGCGTCATCTTCCCGAAGTCAAAGCGGCCCTTGGGACGTCGGTAAACCTCCCGATCTCCCGGCTTGCTGCGGGCGTTCGGGTAGAGCGACGAGTATTCAGGCATCGCCACCAGGGCGCCGGGCAGCCGGGCCTCGGCCCAGTCGTCCGGGACGCCGACGCGCACGAGGAGGAGGTCGTCCGACCAGCGATCGCCATAGACGAGGCGGTATTCGATGCGGGATTGAGGGTAGCTCAGGTTCCCGAAGCCGCCCGAGTTCGGCGGGGCGCCGGCTGCTCCGGCGGCGGCGACGCCCTGGAGGGAAGGCCCGGTCGAGGCGGCGTCGGCGCCGGTGGGATTGCCGTCCCCCCGGACGAATTGCCGACGTCGTTCGCGGACATAGGCGGTGAACATGGCCTGCTGCCGATCCGAGAGGCGCCGAGCCGCAATCCAGTAGACGCCGCCGCGGGCCAGCAGATTCTTGCCGGCGGGACGGAGTGGCTCCAGGAGCAGCGACTGTCGCAGATAGTTCGCATCCACCTGGGCGACGCGGTTCGCGGGGATGTCCGGGCGACGACGGGTCAGGTCGGCGCGCACCTGAGCCGCGTAGCTCTCCGGATTGGCCTGACCGATATGCGCCTCAATATCCAGCCAACCGTTGACCAGGGCCAGCTGTCGCTTCCGCCGCAATTCCAGGACGCGGTTTTCCCATCCGGGGCTGACGGTGAAGCGATAGCGTGGCTTGCCGGGCGCCTTCGGGGAGTTGCTCCAGTGTCCCTTGAGAAGCGCCGTGAGCGCCTCCTGCAGTTCGACCACGGTCGTGCGGTCGGCATAGGCGGAGATGCGCTGGTCAGCGAGAGAAGGCTCGGCGGAGAGCGAGATTTTCAGCGCCCGGCCAAGCTGGCGAAGCACGTCCCCGAGGGCGGCGTCCCGGACCTCGACGTTGAAGCGCTTGCGGAGGCGGGCGTCGGCAACGGGATCCGGCGCCTGGGCCGACGCGAAGAGGGCCAGCCCGGCGACCAGCCCCAGGCCGCAGAGCAACGCGATGAGTCTTCGGGGGTGCGTGAAGGGAGCCATGCTCACTGTACCCATACCGAGACCGAGCCCGGCTGTCAACCGCTATGACGCGTGACGGCGGCGTCTTGTTTCCTCGGCGCGTTGGACGGCCCCGGCCGGCTCACAGTACCCTTGACCGCCCCAGGGTCGAATTAGACCAGGCTGCGGGCCGCGGCGGCGATGTCCGAAACGCGCGGCACGACGACGTCCTCCAGCGGTGCGCTCATGGGGATGGGCAGGTGCTTGGCGGCGATGAGCAACGGCGGCCCGTCCAGGTAGGTGAAGCCAATGCGGCCGTTGTCGAATTTGTGCTCCATGAAGCGGCGGATGACGCTCTCGCCGACGCTGGCGCGCGGGAAGCATTCCTGAATCATGACGAGTCGCCCGGTCTTGCGGACGCTGTTGGCGACGGTCTCCATGTCCAGCGGGTTGAGGGTGCGCAGGTCCACGACTTCGGCGGAGATGCCGTCGGCCTCGAGGTCGGCGGCGGCGGCGAGGGCGAAGTGCACCATGCGAGAGTAGCTGACCAGGGTGACATCCTCGCCGGTGCGCTTGATGTCGGCCACGCCAAGGGGGACGAGATACTCCTCCTCGGGCACTGGCCCCATTACGCCGGAGTAGAGCAGCTTGTGCTCGATGAACAGCACCGGGTTGTCGTCCCGAATGGCGGCTTTGAGCAGGCCCTTGGCGTCGTACGGCGTGCTCGGCATCACCACGTAAAGACCCGGCGTGTGCACGAACCAACTCTCCAGGCTTTCGCTGTGGGTGGCCGCCAGGCAGCGCCCGACGCCGCCCTCCGTCCGGATGACGCACGGGACTTCGATGTTGCCATTGAATTGATAGCGGTTGTAGCTGATGTTGTGAACCAGCTGATTGGCGGAAATGGTGATGAAGTCAATGTACATCACCTCGGCGATGGGGCGCAGGCCGCGCATAGCCGCTCCGCCGGCAGCGCCGACGACGGCTGCCTCGCTGATGGCGGTGTCAATCACCCGCCGGGGGCCAAACTCGTCGAGCAGGCCGCGGGTCACGGCGTAGGCGCCGCCGTACACGCCGATGTCCTCGCCGAGGACGAAGACGCGCTCATCCCGCTTCATTTCCTCGAAGTGCGCTTCTCGCAGCGCCTCGCCGAAGGTGATTACCCGGCAGCCAATCTCCTCCTGGAGCGCCTTCGCGTCCCGGGCGGCGAAGCGGGGCAGCACCTGCGTGGGATCGCCGTGCGTCTTCTCGCGGAAGGCGCGGAGGGCGGCGTCGGCGGCCGGCCGCACCTGGGCGCGCAACTCCGCCTCGGCGGCAATGAGAGTGTGACGTTCAGCGGGATCGGGATCCACGTAGAGGTTGTCGAAGAGGGTCGCAGGGTCGGGGAGGGGGCTGTCAATGGCGAACTGATTGGCGACTTCGATGCGCTGCTCGGCCTCGGCGCGAATGGCGGCGATCTCGGCTTCGCTGAAGTCGGCCTCCTCCTGCAGGCGGCGGGAGAAAAGCTCGATCGGGTCCCGCTGTCGCCACTGACTCTCTTCATCTCGGGTACGGTAAGCGCGTTGGTCGCTGAAGCTGTGGCCGTGGTAGCGATACGTTTGGGCCTCAATGAGCGTCGGGCCATCGCCCCGACGGGCGCGTGTCACGGCTCGGCCGACGGCTTCGCGGACGGCGAGGACGTCTTGTCCGTCCACCATTTCCCCCGGCATGCCGTAGGCGGCGGCGCGTTGATAGACGTGCTCGATATTCGACGCCTGCCCGGCGATGTCCACGGACTTGTCATGGAAGGGCACCGACATGCCGTAGAAGTTGTTCTCGCAGAGGTAGATGACCGGCAGCCCGCCGAAGACCGTGGCGCCCATGTTGAGCGCTTCGTGAAAGGCGCCGGTGTTGGTCGTCCCGTCGCCGAAGAAGCAGACGACGACGCTGTCCGTACCTTGATAGGCTTCGGCGAGGGCGGCGCCGGTGGCGATCGGGATGTTGCCGGCGACGATGCCCGTGGCGCCCAGATTGCCATGGCGGACGTCGGCGATGTGCATGGAGCCGCCCCGCCCGCCGTAGTAGCCGGTGGCCTTGCCGTAGAGCTCGGCCATCATGGCGTTCCAATGCTGCTGCCGCTCCTCCTCGCTGGCGGCGATGAGGTTGCCCATCGCCCCGCAGTGGCCGTGGCCGCGATGGGTGCTGGCGACCATATCCCGCGTGGTGAGGGCGGCGACAGCGCCGACGGGCACCGCCTCCTGACCCGCGGACAGGTGCGAGGCCCCCTTGAGCGCGCCCTCTCGGAAGAGGCTGTAAATCTTCTCCTCGAAGGCGCGGATTTCGGCCATGCTGCGCAGGGCTTCGGCCAGGTCATCCCGCGTCAGCTCGCCGGCTTCCAGTTGCTCGCGAAGCAGACTGCGCCCAGTCGGCGGGGATTGGACAGCCATGACGAACACCTCCTGACCGACGCCAGGGGCAAGGCGTCTGCCCAGCGTCAGCGCCTGTGAGGGTATGCTATCACAGGCCCTCGTTCGGCTGATTAATCGCGGCCAGGAAGCGCCGGCGGAAGCCGCCCATGTCGGCGCCGAGCGCGACCCCGGAATTGGGGGCGGCCGCCGCTCCGCCGCGGAAGTCCGCCACGGTCATCCCCCGGGTGAGTTCGCCCCGACGCTCCACGTCCACGCGCAGCGGCGCAAACTCATACAACGCCGGCCAGAGCGCCGCGCCGACGGCCATCGAGTCGTGCAGCAGGCAGACCTCCTCGCCGCCGCCGGAGGCCCGCGAGCGCAGGTCCCGCGTCAGGTCGCAGACGAACTCGGCGCGCGGTCCTTGGAGGCCGGCGAGGTGCTCCGTCGTCAACGGGGCATTGCGGGTGACGTCGAGCGGGACCCATCGCAGGCGCGCGCCGGAATCGCAGACCGCCTGCGCCGCCTCCGGGTCCGCCCAGATGTTGAACTCCGCCACGGGGGCGGCGTTTCCGGGGCAGCGAAAGGCGCCGCCCATGATGATGACTTCACCGAGGCGCGCCAGGCACTCGGAATCTGCTCGCAGCGCCAACGCCAGGTTGGTCAGCGGCCCCAGGGCAATTACGGTGAGCCCCGCACCGCGCTCGCGGGAGAGGCGGACGAGCGCCTCCGCCGCCGGCTCGCTGGAAATCGCCACCTCCGCCGCAGGATACTTCGGGTGACCCTCGGCGGTGCGTAGGAGCGTCGAGCCACCGAGGCCGTCGTCGCCGTGGACGTGCGTGGCGTTTCGAGAGGGGCCGGCGAGGGGTCGGTCTGCGCCGGGAAACAGGGGTGGGGGAGGGGTCGGCGCGAAGCGGAGCAGGCGCCGGGCGTTGTCGAGGCAAACGGGGAGTGCCGCGTTCCCGGCCACCACGGTGACGGCGATGACCTCCAACGCCTCGGCGGCGAAGGCAAGCAGCAAGGCGAGGGCGTCATCCACGCCCGGATCGGTGTCAATGAGAACGGCGCGCATCACTCAGGCAGGGCATTGGGCCGGCGGGCGTCAATTCCTATCCAGTCAATGCGCCCCCGCGACCAGTCTGACCTGCTGACGGCGACGGCGCGCGGCTCGCAGTAGTACTCCCTTGGCACTGTCACCACTCGAGACCTCCCGCGGACCGTCGCCGGAGCGCCAAACCGAGACCGAAGGTCGGCTGCGGTGGTGGACGGTCGCCTTGACCGTCCTGGCGCAGATCGGCATCCTGTTCTGGATCGTCCGCAGCGAGATCACGGCGCGCGTCTTCGTCAGTTCGTGGTCGCTCTCGATGCCGGGCATCCTGCTGCTGCTGACGATGCTGATGGTCAGCGCCCGGGCGAAGGGCCGCATGTTCACCCGGGCGGAGCTGCTCGGCGCGTACATCGTCATCAGCGGGACCGTGACGATCGCCGGCTACAACTTCCTGCAGGTGATGGTAGTCAGCCTGGCCTCCGGGCCGCAGTTCGCGAACGCCGCCAATCGCTGGCCGCAGTTATTGCAGTATCTGCCGGCATGGCTGCTACCAAAGAAAGGTCCTGGTCTGCAGGGCTTCTTCAGCGGCGAGAGCACGCCTGCCTGGGGCCTGTGGGCGACGCCGCTGCTGGCCTGGGGGACGCTAATTCTGGCGGTGATCATCGCCGGCCTGGCGCTCAACGTGCTGCTCGCCGACGGCTGGATTCGCAAAGAGCGGCTGGCCTTTCCCATCGCGGCGATTCCCCTGGAGCTGTCCGGCAATCCGGACCTGTTCCGCAACCGGCTGCTCTGGCTCGGCTTCGCGGTCCCGGCGGTGCTGAACACACTCCTGGCGCTGCACTACTACTATCCCGCGGTCCCGGCGCTGGAGTTGAAGCAGAAGCTGCTCTTCCCCAACGTGACCGACCCGCCGCTCTCCGCCCTGCGGCCGATCTATTTTGGGCTGACGCCGTTCATCGTTGGCCTGGCGTACCTGAGCCCGCTGGAGATTTCCTTCAGCATCTGGTTCTTTCAGTGGTTCAACAAGGGGCAGCGGCTGTTGGCGCTCAGCACCGGCTATCTGGACCCCTCCGACGTGACGGCCCGAGGCGCCCCGAATCTGGATGCGCAGTGCGTCGGCGCGTTCATCGCCCTCGGTCTGCTGGTGCTGTGGCGGGCGCTGCCGGCCGGCTGGTGGCGAGGCCGCCTCGAGCGGGATTCCGCGCCCGAGGACCCCTTGCTGCAGTGGATTGCCGTCGCGGCCCTGGCGGCCTCGAGCGCGTTCATCTTCGGCTTCCTAGTGCTCGGCGGCATCCCGGTGGTCAGCGCGCTGATTCTGATGGGGCTGTACCTGCTGACCGTGGTGGTCATCGCCCGGATGCGGGCGCAGGCGGGATTCGCCTGGACCTACGGCCCGGATCGCAGCAGTTCGAGCCTGAGCCACGTGCTGATCAACCTCACGGGCACGACCGGGCAGACGCCGAAGGGCCTGGCGGCCATCGGTCTGTTTCACTGGTTCTGGTGGGACTTGCGCTTTTCGCTGTGGCCGGCGCAGATGGAGGCGCTGAAGATCGGCGACGCAGCGCGAATCAAGCGGCGGCAGGTCATCGCGCTGTTGGCGGCCGCTTCGGTGACGGCGATCGTCGTCGGCATCTTTGCGGTCATGCGCGATTCGTACCATTTCGGCTGGGCCACGGCGAACGTCTATCGCGGCCCGCAGATCGGCGGCCGGCTCGGCTATCGGCTGGCGGCCAATTGGACGCAGAACGGCAAGCCGCCGAACCAACCGGATTCCTGGTGGATGCTGGCCGGGGCGAGTTCACGTTACTGCTCGGGCTGCTGCGGCAGCGGTTCGTCTGGTGGCCGTTTCATCCGGTCGGCTACGTGATGGCGGCGACGGCGACCTCGTACGCCTTCTGGAGCCATTACTTCATGGCCTGGCTGGCGAAGGTGATCGTCCTACGCTATGGGGGGATGCGGCTCTACCGCCGCTCCTTGCCGCTGGTGATGGGCGTGATTCTGGGCGACATCGTCTCGCAGACGGTCTGGTCACTGGGGGCGAGCCTGCTGAACATCCCGGTGTATCAATTCGTCTCCTGACCCCAGAAGGCACCCACTGATGAAACATAACATGTATTATCGGAAGTCATTTGGCGGCCAGATAAGATCGGAAAGCAACCGATGCGAGCAGTCATTCAGCGAGTGAAACGGGCGTCGGTGCGCGTCGAAGGGCAGACGGTCGCCGAGATCGGTGCGGGGGTGCTGGCGCTTGTCGGCGTGCACCTCGACGACGCGCCCGCCGACGCCGAGGCGCTGGCGGCAAAAATCGCGCACTTGCGCATCTTCGCGGACGAGGCCGGCAAGATGAATCGCAGCCTGCTCGACGTCGGCGGCGACGCTTTGGTCGTTTCCCAATTCACGCTTTGCGGCGACGCTCGCAAGGGTCGGCGGCCGAGTTACGCCTCCGCCGCGCCGCCTCCGCAGGCTGAGGCGCTTTACGAGGCCATCTGCGAGCGACTGCGGGAGCAGGGAGTCGCGGTCTCGCAGGGCTGCTTCGGCGCCATGATGGAGGTGGAATTGGTCAACGACGGGCCGGTCACCATCCTCCTCGACACGCAGCGGGTGTTTTAGGGAGCGGGCCCCGTCGCCGTTGGTCGCTGCTTTTTGGGGAGGCCATCGGGCCTCAAATGGCCTAACATGATCCCGGAAACCGCGCATGCAGGGACAGAGATCTGAAGACGACTGCGGGGACTTCCGCTCCGACCCGGAGCGTGAGGCGAGGCTGTCTGCGGCTGCCGCCCTTCAGCAACGCGGCGACGAACACGTCGAGAACGGCCGTCTCGACGAGGCAATCCGCGACTATCGGCGCGCCGTGGAGTTGGAGGGCGACGACCCGGATTTCCACCTCCGCCTGGGGGACGCCTATCTGACACAGGACGAGCCGGCACGGGCGATTTCCGAGTACCGCCGGGCGCTGTCCGCTAATCCGAATCACGCCGAATCGAACTTCTGCCTGGCGGAGACCTACCGGCGCTACGGGCAGCTGAAGGGCGCGATCACGCTCTATCGCAAGGCCTGTCGCTCGGAGCCGGAGAACGCCTATTTCCACTATCGGCTGGGGACGCTGTACTACCGCGTCGGTCGGACGCAGGAGGCGCTGGCGGAGGTTCGCGAGGCCGTGCGTCTGGAGCCGAAGGACGGCTTCTATCACTACTGCCTGGGCGATCTGCTGTTGCGTCTGACGGAGATGGAAGAGTCGGTGGCCTGCTTCGAGGAGGCGGTCGAGTGCGTGCCCTTCGACGACTACTACTGCGTCCGTCTGGGGATGGCCTACACGCATGTGAACCGAGGGCAGGAGGCAGTGGCGCTCTTCCGGCGGGCGATTCGGCTCTGCCCGGAGAACGCCGGCTATCACTGCCTGATGGCGGATGCCTTCGCGGCGATGGGTTATCCCCTGCGGGCGGCGCTGCACTACCAGATCGCCGGCGACCTGGACCCGTACGACCGGGATTACGTGGAGCGGATGCGCCGGCAATACGATGGGCTTGCCGAGGCCGTCCCGGCGGCCTGAGCCGCGCCCTCCCCCACCCTAATGGCCGCCGCCGGCCAGGATGTGTCGCGCGTGCCGCAGCACCGGCAGGACGACCTCGAGGCACTCCTGCGCGCCTTTGGGGCTGCCGGGCAGATTGACGATCAGCGTTCTGCCCCGAATGCCGGCCGTGGCCCGCGAGAGCATGGCCATCGGCGTCTTCGACAGGCTCGCCGCCCGCATTGCTTCGGCGATTCCCGGCGCGGCTCGCTCGATGACCTGGGCCGTGGCCTCCGGCGTCACGTCGCGGGGGCCGAGGCCGGTGCCGCCGGTGGTGGCGATGAAGTCGAGGCCCTGCTCGCACCATTCGCGCAGCACGTCCGCGATGGCGTCGGCGTCATCGGCGACGACGGCCT
>Ga0114931_10012138_pt1 | contig 10105 bp, 7 predicted proteins | sample 2SBtaG_FD_89579 | JGI IMG/M metagenome (GOLD analysis project Ga0114931, IMG submission 89579) | Deep subsurface microbial communities from Kolumbo volcano to uncover new lineages of life (NeLLi) - 2SBTROV14_V59a metaG | ecosystem: Environmental > Aquatic > Marine > Volcanic | place: Kolumbo... | reverse complement strand
CAAATCATAACTTTTGGTACAATGGCGGCCAGAGGAGTTATTCGAGATGTCGGTCGTGTTTTAGGGATGCCTTACGGTGAGGTTGATAAAATAGCCAAGATGGTTCCCGAAGGACCAGGAGTAACGCTGGAGAGCGCATTAAAAAAAGTAACTGAGCTGGCGGAACTCAAAAATAATGACAAACGGGTGGAACGCTTGATTAACTACTCTCTCACTTTGGAAGGTTTGGCGCGTCATTGCTCTACCCATGCCGCCGGGGTGGTTATCGCACCTTCGGCGTTAACCAATTATGTCCCCCTATTTAAAGGTACTAAGGACGAAATAACCACCCAGTACGATATGAAGATGGTTGAAGCCATCGGCCTTTTGAAAATGGATTTCTTAGGCTTGCGCACTTTGACGGTAATTGATGATGCATTGCGTATGATCAAAGAGAATTATCCAAATAGTAAAATCGATATTGATAATATCCCTTTGAACGAACCCAAAATCTACAAGTTATTTGCCCGGGGAGAAACAATTGGCGTATTTCAGTTTGAGTCTCCCGGGATGCGTGATTACTTACGAAAACTGAAGCCCGAAAATTTTACCGATATCACCGCTATGAATGCTCTTTATCGGCCGGGACCACTTGATTCCCAAATGATTGATATTTACATTGAGCGCAAAAAGGGAGCCAAAAAGATTAAGTATCTCCATCCCAAATTGGAAAAAATTCTAAGCAGCACTTACGGGGTGATTGTTTTTCAAGAACAGGTGCTTCACATTGCCAACGCTCTTGCCGGTTATAGTATGGGCAAAGCCGATTTGTTGCGCAAAGCGATGGGTAAAAAAGATGCCGCTTTAATGGCTGCCCAGAAAAAAGAATTTTTAGAGGGTGCTGACAAAAATAAAATCGATCACAAAATCGCCGAAGAAGTTTTTAACCAAATTGAAACCTTTGCCCGCTATGGTTTCAACAAAGCTCACTCCACCTGTTATGCCTACATCGCTTACCAAACAGCATGGTTAAAGCGATACTATCCCAAAGAGTTTATGGCGGCTCTGATGTCATCGGAAATCAACAACACCTCCCGTATTTATCAACTGCTGGAAGAATGTCATCGTATGAAAATTCAAGTGCTTCCCCCCGATATAAACGAGTCAAAAACAGACTTTACCGTTGTTGACGGTAAAATTCGTTTCGGTCTCATGGCTGTAAAAAATGTCGGCGAGGTTCCTGCCAAAGCCATAACAGAAGAAAGACTCAAAAACGGAAAATATAATACTCTCACCGATTTGGTCAGCCGCATACCGGTGAAAGCAATCAATCGTAGGACCTTGGAATCATTAATAATTGCCGGAGCTTGCGACTCCCTTGAAGGTAACCGCGCTCAAAAACATCAAGCCGTGGAAGCGATATTAGAATTTGGCCATAAAATCTCTACCCAGTCTTTTTCCCATGACCTTTTCGCCGATAAGAGCGGTGGCATTCAACGGATAGCCCCAGAGCTTCCCCATATCCCCGAATGGCCCAATACCAAAAAACTGGCTCAGGAAAAAGAAATACTCGGTTTTTATATATCCGGACATCCTTTAGATAAGTATAAAGATGAGTTGACATATTTCACCACCCACCGCATTGGTCTTTTACCTCAGGTATCCGATGGCCACGAAGTAACCATTGGAGGAATAATCTCTGTAGTTAAAACAACCCTCGATAAAAAGGGCAATACTATGGCTTTTATCACCTTAGAAGACTATACCGGCTCGGTGGAGCTTATTATTTTTTCCGATTGTTATGAAAAAAACAAAGGTTTTATTATGGAAGAACAAATGGTTATGGTCACCGGCCGCATATCAACACGGGAAGGGGAAGTACCTAAAATAATCACCGCTGAAGTGCTTCCATTAGAAAAACTTACGGAACATTTTAATTGTCAATTGGTTATAAAAATAGATATGGATTGTCCGGATAAAACTATTGATAAGGCATTAACCTCCTTGGAAAAATATAAAGGAAACACGCCGGTATTATTAACAGCTCAAGAAAACGGTTCGGAAGTATATATCAAATCTAATAAATATGCGGTTAATCTCGATTTTAAATTATTAAATCATCTCAAAGATATATTAGGAGAATCGCAGGCATATTTCAGACCTTTGAATAAAAAAAACAACTACCTTTAAGTAACGGGACGTTAAAATGAAAAACCAGAAATATCTATGGATGGCTTTATTAATAATTAGTTTGGGGATACCTCCTCTTTTTGCTTCCGAAGATACCACCTCCACCAAACAACCACCACCGGAAAAAAGAATCAAAGCAGAAAAAATTAACTGGGAGCCTTACGATATCGGCTTGAAGAATGCCAAAAAAAATAATAAACATGTCTTTATTGATTTTTCCACCGCCTGGTGTGGCTGGTGTAAAAAGATGGAACAAGAAGTATTCACCGATCCCAAAGTTATCGACATTCTCAACAACGATTTTATTCCCGTGCGTGTCGATGGCGACTCCAAAAATGTGCTTGATATCAACGGCTACAAAGTGACAGAGAAAAATCTTACCAGATACGAATTTGGTGTGCGCGGTTACCCCACTTTCTGGTTTTTAAAACCCGATGGTTCCAAGTTAACCACTTTCAGCGGATACCGCCCCGCCGACTATATGATACAAGCTCTTACTTTTATTAAAGATTATAAATATGATACCACTAAAACGAAAAACGGAAAGAGCAAAAAGTAAAAAGTTCGAATAGAGGTTATTTTATTGTTAATGAAAGTTTAACTTGTCCTTCAAAAACCGTTTATTATTTTCAAAAAAATATAAAGGATAAACTTATGTTAAAAAACATCACAGCTTGGTTTAGTATCTTAGTATTAACCTTTCTTATTGTCTCATGCGGCAACAAAAGTTCAAAAACCAAAACTCCCCCTGTTAGTCAATCACCGACACCATCCTCCACCGTCCAAAACAACAATGGTGGTGGCAAATTTGATTTCACGGCCTATGATATTAATGGGACTTTGCGTAATTCCAACGAGTGGATTGGTAAAGAACCGGTGGTTATCAATTTTTGGGGAACATGGTGCCCACCCTGCCGAAAAGAAATTCCCGATTTAGTGAAAGTTTATAACGCATATCATAACAAAGGAATCGAAATTCTCGGTCTGGCGGTTAAAGATCAGCCTAACAAAGTCAAACAGTTTTCTCAACAAAACGGTATGAATTGGGTGATGTTGATAGCTGAAACCAATTTGGCTATGCGCTATAATATCAGAGGGGTACCGACCACAATTTTTATCGACCGCAACGGAAAAGAGGTGGGGCGTTTTGTGGGACCAAGGGATTACAATACTTTTAAACAGGCTTTTGAAAAATTATTACAAAGTTAATATATAATAAACTATTAATCAAAAAGGGTGAATCCATCGGGTTCACCCTTTTTATTTGGTAATAATAAAGCACCGTTATGCGGCTTGTTGTTGTTTGGTAAAAAATAAAGTTAGCATATACCAAATTATACCCACGGCAAACAAAAAGCAGATAAGAAAAACGATGAAAATAGACCATTGCGCTTTCATTGGCGTTGTCGCAGGATTAAAAATGCCTTCCAAGTGAATAAGCCGCACAATGTGCCGAATAGAAACCATACTTAAAAGAGATATTACCATCAGTATACCGGTAGTGTAAAATTTCTTTTTGGAGTAAAAGTAAAGCGATACCAAAGACAAAATAAAAGCCAAGAACAAAAACCAAATTGCCGCACTATGCATAAATGCAACAAGGATAGCCTTCAAAGTAAACAAGTAAACCAAACCCAAAAGCATAGCAATAATCATGCTCCAGAGATAAAAGGTCTTACCTATTTTAAACACCCTTTCGTCGTCTTTACCCAACCAACCGACGAAGTAAGCTCCCACCACTAAGGCACCCAAAAGCATATGCATCCAACGGAAGATATACGAGCCGATATCGGGGTTCAAAGCGATTCCGGACTGCACCCTGGCATAGAGCGCTTTATAAATATCCGGACGTTCTCCCATGGAAAGAGTCGAGCTGTAAACAAACGATATATACAAGAAACCAATCAAAGCTAAAGCGAGATATACGCTGCTGCGTCCCAAAGCCATTTTCTTGGTAAAAGCGGCACCATACAAAAAGTAGTAGCTTATAATAGCGATGCCAACAATCCATAACCAAAACCAAGCGTTGATGATGGATGCCGAATAAATTTGTTTGGGATAAACCAGCTGAATAAATAAAAGAGGCGCCACACCAAAGCTGACCGTAGCTGCCATAGCGGTGGGAAACAGTTTAATTAATTTCTGAATGACAGGGTTGTTCCATTTGTCGTTTAGTTTCCCAAAAAGGATTATGACTATCCCTCCCACCATAAAGTTCATAGCTAAAAAATGTAAAGTCAGGGTGACAATATGCAAAACGGTAATCAACCAAAGAGGAGCCGATAGGAAATCATAAGTCGGTAAGTTCATTTTTCCCCTCCTTTATCTAAAGATTTAAAATATTCAATTAAAGCTTTCCGTTCGATATCACTGCCCGTAAAAGGCGGCATTTGTTCCGCCAAATCTCCGGCATTATCGAGGAGGTCATTATAATCTTCATCGCTTAAACCCGTAAGGGATTCGGAGTTGTCTTGATAACCGCCCATTACGTGGCACTTTCCACAACGAATCTCAAATACTTTTTTACCCAAAGCAACACCTTGTAAAGGATAAACTTCATTAAGCGGTCGCTGATCTATCCGTTGATAGATATAATCAGCTATCAAATTAGCTTCCTGTGAAGTCCCCATAAAAGGCGGCATCTTGCTTTTGATGGCGGAAGCACCTTTGACCATACCGGCGATAAATATTTTATCGGTGCCGTTGAAAGCCGGCGCCAAAGGACGATAACCGTTTATCGTGTGACAACTTCGACAGGCGTGACGGTAAAGATCGGCGCCATCGTTTCCGGTGCGAAAGACTATCTGTTTCAAATAACCTTCATCTTCATATTGTTGTGTTTTAGCAACCTCCAATCCGTTGCCATACATATATTTTTCTATAACATAAGGTTTACGGATCGATTCGCGCATCCATTCAAATCCGCCAAATGTCCCCAAACCTAACAGCATAAGAACAACGGCAATAACGAAATGATGCCAGCGCGGAAGAATAAAACCAAAAATAATAATCAAAACAAAAATAGCGCCGGCAAACCACATCGCCAAGTCAATAGCCTCTATGGGCATGGTCATAATTTGATGAGCGGCTGTCGTTATCGATGAAGGAATAGCATGCCAATACCAGTACAATGTCGGCACCATAATAACCAAGCCAATTATTACCCAAAGCGAATTGTAACGGATTATTCGTGTTTTGAAGTCTTTGTTCTTAGATAAGGAGGCAACCAAAAGAGCATACAATCCGGCAAGTAAAATACAAATACCGGTACGGAACCATAAAGAAGGCCAAAAAGTAGGATTAAAAAAACCATCCCAGAAATTTCCCGTGACCAGCCATTTTCCGGGAGTAAGCATGAAAGCGACAATGCCGTTGATGATAAAAAGAGACATCCAAGCGGCACCAAAATAAACCCAGCCAATAAACATGTGCGCTTTTGCCGATATTTTTTTCCAGCTATAGTAATAAAGCAATGCGGCGGTAATCTCAATTAAAAAGAAAGTCCACTCGGTCGCCCATCCCCAAACAAAGTTGTGAATAAGTACTTCGGTAGCGGACGGATTTAAAAGACCAATAATAAACCAGATTCCGACACCGGTTACAGCACCGAAAACAACGGTTACCAACACAAAAAACTTGCTCAGTTTTTGAAGATACTCCAGTATCATACTGTCGTTTCTTTTCCGTGCTGAAATTTCCGCTATAACCAGATACATTCCGCCGCCGATAGCAAAATGAGAAACAAAGACGTGGATAACCGCTATGGATGCCATAAGGATACCATAGCCGATACCGACATCCCAGAACGGATAATTCATAAAATTACCTCCATATTTAATGTTTAGTTATTTTTTGTTTCTTTTATTTATTAGAAATAATACGTTCCGTATATAAGGATATATTGGCAAAAAATAATGTCTGATACAATATAAAGGGTTACCTTTAGTATCACGCTTCATCAGAAGGCCTTTTGGCAAAATATTTAATGGTATTTTCACAATTATAGCCGGCTTTCTGAAAAGCCGAAATAGAGGGATAATTTATATCTTCAATCAAGGCACACATAACAATCGCACCCTGCTTATTCAAATAGTCTTCACAACGTTCTATTAATAAGCCGGCAAACCCCTTTCCTCTATAATCGGGATCGATAGCCAAGCGATTGACCCATCCTCGACGGCCATCAAAATTGGCAATAACCACCCCAATCATTTTTTCGTCTTCAAAAAGCCCGAAAAAGGCACCATTTGGATTTTCCATTTCTTTGGCAATCATATCCTTACGGTCTCGGCCTTTTGGTTTATAAGGCAAACCGGAGATTGACCACACGCGAATAATGTCATCATAATTATCTATAGATAATCTTTTTATGCTCGCCATTATTTTATCTCATTGAAAAAGTCATAAACAAAATTTTGGATGATTTCATATAATTTATTAGAAAATGAAATTGTTAAATCAACAAAAATTAACTCAATTACTTTTCACAATAGCTAATCATTCTTGGTAAAACAATGACTCAAGTCAATGTTAATGCCATTCAGACAAAGCTATTTTTTAAATCGGCTATCATCTTTCATATCTTTGAGTTTATGAATATTATCTTCCAGCCAGCCTTTTCTTATTTTGTCCTGTTGGTCAAATTCGGAGACATAAGGTTTTATATCCAAAAGCGGGGTACCATCAACAATATCGATGTTCTTAACATCTAATATATTATCAGTAATTTTAATCAAGCTAACGGTTGATATTCCTATGGAATTGGGACGAGAAGGCGCTCGCGTGGCAAAAACGCCATGAGTTTGAGAGTCCATATAGGGAATTACTTCCAATGAAAATTTTTTACTCAAATGAAAATGATAAATTAAAATAATATGGGAAAAACCGGATAAATCTTTCAATCCTCCGGCGAACTCAGGAAAAACCTCAACTTGTCCTTAAATATTTTTACCTCCGCTTGGTTGGATGGGAGTTTCTTGAGTTTCTTTAAAAGGAGAATGAATAACACCAATCGGTTTATATGAAATTATTTCCATAGCAATATCCTCCCATATTTTGCCTTAAAATATATCTTATAATAAATGATTGATTTTAAAATGTAAATATAGTTTTTTGACAATTATACTGATATAAAAAACTTTACAATAGAGTTAAAAACGGCTATAATTATAGGCTATATTAGACAATAACCAGAAAAAGACTATGAAACTAAACGAATTTAAAGACAATTTCTCGCTCCCCAAAGTTGAAGAGGAAATCCTCGCTTTTTGGGAAAACGAACAGGTAATTGAAAAAGCCAAAAAAGCCGCTCAAGATAGACCTCACTTTGTTTTTTACGAAGGTCCTCCCACGGCTAATGGCAGACCCGGGATTCACCATGTTATCTCTCGAACGGTCAAAGACTTAGTTTGCCGTTACAAAGCAATGCAAGGGTTTCGTGTAGACCGCAAAGCCGGCTGGGATACCCACGGCTTACCGGTCGAAATTGAAGTGGAAAAAAATCTCAAGCTTGATAGCAAAGCGAAAGTTATCGAATACGGTATAGCCAAATTTAATCAAAAATGTAAAGAATCGGTTTTTAAATATCTCAAAGATTGGAACGATATTACCCGCCGCATCGGCTACTGGCTTGACCTCGACGATGCTTACGTTACTTTAACCAATGAATATATTGAGTCGGTCTGGTGGATTTTAAAAAACTTTTTCGACCGCGGACTCATTTATCAGGATTATAAAACCATTCCTTATTGTCCCCGTTGCGGTACCGGCCTTTCCAGCCATGAAGTCGCCCAAGGATACGAGTTGGTAAAAGACCCGTCCATATATATAAAAGTAAAAGCGGCCGATGATGATTTTTATTATCTGGTTTGGACTACCACCCCGTGGACACTTCCTTCCAATGCCGCCTTGTGTATGAGAGCGGATGCAGATTATGTCTTGATTGAACATGAAGGAGAAAAACTGGTTTTGGCGGAAGCTTTGATACCGAAGGTTTTTGGCTCTGAAGTGAAAGTCATCAAGCACTTTAAAGGCAAAGATTTCTTAAAAAGAAAATATATTCCCCTATTCGACACTTTCAAAGATGATATTGATAAAGCCTTCTTTGTCATCAACGGTGATTTCGTCACTTTGGAAGACGGCACCGGTATTGTACATATTGCCCCCGGTTTTGGCGCTGACGACTATGAAGTGGGAAAGACTTTTAATCTGCCCGTATTTCAAGCGATTAAACCGAACGGAATTTTCAAAGATTTTGCTCAACCTTATAACGGTATGTTTATCAAAGATGCCGACCCGATTATAATCAAAGACCTAAAAAAATCAGGCGCTTTGTTTAAAAAAGAACTCTATGAGCATAACTATCCCTTCTGCTGGCGGTGTGATTCACCATTGATATATATCGCTCAGAAATCGTGGTATTTGAAAACCACCCAATTCAAAGAACAACTGATAAAAAATAATAACGATATCCATTGGCATCCCGACGAAATCCGCACGGGACGAATGCTTAACTGGTTGGAGAATAATGTTGACTGGGCTCTCTCACGTGAACGTTTTTGGGGCACTCCCATACCCATCTGGATTTGTGACAATTCCCAGTGTGACAAAAAGCGAGCGGTCGGTTCCATTGAACAATTAAAAAAGGAAGCTATTAATCCTCCTGAAAATATCGACCTTCATAAACCGATGATGGATGAGGTTAAACTAACTTGTGAATGTGGAAGTACTATGACCCGTATTCCGGAAGTGGTTGATGTTTGGTTTGATTCCGGGTCTATGCCCTATGCTCAATGGCATTATCCTTTTGAAAACAAAGATGAGTTTGAAAAGAAATACCCGGCGGATTTTATCAGCGAAGCGGTTGACCAAACCCGTGGCTGGTTTTACTCCCTTTTGGCTATTTCTACCCTTCTTTTTGACAAAGCTCCCTTCAAAAATGTGGTTGTCTTAGAGTTTATTCTGGACAAAGAAGGGAAAAAAATGTCCAAGCATAAAGGAAACGTGGTTGACCCCTTTGAGATTGTCAATAAATACGGTGCCGATCCGGTGCGATGGTATTTGGTGGGGACCTCCAATTCTTGGCTGCCGACCCGTTTCGATCCCGATGGTCTTTCGGAGGTAATACGTAAATATTTTGATACTCTGCGTAATAGCTGTTCATTCTTTGCTATTTATGCCAATATCGACCATATTGCCGAACGAGCTCAAAAAGAGAATGTAACGATCGAAGCTTTTTTAGAGCAAAAAGCCGGAGAGCCGGAACGTTTTGATCGTTGGATTACATCCAAATTCCACAGTTTGGTAAAAGAAGCAGTAGCATATTTTGACAATTATGAAATTACCCGACCTGTCAGAGCTATTCAATATTTCGTGATTGAAGAACTTTCCAATTGGTATGTCCGTAATAATCGGCGCCGTTTTTGGGCGAAAGCGGATGACAGCTCCAAAATGCGCGCTTATTTGACCCTTTATCGCATTTTAATCGGATTAAGTCAGCTTACCGCTCCGATAACTCCTTTTATTTCTGAATTAATCTGGAAAGAACTAACCGGTGAAAACCGTGAAAAATATAATCTACCCCTTTCGGTGCATATGTCCTCTTATCCCCGACCTGATGATAGTTTGATCGATAAAGAGCTTGAAGAAAAGATGGATGTTGTCGAAAAAATCGTATCATTGGGACGCTCTGCCCGCTCACGGAAGAATTTAAAAGTAAGACAACCATTGGCACGTATTTTGGTTAAGTTCCCTCAAGGGATAACCTTAAACAGTCTTGACGGTTTTATGGATATTGTTAAAGGAGAGCTAAATGTCAAACAAGTGGAACCTGTGGATGATTTGGAACAATATATAACTTATACCGCCAAGCTCAATTTCAAAACCGCCGGTCCCAAGTTAGGCGACAATGTCAAAAAAGCGGCATCTTATATCGCTT
>Ga0114931_10012137_pt1 | contig 10105 bp, 13 predicted proteins | sample 2SBtaG_FD_89579 | JGI IMG/M metagenome (GOLD analysis project Ga0114931, IMG submission 89579) | Deep subsurface microbial communities from Kolumbo volcano to uncover new lineages of life (NeLLi) - 2SBTROV14_V59a metaG | ecosystem: Environmental > Aquatic > Marine > Volcanic | place: Kolumbo... | reverse complement strand
GCCTCCACGGGCGGCAGCCTGCTCGCTTGCATCGCAGGGAAGGTGCCGGCGAGGCTGCCGATGCCGAAGCTGAAGAGGAGGCTGCCAAGAATGAGATACCAGGGAAAGTGGGCCTGGATGAGCGTCGTGCCGAGTGCGGCTGTCGCGATTACCTCGACCAGCTTGCTGAAGCCAATTCCGAGCGCGATGCCGATGCCACCACCCAGCGTGCCGAGCAGGCCGGCCTCGACGAGAAAGATTGTGAGAACGTCGCTGTTCTTTGCGCCGATCGCCTTCATCACACCAATCTCGTTGGTGCGCTCGATCACAGCGGTGTACATCGTGTTCATGATGCCGATGCCGCCGACGAGCAGAGAGATGGCGGCGATGCCGACGAGGACGGCCGTAACGATGGAGAGCACGGTCTTGAAGGTGTCGAGCGTCTGCGCGGCCGTCTGGACCTGGAAGTCCTCCTTCCCTTCCTTCACGTTTCGGTACTTGCGCAGGTCCTTCTCGATGTTCTGCGCGACGAGCTGGACGTCGGCGCCCAACGTTGCCTGTGCGACAATCATGCCATACTTGTCAGGGATGTCAAGCAATGTTCGGATCTGGTGCTCGTTCATCGCGAAACTCCTGTCGATGAACGGGTTCCCCGTCTTCTTGAAGAAGCCGACGACGTCGACGGCCTGGCCATTGATGAGGATCTTGTCGCCCGGCTTGAGCGTCTGGCCGTTGAACTTCGGGTCATTATAGTAGTTCTCGCTCATCACGACCTTCCACTGGTCTTCCGGTTTGAGCCCTCGTCCGTAGAGGATGTCCTCTTCCTGGACGTTCGCGACCGTCTCGATGAGCGTCCGCTCCTTCACATCCGAAGGCATCGATGCGATGTAGGTGTAGATGGTCTTCCGGTTGAACTCGATCGATATCGGCTCAACCAGACGCCCGGTCGCGACCGCGACGCCCCGTGCCTTCTGTACGACGCGAAGATCGCCGGTTGTGAGCTGCACGTCGCTGTTGCTACCCGGTGGCCCCGTCGTGAATCCTTTCGCCTGGATGGTGAGCTTGTCAGCGCCGAGTTGGAAGAACTGGTCCTCAATAGCTTTCTGCATCCCCTGGCCAAGGCTGATCAGACTCACGACCGCTGCGATGCCGATGAAGATACCGATCATGGTGAGCCAGGAACGGAGGCGTCGTCTCCGCAGGCTCCTCACCGCGAGGCGCAAGTAATCCTTCAGCATCGTGGTTCACGCAGCATCATCGTTCACGCGTCCGTCACAGCGCCACCGTCACTCATTCTCGGCGCTTCTTCGTCCGTTTCTCCCTGCGGCGACGCCAGAACCAGAAAGCGAGGACGAGGACGATGATGACAAGGATCCATATCCAGAGAGTGGAGCTGGTCTTACCATTCCCGTTCTTCGCGTTGAGATGAAGCATAATCGTCTCCTCATAGGGTTGATTGAGCGCGTTCTTGTACGTTACCTTGAGTGGGACGTTGACGGAGCTCTTCATGATCTTCAGCGTCAGGTCGGCGCTCTCGTAGTCGTCGGCATCGATGTTCCCGACGTAGAGCACCGGGCTCTCGCTCAGGACGCTCACGTTCTCGTTCTCCAGCACCTCGAGCTCGAGGAGCTTGATTTGGTCGAGACCCTTGTTCACGAACTTAATCACGACGTTCCCCTGCTTCGTCTCGCTGCTTAGGTCGTTCTGCTCGAGATAGACGAGTAGCTCCGGTGCGGAGCCGATGATGAGACCTATCGTCTCGTTCTGTGTGAGGGTGTTTCCTTGCTCATCCTCGTAGCGCAGCATGACTGGCAGTTGGTAAGCGTTCGCCGCAGCGTCGGGAAAGGCGAGGAGATTGAAATCGAAAGTGGAGCTCTCGCCACCCGCGAGGCTGGCGATTGTCTTCGCGTTGCTACTGGTCGTCGGCGCGACTGAGAGGTCTGCAAGGTTCAGCTCGACCTGGACGTTGCGCAGTTTCGTTTCCCCGATGTTCTGAATGATGAGTGAAAGCCGCCCTTCCTGGCCTGGAGTCAGCATCGCCGGCACGCTGGATGCCTTCATGATTGAGAGGGCACTGCTCCGTCCCTGAATCGTGATAGGCAGATCTGCCGTGAGGTAGTCGGTCTTCCCGTTCTCCCGCACCTCGATCGACAGGTAGTTGGTTCCTTCGTGTGCGTTCTTGTCAATCCGCACCCGGGTCTTGATGAGGAAGGTCTCCCTCGCTGGGATGGATGTGAACTCCTTTACCTTGTCCGTTGCACTCTCGACGCTGAACGGGTAGGAGTCAATTATCGTGACGGTGCCGCTCGCGGAGGCTTCGCCACCGTCGTTCGTCACCTGAATCCAGACGTCGATCGTGTCTCCTGGTTGAGCTGGCACTGGCTGGTAGTTGAGCAACGTCGCGCTAATCTCGTTGTTGGTGCCGATCAGGATGCTGTTCGTACCGGCCGAGACTGCTGTCGCTACGACGGTGAACATCAGTATCATCATCACGATTCGCTTCATCTTCTTCTCCTCCTTCCCTTGCTTCTTCTTACAGTTTCTTCACAATCTTACCATCCTTTAGGTATTCCATCCGTTCGGCATGCTTCGCCACGTTCGGGTCATGGCTCACTAGGACGATTGTGACGCCTTTCTTCTTGTGGAGTTTCTTGAGGAAGTCCATGACTGTATCGCCAGTTGTGCTATCCAGATTGCCTGTCGGCTCGTCGGCCAGGATGACTGTTGGCTCGACGGCGAGCGCACGGGCGATCGCGACGCGCTGCTGCTGGCCGCCGCTCAGCTCGCTCGGCCGATGGTTCATCCGTTCGCCGAGATCGACCATTTCGAGGAGCTCCTTGGCGCGTGCGTGGCGCTCGGATTCCCGGACACCCTGGAAGATGAGAGGAAGCATGATGTTCTCCTTCGCGGTGAGTGTGTTGATGAGGTTGAACTTCTGGAAGATGAAGCCGATCTTGCGTCCGCGGATCTGGGCTAGGTCCGACTCGTGGAGCGTGGCGATATTGGTGCCGTCAAGATAGATCTCGCCCTTCGAGGGGATGTCGAGGCAGCCGATCATGTTCATCGCCGTCGACTTCCCAGAGCCTAACGGGCCCATGATGCTGAGGAACTCTCCCTGCTCCACCTCGAGATTGAGGCCGCGGAGTGCGTGCACTTTGACGTCACCCATCGTGTAGGTCTTCCAGACGTCCTTGAGCCTGATGATGGTCTTCTTCTTTGCCATGCTTTCACGTCGTTGTCAGATTGCAGTGGTCCTTCGTGTCGTCTCCTTTTCTATTTCATGCTTTTTAGCTCTTTTGTCATCGTGTCGAGCATCTCGCAAATGCGCTTGCTATGGCGCTTGTGTGCACCTCCTTCAGGAGCCTGGCGAATTCGTGCTTCAGGCCGTAGCTCTTCTTGATGATGCGTTTCATCTCGGCATCGGGTGTGCCTAGGCGTTGTATCATGTCCTTGATGGGAAGCGGTTCGCTCTTGATGTTGCAGAGGTGGATGACGAGACGGTGCAGTCGTTCCATGGTCGCTATCGCTTCCTTGTCGTCCACACGGAGCGCCTTCGTGGCGTCTTTTCCCGCATTGGTGAGATGGTAGACCTTCTTCTTGCCCTTCTCCTCTGATTCGACCAAGCCTTCCTGCTTGAGGTGGTCGAGGAGCGGATAGATACTCCCGTAGCTCGGTTTCCAGCCGGTATGCTCGTGGATATCCTTGATGAGACCGTAACCCGCCCTGGGGCGGTCGGCGAGATGCTTGAGAACGAGGATGCGGAGCTTCTGGTTCATCAGGCTTTGCGGCATGGTGGGTGCTCCGTCGTCGGTGGTGGCCAAGGGCCGTTGAGTGGGGGTGCTCCCCCGCTCGTGCGGGGGAACGTGTTGGGGGGATGCGTGGTTGTTGCACGCGAACGTGACACATCATACGATGTATTACGGTTCCGATATATCGTTCCCGTTATATCGACGGCGATGTATCGGAATAGATATATCGATAGCGATACTTATATATAAATTTTATGTATTTGACTGCTATGGAGAAAAAGTCCTCCTTCGTCGTCCACAACTCCTTACTCGCGTCGGGGAACGTGGCCGACTCCGCCAAGCTAAGTTTGGCTGACGCCAAACCTTGGCAAACCTGAAGGAATATGTTTATATAGCCACCCCTCGGCATCCGTCGCATGTCAACGCTGAACGAACGCGTAGAAGGCTTCAAGCGCAATCCCGAACGCGCGCTCAGGATGCTTGCCTGGCCAGTCGTCCTCGGTATGCTCGTCCAGATCTTCTACAACATCGTGGACACGGCATTCATCGGCCGCCTCGGCGTTGACCAATTGGCGGCAGCAACGTTCAGCTTCCCCATCTTCTTCCTCTTCATCGCTGTCGCGAACATGATCGGCTTCGGCGCGACGACACTCATCGCACAATACCTCGGCGCTCGGAAGAAGGCGGACGCGGACAACGTGGCATGGCACGCCCTCGTGATGAGCGCTGGCCTCGCCCTTGTAGTCACCCTCGCCGGCATCCTGCTCGACCAGGACCTCTTCCGGCTGCTCGGCGCGACCCCTACAGTCGTTGGTTACGGAGTCGAGTACATGTTCCCCATCTTCCTCGGCAGCCTCTTCATCTTCCTCAGCGGCGCGTTCAGCGCGGTGCTCTCCGGTGAGGGGAACACGAAGCTGCCGACCATCATCCAGGTGATCAGCGCTTTTCTCAACCTGGCCCTCGACTGGCTCTTCATCGTCATCTTCCACTGGGGGATGACCGGCGCCTCGTTGTCGACGGCGCTTGCCTTCGTCTTCAACGTCGTCGCGTTCAGCTATCTCATCTTCGTCAAGAACAAATCGGTCATCCATTTCTCGATCAGAGACTGGCACTGGTCGGGTGACCGCGTGCTCCGCATCCTCAAGATTGGCGTGCCAAGCTCCATCGCGCAGATACTCATGGCGACGAGCTTTCTCTTCTTCAACAGCATCTTCGCCACGTTCGGCACCAGAACCGTGGCAGCATACGGTCTCGTCGGGAAGATCGATTCCATTATCTTTCTTCCGCTCATCGGCTTGAGCGTCGGCGTCGTTACCCTTATTGGCATGTTCTACGGTGCGAAACGCTACGACCTGCTCTCGCGCATCATCAAGTCTGGGCTCTTCTACGGCTATCTCTACGTGATTCCTGTCGGCCTGCTCATCTGGCTCTTCCCCCACTTCTTCTTTCGCCTTCTCACTAACGACACCAACGTCATCGCTATCGCCTCCTCGCTACAGCGCGTTGAGGTCTTCGCCTATCCGCTCATCGTCGTCGGCCTGCTCCTTGGGCGTGCACTTCTCGGTTTGGGTGATGGCCTCGCCGGCCTCGTCATCACCGGTATCCGCCTCGTCATCGTCGCTGTGCCCCTCGCCTGGATCTTCACGCACGTGCTCAGCTACGGTGCGGTGAGCATCATCATCGCGATGATCATCGCAGGCCTTGTCAGCGTCATAATCGCACTCTTTTGGATGCGATGGCGTCTCTGCAAGGTGCGGGGCGACTGCGTGAAGCGTGGTGCATAAAGCTCGCTCGACCACAATAATCGTCACAGCCGGAAGAACCAGCCTGATGTGCTGCGCATATGAAACCCAGAGCCGAGGCACTGGGTCGAAATTACGCTCCTGTTCGTCTTTCTCGTCGTGACAGGCTCGTCAAGTCTGCTACAAGGCAGAAGAAAGAGGGAGAGAAAAGGTTCACGAGAGCTTGATGTCCTCGAGCAGGTCCTGCAGGTCCTGCTCGTGCTTCACCTCGTCCTGCATGATCTTCCTGAGTAAGTGGAAGGTTATCGGATCCCTGCCGATCATCACCTTCTTCAGGAGCTCATTGTAGACCTGGATGGCGCACTGCTCTCCCTTGATGTTCTGCGCCAGCAGCTTCTTGACGTGGCCGTCCTTCGGTGCGTCGTAGCCGCAGTTGCTCAGCTTCGGGAACTCCTTCGGGTCGAGCACTGGCGTGCCGCCGAGCTCGATGATGCGGTCGGCGAGCATCTTCGCATGCCCGAGCTCCTCGTTCGCGTGCTCCGCCAGCTCTGCCTGGATGGTCGGTCGCATCGGCCCCCGCGCCACGAGCGCGCCGACCCAGTACTGGTAGTAGGCGAGCCACTCGTCAGCGAGTGCCTTGTTGAGCATCTCGGTGAGCTTCTTGACGTCCATTTCGACAATCTGTGCGCCTTTAGTCCCCATAAGTATCACCGAGAAACGCGAAGAAGCGGGTGTTTATTAAGTTTTAGGAGGAAGTCTCCGGAGAGGCGTTCACTTCTTTCTCTAGCGTCTTTTCACTCGCGTTCGAAGCCTCTGGAGAGATTTGAACTCCCGACCTGCTGCTGTCTGAAATCCAGGATTTCCGAGCAAATCCTCGGAACCTCGGATTTTACGAGGCAGCCGCTCTACCGCTGAGCTACAGAGGCGTTATGCCGTCGAGAGCCACGAACCGTTTTTATGGTTTACCATTTATAACTTCTTTCTCAGCCCCTTGGCTCCAATGCAACACTTAAATAACAGTCTCCCTTCCTCCCCCTTCGAGGTGCGCATCATGGAGCCCAAGGAACTGTTCGAAGAACGGCGTTCGCATCGCTACTATACGGAAGGACGTGTTATTCCAAAAGGAACGCTGCAAGAGCTATTCCGGTTGACGTCGCTCGCGCCTTCTGCCTATAATCTCCAGCCTTGGGAATTCCTCCTTCTCCAGGAGCCGACGAGCAAGCAGAAGCTCCATGACAACGGTTGTCCGCAGCCGCAAGTGCTCACGTCGAGCGCGATGCTCATCGTGCTCGGCAACAAGGAGCCGTTGGCGCACGGCGATGAGGTCCTGCGTGGCTTCGTCGAGAAAGGGTATTTCGACGAGCACACTGCGCAGGGGATGAAGGCGAACATCGGGAAGACGGCAGCGGCGATGGATGCCCTGGAGCGGCGCGTCTGGACGATGCGTTCCTGCGTGCTCGCGTGCCAGCAGCTCATGCTTGCCGCTACTGCCTTGGGCATCGACACTGGTGCGATGGAAGGCTTCGACGAGAAGCAGGTGCGCGCAGCCTTCAAGATCCCTGACGAGTTCGAAATCGTCATGCTGATTAGCATGGGCTACCGCGCGAAAGAGCTCTTGCCGCGCTTGCCGCGACGGGACTATGACGCGATTGTGCACGAAGAGAAATTCTAGAGGATCAATATTTGAGCGACAGCAATTCTCTCGAGAGACCGGAAGGCTTTTTTATGCTTCGCTGTTTTCCATCTCCTATGGGCTACGAGGAGAAGTCGGAAGGTGACGAGGGCTTCATCCCTTTCCGGACAATCGTTCGCACGAGGAACAACATGCTGTTGGATGGCGTGCCGATTGGTGCCTCTCTGTTCGGCTATGAGGTCTTCTTTGCCGACGGCAGCGTCGATGTGGTGCCCTTCTACGCGGGACTCAACAGCGTCGGGACTGTTCCTGAAGAGCTCTATAGGGAAATCCTTATCAATCTACGTCTCTCTGTCGCTCCAGACATTCATTCCACTGTCCGTTCTTCTTACCGGAAGAGAGTGTTTGAACTCCTGCGTCAGCCACTCTAGGAGAGCTTTGTGAGCAGCTCTTCCTTGCTCTTTCCCTGCTGGCACGTCTTGCAGATCCAGTGCTTCTTGCCTTTGGCGTCCTTCACGACCGTACCGAGCACCTTGTTCAGGAAGGTCGTGCTGAGCTTCTCTTTGCACAGATCGCATTTTGCCATGGCGAGAAGAGGGTGGGACGCCCTTTTATGCTTTGCGCCCGGTCTGTCCGGATAGCGATGTCAGACGTTCCCACGCAGACGTTCCCACGGGTTGCGTGTCTGCAGAGGTTCAGATGAGCGCGAGCGGCGGCTGCCGAGGCTTCGTCGCGGCGAGGCTGTTCGCTATCACTTCCTCGAAGAAATCATCGAGGCGATGGCAGTCGTCTCGCTGCAGGAAGTAGGTCGCGTGTTGGCTGACTTCTCGTCCCATCGTGTTCTCCTCCTTTCCTCTTTGAGGGGAGATGGGTAAGGAAGTATATAGAGATTCGGGGTCAGAAAATTTACGAAAGTGCAGGAAAACCTTCAAGCATCGCCCTTTTGGTCAGGCTGCTCGTGCTGCTCATCGCGCTTCCAACGCTCCTTCTTCTTGAAGCTGTTGGCCACGACTTCCTTGAAGAAATCCTCCTCTTCCGGCTCGGGATCCGATTCGTTCCAGCGATTGTAGGTGTCGCAATCGCTCATGTCTCTGCTCATCTCAGGGGGTAAGACCTTATCATATTAAAAGGCTTTCCTATCAAATGATTAACAAAGAGGGAAAAAAATTAAAGTGGGTGCTCTTTTATTGCTCCCATGTCAGAGAAAATGCGTATCGACGAACGCGACGCCAAGCTCCTGCAACTCATCGACCTGAAGGGAAGAACGACCTACGCCGCCCTAGCGAAAGCCCTCCGGATTAGCAAGCCTGCGGTCAAGCGCCGTCTCGAACGGCTTGAAGAGGCGGGCGTCATCAGACGTTACATCGCTATCATCAACTTGCCGAAGCTGGGCTACAATGCCTACAAGCTCAGCCTCAAGTTGACCGGCATGGACGACGAGGACCTCAAGCGGTTCGCGGATCACGCGCACAAGATGAAAGAGGCCGGTTGGGTGCTCTCGTGCATCGGCCGCTGGGACCTCCTGGTGATCGTCTATGCGCGCGGCGCCTCTCAACTGAACATGCTCTACCGGCAGCTCATTACGCCCATCGTCGGCCAGATTGCGCATAAGCAGGTGAGCGTGCTCGCAAGCTTCACCCATCTTTCCCATGACTGCCTCGTCAGGGACAGGCCAGCGAGTGTGCGCCAACAGGTCACGATTGGCGGTCCCCTGGAGACTGTCCAGCTCGACGAGCTCGACCTCAAGCTGCTCGACGCAGTGAGTCACGACGCGCGTGCATCCCTGGTGAAGCTCGCCGCTGCGCTCAGCGTGACGCCGAAGACGGTCAGGACGCGGCTCAAGCGTCTCGAGCGCGAAGACATCATCCTCGGCTACAACGCCGTCCTCGAGACGGAGAAACTCGGTCTGGAGCACCACAAGGTGCACGTCTACCTCAGCGACCTGAGCGACAGATCCTATCGACAGGTGCGCGGCTGGATCACGAGCCTGCCCGAGACCGTGCTCTTCACCGAAGCGGTGAGCAACTCTGATCTCGACTTCGACGTCAAGGTGCCCACCACGACGCGGCTCCACGAGATTGTTCAAGTCCTGCGGAGCCGATTCAAAGGTCTCATCAAGGACGTCCAGACACTCCTTGTCACCGATGAGGACGTGTTCGATTACACGCCGTACCGGTAATCTCTCCTCGGTCAGCCTTGTTCTTCAGCCTCCGCTCTGAAGGTGCAGTCCTAGAACAGTCCGAGCGGCACCTGGACGAAGGCGAGTAGGACGCCGACCACGGCGACTGCACCGTACGCTACCTTGTTCCAGACGAAGACCTTTGCCCCGTCGAAGCCGCCGAAGGGAATCATGTTGAACAGGCCGAGCCAGGTGTTGATGACGCTCCCGAAACCCGCGGCTTTGGCGAGCCAGCCGTCCAGGAGGAAGAAGAGCGCGAGGAAGACTGCTGCGATTGCGAGGTTCGCTATTGGGCCGGCCATCGAGGTCTTGCCGCGCTGCTCAGGTGTCGGGTGGCCACTCACGAGGACCGCGCCGGGCGCTGCGATGACGATGCCGAACAGGCTGGTGACGAGCGCGACGAGGAGCATGGTGTCATTGGCGCGGTATTCCGCATGGCAGCCGAGCCGTTCTGCGACGTGCTTGTGCGCGAGCTCATGGACGAGGAAGCCGAGGCCGACTGTTACCGCGGCGATGGCGAGGCTGCTAAGGAAGCCGAGGAGCCAGGCCTGGGAGAAGCCCAGCCCGGTCATGACGATGGCGAACGCCAGGGAGATTGCCGCCCAGCTCTTGACCAGGTCACGTTGTTCACGAGGGTGCATGGCGAGTCGCATATCTGCTTTCCATGAAGCCTCCTTTTTAAACCTGTTCCCCTCAACAAATAATTTGCCATATAGTAATAATATATTTGAGGTCGACCGAGAACGCGAAAGGGATAGTTACTTGAGGAAAGGGATAGTTACTTGAGGAAAGGGATAGTTACTTGAGGAAAGGGATAGTTACT
>Ga0114931_10012136_pt1 | contig 10105 bp, 9 predicted proteins | sample 2SBtaG_FD_89579 | JGI IMG/M metagenome (GOLD analysis project Ga0114931, IMG submission 89579) | Deep subsurface microbial communities from Kolumbo volcano to uncover new lineages of life (NeLLi) - 2SBTROV14_V59a metaG | ecosystem: Environmental > Aquatic > Marine > Volcanic | place: Kolumbo... | reverse complement strand
AGAAGGACTAACTTCGACCATACATGAAGATGAAATGCGCCGGATGATTACCGACGAGCAACACAAGAGCAGTCTCTTATCAGAAAAACTGGCTGGTTTTAGTGCCATTGAGGAGACTCTTAAAGAAGAACTTGCCATCAGCCGCCAGCAAAACCAGGAATTATCGGAACGGATTGAAAATCTGGCCAGAAGTCATGGTGAACTGTCAAAGACGGAAGAAGAAAAGACAACGAGCTTTTTAGCCCTCCAAAAAGAACTGGATATGGCGCGCCAGGAGATATCGTTATTAACGGCACAAAACAGCAGTGCGACCGAGATCTTATGCGAACGAAATAGCGATTTGGAAGATTTACTCTTGGCCAGACAGGTTGAGGTAACAAAATTAACCAACGACATGCACCTTCATGAGCACGCCGCCGAGCAGCATAAAGCAGATATTGCCGCCCTGCGCATCCAGTTAGAGGGGGTGCATGAAGACCTGATGGCCGAAAGTGAAAAACGGCAGGAGGCACAGCAAGAATTGGCAGAAATACTGGCAACCAGAGAGCGGGAAGCAGAACAGCAACAGGCAGAATTAATAGCAGAAGAAAGGCAGGAAGTTGAGAAGCAGCAAGGACTGGCGGAGACAATGGCAGCAAAAGAGCAGGAAATCAGAACAGTTGAGCCGCAAGAATTTTCTGAGGAAGAGACCTCAGCCTCTCCAGCACCACCAACTGAGCATACCGATGCCCCCCCGCCACAAAAGCCCGCAGCCAAAATTTCGGAAAGTTCGGAATTACTGCCCCAGGATATACTTGCTAAATGGCTTAGCAACTAACAAGTTCAACTGTTCCCCAGGCCCCTATTTCCTCACCACGAATAATGACGACTCCCAAAATTCCGGGAATCTGGCCAGCCAGTTCTAAAACGTCATTGAGGGAATGATCTTTTTTTACCTCATTGCCTAAGCGGGTAGCGGTGGCATCGGCCAAGGCGGTGGAAGCTGACAATACCGTAACGGCGTCGGCCTGCCCCATACTTAAAGAATGGCCAACCGTGGCGGACGATGTGCAAATACCCAGAGGCATCTTCATTGCCGGTATTCTGATGCCGACTTTATTACTTAAAGGCGAGGGGCCGGCAAAAATAGCAATGGTACAATCGGTGCGGCGCTGTAGGAATATGTCTCCACCGTTTTCCACCATAATCTCGGGAAAATTCCGCGATGAAACAAGTTTCCGCCCGACAAACTCGGAGATAACACCAGCCACCGCCGCCATTGGCCCCACCCCGGCGGTCTCTGATGCCAACAGCATCTCCCTGATTATGGGAGGGGCCATGGCATCTTGAGGTAAAGGCACAAGAGAATAAAGAAAGGAGGGATTTTTACTAATATAGTTATCCAACTGGTTACGATATTGCCAGACCATATTTTCGGCATCAGCGGCAACATCCACCGGTGCCAAAATATGTAAATCCGTTTCACGCACCCTCACATTACAAGATACCAAAGTACCGGCCTCCACCAATTGCCGATAGGTTCTGTTCCTGTAGGAAGCGGGCTTATGTTTTTTCTTTTTATGGGACATTATTAACTATTGATATGCATTCCCACGCGGAGCGTGGGAATGAGGAAAGCACGAGAATACGCAATCGGTATCGATTGCGAGACAGAAGTATATAAATATGCCCAACCATACCAGCGACATACTAATTATCTTTACCAGATTCCCGCAGCCCGGCACAACAAAAACCAGGTTGGGCCAGCAAATTGGTGCTGAAGCGGCCGCTGATTGCCAGCGACAAATGACAGAGCATATCGTTGCTCAAGCACGCACGCTAACCCAGCATCAGGCAATTGATCTGCAAATTCATTATCATGGTGCCGAGCCAGGCGAGATGGCTGCCTGGTTGGGAGATGATCTCACCTATTATCATCAGGCCAACGGAGACATCGGCCAGCGAATGGCGGCGGGATTCTCCATTGCCTGGCAGAGGAGGGATGCGAAAGTAATCCTCATTGGCTCCGATTGCCCTGACATTTCTTACGATATTTTAACGACCGGGTTTAAGATACTGGCAAGGGCAGATCTGGTTCTGGGGCCAGCCCAGGACGGAGGTTATTATCTTATCGGCATGACCCGTCCTCATCCCGAGTTGTTCAACAACATTGCCTGGGGGACAAGACAGGTAATGAGCCAGACTTTAGACATAGCTGCCGACCATAAATTAATTGTCAAACAGGTAATAACTCTCCATGACATTGACCGCCCGGAAGACCTTAAGTATTTCCGTAATTATACCCGCCCTTAATGAAGCGGACAATATTGCCAAAACAATCCAGCGAGCCGCCAGTCCGGCCACTAGGGAAATTATTGTTGTCGATGGTGGCAGCCAAGATAGCACTAAGCATATAGCATCCTCATGTGGTGCAAAAGTTTACCAGTCACCCCCTGGCCGAGCGCATCAAATGAATTTTGGCGCCAGGAAAGCCAGCGGTGATATTTTCCTTTTCTTGCATTCCGACACCCTGCTGCCAGAGAAGTTCTATCTGCAAATCAATAAGGTTGTCAATCAGCCAGATACCGCAGCGGGTGCGTTTCTCTTTAAACTTGATATTTCCGGGCCAGGCCCACGTCTAATCGAATTTTTCACGAACTTACGGAGTAGGTTTTGGCAATTACCCTACGGCGATCAAGCTATTTTCACCACACATCAAAATTTCAATACCGTTGGCGGCTACCCGGAGGTGCCAATTCTTGAGGATGTTTTGTTAATTAAGAAGCTGAAAAAACTGGGGGGAATAAAAACCACATCAAAAGCAGTCATAACCTCAGGCAGGCGGTGGCAGAAATTGGGGTTGGTTAAAACCACCCTAATTAATCAAAAAATTATGCTTGGCCATTTATTTGGTCTTTCCCCCCAATTTCTTAAGAGCTGGTATAGGATTGGCGAGAAAAGATGAAATAGCGGGGCTTTTGGGCAAAAGGGCGTGTTGCAGATCCTTATCCTTAATGAAGGAAGTCACAAAGCGGGCGCCTTGCATAAGATATTTGGTACTAAAAGATCTTTGAATTATTGGATTTGAGTTGGAAAAAATACCAGCCAAGGCCATAAAAACCAGAGTGGAAATAAAGGCGGCCTTGCCTAAACCGAATACCCCCCCCACAAAACGATCAAACCAGCCAAGAAATGTCACCTGCATAACCTTTTTCAGGCCAGCCCCCAGCAACATTATAATGACATAAGTCGCCAGAAAAAGTACCGTATATGTAATAACAAAACGGAGTTGCGGATCAGAGACCCACTTGACAATATACTTGGAGAACAGGTTGTAATTGGCACCAGCGGCCAAATAGCCCATGGATAAAGCAAGAACAAAGGCAATCTGCCTGACAAAGCCGATCCATATTCCCCGCACCAGAAACAACACGGTTATAACAATAACACCAATATCTAAGGCAGTCATAATTTTATATTTTATCAAACCCAGGGCAAAGGGTCTATGGTATGCGTTCCCACGCAGGAGCGTGGGAACGAGATTAAACTGCTTTTTCTAGCCACAGGTAAGCGAGCCTGCGAGACTCCGGCCCATTCAGTTCAATACCCCTGAGGGGTACACCGACCGTTCGAAGTCTGTGCTTGTTTCCTCGTTCCCACGCTCCTGCGTGGGAACGCATATCTGTGTAACGAACATTTTATTACCAGCAGTTTTGGAGAAGGCACTAAATTTAAAGTAGCAGTCTCAAGGAAAAACTATATTTCATGCAAAATAGCAAGTCATTTCCAAGGAAGCCAACAATCCTTAAGTCATTTACAGCCATCCTTTTTTCGGCAGAACGGCTATTGGCAATCAAAACATTCTTCAATTACCACTCGGATATTAGCGTGCGCGCCATTGACTTGACCGTATTACAAGCCGCTGGTGATAATGAGATAAAAAAGATGGCCGAGTTTTACCTGAGCGACCTTGAGAGGCAAAGATTTACTGGTTTTAAGTTCAGTAAGCGTAAAACAGAATGGCTGGCCGGGCGGATTGCCGCCAAAGAGGCAATTTTAGCTCTCTTACCAGAGGATGCCAACAATTGCGCCTGGCATAACCTGCAAATATCTGCCGATTCTGTAGGGCGGCCATTTTGCGAACTGGTCGAAGGCAACACAGAGAAAATGCCAGATGTCTCTATCACGCACAGTGCTGGAATTGCCGCAGCTCTGGCCTCATCACACTTCTGCGGTATTGATATACAGGAAATAAAAGCAACAGTTGCAAAGGTTAAAAGTCGTTTTGCCTCTCCCGTAGAGCAACTGATTTTATCAAAGGCCAATGCCGATTTTTCCGAAACTACCTTACTCGCTATGTTATGGTCAGCCAAGGAGGCAGCCCGCAAGGCCTTCCCTTTACAGCCACTGCCGGGCTTTATGGAATTGCAATTAGAGCATTTCAACGGCAAACTGGATAATTTCACCGGCCAATTTTCCTGCCAACGTCAGGATATGCCCGCCACAATACCATTTTTCTGCATGAAGTTTGAGGCTTACGCCGGAGCTATAATATTGAGATAGCAATATAGTTGCATAGCAACAAGCAAATAAAATTACTTTCCTATTTTATTGATTTTATGTTAGTCATATATAATATCAGGGGTAATTTGCAGTATCTAGGATCATAAAACGGTTAGCGAGGAATTTAAAATGAAAAAAATAATTCTTGCCGGTTTGGGATTGGGATTACTTATAGGATTTACAGGTTCTGCCAACGCCACCATTACAGGCTTCCAGTTTTCCGGGACATGGAATGGTGGCTCCAACATTGATTTTTTGAAGGTGGATGACGCTTTTCAGGGCACTGTTAGTTATGATATTGACCAGACTCCAGGAAGTGACCCAATGCTAAACATATATTACAGTAATTATTTCAACTTGTCCACCGGTAGTATTAACGCATCCCGACGTGGTGATATAAATATTTTTCACAAGAATGCAAACCCGGATCAGTTTGGCATTAGGTTTGATCCCCTCGGTACAGACTCATTCGATTTTGGTTATATATGGCTGACCGCTACCGATTCGAACGTATTTGCAGACGGCAGTCTACCGAAAGACATTGCGGACTTGGGCGCATTGCCCTTCAAATCCTGCTCATTAAACTTGTTCACTAAAGATTCCCCCTCATACACACCGCGATTGAGCACAAGTACAAACCTTTCAATCACCCCGCTGCCAACCCCCGAGCCAAGCACATACACCCTGCTGGCTACCGGCCTGGCGGCCTTGGCTGGGCTGCGCAAGATAACAAAATCCCCGCTTGCAGAACACAAGCAGGGATAAGTATCATCTTTTTGGGAATATTTGCGTGATTATCAAAAATCAAGCAACTCCACATCAAATACCAAAGTAGAATTGGGCGGAATTATCTTTCCTGCCCCTCTGGCCCCATATCCTAATTCAGGCGGAATAATCAACGTTCTCTTCTCACCCTTCGTCATCCCAAGAAAGGCCTCATCCCAGCCTTTAATAACCCGATGAGTTCCGACCGGGAATTTAAACGGCTGTCCACGATCAACAGAGCTGTCAAATTTTGTACCATCCAGTAGATATCCCGTATAATGGGCGGTAACCATAGTTCCTCTGGTTGGGGTAGCATCGCCAATTCCTTTGTGCGTAACCACATACATTAAGCCAGACGGGGTCTTTATAGCATTGGGCCACTTTTCATTGATAATTTTCTGATCTTTGCTCATCTTGTTCCTCATTTTCTTTTTAATTTTAGACTGGTGTTCCAGTAACAATTTATCAAATTCCTTTTGATCGGCTTTAAACCCTTCGGCCTTTGCTCCCATGCGAATAATTGTTACCTTATTTATTTTATCGCCCTTCCGAATGGCATTCACCACATCCTGCCCCTTAACAACCTTGCCAAAGATAGTGTGTTTGCCATTGAGCCAGGGTGTGGCAACATGAGTGATAAAGAACTGACTGCCATTGGTGTTCGGCCCGGCATTAGCCATAGCCAGAACACCTGGGCCATCAAAACGCAGTGAAGAATCAAATTCATCGGGGAATTTGTAACCTGGGCCACCACGACCAGTACCCAGCGGGTCACCACCCTGAATCATGAAATTATTTATGACCCGATGGAAGATAAGCCCGTCATAAAAATGCGTTCCCTTGGGTTTGTTAGAGTCCTTGGTACCTTCCGCAAGCCCGACAAAATTAACCACCGTCAAGGGGGCTTTTTCCGGTTCCAGCTTAAGCAATATATCGCCTTTACTGGTCGCCATTTTCGCATACAAGCCAGCCGGCATTTTGTCCTGACCTGCCACAGCTCCCCCAGCCAGGCATAAAGAGAAGCCAACCAACATCGCTAAGATCTTACCAAACATAATTTTCTCCCAAAGTTTAATTTTACGGGTTACCACATTTAAGGCACTAAACTGTAAGCGATTCAGGGACGCCGCCATGTACACGTTGACCTGGCGCAATAATCCCCCCTGTATATTGCGGCCGGTCAACGTGTGCAGGGTGGTGTTCATGGATCGCTTACCCTTTTTATTGTTCTAAAACTATTTCATAGTCCAAACTACTTTTAGTTAAATGGTTCAATGAATTTTTTAGTTGTTGTAGATTGTCTACGGAAAAATTTATTTCCCAGGCCGAGGTACCATCTGCCTCGGCAGACAGAGCGACAATATCATTTATCACCATTTCAGAGGGCGCCACGCCGAGAAGCATAAAAAGGCGATTGCGATTAATCTTTTTGGGAACAAAAATGCTTTGTGGCTTACGAACCTTCGTCTTTTTTAGATTCCAACGTACCTCAACCACGTCTTCCCGCTGTAAGGCAAGAGATTTAAAACGCCCGCAATTTTTATGGTGGATAGACAGGCCCCGCTCACTCAAAAGCCCATACAGCCCTTTGTCTGTCGGTAATGGCGCACAGCAATGTGACATCTTGACACAGGCGGGATCCAGATTATCCAAAAATATGTGATTAAAAGCTCCTGTCGGCGGTTCAAGAAGTGTGTATCCCTCCGCAAATATGGGAATCAGAGCAGACATCACCTTTTTGAGCCGCAATTTTCCCGTGCCGATATGTTGAAACAAATTCCCAATATCAGGGAGTTCAAAATATCGCAGGACTTCAGCCATTTTTATCGATTCAAGAATATCTCCGGGCAAACCATACCTTTTAAGTTCCTGCCGCATTATGGAACCACCTATATCGCGGGCCAGAAAATGTCGGCGTTGGCGAAAAGTCCTCGCCAGCATGGAACGAGCCTTAGGCGTTTGACACAGTCCCTGCATCTCGGGCTCAAATTCCACCGCTTCATCCTGAACAATAATTTTTACCCGGTCACCATCATGGAGGATATAGTCTGGCCCCACCTGCATACTTCCCACTATCGCCGCCACACATCGCAGACCAACCTCAGAATGGACATTACAGGCAAAATCCAAGACTACACTCTGGCTGGGCAGGCAGAGCCGGTCTCCCTTGGGCGTAAAGGTATAAATCTCCTTTTTACCACTGGCAGCAATAATGTCGGTATAGGAAATACCTTCATTCTCGCCGAGGATATTGAACAATTCTCGAATTTCCTCTTCGAATTCAGAGGGGTTTTGTCTATGCTCAAGCCACATGCGGACAATACCCTGCCGACAAGTTTGGAACATCTCCGGTGTTCTAAACTTAAACAGATAGGTCTGTCCCTGGACATTGGCCCTGGCGTGCAAGCTTTGGTAGCCGGTTGGCTTGGGGTTGGCAACAAAATCTCTTATGGTTCTTGGGATAGGCGGAAAACGCTGATTAACCACACCCAGGGTTCGATAACAGGTCTGGCGGTCCTCTACGGAGATTATAATCTCCACCGGTGTTTCAATTTCGCGGGCCAAGGCCATTTTAAGAGGATCAAAATACGATGACAGCCCCTTGACTACCACAAAGACCTCAGCAGTGATCCAGGCCTCATCAAACTCCTGCCGCAACATGTCCTTAATTCCTAACTTTTTCACCTTTTTGGCAATCTTGTCAAAATGCGCCTCAAGTTTTTGGCTTTGCCGAGGGAATTTATATTTAATCGCCAGATCATACAATTCCCTTTTCAGCTCAAAAAGCCCCATTATATGAGCCATTGGCGCATATACCCGCAAGGTTTCATCGGCAATTTTCTGACGTTTATGGCGCGGCATGGAATTTAAGGTGCGCATATTATGCAGACGATCGGCAAGCTTGACCAGCATCACCTCAAAGCGAGCTGCCGCCCCGGAAAATATTTTGCGATGAACCAGTTTGTAGAAGGACTGGCGATCACCATAAAAGTCCGTAACCTTGGTGCAGCCATCAACTATTGACGCAACTTTGCGCCCAAACATAGCCCCGATTACCTCGACGGTAACATCTTTGACGTCCTCCACGGTATCATGCAGTATGGCTGCCGCCAGAGTCTCAGGATCATTAACCCCCAGATTCTCGACCAAAATCTGGACCACTCTACAGGGATGGCTGATATAGGCCTCCCCGGATTTACGCATCTGATCCTGGTGGGCATCAACCGCAAAGCTTAAAGCCTTCCAAAAGCACTTGGCCGATCCATCCTGGTCACCCAGATAGCCCTCAATGGTCTTGATATATTCCGCAATATTAAATTTCTCAGACATACGCTACGACCGCCCCTTAATCGCCCCAATAACATTCGTAGTGGAAAAACCCGAAACCGTTGGAATATTAATTACCTGCCCACCTTTGGCTAAAACCTCACTGGCACCGACAATCTTCTCCACTGGCCAATCAGCCCCCTTCACCAGGATATCCGGCATAACCATCTTTATCAAGTCAAGAGGAGTCTCCTCCTCAAAAATAGTTATATAATCAACGCATCCCAAAGAAGCCAGCACCCTGGCCCGGCTTCCTTCCAAATTTATTGGCCGCGCAGGCCCCTTAATCGCTCGAATAGAGGCATCACTATTCAGCCCAACAACCAGACAGTCACCCTGCCGCCTGGCCGCCTCAAGATAGGCGACATGACCCTGGTGCAAAATATCGAAACAGCCATTGGTAAAAACCACCTTTTTGCCAAGCTCTTTAGCCGTCTGAATACGCTGCCGCAAATCATCTGATAAACTAATTTTATCCTGGTCTGTGAAACTATATGGCGACGGAGCGGCAGTATTAAATTTTTTCCTAACATCGGTCAGCAGGGTAATATCCAAATCAGCACTAAAGACCGTTTCCTCATCTTCGGCCTCCCGTAATATTGAGCCATCTGGAGAAATAATCAGAGAATGCCCGGCAAATCGAATACCATTGGTACTTCCACAGCGATTGCAGGCAACTACAAAGACCTGGTTTTCAATGGCCCTGGCCTGCAGCAATAGCCGCCAGTGCTCAAGACGGGCAGCGGGCCACTCTGCTGTCACAATTATGCAGCCAGCCCCCAAGCCAACCTGCGAGGCAGCCAACTGCGGAAAGCGCAAGTCATAACAGACAAGACTCGCAAATATGCCGTATTTGGTAGAAATTGGATACGGGTTATGACCAGGTTTGAAATAATCATCCTCAGACATTGGCCCAAAAAGATGTTGCTTACGATATCGTCCCAATACCCCGCCAGCATCGCTGATAAACATGGTATTGAAATATTTTCCGCCCTTCTCTTCCAAAAGAGAGCCCGCCGTGATAATGTCGTAATTGGTCGTTTCTTCCCGCAAAGCAGCAAGTAATTCATGAGATTCAGCCGCCAGTGATGAGATGTTTTCATAGGCAAAACCGCTGCCCCATAATTCCGGCAGCACAATAAGGGTACCGGGTGCTGGTTGCAGTTGAGCCAGGGCCTTTCGCACCTTGGCAAGATTGGCCAGGGGCTCCCCCAATTGGACATCAAATTGGACGATTCCAGCCGCGGGGGGAACCTTAATTCTTTTTCCTTGGGTAAATATCATTTTTTGATTAAATTGGCTTGGATACATCAACTCACAGTAACTTCTCCAAAAGTGGTGGTGGTAGTATCAACATGGAACAAGTACGGTATGCGTTCCCACGCAGGAGCGTGGGAACGAGATTAAGTCTGTACTTGTTTCCTCGTTCCCACGCTCCTGCGTGGGAATGCATATCTGCGTGATGAACATT
>Ga0114931_10012135_pt1 | contig 10106 bp, 10 predicted proteins | sample 2SBtaG_FD_89579 | JGI IMG/M metagenome (GOLD analysis project Ga0114931, IMG submission 89579) | Deep subsurface microbial communities from Kolumbo volcano to uncover new lineages of life (NeLLi) - 2SBTROV14_V59a metaG | ecosystem: Environmental > Aquatic > Marine > Volcanic | place: Kolumbo... | reverse complement strand
CAGCAACGAGAAATCTTCCAATCATGATATCCTATTATTTGTCTTCTATTTTAATCTAGCAATGATCTCAGGAAGGGCTTTACTCGAGGATTCAGACAGTACCAGCTCAGTGTACTCCCTCAATACAGGCTCTGGATTGATTTCTACAATACTCTTCCCAGATCTTACAAATATCTCCACAATTTCATAGGGAATTGTCGTCCGCAGAGTAGTACCAATGACAATAAGGAGATCTGCTTGAAGTGCCCCTTGAAGTGCACTTTTGGTCTGAAACAATTTATCATCATAGTACTCATCAAACCAGAGAACATGTGGACGCATCGTTTCCCCACATATTTTGCACTTTTTGTTCTCTTCTATCTCCTTAATTTCATACGCATGAGAGCTTGAAGATGAGCATCTCATCTTAAAGATATTCCCATGTATTTCAATAATATTCTCTGATCCTGCTCTCCTGTGTAAATTGTCGACATTCTGGGTAATAATAAGAAATTTCTTACCCTTATCTTTGCAAAATTGCTCAAGCTTTGCGATACTCAAATGTCCTTCATTTGGTTCAGTTTCTGCACAAATATTCTGCCTATGCATGTACCAGTCCCACAAGATTTCTGGGCTTTGAATAAATGACAATATGTAGCTAGTTCCTCTGGAAAGTAATTTTTCGACCCCTTTGTCCATATTCCTTCCTTTCCTCTAAAGGTTGGTATTCCTGATTCTGCACTCACACCAGCACCTGTCAATACAATTAGACTCTTTGACTTGATGATTTTCTGAGCAATCAGCTCATACACGTACTTCTACTCCTTTGGTTCCAGTTCCTCGGTGAGCAATAATCTTACCTTCTCCAGATTTACAATGACGTGGGTACACCTCTCCTTGATCACTGAACCGGTACAGATCTGGATAATCCGATTCCAGAATAAAGTTTCCAAGATTCGTCCCTATTGCCATATTCAGATCTTTACTCAACTTTACTAGTTCACTATAATTCGGATGAAAAATCTTGGTTGCACCAAATATGTACTGACGAGCAAAGAATACACCTGCATATCCCTTTTTCTTGCTCTCCACTATATGCTTCTTGAGAGATTTTCCAATGACTTTTGGAAGGTAAGATAGTAACATCATGAAATCTGATTTATAGGTCTTGCACTCATTCACTGCTGGAAGTATTGGAAAACATTTGTAGGTGTCTGCAAATGAGTCCAGAAGAGGGGTCTGAAATGAGAGAAAATTAATTCCATCCTTGGGTAGACCAGTGAATACTGAATCAAACTCAGTCCTAAATCTTGCTCCTAGGTTCTCAACTATTAGATTCTTACCATCACAGTCCGGTTTTAATTCTATAAAAAGCTCCCTCCCTTCCTTAATCAAAGATCGAATCTTCTCATCCTTAAAGAACTCCTCAATTGTTGGGATTCCCCTCTCTTTTAGCTCCTTTTGTGTTGTATTTCTGATACTATCTCCTGCATCTGTCACTGCATTGTGATGTATAACAAGCTTTGAGTCTGAAGTCAATCTTATATCAAATTCCACTCCATCAAAATTGTCAAGTCCCCACCGAAGTCCATCGATTGTATTTGGAAGAAGTCTCACTGTATGTTTATAGAAAGCAACAAACATTAAGATTTCCATGTGAAAAGACGTCCCACTGCTGAGTTTATATCCACTTCAATCCAAAAGAGGGTCATGAGCAATTTTGCAATCTCAACCTATAATATAGAGGATGAATCGGATGAGAGAGCACAAGCTATACTCATGCATATGGATATCGATATGTTTTTCGCAGCAGTAGAGATAAAGAACAATCCATCTCTTGCAAACAAAGCACTTATCGTCGGAAATCCAAATGCCAGAAAAACTGGAAGAGGTGTAGTACTGACCGCCTCTTACGAAGCAAGAAAATTTGGTGTACACTCTGGAATGCCGATGAATGAAGCGCTGAAACTTTGTCCTCAGGCAGTTATAGCCAACTCTGCGAGGGATGAATACAGTAAGGTCAGCCGTAGAATTATGGCGATATTCAAATCACTGTAAGTCCCTATGATGCAGACCTCTATTGATGAGACATATCTCGATATCAGCAGTCTTGTAGGTAGCATGAAAGAAGCATATTTTCTTGCAAAAGAGCTTCAAGACTTGGTTTATGAAACAGAGGGAATCACCATTTCAATTGGGATAGGTCCAACACTTAAAATCGCGAAGATTGCATCAGATTATCGAAAACCTAAAGGAATTACAATTGTTACCGAAAACGGATTGGAGCAATTTTTTACAGGATTGAAAATCACGAAAATTCCTGGAATTGGAAAAGTAAGTGGGAAGAAACTTACTGAGAGAGGGTTCGGAACTTGTGATACTCTCTTTTTCTTATCCGAATCAGAGATAGAACTTATGTTAGGAAATAATTTAGGTGGTTTTCTTTATCGAGTTTTGCACGGATTGAGCTCCAATCGTATAAAAATAAAAGAAGGTCAAAAATCTATAAGTCATGAGTCTACGTTTGGGGGAAAACCTGGTGATCTGGAGAAATATAAACAAATCACCGAGAAACTCTTTACTAAAACCTATGAAGCAATGAAAAGAAAGGGATATCTCTGTAGGACAGTCACACTCAAGATAAGATTCAATGGATTTGATACTATTACCCGTGCACGTTCTCTCAGTTTTTCGACAGATAAAGAGGATATTCTCAAAGAGGTTGTTTACGAGATACTTACCCCCCACTTCTCAGATAAGAGGGGATTACGCTTGATCGGCATTGGCTTCTCCCATCTTGAGAAGGCTCAATTTGTGCAAAGATCACTTGATGATTTTTTTTAATAATTCTTATTAATACAGGCTAATGCGTATACTATGGAAAAAAGTAAATCTCCGACCTATTGGAACTATCTCAAAGTTAAGGAATTACTTTCACTACAAGATGGTATTCCAGGGACTGAAGTAAGTACTGATGAACTGAATTTTATTGTCATTCATCAGGTGTATGAACTCTGGTTCAAACTCGTGATTAAAGATATAAGGGATATTATTGATCTCTTCTATAGCGAGAGTGTTGATGAAGAGTTTATCCCTCTGACCGTAAGAAAGATCAAGAGAATGGTGACGATCTTTAAACTAGCAAGTCAGCATTTTGAACTTATGGAACAGATGTCCCCCCAAGACTTCATTGCATTTCGGGGAAAGTTAGGTACCGCATCTAGATTCCAATCCTACCAACTTCGTATCATAGAGTTTCTCATGGGATTAGCGCCATCTGAAATGATAAAACTAGGGGATGCTACTCCGATGACCCATTTCCAAAGAAATGCTTCCAAGTTAGACAATGGAGAAGAAATCTTGGATAAAATTCAACAAGCTATTAACTCAAAATCTCTGTTAGATGTGATAGAGGACTGGCTCTTCAGGACTCCCATAGATGGCTCCAAACCCTTTGAGAATGAAGACAAAATTACAGTTCAAGGATTTGTAAATGAGTATATCTTGAATTTCAATCTCGAGCAGGACAAACTCAGTCAACTTCTGCAAAATATGAATACAGGCTCTCCAGACAACATAAAAATTCGTTTTGAAGAGAGCAAGAAAAGTATATCCGATTATCTCAATGCCAAGGATGCAGATGAGAAGGAACGCAGTAGAAGGTTGCGAATACGTGCAGCTATTCTCTTCATTGAGTCTTACCAGAATCTTCCTCTTATGGCATGGCCACAGAAACTTATCGATCAACTTGTAGAACTTGAGGAGTCCTTCATTATATTTCGATCACGCCATGCCCGGATGGTCGAACGTATGATTGGAAGAAGAATTGGAACAGGTGGATCTTCTGGAGTGGATTACTTGGAATCAACTACCAAATATCGCATCTTCAAGGATATCTGGGGTATTCGTACAATCCTCCTCCAAGAGGATGCAATACCCCCATTACGGGATAAGAATTTTTACAGCTTTGTTTCATCGTAATGGTCAGGACTCACACATCTTCATAGAGTCTCTCTGAGTGCTTAAGACTGACCAATCTCTATTAAACGTCCTAACATTTAAACTCAATGAAATACCAAAATGGTATATTTCTGAGATGGAAAATGTATAACTTTGGAATAGTGCCATTACATTTAAAAATATTAAAGGATACACTTTAGCATAAATATATGTCAGCAGGATCTCAGGATCAAAATCAAAACATCACTTGGTTGAACAAGAAAAGAGCTGTAATTATGCTTCTTGGAAATAAAGGTGATGTTAACGGTTTGGTCATGATGTTAGAAAAGGAGAGTGATCAAAGAATTCTCCTCCAAATTATAGGAACCTTGGGTTCACTTGGGAGAGTTGAATGTATAGATCCACTTCGTAAATTTATAAGATCAAATCCAGATCCAGTTTTACAGGTTGCTGCAGAATCCTCAATTGAGACTATTAACAAAATTTCTAGCTATGGATCGGAGTAAAGTATATCAACAGTGAAATTTGCTACAGTGTATGGCAGACCTTCCTTTTAATGAGAATATCATCAGGTCTCTTGCTGAATTTAGAATGCAACAAGGTGATTGGTACACATCTCTCTTCAACCTTATTACATCACTAGGATCTGAAACAAGCTACATCCTTATGATCAGTTGTATATACTGGGCACTCTCTAAGAAGAAAGCAACAAGAATCGCCTATGCCATTCTTATCAGTGCTCTTGTCAATTCCTCTCTTAAGAATTTGATCCAGAATCCCCGACCGTTTGTCACCTCTGGTGAAAATACACAACTCTGGGGTACTCAAGCTGAAGGATACAGTACTCCTTCCGGACATTCGCAGATCGGTGCAACCTTCTGGTCAACACTTGCTCTCCTATTCAAGAAACCATGGATATGGGTTGTCTCAATTGTCATGATTGTACTCATAGGCGCAAGTCGTCCTCTTCTCGGAGTGCACTATGTAGAGGATGTCCTAATAGGATGGACAGTAGGACTTGTTCTTGCCTTCTTCATCTACTGGATTTGGGAGAACAAACCCCTGCCAATGCCACAGTCCGAAATGACTTTCATCGGAAGTACAGTAGTTGTCACCTTAGCGTTAACTCTGATTACTGGGTATATAGTCTCATTTGGTGTGGACTATACTGATTTTATCACTCTCTATGGGATACTTGCTGGTATTGCCATAGGTGAGAGAATAGAAAGAAGAATCAACTTCCAAGATCAATCCTCTTCGATTTTAAATGGAGTTTTAAGAATAATTTTGGGGATTTTGCTCATTGCTCTTCCACTCTTTGGACTAAGTGTAATATTTGATTTACTCACCACTGATTCCACTCTCTTAGGTTACCTCCTCAGATGGATCCGGTATCTTACAGTAGGTGTCTTCGCGATGGGTCTTGCTCCTTACATATTCATCAAATTAGGTCTTTCAGAGCAAATAGAGTAGATGCTTTTCTCTTTCACATATCTCTATAAGATTCCACAGATACAAGTATTCAATTCAATTGGATACCGTCTTATTGCTTATAAACACAATTTCCAGTGACCATACGTGAAGAAGGAGGCACCAGACACTTCATATATCAACAAGATGAGACCATACGAGCAAATCTGGCAGCACATTCAGGAATTACAGAATTGGAGTTCATCATCATGGTGGTTTTTTGTCCTTCTTCCAAAGCGAGAAAATGGATACGGTCCCGGACAGTACATGTTTACCTTCGCCTCCAGAGCAGGAGAAATTTATGCAGTCAATCGAGTATGGCAAAAAGGAATGGATGTACACCGCCCTGTCTCTCACACGGTAGACCGATTTATGACAACTGCTGTTGGTTGGATCAATCATGGTACTGAGGTTCATGAGGAGATTGTCCTCCAACCTGTTGAAGCCACACTTGACGCCAATGGCTCGATAAGGGCTTGGGAAGAGCAGGAGGATGGAGAACTTCATGGAGGTGAGATCATCTCTCGGAATGATGATCATCATACCACAGATGTCTTCTTTAAGGGGAAGAGAGGATATGCTAAATTCACTGCGTGGGCTGAATCAGATTGGGAATATGACCGACCATCAATCTCTGATGTGAGATCCAAGATGGGTGGAGTCCATCTAGTCGCATGGAGAAAACTCAATTTTAAAGGAGAATTTAAATCACCTGAAAAAACTGAACAGGTAGAGGGTGTAGGCTACTTCCAAAGAGTGTGCATGAATATCCCGATGTTTCCTTGGTTCTGGAATTATACCGTATTCGAGGACGGGAGTTTGTTCTCTGCATTCCAACCTTATGTGGGGTTACAGCTTTTTAGGAAAGGTACTTGGTACTTTAAAAATAAAATTGAGAGAGCTTTTGCCGTTCCAATGTCTTCTTCGTACTTTGCAGATCACAAGAGCAAGGAGACCATTGTCTTCAATCACACTCTGGTGAAACCTATTATTGGAAAAGGAGAACATCCTTGGTTTGAAGTACTATGCAAGAATGACAATGGTGATTACATCCAGATCCTCTTCTCATCCTACGGACATGCCCAATTCCTCCTCGATCGGAGAATGATCCTCGCACTATTCGAGTCCAGATTCAATTACAATGAATTTATGATCAAAGTTGAAAGAATAGAAGGGAGAATAAATGGTGCCCCTCTTCCCAAAGCACAGATTGGTAAAGGCTGGGGAAATATGGAATACACATGGGGAATTTCCCTTTAGTGGATGTGAGATTACCAATTTGGGTATTGATAATTTTATCTATGAACTAAAATAGAAGGTAAGAATTAACCGGGGATTTGAATTAAACTAGGAAGAGAATTAAGCATGGATTTGAATTAAACTAGGAAGAGAATTAAGCATGGATTTGAATTAAGCAAAGAACTGAATTAAGCAAGGATTGGAAGCCATGCAATTCTCCCATTCCTCACTTCTCAATTGACCTATCATTCAGTTGGTGACTGGAAGAAGTTTAATTCCAAATTGGTTTTGATAGAATCTCATGTAATATGCTGTGAGGCTAACTACAGTGATGAGTATCGAAAAAATTGATATTTCTGGAGATGAGAGAATGATTTCGGTGGGCCAGATAAGTCCAGAGGATATTACTTGGAAGGGAATCTCCAAAAATCTAACTCTGGGAATCATTTCAAAGAAATATAGTAGCGATTTTAGGACAACACCAAAAATAACGTAGATATCTATGAGAATGAGATAGATATTGTCGTTTACGAAACTCTCAAAGTCATTAGGAACAGAAATATGTAATCGAAATTCAGATTCAGTAAATGAATCTATACTTACTAGAGTTGGAAATAAGAAAATGGGAAGAATTATCAGAAAGAAGGTCATGATATTTTTGCTGAAGGCCCAGGTCAACAGGATTGGCCAGAAAATTGCGAGAAAAGGAGATGCTACTGAAAATACATTGAGTATATCCAGCAGAAAGAACCAGTAGCTGAAGTAAAGAGAGAGAAGAGCATAAGAGAGTGCTTTGTTGTCTACCATCAGTTTGAAGGCATCAAACATACCTTTCTTGTTCATCCAGTAGATTATGCGATAGGTAAGCACAATTACAATAGTAAATGCTCGGATAAAAATCTTCTCACTACACATCAACAAGAATATTGTAAATATTACTGCTGGCAATAAGCTTGAGGTAATCGAGTATCTCATTCTTCTTGAAATCATCTAGAATCTTCTTTCCCTTCTCTGAAATATCACTAATCATCTTCAATTCTCTCTCTAATTGCTCTTCACTGTGCTTTCTGAATACCTTGATCTCATGAAGAATTTGGATGTCGTCAGTTTCTGCTTCAAGATCAGATAATGCCTGCAATTTCTCCTTCTTTGGAGACCATGTATAGTCCAATTTTATGGCAAGAAGCTTCAATTGCGTATGCAAATTTGGAAGTTTGACAGCTAATGTGACCAGATGATTCATCATATTCTGGATTTCTTTGACAGATTCCTCTGATCCAGTCATACTATATTCCAGAATCAGCACCTCTGTAGCTAATATTAGGGTCTCAATGGCAGCAAAGAGATTAACCTTCAAATGTTTCATATTCTCCTTGAGTGGTAACATTGCCTGTATTTTTGTAAATGCTCTCGATTGATTCATTAGAAGAAGAGCTCGTATCAAATTCGTGAATAGGGTAACTTGGATGTTCTCTCCTCCCTCCAACTGTTCTAATATTTCAGTGATATCGTCTAATTCCTTGTTAGCGCGAATGGTAAGATAGGTTGAGATTGCTAATGGAAGATGGTAATTCTCTTTTCGAGACCTATTTATCGCTAACTGAAGATCGATATAGCTCTGTTGGATATCCCCTATTGCAAGATTAGTTAGGGCAAGATTGACCAAATTTTCCACCCGCAGAGATCCTACCTCTGACAGCAATTTGTCAGCATCTTCTAGCTGCTGAAGTGATTTCTCATAATCCCCTTTTAGTCTTGAGATAACTCCAAGCTTCATCATCACAACCCCACGATTGTACTCATCTATGTTTTTAACTTCATGAAGAATTTCTTGAAAAGTCTGTTCCGCATCTTCCAATTTTCCCTCCTCTATCTTCAATGAGGCAATATTTCCCAGTGTTATCATCTGAGCTCGAGGTGACATGATTTTTACAGCAAGCTGAAGATTGTCTTGAAAAATCAACATAGCCTCGTTCAAATACCCATGATCCTTATAATCAATTCCCATTCTATTGCGTATGTAGAAAACCATATGATAATTCTCCAGAGATCTGAAAATTTCAATCGCCTTCATTCTGTACCGGACTGAGAGCTTCAGATCTAAGAGAATAGTAAAAGCATACTCAGCATACGCAGTATAAAACTCTCCGACAACAGTGTCATGTCCTTCACAATCACATTGTTCTGCTTTTTCAATTTCAGTTAAAATCTGCTTCTGATCTGACGAATCTAAATATCCTTGATAGGCATTAATTCGGATGAGGATCGCATTTGCAAGATGGACAATTGCTCTGTCTGTTGATTGAGTTATGGTCTCTTCTAAGTAGGCTCTACATGCAGAAATTTGCCCACGCCTCAGCATGATCTCAGCTTTTACCTTTACTTCAATAATCCCCAATTCCTAAGATTCAAAGATATTCTCTATTTTATCATACTGCATAGTTTCCAATAGAGCAAAAATCTTCTCTCTCATTAATGGCCAAATAATTTTGTATTATTGCTTATTTATAGCTTGTTTTCTATGTGAGTTATAAAAGATTTCGAGCGTGTAACCATTCTCTTGATTTTCCCATAATCACAAGTTTACTCCTCTGAGATCGCAAACTTTCTGTGTTTTGAATTCCCATAAGAAACATCACTCGTTGAATATCAAGGATGTACCTTCTAAGGTACTTCTCAGCTCTTTCCTCACCACCGTCTACGAGCGCCTGAAGCACAGGTCTAGCTATACCTACAAGTGTAGAACCAAGAGCTATTGCCTTTGCAGCGGATATTCCATTGTACATTCCTCCCGTTGAAATAACAGGAATTTGTACCTTAGAAGTTGCTTCAAAGGTTGCAAGAGCAGTATTGATTCCCCATCTTAGGGTAGGATCGTCAAGGGTCAATGCATCTTCCCGATCATTTCGGATCAGCTCGATCTTCGGCCAAGAAGTCCCTCCAGCACCTCCAACATCGATTGCTGATGCACCAAGTGACTCGAACTTCATCGCTTCCTCGTAAGCAATTCCGTTTCCTACCTCCTTCGCTATAATTGGAACCTTGCTGTGCTTGGTGATTTTCTCAAAATTCTTCCATGCACCTTTCCAATTAAGATCTCCCTCGGGCTGGCATAACTCCTGGAATGGATTCACATGGATTGCCATTGCATCAGTGTGGACATTCTCAATTGCCTCTTCCAATTCACTCATCCCAAAATTCGCAGAGAATTGAACAAGCCCCAGATTCCCAATTAGGTACACGTCTGGAACCTCCTCCTTGACATTGAATGTCGAGAGAGTTTCTTTATTGGTAATCATGGCTCGCTGTGAGCCTATACCCATAGGAATGCCAAGTTTAGTGCAAACTCTTGCAAGTGACTTGTTAATCTTCTCTGCACGTGGATAGCCACCTGTCATTCCAGCCACAAGAATAGGTGCTTGGAATTTCACTCCAAGAAATTCAGTACTCAAATCAAT
>Ga0114931_10012134_pt1 | contig 10107 bp, 9 predicted proteins | sample 2SBtaG_FD_89579 | JGI IMG/M metagenome (GOLD analysis project Ga0114931, IMG submission 89579) | Deep subsurface microbial communities from Kolumbo volcano to uncover new lineages of life (NeLLi) - 2SBTROV14_V59a metaG | ecosystem: Environmental > Aquatic > Marine > Volcanic | place: Kolumbo... | reverse complement strand
CAACATAAAACTCAATGCGGAAGCAGTATAGGCCATAGTATCGGAACCATGTAACACAACAAACCCATCAAAGGAAGCGTAATTTTTTTCAATGATGTCGGCCAGTTGCACCCAATGGGTAGGATGCATATCGCTGGAGTCGATTAATGGGTCGAAACAATGAAATTCAAGTTTATAATTGAACCGCTTTAATTCAGGGATCTGGTCATAAATTCCCTCAAAATTAAAAGGTTGAAGGCTACCTGTCTCAGGATTTTTTATCATTCCTATGGTACCGCCCGTATAAATAATGAGAATGCTGATTTGTTCGTCCATGTTTATTCTAGTTAAATTGAAAACACCTCTTCTGCATTTTTATTGGTTAATTCGGTCACTTCGTCCACTCTTCTTTTTTTTATAGCAGCCACTTTCTCAGCAATATATTTAATGTAAGCACTCTGGTTTCTTTTACCACGAAAAGGAACTGGTGTTAAATAAGGAGCATCGGTTTCCAATACAATCCAGTCTAAAGGGAGTTGTTTTACAACTTCGGCCAACGCGCTGTTTTTAAAGGTAACAATCCCTCCTATTCCAATTTTGAAACCCACATCCATAACTTTTTTGGCATCAGCGAGGCTTCCTGTAAAACAGTGGAAAACACCTTTTAAATCTTCTGTGAGCTCCTCTGTAACAATTTGATATGTCAGTTCAAAAGCGTTCCTGGTATGTATTGAAACCCCAAGGCAGTACTTTTTGGCCCATTGCAGCTGCCTGCGAAAAGCGTCGGCTTGTTGTTCCCGAAAAGTTTCATCCCAATATAAATCAATACCTATTTCGCCCACACCACAATAATTATGTAAAGCCAACTCCTCTTCAACCACTGCCAACTCCTTTTCGTAGTCCGGTTTTACCGAGGTAGGGTGCAAACCCATCATGGGAAAACAATTATTAGGAAAAGTAGTGCTTATATCATTCAACGCTTTCAGCGTACTGCTGTCTATATTAGGTAAAAGCATCCTTTTTACTCCTGCATCAATCGCATTTTTAACAACCTGATACCGATCTGTATCAAATTCCTCAACATAGAGATGTGTGTGTGTATCTGTCAAAAACATTTGGCAAAAATAGGAAAAGAAAAAAGGTTGCCCCTTACGGAACAACCTTTTTTTATCATAGTTAATAATTTTACATCATGCCGGGCATGCCACCACCACCCATTGGAGGCATGGCGGGAGCCGCAGGAGCATTCTCATCTTTATGTTCACTCAATACACATTCGGTAGTCAACAACATGCCTGCAATTGAAGCAGCATTTTCAAGCGCAATACGGGTTACTTTAGTTGGATCGATAACACCAGCTTTAAGCAGGTTTTCATACACTTCGGTACGTGCATTGAAACCAAAATCGCCCTCACCTTCTTTTACTTTGTTTACGACCACTGAACCTTCCAGCCCTGCATTTTCAACAATCTGACGCAAAGGCTCTTCAATAGCTCTTTTTATAATAGCAATACCGGTATTCTGATCTTCATTTTCAGCTTTCAAATTTTCTAATGCTTGAATAGCACGGATAAAAGCCACACCACCACCGGGAATAATTCCTTCTTCAATGGCAGCACGGGTAGCGGCCAAGGCATCTTCAAAACGGTCTTTCTTTTCTTTCATTTCCACTTCGCTGGCAGCACCTACATAAATCACTGCCACACCACCGGCCAGTTTAGCGAGGCGTTCCTGTAATTTTTCTTTGTCATAATCAGAAGTAGTCGTTTCAATTTGAGCTTTGATTTGGTTGACGCGGGCATCAATGTTTTCTTTAGCGCCTTTACCACTGACAATTGTCGTATTTTCTTTGTCGATAGTGATTTTTTCGGCTTCACCTAACATTTCGATGGTGGCATCTTCCAGCTTATACCCTTTTTCTTCCGAGATGACAGTACCACCGGTCAGGATAGCAATATCTTCCAGCATTTCCTTACGACGATCGCCAAATCCGGGAGCTTTAACGGCAGCAACTTTCAATGAACCACGCAAACGGTTAACTACCAAGGTCGCCAACGCTTCGCCTTCGATATCTTCAGCAATTATCAACAAAGGTTTACCACTTTGAACGGCTTTTTCGAGTATAGGCAACAGGTCTTTCATCACCGAAATTTTCTTGTCGTAAATCAGAATATACGGTGATTCGTAAACAACCTGCATTTTTTCGGTATCCGTTACAAAATAAGGTGAAATATAACCGCGGTCAAACTGCATGCCTTCCACAACATCCACGTAAGTTTCGATACCCTTGGCTTCTTCGATGGTGATTACGCCTTCTTGTTTAACCTTGCCCATGGCATCAGCAATAAGTTTACCGATGGTATGGTCGTTGTTAGCAGAAACTGCAGCAACCTGTTCTATTTTTTCCTGATGGTTACCAATTTCTTTGGTTTGTGCCTTCAGCGATTTAATGACTTCCTTAACAGCTTTTTCCACCCCTCTTTTTAAATCCATAGGATTGGCGCCGGCAGTTACGTTTTTTAAACCGGTAGCCACAATAGCCTGTGCCAAAACAGTAGCGGTAGTTGTACCGTCTCCGGCCTGGTCGTTAGTTTTGGAAGCCACTTCTTTCACCATCTGAGCACCCATATTTTCAACGGCGTCAGTCAGTTCAATTTCTTTGGCAACGGTAACACCGTCTTTAGTAACCTGTGGTGCGCCAAATGATTTGTCAACAATAACGTTTCTTCCTTTGGGGCCTAAAGTTACTTTAACTGCATTCGATAATGCATCAACTCCCTTTTTAAGATTCTCTCTTGCTTCTAAGTTAAATAAAATGTCTTTTGCCATTTTTTTAAATTTTTTATACTGTGATTAATAATTTCTAAATAACCTGTTATATGACAGCTAAAATATCCGATTCAGGCATGATCAGATAATCTTTATCACCAATGGAAATTTCTGTTCCGGCATACTTGGCATATAACACCGAGTCGCCCACCTTTACACTGATTTTGCTGTCCTTATCAGGGTCAGGAATCGCCACTACTGTTCCTTTCTGTGGTTTTTCTTTAGCCGTGTCAGGAATAATAATTCCTGCGGCAGTTTTTTCTTCTGCCGGGGCGGGTTCAACAACTACTCTGTCGCCCAGCGGTTTAATGTTCAATTTTCCCATATTCTTAATGCTTTAATCGTTATATATTTTGAACTGCCTTAGTGCTGTCATATTTTATGCCAAAAGAGATTGCAAAAAAAAATGTCAGAATCTTATGACATTCTGACATTTTTAATAAAAATATTATGTTGTACTATTTCTTCTTTCCTTTTTTATCAGGTGTTGCCTGGTTGGGATTTTGTTGAATGGGGGGTGCTGTAAAATCAACCGCAGGTTGTTTTACCTTGTTAATTTTATTCTGTAATTCGCTATTTTGCTGATCAACTGCACCGCCGTTTCGCGGGATGATCATCGTAGCCGTCAGGCTAAGCACCAAAAGGACCACGGCGAGTGTCCAGCTGGCTTTCTCAAGAAAATCAGCCGTTTGACGGGCACCCATAAACTGTGTTCCGCTGCTGAAGTTAGCAGCCAATCCGCCTCCTTTAGGATTTTGTACCAAAACTATCAATCCGAGAAGGACACAAACAATCAAAATCAGTATGGAAATGAAAATATACATTGTCTAAAATCTTTAATTTTTTAAGTTCTTTTCAGCTTTTTTAATAAGGGCTGCAAAGTAAGTACTTTTTTCGGGAAATTTCAAAATTAATTTTTCATAAATACGGATAGCCTTTTCATAGTGCCCCTGATCAATATAAATATTAGCAAGTGTCTCGCTAACAATATTTTGCTGATCAACTACGCTTTGCTTTGCATAATCAACCGGATCGTAAAAACTGTTCTTTGGCCGTGAAATGGATGGTGCTTTTCTAATAAAATCTTCTATAATATCCTGATTGCTTCTCGCTTTTGAAGATTTTTGTACTTGTTTTTTCTTTTGTTTTTTTTCCGCCTCGATCGCCCGAATCCGGTCTTCAATCATTTTTTTTAATTCCTCAACGGTATAAGATCGGGCTGTAGCCTCGGGCTCAACATTTTGACCCGAAGATTCCTGTGTACTCACATCAATAGTTTTTTCAGCCGACGAACTTTCAACAGCATTTTCTATTTGCGGGTCAACTGTTTCCGTTCGTTGTTTTTCAATCTTTTTCTCTTCCTGCGATTGCACTGGTTTAACCTCAGGCTTGTTTATTTCAACACTTTCTTCATCGGGCAACACAATACGAACGGTGGATTCGTTAAGCCGATCGATGTGTTTTTTAAGAATTCTCCGGCTTCCGGCATAAATGGAAGTGGTTTTCAACTCAGCATCATAAAGAACATTTTTATCGACATACAACTTCATCGTGAGCAACACCCGGGCCGACTGAAAATATGGAAAATCCTTTACCAAATTCACCAAATCGGAAAGTGAGGCCTCCTTTAGCTTTTCGGATTGCTGCAAATATTCGATAAATTGTTCTTTATTCATACTGCGAATTTATGGAAAAGATTTGATTACCAGTTTACCACCGATTTATTAAAAATATTATCGGCCAGGTCTTCCACAATTTGTTTCAGTAAATCATCTTTTACCTCACTTAAATTTTGAGTAGATGGATAATCCACAAATTGTGAAAATTGAGATTCAAAATCTTTTTTTGGCTCCAGTTTGTTGGTGAAACGCACGTTAACAGTTATTGTCAGGCGGTTTAGAGCTGAAGTTTGGTCGGCCTGAATGGCAACAGGTGTCGTTTTATAATCTATAATTTCCCCTTCCAGGGCGAGGTCACCGTTTTTCTCCACCATGCGCAAATTGGTTTGCGAAGTAAATTTATCGCGAAGCGCATTCGTGAAAATCGAGCTCAATGTAGGCTCTACCAAAGAAGCCTTGTTCGGAAAGTACTGAACCGATATGGTTTTGGCGCCGGGTGGAATGGAAGCCCCTGTAAATGAATAAACACCACAAGCCGTAACTAATACGGCCAAAACAATCATAAAAAGTATTTTCCCACTTAAAAGCAAGACTTTATAACTGCTGAAAAGTTGATTCTTTTTCTGTGCCAAGGTGTTTTTTTTGCAAAGATAAAAATATTGTTTTCCACCTGAAAAAACTACCTTCGCATTAAAAATTCATGCTATGATATTGTCCGGATTGAGCCCCGCCAAAAATTATCTACTGAGAGGGTTGTTTATATTACTGTTGTTGACGGGAGCATGCAACTCAGGGTTGCAAAAGAAAAAAGCCGAAAACCCAAAAACCATTTTGTCTTCAGAACGAAATTTTCAAGCCGGTAAATTTTATCCTAAAGTTGTTTGCGCAAAACAACCTTTTTTCTCGTATGCCCTTTACCTTCCGAAAAAATATAATCCTGACAATCATCTTCCTGTAGTTTTTTTCTTTGATGCCCATGCCAGGGGATGGCTTCCGGTTAAAAAATATCACCAAATCGCCGATAGCTTGGGTTACATGCTGGTTGCTTCCAACAATTCAAAAAACGGACAAACTTCTACAAAACGAAATGAGATTATTTACGCTTTCATGGCCGATGTAGAACAGCGGTTCAGCATCAACAGCAGCAGGATTTATACCGGAGGGTTTTCAGGCGGAGCACGTATTGCTGCCGGAATCGCACTTTTTAACAAGGGTATTGCCGGTGTAATTGGTTGTGCAGCAGGTTATCCCCAAATATCAACTTCTGTCATGACCAATTTTCCTTATGTAGGTATTGTGGGAAATAAAGATTTTAATTTTCTGGAAATGATTTCACTGGAACGAAAAATGAAATTATCTCATCAACCCCATCAATTGTTGGTTTATGACGGTAAACACGACTGGCCCCCGGCTACAGTAATGAAACAAGCATTTTTATTTTTAGAAACCGAGGCCATGCGTAGAAGGTTGGCACCCAAAAACAGGTTCATTATCAAACAAATACGAGCAAAACTGGAACATGAACATAATGCTGTCAATCCAACAACAAACCCATTGGCACAGTTTAATGCTGATAAAAAACTCGTAAGTTATCTCAATGGGTTGGTTCCGGTTAAAACTTACCAAAATGAGATGGAAAAACTAAGCAGGCTTCCTTCATTTAAGCGGGAAAAAGCAAAACTGGAAAATTTATACCGACTGGAAAGCAAAAGTCAACAAATGCTGGCCGGTGCACTAAGAACCAAAGGCACACCGTGGTGGAAAAAGGAAATTACCCAATTGTACAACAATGAAAAAATGGCTAAAAACAACGAAGCAAAGCTAATGAACCGCCGATTGCTAAACTACCTCAGCCTGATGTCATATTTGTATGCCGATGCCAACCTGAAACAGGGAAATCCGAGGGGATCAGCAAAATTTTTGATAATCTATGGAAAAGTTGACCCAACTAATCCGGAAGTTTATTTTTTGCAGGCAAAGCAAAAAGCCATGTTAGGGGCCCCGGAAAAAGACATCCTGAACCTGATGCAAAAAGCAGTTCAACTTGGATTTAATGCCCCCGGGCGAATTAAAGGTCTGGGGAAAGCTGCCGCCCTCCCCAATTCCACCGGTTTTCAAAAAATATTAAAACAGGCAACAGAAAACTTTCAAAAATCGCAACACTTTTGATTTATCATAAGGGTACACTGATTTAGAACATATTCTAAATAGCTGCATTGCCATATTTTACATTAACAGGAATTATTTTCTTGGTAAAAAATTTGTTAATTTTGAACAACCAAAACATAACCTCATGAAAAATTTTGTTGTCCATCAGCTGCTTGAGCATGCGCTAATCGCCCATCCCGAACAGGAAATCGTATCGGGAAATCACCGTTTTACCTTTCGTGAATTTCATTCGCGTGTCCTAAAATTGGCCAACAGCCTGAAAGTACACGGCGTAAAAAAAGGGACTGTCGTCGGGGTGTTGGATGTAAATTCGCACCGTTTTCTCGAAATGCATTATGCCTTATCAATGCTGGGTGCTGTTTTGCATACTATCAACTTCAGACTGGCGCCTGAGCAAATGGTTTATTCTATGATTCACGCTAGCGACGAATGGATTTTTGTATCAGATGTTTTCGCCCCGGCTGTAAAACCTGTCATACCTAAATTTCCCAAATGGGTACTTATGAGCGACGATACTTCGCAGGCTCTTCCCGATGCCAAACAGGCATTTCATTATGAGAATCTGGTAAATGAAGGAAGCGAAAACCCCATTTCTGAAGCTGCTGAAGTAAAAGAAACAGATATTTTTTCCATTTTTTACACAACAGGCACAACCGGAAAGCCCAAAGGAATTCCTTACGAACACAAGACTATCTTAACAGGAGCTATTCAGCTTTTTCACCATCTGGCATTGCATAAATACGGAGCAAGGGTCAGCAGCTGTGATGTGTTTATGCCGTTGATTCCCTTTTTCCACATTCATGCCTGGGGTATGGCTTTTTTCCCTATTTATCTCGGTGCCAAATTAGTTTTACCCGAAGCCGCTGACGCTGCAAAACAGCAAGCTATCATCGAAAAAGAAAAAGTAAGCTGGCTTAACATGGTTCCCACCCAACTGCAAATGTTGCTGGAGCAGAAAAACTTCGGTCATGTAAAAATCCTTACCGGAGGAAGTCCGTTTGCATCGGGTATTGCAAAACGTGCACATGATGCCGGTGTAAATTTCAGCCTGATTTATGGCGGTTCCGATCAGTTGGCCACTGCTATTTCGGTAGTTCCCGAAAATATTGAACCCGACTCGGCAGAAGCCCTTGAATGGCGTCGCGTTGGGATGCGCCCCTTACCACTCGTGGAAATTTCCATTCGCGATAAGCAGGGAAATGAAGTTCCCCATGACGGGAAAACACTAGGAGCCGTTTGGGTAAGAAGTCCGTGGCTGCCAAACGGATATTTCAAGGAACCTGAAATCACAAAAGCACATTTTATCGATGGCTGGTTCCGGACCGGAGATTTGGGATTTTTCCATCCCAATCACCTGTTATATGTTGCTGATCGTGAAGGCGATGCCATTAAAAGTGGTGGCGAATGGATCCCAACCGGCATGCTCGAAGCCATCATATCCGAACATGAGGCGGTAGCACAGGTAGCCGTCATTCCAAAAAAAGATGAACAATGGGGACAACGGCCTCTCGCGATACTGAAAAAAAGAACAGATGTTTCAGAAAATGCTTTACGCGATTTTCTCCTGTCCAAAGTGAAAGAAGGTAAACTGGCCAAATTCTGGATTCCGGATACTTTTACTTTCGTAGATGAAATTCCGCTGACCAGTGCCGGAAAACTAAACAAAAAAGTATTGCGTGACCAATATTCGGGTTAACCCGATTCATTTAAAAGAAGAAATAAAAACAAAAACATAACCTCATGTCAATGAATGTTTTAATGACAGCAGAAGAAAAGCTGTTAAAAGAAAAAGTACAGGAATTTGTAAAATGGGTACCCAGCCAGCTGTTGCTGGATATGGATGCTGATAAGGTACGTTACCCTAAAGAATTTATCCGCGAAGCGGGGAAAAGAAATCTGCTGGGATTACGTTTTGATAAAAAATGGGGCGGATCGGCCATGCCCTGGACCAGCGAAATGGTCGCCCTCGAAGAAGTAGGTGTACTTGGGACTTCGCTCGGATGTTTGTATTCACTGTTTTCCATTGTTGGGGAAGCCATTCATGTGTTTGGCACCGAAGAACAAAAAGAACGTTTCCTGAAACCCATGTTGAAAGGCGAAATCGGAGTAGCCGAAGGATTGACCGAACCCCGTGGCGGCTCCGACTTTTTTGCTGCCACCACCAAAGCTACACGTAAAGGCGATGTGTTTTACCTCAACGGGCAGAAACGTTTTGTGGTAGGAGCCGAAGGTGCTGATGTAATTCTGGTGTATGCCATTGTAGAAGGTATTGACAATCCGAAAAAAGCCATGACCGCCTTTTTGGTGGAACGCGGCCCCGGCGTAGAAGTGGAACATGTTTACGGACTTATGGGAACCCGTGGCGGAGGAACCGGGCGACTGGTATTTAAAAACGCTGCTGTCCCGCTGAAAAATGTATTGGGCGGTGAAGCAGGCATTGGCAACGGAACCCGTGTTTTTCATCAAATGATGGTTCCCGAACGCATGACCTCGGCAGGTGGAGCCATCGGCATGGCACGCGGCGCTTTTGAAGTAGCTGCGCGCTACACCAACCGCCGCAAAGCTTTTGGCCACCTCATCCGCGAATTTGAAGCCGTCAATACCAAAGTTTCACAAAGTATCACTTTACTGGATGCCGCTCGTGCCCTCAACTTCATGGCTGCTAAAATGGCTGATTCGGATTCCCCGGCAGGGAAAATACGCAGATTGGTTTCCGAAGCCAAAAAATTCTCTACCGAAACAGCCTGGGAAGTGGTTAATCACGCCATGCAAATGATGGGCGGAATTGGCTATACCGATGTCTATCCCATCGAAAAAATGCTCCGCGATGTCAGGCTGATCACCATCTGGACAGGCACCAACGAAATTATGGATTTGGTGATACAACATGAGTTTTTCAAAGATTTCCTGTCCAAAAAGCTGGAAAGCCGCGACACAGAAAATGACGCACTAAATGCTGATCTGACAGAGGAAAAAGTTTATAATGATGATTAGTGATTAAGACAAAAGGAGAAATGGACCCTTCGGGTTTCACGAGCCTCAATAGTGATGTAAGAGCAGGTTTTAATAACGTTTTGCGGCTATACACTGTGGCCGGTTTTTAGCTTATACTTTTTTTGAAATATATTTCTTCAAATTTACTATTTTCTTTTCAAACAACGTATTATGCCGGCCATGGGGTATGAGCCGCTGTTATGCACCGGCTTCGATTGTTTTTTAAGCTAATTCTATTTTTTCATGGGTTGGCTCGATATTGAATTTTACTTTCACGTTTAAAGCCCGAAACACTCTCAATATCGTTTCAAATCTGGCATTTGTTACGCTGTTTTCTATTTTGGAAATTTGAGCTTTTTTAACGCCAACAAGTTTCCCCAATTCTTCCTGGGTCAGGTGCTTTTCTATTCTGGCTTTTTTTATGGCCTAGCTCAGTAATTCCAGTTTGAGTTCTTGTTCAAACCGGTCTCGTTTTTGTGATCCTTTTTTCCCAATGTATTTGTCGGTCACTTCATCT
>Ga0114931_10012133_pt1 | contig 10107 bp, 6 predicted proteins | sample 2SBtaG_FD_89579 | JGI IMG/M metagenome (GOLD analysis project Ga0114931, IMG submission 89579) | Deep subsurface microbial communities from Kolumbo volcano to uncover new lineages of life (NeLLi) - 2SBTROV14_V59a metaG | ecosystem: Environmental > Aquatic > Marine > Volcanic | place: Kolumbo... | reverse complement strand
GAAACACGTCTCCCCCCGCGCGGTTGCCCCGAATGCGCGTGGCGTGCCCGCCGCCATGTCGCGCCACCGCGGCGCGGATCGTCTCGCCCGGCATGTCGGGTGCCACAAGCAGCCAGACAAGCCCGCCGCCCCAATCATAGATCGCCTCGCTCCCCTCGATCTGCGCCACGATGGCCGGCGCCTGCGTCGGCTTGACGGAAATCCTCCAGACATCGCCGGCACGACCCTGAAACGGGGCAACGTCGCGTATCGCGCGCCATGTCTCGTCGCTGCCCTCGGTCTCGATGGAAAATGCCGCCCATTGCGCGAGCCGCTCCTGCAACGCGCCCGCACGGTAGGTCACCGAGCTATCCGATCCCTCCAGCCGGATCAGCGTCGTCGTCGCTTCGCCGGGCCCGGTTTGCAGATGCGCCGCCCCGGTCACCTCGTAGGGCGAGCCGAGCGCCTGGCAAAGCACGGCAATCGCCGCCTCGTCCGACAGCCCCTCGCAGCGCAGCGTGGCGGTGACAGCGGTCGCGGGCAGGACCTTCAGCGAGAGTTCCGTAAGTACGCCCAAGGTGCCATAGCTGCCCGCCATCAGCTTGCCCAGATCATAGCCGGTGACATTCTTCATCACCCGCCCGCCATTGCGGATCACCCGGCCCTGTCCATCGACGAACCGCACACCCAGAAGAAAATCCCGCGCCGCCCCGCACTGGACGCGCCGGGGCCCCGAAACATTGGCCGCCATGACGCCGCCGATGGTGGGCTCGCCCGTCGTGCCCAGAAGCCCGCGGTGATCCATCGGCTCAAAAGCCAGCCGCTGGCCTTCCGCGGCCAGAGCCGCCTCGACCGTGCGAAGCGGCGTTCCGGCGCGGACCACCAGCGTCAGCGCCCCCGGCTCGTAAAGCTCGATGCCGCTCAGCCCGGCAGTGCTCAGCACCGCGCCGTTGACCGGCAGGCCGATGGGCCGCGTCCCGCCGCCCTCTATGCGCAGGGGCGTGTCCGCTCGTCGAACGATTTCGGCCAGTTCGGCCTCGGTTTCGGGTGTCGCTGTCTTCATCGTTCCAAAAATACTCCGGGGGAGTCGCGCCAAAGGCGCGGCGGGGGCAGCGCCCCCTATTGGGCGGCAATCCTGTGCGCGGCGCTGGCCTGCAACGGAAAGACCTTGGCGGGATTCAGGAGCCATTTCGGGTCGAAGACATCCTTCACGGCCATTTGCGCGGCGAGGTCCGCTTCCCCGTATTGATGCACCATCAGATCGCGCTTTTCGATTCCCACCCCATGCTCGCCGGTCAGGCAACCGCCGACTTCGACGCAGAGCTTGAGAATCTCCGCACCGAACGCCTCGGCCTTCTCCAGCTCGCCGGGGGCATTGGCATCGAAAAGGAGCAGCGGATGCAGGTTTCCGTCGCCGGCGTGGAACACGTTGGCGACATCGAGACCGAACTCGCGGCTCATCTCGCCGATACGTCTCAGCACATCGGGCAGGGCGGCGATCGGGATCACGCCGTCAAGGCAGATATAGTCATTGATCTGCCCCATGGCGCCGAAGGCCGATTTGCGGCCCAGCCAGATGCGCGCGCTTTCTTCGGGCGAGCGGCTCTGGCGCAGCTCCACCGGATCGTGCCGGCGGGCAATTTCGGCAATGGTCTGCAACTGCTCGTCGATTTCCGCCTCGCTGCCCTCGACCTCGACAATCAGCAGCGCGGCGCAGTCGGGATATCCGGCATGGGCGAAATCCTCGGTGGCGCGGATGCAGGGGCGATCCATGAACTCGATCGCCACCGGCAACACGCCGGCCTTGATGATGTCGCTGACACAGGCCCCGGCGACCTCGTTGGAGGCAAAGCCGATCAGCATCGGCCGCGCGCCCTCCGGCTTGTGGAGGATGCGCAGGGTTGCCTCGGTCACCACGCCGAGCTGACCTTCCGATCCGCAGATCAGCCCCAGGAGGTCATAGCCGGCGGCATCGAGATGGGCGCCGCCGAGTTCGACGATGCTGCCATCCATCATCACCATGGTCACGCCCAGAAGGTTGTTGGTGGTGACCCCGTATTTGAGACAATGCGCACCGCCGGAATTCATCGCGATATTGCCGGCAATGGCGCAAGCCAGCTGGCTGGACGGATCGGGGGCGTAGAAGAAGCCCTCCTGCTCGACGGCGGTGGTCACGGAAATGTTGGTGCGGCCGGACTGCACGCGGATGAAGCGATTGTCATAGTCGATTTCAAGCACGTCGTTGAGCCGCGCGACACCGAGAACCACGCTGTCGGCGGTGGGCAGCGCGCCCCCCGCAAGAGATGTGCCAGAGCCCCGCGGCACGACCGGCACGCCCATCTCGTGACAGATCCGCAAGACCTGTGAGACCTCGTCGGTCGAAGCCGGCAGGACCACGGCAAGCGGCGGACAGCTATAGGCGGTCAGGGCGTCGCATTCATAGACGCGGGTTTCGCTGGGATCGGAGATCACCGCGTCGGCGGGCAGAACCTCTCGCAAGCGGGCAACGAGTTCCCCCTTGCGGGAGAGGATATCCGGGCTGGGGACAGGCATGTCCATGGCGATCTCCTCATCAATTGGTAATAAAATATAACCAATTTTACCTCGGTGGCAAGCACCTTCATCATAGCCCGTTTCCGGCACCAAGTGAACGATGTGTCAACCTCGCGTCGCAGGACACGAAGATGTGAGCGCATGATATCTCCCCCGGCGATAGGATGGTGCCGATGAAGATCGCCTGCCTCACTCTTGTTGCCGTTATCACGCTGGCCGGTTCGGCCCGTGCCGACGATCCCGTCATTGTCGATGTGGCGATGGAACATGCCGGTAACATGTGGACCATCGACGTCACGCTTGCCCATCCCGATAGCGGATGGGACCATTATGCGGACGGCTGGGAGGTCCTCGATGCCGCCGGAAACCGTCTCGGGTATCGCAAGCTCATGCATCCGCATGTCGCCGAGCAACCCTTCACGCGCTCGCTCCGCGTGGCGATCAGCGATGAAACGCGGGCGATCTTCATCAGGCCGCATTGCTCGCGCGACGGTTGGGCGGGCAAGGCGGTGCGGGTCGAGATGCCGCGTTAGAGCGTATTGCGTCCCAGCGGATTCGTCCGCCGTCGCGCCCGGCGTCAGCCTGTTTCAAATTGAAGGCAACAGGCTCTAACGGCGCCCCTCGCGCAGCCATCCGCCAAGGATCAGCGCCGAGGCGATCGTCAGAACCAGCCACGCCGGCAGAAGCGGGACCTGCGTGACCCCCCGCGTCTGATAGGCGCCACGCGGGGTGATCCCGATCCAGCCACGCCCGGCGGCGGGGCGCCCGGGCCGAACCGCGCGGATACGCGGCAGGCCATCTTCGAGTGCCATCACCCCGCCTTGCGTGCGTGCAATCACCGGCTGCAGGGGGGCGGCGCTGGCGATGGTGTGTTCGAATTCCACCGGCGCGGAGGGGCCAAGGCCGATGACCGCGGTCCTGTCGCCGTTTTCGAGCCGGTAAAGCCCGATCTCCGGGCCGTCATAAAGCGCCTCGAACCGCCCCGGCGAGACCTCCTGAAGCTCGACAGAGGCGCTCTTGCCCGAGGGGGTCTCGATGTGCACGGGGGGCACCTCTTTCGCCAGGCTTTGACGGATGATTCGCATCTTCTGACCGGTTGCTTCCGCCCACAGCGCCTCTTCCTCCAGTTCCGGCTCCTTCATCATCCAGTGCGCCAGCCGCCGCAGCAACTCGAGTTGCGGCCCCCCGCCCTCAAAACCGCGGTTCCACAGCCACGCCTGGTCAGACGCCAGCAGGGCCACGCGCCCCTCGCCGACCCGATCGAGCACCAGAAGCGGGCTGTCCTCGGCGCCGGTCATCACCACCTGGCCCCCGGGCTCGGCCAGTTCCACCTGCCGCATCCAGCGGCCCCAGCTCTGCCCGTCCTTGGGCGCGAGGCCGGCGGTGACGGGATGGCGCGCACCGAGGGTGCTGATTTTCGGTGCAAAGCGTTTCTCGATCACCCGAGCGGTGGGCCGGGCAGGCAGGATCTCTTCCAGCGGTGAGCGAAACAGGCTCTCCGCGCTGGCAAAATCCGGGCCGGCCACAACCAGAACCGCGCCGCCTGTTTCGACATAATTACGCACATTGTCGAGATAGATCGACGGCAGGAGGCCGCGCCGCTTGTAGCGGTCGAAGATGATCAGGTCGAAATCCTTGATCTTTTCAAGAAACAACTCGCGCGTCGGAAAGGCGATCAGCGACAATTCCTGCACCGGGACGCCATCTTGTTTTTCCGGTGGCCGCAGGATGGTGAAATGCACCAGATCGACGGTGCTGTCGGATTTGAGCAGGTTGCGCCAGGTGCGGGTGCCCGGATAGGGCTCTCCCGAGACCAGCAACACTCGCAAGCGGTCGCGCACACCGTTGATCTGCACCAGTTTGCTGTTGTTGCGCCCGGTCAACTCGCCCGGCGCGGCGGGGGTGGAGAACTGCAGCACGTTGCGCCCGCCATGCGGCAGGGTCAGCGGCAGAGCGATATCGCCCCCGAGCGGCACCTCAAAACGCTGCGGCGCATCGCCGTCCACCGAGATATCGACCGGCACCAGTCCGCCCGCCTGTGGCGCGGCGCCGGCATCGTCGATGCGCAGCGTCAGAGTGATTTCCTCTCCGAGGATGGCGAAGGCGGGGGCGTTGTCGATGGTCAGCCTGCGGTCCCAGTCGCTCTTGTGGCCGGTGAGCAGCAGATGCAGCGGCGCCGGAATGTCGGGCGCGCGATCGAGATCGTGCAGGCGCCCGTCCGAAAGCAGGATCACCCCGGCGATGCGACCGCCGGGTTCCTCGGCCAGCGCCTCGGCGACGGCGCTCATCAGCCTTGTGCCGCTGTTGTCGGGTCCGTCGGGAACGGCGATGCGGCGCAGTTCGGTGTTGTCGCGCGCCCTGAGCCGGGCGGCGAGTGCCTCGGCCGCTTTCGCGGTCGTCTCCGCGCGGTCGCCCAGGCGCTGGCTGGCGCTACGATCCTCGATCAGCAAGACGATATCGGGGAGCGGATCGCGCTCTTCGCGCTGCCAGACCGGGCCGGTGAGCGCGCCGATCACCACCGCCGCCGCCAGAGCGCGCAGCGCCCAGCCCGACAGGCCGCGCCAGAGCGCCAGCGCGACGCCGCTCAGGGCAAGGCCGGCAAGCCCCGCGATCACCCCCCAGGGCAGGAGCGGGTCGAAGATCAGCGCCGAGGTCACTGGCCAAGCCTTTCGAGCAGCGCCGGCACATGCACCTGGTCGGACTTGTAATTGCCGGTCAGCACATACATCACCAGATTGACCCCGAACCGATAGGCGATCTCGCGCTGGCGCTCGCCGCCATAGCCGCGGCCGACCGGAAACATCGGGTTTCCGCTCTCATCCACCGCCCAGGCCCCGGCCCAGTCATTGCCACCGATCACCACAGGGCTGACATTGTCGTTGAGGTCGCGAAAGGGCATCCCCTCGGCCCGTTTGGCATCCGCCGGGGCCGCCTCGACCCAGACCGGGCGGCCGGTATGGCGCCCCGGGAAATCCTGCAAGAGATAGAAGGTGCGGGTCAGGACATGGTCCTTCGGGATCGGCTCCAGCGGCGGGATGTCGAGCGGGCGGGCAAGCCGCCTGAGTTTCCTGCCGTTGGGGGAGGCGGTGCCGAACCCGGCAACATCGCTGTCGCGGGTGTCAAAGACAATCATGCCCCCGGTGCGCAGATATTCGCTGAGCCGGGCATAGGCGGCATCGGACGGGATCGGCTGATCCGGCGTCACCGGCCAGTAGAGCAGCGGATAGACCGCCAGTTCATCGCTCTCGATATCCACCCCGACGGGATCGGCCGGCTCGACCGAGGTGCGAAAGGTCAGCGCCTGCCCGAGGCCCCGCAACCCGGCCTGTGCCACCCGGTCGACCTTGTCGTCACCGGTGAGGACATGGGCCAGCGTCACGCCGCTGGCGGCCCGCATCGCCTTGTCGGGCGCCTGCGCCTCGCCCTCGGCCGGCAGCGCCAGCGCGGCGATGACGAGCGCCGCCGCACGCAATAGCCAGAGCCGCCCGGACAGCGCCAGCGCGGCGACGATATCGACGCTCAACAACGCCAGGGCAAAGGCAAGACACCAGCCGCCGAGCGGGATCTCGCGCGCGCGCTCCAACCCGGTGACCGCGACATCGGCGGGCCAGACACTCGGGGCAAGCGCGGTACCGGCCGCGATCACGTTGAGCGCCAGCCGCCGATCCGGCCCCTCGTAAAGCCCCGCTGGCAGGCCGGGGCCGGGCGGCTCGCCGATCAGCTTTTGGCCATCAACGCCCGGCAGGGTGCCGGCGTCGTGCAGTTGGCCGAACCCGTCGAGCACCCGCACTGGCCTCCAGGTGGTGCCTTTCATCTCCGCCAGTTCGGGCGGCGCGACGGAAGAAGAGACCGCGAGCCGCTCCAGCATCTGCACGAAGAGCCCCGAAAGCGGCAGGCTCGACCATTCGGCATTGGCGGTGACGTGAAAGAGAACCACCTGCCCGGCGCCGATGTGCTTGCGCGTGACAAGCGGCGTGCCGTCGCTCAGCTGGGCAATGACGCGCTCGGCCAGTGTCGGGTCGGGCTGGGCCAGAACCTGCGCCGAAACGCGGACATCGGCGGGGATCTTCAGGCCGAAAAATGGGCTGCCCTCGGGAAACGGGGCCAGGGCCTTGGGCGTGCCCCAGCTCATCGCGCCGCCGAGAGTACGTCCGCCGGAGCGAAGGCGCACCGGCATCAACGGCGCCTCCTTGCGGCGCGAGATGTCGCTGGCGGCCAGCCGCGGGCCGGCAAAGCGCAAGAGAAGCCCGCCCTTTTTCGTCCATTCCATCACCGCCGCCTGTTCGGCCGGCGACAGCGTGGCGACATCGGCCAGCACGATCACGTCGGGATTGGCGGGCAGCACCTCGCTCAGCGATCCGTCGAGGATATCCGCCGCCGGGACGAGCGCCTTTCTGAGGTAATAGAGCGGCGAGATCAGATCGGGCGCCTCGCGATCCGCCCGCGCGGCGATCAGCGCAACTTCGCGGCGGCGCAGGCTGTCCGCGCTCAGCGTCACCGCGCCGGCGTGATCCTGCCCGGCGATCACGAACCGGCTCAGCCGCGCGCGCAGCTCGGCCGGCAGCGTCATCGCGCCGCGGGCCTCGGTCTCGCCGGTATCAAACGTCAGGCGCGTGCGCGCCAGAATGCTCGGCGCACCCGACGGGTCGTGGCCATGCGCCTCGATGGTGATCTGCCGGGCGGGGCCGGGGCGCGCGCGGATGGCGGAAAGCTGAAGCTCTTCACCGGCGAGCGTCACCGGGCGCAGCGCGATGATCGGCGCGGGGCTTTCATGAACGCTCACCGCGCCATGTGCCTGCAAGGCGCGCAGCAGGGTCTGCCGCCCCTCGCGCGCCAGCCCGTCGGAGAACCAGCGGGTCTCGAAATCGTGCCCTCCGAGCATCGTTGCGGCCGCTTTCATGTCGTCTGCCGAGGGCGACCACGGCACCGGAACAAGGCCGGAGAGGCGGCTGCGCCAGGCTTCGGCAGTGCGGAAAACCGGCGGCTTGGGGGCGCTCAGCCGCAGCAATGCCACCGGGCGCGCCTTGCGCTGCGCCTCGGCCAGCATGGCGTCTATCAGGGCCTTTTGCGCCGGCCAGTCGCGCGCCGCCGCCCAGGAGCCATCAAGCACGATCAGAAGCGAGCCCTTCGCCGCCGCCCCGTTCTGCCGGGGTTCTGGGTTGAGCACCGGCCCGGCGAGCCCGACGATCAGCGCCGCCACCGCCAGCATCCGCAGGAGCAGCAGCCACCATGGCGTGCGCGCGCTCACCGCGTCGTCATCGCCAAGCCCCAAAAGCAGGGCCACCCCCGGAAATCGCCGCCGGATCGGCGCCGGGGGAACGGCGCGCAGGAGAATCCACAGGATCGGCAGCGCCGCCAGCGCCACCAGCAGCCAGGGCGTTGTAAAGCCGATCATTGCCGGCATCATCGCGCCGCCCCTCCGTCAAAGGCGCGATAGAGCCACAAGAGCGCCGATTGCGCACTCTCGGAGGTGTGGTGCAGCCCGTATTGCCAGCCGGTCGCGGCGCATATTCCGCGCAGCTCGGCCTTGCGCGCATCGAGCCGCGCCAGATAGCGCGCGCGCAAATCGGACGCTTTCAGCGTTTCATGGGCGAGCGTCCCCGCGACGCTTTCGAAGATGGTGCGCCCGCGATAGGGAAACGCCTCTTCGGCCGGATCGAGAACCTGCAACAGCACCCCCTTGACGCCGCGCCCGGCGGCCTCAACGAGCGCGCTGCGCACGGCCTCCACATCGCCCATGAAATCGGACACGAAAAGCGCCCTTGCATGGGGCGGCAACCCGGCGCTGTCGGGGGCGCCGTAATCGGCTGCGCCCTCCTCGGTGAGCGCTTCGGCGAGGCGCATCAGCTGCGCCGTGCCGCGCCGCGGCGGCAGCGCCTTCCCGGCCAGACCGACACGCTCTCCGGCGCGGTTGAGCAGCACCGCCAGCGCCAGCGCCAGAACCCGGGCGCGATCGGATTTTTCCGGCCAGCGCCTGTCGGAGGCAAAGCGCATCGCCGCGGCGTTATCGACCCACAGGCCGACGCTTTGCGCGATCTGCCATTCGCGTTGACGCACATATTCGTGGTCGGACCGGGCCGAGCGCCGCCAGTCGATGAAACGCCGCTCGTCGCCGGCCTGCACGGGTCGGTACTGCCAGAAATCGTTGCCCATTCCCGGCCGCCGGCGGCCATGCTCGCCCAGCATCACGGTCCCGGCGAGATGTTCGGCCTGCACCAGAAGCGGCGGCAGGCGGGCGGCTTCGGCCTCGGCACGCGCGCGCAGGGTGGTGATGACGCTCACGCGGCGTCCTCGATACGGGCGACATCGGCCACCGTTTCGGCAATCAGCCGCTCGAGGCGCTCGCCGCCGGCACGGGCGGCAAAGTTGAGCGCCATGCGGTGAATCAGCGCCGGCTGCGCCATCGCCGCGACATCATCGGCATCGGGGGCAAGGCGGCCCTGCAGCATCGCGCGCGCACGCACCAGCAGCATCAATGCCTGCGCCGCCCGCGGCCCCGGCCCCCAGGCGACGGCATCGCGCACGGCGTCGGAGGCGCTCGGGTCTTCGGGGCGCAGGGCACGGACCAGATCGAGGATCAGGGCCATCACCCGCTCTCCGACCGGCATCCGCCTGAGCAGGGTCTGCGCCTCGATCAATTGCTCGGCGTCAAAGACCCGGTGCGCCTCGTCCTCGCTGGCGCCCGTCGTCGCGAGCAGGATTTCGCGCTCGGTGCCGCGGTCGGGATAGGGCACGTCGATCTGGACGAGAAAGCGGTCGAGCTGCGCCTCGGGCAGCGGGTAGGTGCCTTCCAGTTCGATCGGGTTCTGGGTGGCCAGAACATGAAAGGGCGGGGAAAGCGGGCGGTCCTGACCGGCGACGCTCACCTGTTGTTCCTGCATCGCCTGCAACAGCGCCGACTGGGTGCGCGGGCTGGCGCGGTTGATCTCGTCGGCCATCAGCAACTGGCAGAAGACCGGGCCGGGGATGAAGCGGAAGGCGCGCCCGCCGTCGGGCCCGGTTTCGAGCACTTCCGAGCCGAGGATATCCGCCGGCATCAGGTCGGGCGTGAACTGGATGCGGTTGCTGTCGAGCCCCATGACCGTTGCCAGGGTTTCGACCAGCCGCGTCTTGCCCAGCCCCGGCAGCCCGATCAGCAGCCCATGGCCACCGCAAAGAAGCGCCGACAGAGCCAGGTCGACGACCCGCTCCTGGCCGATGAAGCGCCGGGCGATCGCGGCGCGCGCCTCAGCCAGCCTTTCCTCAAGCGCCTCGATCCCCTTGAGCAGGTCGGTGTCGTCGGTCATGGCAAAACTCCCGCCAAATCTGTAGTCTTGGTTAGGAGTGTATCGCGCCGAGCGCAAATGGCAAAAGCAATGAGCGGAATAATGGTCACGACCCCGTCACCCGAGAGCATCGCGCAGGCCGCAAACCGCGCCGGCAAGGGTGTGCCGCCGGTCGGGAAGTGGCATCCCGAATTCTCGGGCGACATAGACATCCGCATTGCGCGCGACGGGACCTGGTTGCACCAGGGGGCGGTGATCGCGCGGCCCGAGCTTGTGCGCCTTTTTTCCACCATCCTGCGCCGGGAGGGGG
>Ga0114931_10012132_pt1 | contig 10108 bp, 6 predicted proteins | sample 2SBtaG_FD_89579 | JGI IMG/M metagenome (GOLD analysis project Ga0114931, IMG submission 89579) | Deep subsurface microbial communities from Kolumbo volcano to uncover new lineages of life (NeLLi) - 2SBTROV14_V59a metaG | ecosystem: Environmental > Aquatic > Marine > Volcanic | place: Kolumbo... | reverse complement strand
GAATCTACGTGGCCATGTAAGAGATCCTTCAGTCGTCGACCAAAACAAGTTTCGGTGCCCGAGTTTATGAAATATCCGCGCCTAGTAGACAGAACTGCGAATTTCAGATTTCAATGAAATCGCGGTTATTTCCTGGAGATACGTAGAATTTTTCGCTTTTAGCCCGTAAAAGTTCGGATTATCCTATGCTTTGCAGCGCCTGGGCAAATGCCTTGCCCAGGGCCGATCGAGCGCCCGTTTTCATTTCTTCCAGGGGCCCGTGCTCGACGATTTTGCGTTCTTCTAAAACTGCCAGTGTATTGCACAGGCCGTGTACTTCAGCCGGATCGTGCGTCACCAGAATCATGCCGAATCCCAGCTCGGTGCGGAGCCGAGCGATTTCTTGTAAAACAGCCTGCCTGGTCAGCAGGTCGAGACCTCCCATGGGTTCATCGAGCAGCAGCAACTTGGGCTGCATCGCCAAGGCACGGGCCAGCGCCACCCGCTGCTGCTGGCCACCGGAAAGGGTGCCGGGACGCCGTCTGGCCAGATCTGAGATGCCGCAGCGGGCGAGCGTTTGGGCCATCCGCGCTCGCACCTGAGCGGGGGTCAGCCGGAGTCCGGAAAGTCCCATGCAAACGTTGCCTGCAACGGAAAGATTGGGCCAGAGGGCCAGATCCTGGAACAGCATCGCGATGCCGCGCCGGTGGGGCGGAATCAGCAGACGACCGCTGCGCGTCGCCAGCTTGTCGGCGATTGTCACCGTGCCCCGTTCGGGCAGTTCCAGGCCAGCGATCACCCGCAGCAACGTCGACTTACCGCTGCCTGAGCTGCCTAACAGGGCGACCGACTCTGCCGCGGCCACGGTCAGGTCCGTGCCGCGGAGCACCAATTGGCCACCGAGACGGCAGCCGATTCCTTTGCACGTGACCAGGGCGCTCATGCGGGGCTCCTTTTCCATTTCCATAAGCGGGGGAGTTGGGCAGCCGCGGCGAGCATGACCGCTACCCATGCCAGGTAAAGCAAACAGAGCGAAGCCACCAGGCCATCGGGGCTGTTGGCCATCACGGTGAAGATGGCAACGGGGAGCGATTGCCGGCCCACCGGCTGCAGGAATTGCGTGGTTGTGATATCGGCCGCGGCGAGAACCATGACCAGCAGCAGACTGGCAACAATTGCCGCCGTCAGGTAGGGCAAAATCACGCGGTACAAGATTTTGGCGGGAGCGACGCCGTGCACACGGCCAGCGTCCAACCACGACACCGGCATGCTGCCTACGGCTCGCATCATGCCGACCGTCGCCACCGGCAGGAACCGCAGGCCCAAGGCCAAGGCAACGGTGAGATCGCCGCGCGTGAGCCAATCGAATTGGGCTGGGGCGTACGTGGCCAGGCGGCTGACGCCGATCCCAGCCAGCGCTGGCGGGCTGGCCAACAACGCTAGCAACACCGCCAACACGGCAAGCTGTCCATGTGGGCAACGGGCAGTTGCAAGCGCCAGCAGGGTCGCCAGGGTGACAGCGACAACGCCAGCGCCACCGGCGAAGATGAGCGTTGGGCTGGCAGTGGCGGCGACTTTCTGCCCAGCGCGGGCAAACATCGGGTTTTGCATGGCGGGCAGGCAGAGGCCGAACGCCGGCAACATCGCGGCGACAAATAGTAAAATGCCCAGTCCCGCCAAAGCCAGGCGGCTTAAGACAGGGTGTGGGTAGGGAATGACCGGCCGTGTCTGCCGTGCCAGTGCGGCCGTGGCAAGCGAGCGCAACCCGACCAGCAGCAGCGGTCCGGTCAACAGTAGCACCAGGCCGGCCAGCATCAGGCACTCCCTGCCCGCCAGATCGTAGTCGTGCCAGGCTGAAAATTGGACACGGATTTCTGTCGCCACACTGCGAACGCCAAAGATCAGCGGGGCACCGGGATCGGAGAGGCTGAGAATACCGCCCAACAGGGCGGCCAGGGTGGCCACGGGAATGCAGGCCCGGGCCGACAGCTTGAGCACACTTTTTTCGCCCCCATGCAGCCGGGCCGCGTCGATTTGGGACGCGGTAAGATTTTGGCAGGCGGCCCAGGTCGCCAGCAGCGGCAGCGGCGCCGATTGCAGACCCAGCACCAACAGGCAACCGGCAAATCCATCCACCGCCGGTAGCCATGCCAACCACCTGGCCGCAGCCAGGTTACTCCAGCCGATACAGGGAAGAAACGATGGCAAGAGCAGGGGGAATGCCTGAAACAGGAGCAATGGTCGCCGGGCCGGAAAGGCATACAGGGCCGCCAGCAACCCTGTTGGCAAGCCGATCAGCAACGCCAGAACGGAAACGCCGGCGCCCAGCCGCAAGGAACTGAGCATGGCGTGGCGAAACGCGGTCGAATTGGCGGGCTCGGCCGACTGCCGAGCCAGGGCGGAGAAGACCAGCGGCAGGGCGGGAGCGAGCGCCAGGCAAAGCACTCCAGCCACCAAACAGAAGCGAAAAACGGCCCGTACATGTTTCCCCATCGGACTCACTGATTTTCGTCAACCCACTGCTTGAGAAAGCCTCGCGAGATTTCCTCCAGCTTGCCAGCCAGCGTGGCGTAATCGACCGGCAGTGCCTTGAACTGACCCACCAACTTGAACGGAAAGCCGTCAGGGACTTCCACGCCCGGGCGGAGCGGCATCTGGGCCGCTTCGCTGTTGGCCAGGGCCGTTTCTGTTTCGGGCCGTAGTAAATAGTCAATGAACTTCTTGCCGTTCTCGCCATGGGGTGCGGCGGCAATCAATACGGCCGCATTCGGCACGACCAGCGTACCCATTCCATGGGCGTCGGGATAGACGAAGCCCACCGGCTTGCCCTCCCCAATGGCAACGTTCACGTCATCGGTGTCCGTCAAGCCGATGGCAAACTGGCCAAGGACCACGCGCCGTCGCACTTCGCCGTTGGACGAGAGTATCTTGACGCCGTTGTCCGCCAGGGAATGAAAGAACGCTTTCGCGGCCTCATCCCCCAACGTCTGAAACAAAGCGGCGGCGTGCATGGAGGTGGTGCCGAACAACGGATTGGCGATGCATGCCTTGTCTCGGAAGCGGCTGTTGGCAAAGTCGTCAATCGAAGTCGGTTTCCGGTCTTCCGGAACCAGGTCCTTGTTGTAGAGAAGGACTCGAGCGCGGGCTGAAAAACAGGTCCAATGATGGCCGGGATCGGAAAACTCCAGCGGCAATCCCGCGGCCGCCGGCGATCGATACGCGGCCGATACGCCCTTCGACTTGAGAACCGCGGCCCGCACCGGATCGCCGCTCCAAAACACGTCGGCTTGGGGCCGTCCTTTCTCCGCAATCAGCCGGTTGAGCAAGCCGGTGCTCTTCGTTTCTTCTGCGTCGGGCACCAGCTTGACGGTGATGCCCGTTGCTTGCTCGAACTGTTTGCAAATCGGCTCGGCGAACACTTCATCCACCGAGGTGTAGACGACGACGCTGCCGGAGTCGGCGGCATCGTTGGCCGAACCGATGGCTCCCGAAGGCGACGGCGATTTAGCGCAACCGGCGATCCCCGCCGCAACGACGGGGATGGCAAGCCACAAAACCCATGAACGGGTTTTCATTCGGCCATAAGTTGTTCGTCCAACCACTGCAAATACGAATCGCTGCCCGTTTCGATCGCAACGGCAATCATTTCGGGGCACTCGTAGGAGTGTCGGCGGCAAATCTCGGCTTCCACTTGCGGCAGCAGCGAGCGGCGGGTCTTGACCAGGCACAACCATTCGCCGGCTTGCTCGACCTGTTCCCGCCATCGATAGATGCTCCGCGCTTGGCCGAGAATCTGCACGCAGGCCGCCAGCCGCTGCTCGACCAGAGCGGTGGCAATTTGTTGGGCCTCTTCGACGCTTGCCGTGGTCGTCGAGAGCTGCACGAATTGGACCACGAACAGGGATCTCTTGCGATACAAGAACAGGGACGCACGAACAGGGACCTCGACCGTTCATCGTAAGTTCGACTCCTGCCGAAGTCAACGGAGCAGAATTTTGAATCGGCATCGACCTGCCGATGGGAATGCCAGTGTCGAGAATGCCGCTCGTCTTCAGGCGATTAGGTCCTCGACCACATTGCCAAACACGTCGGTCAGCCGGTAGCGGCGGCCCTGGAATTTGTAGGTCAATTTTTCATGATCGATGCCCAGCAGGCGGAGCATCGTGGCGTGCAGGTCGTGTACGTGGACTGGGTTCTCGGTCAGGTTGTAGCCAAACGGACCGGATGCGCCGTAAACGAGCCCCGGCTGGGCGCCGCCGCCCGCCATCCACATGGTGAAGCAGCGCGGGTGGTGGTCGCGGCCGTAATTGTCGGCGGTCAGCTTGCCCTGGCTGTAGCAGGTCCGGCCGAACTCGCCGCCCCAAACCACCAGCGTGTCGTCCAGCATGCCGCGCTGCTCGAGGTCCCGAATCAGGGCCGCGCACGGCTGGTCGGTTTCCCGGCACTGGGTCGCAATGCCCGCAGGCAGGTTACCATGCTGGTCCCAACCGCGATGAAAGAGCTGGATGAAGCGCACATTCTGCTCGGCCAGCCGGCGGGCCAGCAGGCAGTTGGCGGCAAAGGTGCCCGGGTTGCGGGCGTCGGGACCGTAGAGGTCGAAAATATAGTCCGGCTCGTCCGCCACGCGGGTCACCGCGGGGACGGAACGCTGCATCCGAAAGGCCATCTCATACTGGCCAATGCGGGCTTCCACGGCCGGGTCGAGCGTTCGTTGATACTCGAGTTCGTGCAATGCGTTCAGCCGGTCGAGCATTTTGTGCCGCCCGGCGGCGGAGATGCCCGCCGGGTTGTTCAGGTAGAGGACCGGATCGCGGCCGGCGCGAAATTCCACTCCCTGATGTTCGGAGGCCAGGAAACCGCTTCCCCAGAGCCGCGCGTAGAGGGGTTGGCCGCTCTTGTTCTTGGTCAGCAGGACACAGAAATCGGGCAGGTTTTTGTTGGCTGAGCCGAGTCCGTAGCTCAGCCACGAGCCGATGGAAGGCCGGCCGGCCATTTGCGATCCGGTTTGAAAAAAGGTGATCGCCGGATCGTGGTTGATCGCTTCGGTGTGCATCGAGCGGATGATGCACATCCGGTCGACGACTTTGGCCGTGTGCGGCAACAGTTCGCTGACCCATGCACCACCGCGGCCATGCTGCCGGAACTTGAAAATCGAACCGGCCAGCGGCAGACTGGCCTGATTGGCCGACATGCCGGTCAGGCGCTGGCCCTGGCGGACCGAATCGGGCAGCGGCGCGCCCTGTTTTTCGTTGAGTAGCGGCTTGTAATCCCACAGATCGATCTGCGAAGGGCCACCGCTCATGAACAGATAGATGACCCGCTTCGCGCGCGGCGGAAAGTGAAAACCGGGCAAGCTGCCGCCCGGCTGCCCGGTGGATCCAACGGCCCGGGCCGAGTCGGTCCCCAGCAGGTGGGCCAGCGCTGCAGTCCCCAAGCCGTTCACGGCACGCGAAAAAAAGTGCCGCCGCGTCAACCGCGCGGCCGGCTCCGAGTTGTCGGCGAATGTGTTCATCATGCCTGTCCTGGGAGTGAGGAAAGTGTCAGGTCCAAGTTTTCCGCATGGTATGCTGGTTGGTTGGCGACGCTGGCTGGCCGAAAATGAGACCAGACCCCGCTCGTCGGCGCTCAAGCTCGCAATCCGCAATCCGCAATCCGCAATCCGCATTCATTTTGTCACCGCTTCTTCATAGTTCAGCACCATTTCCGCGACTACGGTCAGGGCGGCCAGCTCCGTTGGGTCTATTTTATCGTCCGGCCGCTGATCGCCTATGGCCAGGAAGGGGTCGACGTCCTCGGGCCGAGTTTGAAACAACTGCTGCTGCTCCTTAAAAGCGGCTTTCAGTAGTTGTTGCTCTGCATTGGTCGGCCGGCGGCTGGTGAGGGTGCGGAACAGGTAGTCTGTTTTTACTGCCAGTGTGCTTCCACTTGCAGCCAGTGTCCGTTCAGCCAGGCCGCGGGCCGCTTCGATGTATTGCGGGTCGTTGAGCAGTACCAGGGCTTGGAGGGGGGTCGTGGTGGCCTGGCGCTGAACGAGGCAAACGTCCCGCTTGGCCGCGTCGAGGGTGAGCATGGCCGGTGGGGGTGAGGTTCGTTTCCAATAGGTATACAGACTGCGGCGATGGCTGCCCTCGCCCTGGTCACGCTGGTAGGTGGCGGTCCCTTTTTCTTTCCACAACCCGGGCGGCTGATACGGTTTCACCGGCGGCCCCCCCAACCGTTCGACCAGCAGGCTGCTTCTTGCCAGAGCGCCATCCCGCAACATTTCGGCGGGCAAGCGGCCATGGGGGCCATGGGCAAGGAGGCGGTTTTCCGGGTCGCGGGCGCGCAGCTCGGGCTCGCAATCCGCCTGCTGGCGATAGGTGGCCGAGAGAACGATTTGGCGGAGCAGCCCTTTCACATCCCAGCCCGAGTCCAGGAACCGGCGCGCCAGCCAGTCGAGCAGCCGGGGATGCGTGGGCAGTTGGCCTTGACTGCCAAAGTCGCCGGGGGTGCCGACCAGGCCGCGGCCCAGCAGCATTTGCCAATAGCGGTTGACCGCGACCCGGGCAGTCAGTGGGTGATTCGGGTTGGTAAGCCAGCGGGCCAATCCCAGACGATTGGGTGGATAGCCGGTGGGCATGGCCGGTAAACAGGCCGGCGTACCGCGCTCGACCCGTTCGCCCGGCGCATCGTACGCGCCGCGTTTGAGCAGGAAGGTGGGCCGCGGTTGGGGCAGTTCGCGCATCACCATCAGTTCGGAAATCGAATCGACCAGATCGCCATGTTGTTTGCGCACCGTACGCAACGTTTTGAGCGCCGCGCGATAGGGCCGATTGAATTGGTGCAGGTAATAATCGTGCAGGGCGGCCTGCTGCGGGGCGGTCCGTTCGGAGTCGGGCGTGGCCAGGATTTTTGTCAGCGCGGCCGGATCGAATAGTTGGCCCACTTCGATACCGGTCAGCTGACGATGGTACACCCGCAGCTCGTCGACCAGGCCATTCTTGAAGCCCCGGTCGCGGAAACGCTGGCCTAGGGTCAACTGTTTCACGCTGCCGTCGGGGTAGCCGACGGTTTTGGTCAGCTGGTCGCGCACCACCGTACACGGTTGCCGCTGGCCATCCAGGTAGAGGGCCAATCCGCCCGCCCGGCTGGAGCCGTCGTAGGTTACCACCACCTGAACCCATCGACCCACCGGCAGCAGGGCCTTCGTGCGAATACGGATGGCATTGCCTGGCCAGAAGTGAATTAGCGACGCGCTCAGATGCCCCTGTTCAATCAGTAGCTGATAGCCCCGGCTGCCGGCGTCGGTCCAGGCCCGAGAGCGGTGCCAGAGGACGGCCCGCTGTTTGATATCGGGCGTTTGCACCCAGAGGCTGATGGTAAACGGATCGTGGCGGCTGAACTGGCCGCCCACCGGGGTAGTAAAATTGTTTTCGCCGCTGAGCCGCAGGCCTTGGCCAAACTTGCCGGGCACCAGCAGCGGTTGGTCGGCGACGTGGCCCGGTTTTTGGGGATCGGCCCGGTTGGCCACTTGCCCATCGTCGATCGCTTCCATTGGGTAATAGCCGACCAGTCCGCTGGGGGCCGCCGGCCCAGCGCTGGGGGCCTGGGCAGAACCTTGGCGAGCGGCATCCAGCTCGGCCAGCCAGGCTTTCCAGGCCGGTTGTTCGGCGGCGGCAATGCGATCCAGTTCGGCTTCCTGCTGGTGAATCTGACGGGTCAGGGCGTCGATCCGCCCCTGCTGGTCCTGGGTGGATAGCAGCAAGGCAGGGGTTGGAGTCGCGTGGGTGAAGTGCGAATAGAGGCCACTTTCGTCGATGCTGTCAAAATAGGCATAGAGTTGGTAGTACTCTTTTTGCGTGATCGGATCGAACTTATGGTCGTGGCAGCGGGCACAACCAAGTGTCAGGCCGAGAAAAGCGGTTCCGAAGGTGTTGGTCCGGTCCACGCAATATTCGTTGCGGAATTCGGCCTCAATGCTGCCCCCCTCGTTGGTTTGCCGGTGCAGGCGGTTGAAGGCGGTGGCCAGGGTCTGTTGTCGCGTACTATCAGGTAGCAGGTCGCCAGCCAGTTGCCAGGTGATGAATTGGTCGTAAGGCAAATTGTCGTTGAAAGCCTCGACCACCCAGTCGCGCCAAGGCCAGACGGGCCGGTAGACATCGGCCTGGTAACCGTAGGTATCGGCATAGCGGGCCAGATCGAGCCACGGGACGGCCATTCGCTCGCCATAACGGGGGGAGGCGAGCAGACGATCGACTAGATGCGGGTAAGCTTGGGGCGAGGTATCCGCCACGAAGGCGTCGATTTCTTTCAGCGTGGGCGGCAGGCCGGTCAGGTCGTAGGTCACTCGCCGGATGAGTTTTTCCCGGCTTGCCTCGGGGGCCGGCGAGAGACCCTCTTTTTGCAATTTTGCCAGCACGAACCGATCGATGTCACCCCGCGGCCAAGAAGAGAGTAGATCCGCGGAATGGGTTGCCGGGGGGACGACTTCCTTCGGGATTGGCTGGAAGGACCAATGGGAACTCCAGGAAGCGCCTTGTTCGATCCATTTGCGGATCAGGGCGATCTCGTGGGCCGAGAGTTTCATGTTGGAGTCGACCGGAGGCATCCGCTGATCCTCGTCGGTCGAGCTGATCCGCAGGTAGAGCTCGCTTTTCTCGGGCTCACCAGGGGTGAGGATTGGGGTGTCCCCGCCGGGTTGTCGAGGTGCAGTGATGCCTTGAGGTATATCCAGGCGCAAATCGGCCTGGCGATTTTCGCGGTCGGGGCCATGGCACTGGTAGCAGCGGTCCGAGAACAGCGGCCTGATGTGAAGATCGAACCGCACCGTCCCCCGGAGGCGGCCCTCAGGGAGGTTGGCCGCGGACAGTTTAGCCGTGGCGGGCTGGGCGCGGGCAGAACCCACTCCAACCAACGGACCGAGTCCGGCAGGCATGCCTAATAAGACGCCAAGCGTACAGGCCACGGCAAGATACGTGTGCTGAATCATGCCTCTATCCTACCACAGACGTGCGTCCCTGGCAGGCTGCGACGAGCCCCTTTTAGGTCCCTCTGTTGGCTGGCCCGTCAAGCGTGCCTGTCAAACGCTTGATGAGGCCTAAAAGCCGGCCTTTTTGGACTGGGCAGCCATGGCAGCCATGCCGACGGCTCGGAGCACGCCTTCTTCGGCCTCGAACCGGTATCGGAGGCCCCCATCGATCGGTTGCAGGACCAGTCGTACATGGTCCCGGCCGCTACTTTCACCTTCCAGCGTGTTGGCGATCGTCCCCAGCAGGTCTTTGTCTTTTTCCTTGGCAAAGGCGGCGGCCACGGTCATGATTTGGCTCAATGAGATGGTCATCTCCGCCGGGGCGATCGGTTTGCCGGGCGAGGCATGCGAGGCGTCGATCACTTGCTTGACGGCTTCGAGGCAGTTCCTGCCGAGTGAAATATAGACCGACTTGTCACCGATCCCCGCGGCGATATCGAGCGTTTTGCCAAACAACTGCCGTGGTTCTTTTTTATCCGCCGGGACGGGGATGCTCATGGTGTGGAACCGTACATCCTTGTGATGGTCGTCGTCCCAATGGATGCCGGGAAACTTGGGTTCCTCCTCAGCCAGTTTGGCGATTTTTTTCAAACCGCTTTCGATCTTGCCAGGATCACCGACAAAGCCGCCCGCAACCAGGGTGAGCGAATCGGGGCTCATGTTCAGCACCGCACCCCCATCCATCATGCCTGCTTCGACGGTTTCTTTCAGGGCATCAAGGAAATCTCCGAAGGCCGATTTCACAACGTTGCGGGCTTCGTCCGAAGGCAAGTCCTTTTGCTCGTCGATCGATTTCATGACCTGCTTGCGAATGGTAGCGAACATCTGGTTGAATTGGTTCGCTTCATCTTTGGTGATCTTGGAAGCAAACGACAGCATCATGGCCGCGTCGGGTTGGAAGAAACCGGCATAGTTGGTTTTGGCGCTGCTGTAGTCGGCAATCTGCTCGGCCAAGTCGCTGCCTTCGACCGCCGTGAAAGCCAGGTCGCCCAGGGCCCGCTGCTCGTTGCCATCGAGCTGAATGCCCAGGGTGAATTGGTCAATTTCCTGGATCATTCGCGTGACTTGTTGCAGTTGGGCTTCCGCCACGCTTTTGCGGATGGCATACGCCTGATCGTCTTC
>Ga0114931_10012131_pt1 | contig 10108 bp, 9 predicted proteins | sample 2SBtaG_FD_89579 | JGI IMG/M metagenome (GOLD analysis project Ga0114931, IMG submission 89579) | Deep subsurface microbial communities from Kolumbo volcano to uncover new lineages of life (NeLLi) - 2SBTROV14_V59a metaG | ecosystem: Environmental > Aquatic > Marine > Volcanic | place: Kolumbo... | reverse complement strand
AACGTCAGTCGGCGTGTGGCGCCGGTGGTCCCATAAGCGAGGACCGAAGGGTCCACGCGAAGGTGCTCTTTGCCGTCACGTCTCATCGTTACCGCAGATGACTTCGGCTTGGCGATTCCGGTCAACGAGGCCGTCGAGCGCGCCCACACCGTAGGGATCTTGTCCGCCGCGAGCTTGATGGTTGCCGGCCGGGCCGCCGGTGATGCGATCGAGCGGGCCCGCCGGCTGCCGGCTCTCGGAGTCGGGCTGCATGTCGTCCTGGTCGACGGCCTGCCGGCCTCGCCGCCGGAGCGGATCCCGGACCTGGTCGATGAGCAAGGGCACTTTCTCTCGAGCCCCACCCGGGTTGGGCTGCGAATTTTCTTCGTTCCTCGCGCTCGCCGCCAGGCGAAGATCGAGATCCGGGCCCAGCTCGAGGCATTTCGGCGCACCGGTCTTGCGCTCGACCACGTCAACGGCCACCATCACCTGCACCAGCACCCGAGTATCGTAGGATTACTGGCCGAGCTGGCGCCGGAGTTCGGGATCCGCGCGGTGCGACTGCCGGTGGAGCCGGCCATCATCTCGATCCGGGCCCAACGCAGCGGCATCCTGCGCCGCGTCGCCGCATCACTGGTGGCGGTGCCCCGCTTCACCGCGATGCGGCGCCGGCTCGCGCGCGCCGGGATCTGCTGCAACGACCATCTGTTCGGATTGCACGAGAGCGGAGGTATGGACGCGGGTGTCCTCGCTCGGTTCCTGCGCCGGCTCCCGCGCCACGGTGTGAGCGAGCTCTATTGTCATCCAGCCGTCCGGCGCTGGGTCGGACCGGATGTATTCCCCGACACCTACCGGTGTGTCGAGGAGTTCGAGGCGCTCGTCGATCCGCACGTGCGCTCGCTCCTCGGGCCGGCGAGGCCGGTGCGTTTCGCGGATATCGACCCTTGCGCGCGGCGCAGTCGAACATAGGTCAAGATCGCGAAGACGGGACCTCCGATGCTTGCCCCGACCAGCAACGGAAGGAGCCAACCCACCCAGGCGATCGGACCGAGCAAGTAGAGCACGTCGTCGAAGTCGAACCCGCCGCGACCTTCGTAAGCTCTACCCACTGTCGCCGGGCTTCTTTCCAGGGCTTCGGACAGGAGCGACGCGATGGCGACCGAACCCCCGGCGGTCACCCCGAGAGCGATCCCCGCCCACCCAAGCGTCGATCCACCCAGGGCGTATCCAATCGCGACGAAAACGAGTCCGTTGACCACGACGTCGCTCGCGTAGTCGTAGGTGTGCCCTCGGGGGCTGGTCATGCCTGTCATCCGTGCCAGCTCTCCGTCGGCCCGGTCGAGAAAGGCGGACAACACCCACACGATACCGCCTGCGACGTCGAAGGCTCGTGCTCCAACCGCGAACGCCGCGCAGGCAGCGAGACCGGTCAGCAGTCTTGCCGTCGTGAGGTGATTGGGCGTGATGCGGGTCCTTACGAGCGGCCTGACGGCAGCTCTGGCAAGCCGGTGGGTGTGTGATCCGGGGGCCACCGTCGGATGCTCAACGCGTGCCCGAAGGCCCTCGGCTTCCTGGCGCCGGGTTCCGCGCGTGCTGGCTCTCGGCAAGGTGCCACGCGAGCAAGCCTGGCACGCCGAGCAATATCTCGCGCCCGCGCTTGGCCAGTGCCAGCGCGAGCGAATGCTCGGAAGGGATGCCGTAGAGCGCACCGATCACGACCAAGCTGCCTTCCTGCACCCCGAGCCCGCCCGGCACCATGAAGGCGGCGCTGCGCGCTGCCTGACTCAGCCCTTCGATTACGAGTCCCTGCCCGATGGTAATCGGGATCCCCATGAGATGAAGGATGAGCCAGACCTCGACGGTACCGAGCAGCCAGGACAATAGATGCCAGCCGCCGCCCATGGCGAGCGGGCGCGGGGTTCGATACAGCCGGCGGATCCCCTCGTCGAGCCCTTCGATCGCATGCAGCGCGAGTCGCGGGTAGCGCTCGGCGTAACGGAGCGCGAAGCGCTCGACGTGCGCGAAAAGCCCGCCTCTCTGTACCGCGACGAAGCCGGCGACCGCCAGCGTCGCGACGCCGATACCCGGCACGGCCCACGAGAGCGCGGGCGTGTCTTCCCCGTGGCCCTGGGCGAGAAACAGCGCGAGCGCGATCAGGGTGAACACGATTTGCCCAACCGCTTCCATGCTCAGATCGACGATGATACTTGCCCCGGCCGTGCCCGCCGGGACGCCGCGCAGCGTCATCACCCTGACCCCGGCGAGGTCACCGCCAATCTGGCTCACGGGCAGCAGGCTGCTCACCGACTCGCGTATCCACCGTCCGTGCACGAAGCTCCAGCCGCTCGCTCGATAGGTGCTCGGGCATAGCGCTTGCCACGCGAAACCGGATAGGGTCATCTGAATCAAGTGCACGAGCACCACGAGGACGAGTCCCCAGCCCATTGCCCGCAGCGCGTCGAAGATCGCACTCGCGTCACTTCGGGCCACGAGCGCGACCAACGCGAGCAGGCCGGCGAGCGCGAAGATGGCCATCGCCCTCACGGGACGCCCCTCAGGCGGCGTCAGCGCGCTGGTGCAGGAACCGGAAGAACTCCACCCCCTCGCGCAGGCGCCGCTTGGTCATCGTCCAGCTCTGCAGCATCTCTCGGGTGATCTCTCCAATCTTTCGCGGCCGGAAGTAGAATCGCCGGTAGAACTCGGCCACCTCCTCGAAGATCTCCTCGTGCCCGAGGTGCGGGTACTCGAGGGAGCTCACCTGGATCCCGTCGGTCGCTACCATCTGACCACTCTCGTCGCGCAGCCAGCCGTTCGCCCGGGCATCACGATGGAGCGCGGTTCCGGGATACGCTGCCGCGAGAGATACCTGGATCGTGTACGGATTGAGCTCCTGCGCGAACCGGATCGTTTCCTCGATCGTCTCCCGGGTCTCACCGGGGAGCCCGACGATGAACGTACCGTGGATCCGGATGCCGAGCTTGTGGCAATCGGCGGTGAACCGCCTGGCGAACTCTACCCGCATGCCCTTCTTGATGTTGAACAGGATCTGCTGGTTTCCCGTCTCGTAGCCAACGAGCAGAAGCCGCAATCCATTGTCCTTCATCACCTTGAGCGTCTCGTAAGGCACGTTTGCCTTCGCGTTGCACGACCAGGTGACCCCGAGCTTGCCGAGCAGGCGGGCCGTGGCTTCGGCGCGACGGGTATCGTCGGTGAAGGTGTCGTCGTCGAAGAAGACCTCCTTCACCTGCGGAAAGTAACGCTGGATCTTGGCCACCTCGTTCGCTACCACCTCGGGGCTTCGCGTCCGATAGCGGTGTCCCCCGATGGTTTGGGGCCACAGACAGAACGTGCAGTGCGACTTGCAGCCGCGCCCGGTGTAGAAAGAGACGTAGGGGTGCTCGAGGTAGCCGATGAAGTAGTCTTCGACGACGAGGTCCCGCTCGTAGACGTCGATTACCGAGGGCAGCGCATCCATGTCCTCGATAGGGGCACGCTCGCGATTGCGCACGACTCGTCCATCGACCTTGTAGCTGATCCCGTCGATCGAATCGAACGGTCGGCCCTCGCTTATCTCCTTGATGGTGTAATCGAACTCGTTGCCCGCCACGAAGTCGATCGCTTCCGATGCGAGGAGTGAAGGTTCGGGAAGCACTGCGACGTGTGCACCGACGAGGCCGATTCGCAACCCGGGATTCGCCCGCTTGAGCGCCTCCGCTACCTTGACATCGTTCGCGAACGACGGGGTGCTGCTATGCAGCACCGCGAGCTCGTGCTCCCGAGCGAGGGGTACGACCTGCTCGAGGGAGAGCCCCCGCGCGGGGGCGTCGATCAGGCGGCTTCGGGGCACGAGCGCCGCCGGTTGTGCGAGCCAGGTCGGATACCAGAAAGATCGTATCTCGCGCCGCGCCTGATAACGGGCGCCGGCGCCGCCGTCGAATCCTTCGAACGACGGTGGATTGAGAAACAGTGTCTTCATGCTTGCTCCATGTCCGCTGGCGGGCTGATATGTCCGCTCGAAAGGACGGTGAAATCTCTACCCTTCCAATTCACGTGGCGCCCGAAGAGACTGACCAGCCACACGCCGAGTCCCAGCACGTCACGCACCGGGACGAGCCAGGTGTCGCGCCAGTCGGAGGTTCCAAGCGCCCGGCCTACGGTACGGTGCATCCGCATTCGAAGCGCGAGCGCGCTCGCGTTGAGCACCCACTCGATGAGATCCGAGCCGAAGGCAAGCTCGCTGAGCAGCGCGGTCACCATCGTCACCGGGAGGATGTACATCACGAACGAGAATGCGTGGCCCCACGGGGCGACGGTGCGTATCGTCCTGGCCCATCGGAGCTCGTGGGCGATCAAGCTTCGAAAGCCTTTCTCGTGCACGACGTTGTCGACGAGGTAGCCCGACAACACGACCGTGAAGCCTTGCTGGCTGACCAGGCGGCCGAGCATGTGGTCGTCGGCCAGATAGTCCTCGAGGGCTCTGAAGCCGCCGATGGCTTCCAGCGCTTTGCGTCTGACGACCATCGTCGCGCCCAGGCAAAAGTCGAGCTCCCTGCGCATCAAGCTCACCAGCACCGAGGGCAGAAAGCTCTCGTTGATCTGCAGAGACGCGAGCGAGGAGGGAATGTCTCGCCTGGAGCGCGCCCGGTAGAGGCACGTCACCGCGCCGACGCTCGCGTCCTCGAGCGGGGCTACGACGTTCGCAAGGTAGCTGGAATCGACCCGCATGTCGCTGTCCGCGATGAGAATGACCGGGTGCTTCGCGGCGGGGTACATGTTGCTGAGGTTGCTGATCTTGAGGTTGGCGCCCGGCGCGCGCTCGTTCACGACCAGTGACAGGTCGAGATCGGGGTGCTCCCTGATCAGCCGCTCGACGACACCACGCGCGGGATCGGCGGGGTCGCGGATGCCGAAGATGACCTGGAACTCGGGGTAGCTCTGGAGGCAGAAGCTGAGCAAGTTCTCGTGCAGCTCCGCTTCGAGCCCGCACACCGGCTTGAGAACTGTTACCGGAGGCTGAAACTCGCCCGTGGGGGCCTCGCGGCGAGCAAACGCTCGAACGCACCGAATGTCGGCGAGGACGTAGAGGCTCGAGGCCGCGTTCAGCGCCAGCAGCACGGCGACGATCACGAGCAGTGGCGTGGAGTCCATCAGTTCTTCAGCTCGAGCCTACAGGCTCCCTGCTCCTGCGCCAGGTATTCGTCACATCATGCGCGGGCGAACGCCCGCGCATGATAACGTCGTCTCCCGGCTCAGGCCACTCACCGAACGACAGGGTTCGGTCTTGCTCCCTGGCGCGAAACGAGCGGATGAAAGCGCGCGCTGCGCGGACGTATGATTGGATGGGTGACACGCGCTCGACTGAACCGTTCACCAGAGGTGCCAGAAGCCATGAACCCCTTGAGGCCGATCACTCACCTGCCGACTCACGAAGTCACGAACATGCCCGAACCCCTCGGCGACCAGGACCTGTGGGGTGAGGACGTGGTGCTCCGAGAGGCGGTAAGCCGGGAAGGCGGTGGCTTCGCCGCCAGCGCGCTGGCTGCCCTCGGGAAGCTTGCTGGTCGCGCGGAGACGTTCGAGAAGGCCGATCTCGCGAACCGGTATGCACCGGAGATGAAGGCGTTCGACCGCTCGGGCCGGCGTATCAACCAGGTCGAGTACCACCCCGCCTACCACGAGCTGATGGCGCTCGCCATCGAGAACGAGGTCCCGAGCTTCGCGTGGAGTCACCCGCGCCCCGGCGCCCAGGTCGCGCACATGGCGCTCTCGTACCTGTTCAACCAGGTCGAGGGCGGAGTGATGTGTCCGATGGCGATGACCTACTCCGCCGTTCCGGTCCTGCGCACCACTCCCGAGGTGGCCGAGGCCTGGATCCCACGGGTCCTCTCGTGTTCCTACGATCCGCGCGATGTTCCAGCCGGCGGGAAAACGGGCGCGACCCTCGGCATGTTCATGACCGAGAAGCAGGGCGGCTCCGATGTGCGGGCCAATACCACCCGGGCGGAGCCGGCGGGCAATGCGGTCGGCCCGGGAGCGCAGTACCGGCTGACCGGCCACAAGTACTTCTGCTCCGCTCCGATGTCCGACGCCTTCCTCACCCTGGCATATACCCGCGTCGGCCTTTCCTGCTTCCTGATGCCGCGCTGGACGCCCGAGGGTGCGCGCAACGGGCTCTACCTGCAAAGGGTCAAGGACAAGCTTGGCAACCGGTCGAATGCCTCGAGCGAGATCGAGCTCCAGGACGCCTGGGGGGTGATGGTCGGCGAGGACGGGCGCGGCGTGCGCACGATCATGGAGATGGTCGACGGTAACCGCATGTACTGCGCCATCAGCTCCGCGGCGCTCATGCGCCAGGCGCTCGTGCAGGCGCTGCATCACACCACCGGGCGCTCCGTTTTCGGCCAGCCGCTCGCCCGCCAGCCGCTGATGCGGAACGTGCTCGCCGATCTCGCCATCGAGGTGGAAGCGGCGGTGGCGCTCGCGCTCCGGATCGCCCGGGCGATGGACGAAGCGGCGCACGGCGGCGACGAGGGCGCGGCCGGGCTCGCCCGCATCGGCACCGCGGTGGTGAAGTACTGGAACTGCAAGCGCGCGCCGGCGCACGTTCTCGAGGCGCTGGAGTGCCACGGTGGACCGGGCTACATCGAGGAGTCGATCATGCCGCGCCTCTACCGGGAGGCACCGGTGAACAGCATCTGGGAGGGCTCGGGGAACGTCGTGTGTCTCGACGTGCTGCGGGCGATGGGGCGCGAGCGCTCGGCGGTGCCGGCGCTGCTCGAGGAGCTTCGCGCCGCCCGGGGAGGCCATCCGGCGCTGGACCGCGTCGTCGCGGCGCTCGAGCGCGATCTCGCAGACCCGTCCGACCTCGAGCTCCGGGCGCGTCACCTGAGCGAATCGATGGCACTCGCGCTCCAGGGCGCGCTCCTCGTGCAGCACGGCCCGGCGGCGGTAGCGGAAGCGTTTTGTGCCTCCCGCCTGGGCGAAGGGCGGCGGATGGGCGCGTACGGGAACCTGCCCGCCGGTACCGATTTCGACCTCATCGTCGCGCGCGCCGCAAACGGACGGTGAGCCCCGGGTTCGCTACGTTCCGGCCGGCCGGGCAGCCGCGCCTGAGCGCAACGACCCGAAGCGACCCGGGACGAATGTCGTGCGAGGGCACCGTTGCGATGTTGGCGGGGCTCATCGGGTGGGGAAGAGGGCCTTGCGCAGCAGCCGCTCGATCTGCGCGGGGGGTCGAGGGGATCGGGTTCGTCATCCGGGAAGCATCGGTGCGTGCCTTGCGGGCAATCTCGCGGAGGTGGCTCTCGCCGATCCCGATGCCCGAGAGCGTGTTCGGGATCCCGAGCCGGAGGTCCGCGATGCGTCCAGGCCCGTAACGGATGGGGACCGGAAGGTCCAGTCGGCCGGCTCGAGCAGGGAGAGCCCCCGCCCGCGGGGCAGCGAGGGACGCTCGCTCATGGCTCGCCGGGCTTCGGGCCGTGCGGGCGCGACCGGGAACCACGCTGGAAGGGTATCGAGCAGCGAGGAGAGCCGGTCGAGCGTGGACCGATCACGGGCGAAACGGACGCCCCGGGTGTGGAGCTCCGAGAGCGCTATCTGTCCGAGCGCGAGCTCGCCGAGCGTCTCCCGATCGACGCGGACCGTCACGTCCGCGCCTGGCCGGAGCCCCTCGCGGAGCTCCTTCGCCGCGGTGAGATAGGCGTTTCGCCAGGTGGCATTCTCCGCTCCGTAGCCGAGCTGGACATGAGCCGCCGCCGCGAGCTCCCGGGCTCTCCGGTGTTCGGGCTCCACCCAGAGAACCGGGTCGAGGATGTGCGCCACCCAGCGGTACTCGCCTCGTTCGAAGTCGGCCGCGGCGCGCTCCACCACCGACTCGATGCCGCCCATGTAGTCGATGGTCCGCCGGGCGAGTGCTCTCGGCGGCAATCGGTCGAGGGTGGCGGGGTTCCCGTCGTACCCGCCGAGGTAGTAGGCGTAGATCCCGCGCACATTGTGCTCGAGCGCCCCGTAGTCGCCGCGCAGGTGCCACGGCCGAGCGAGCGCTGGAGGAAACTCGATCGCTTTCGCGATCTCGGCCGGCACGAAGCCGTGCGCCATCAGCCTCAGCGTCTGGTCGTGCATGAATTCGATCGCGTCGCGCTGTTCGCCGAGGAAGCGCCGGACCTCGTCCCTGCCGAAGACCGGCCAGTTGTGGCCGCTCACCAGGAACTCCGCGTCCTCGAAACGGAGCGAACGGGCGACCGAATCGGCCCACTGCATCGCGTCGCGCGGAAAGGCGCCCCGGATCGTGTAGACGTTGTGCAGGCACCTGTAGCAGTTGTCGGCGACATGCAGCACCCGGTACTTCGGCGCATAGCAGTGCATGCCGGTCGGGTCCTCGCCCGGCGCGAACAGGAACTGGGGCTCGATCCCGTCGATGGTCCGGGCGCCGCCTTGCGGACCGATGACGTCGGTCGGCTCGATGAACGTCACCGTGCCGCCCTCGATCGTCTGGCCGAGGCCAGTATCGACGATCCCGCCCGGCCCCGGCTCGAGCAGCTCGCCGTACAGGTAGGCGTTGCGCGAGGGCAGCCCCTCGGCGGCCCGCCCCTGCTCCTTCAGCACCCACTCGGTGAAGCCCCGCGGGGCCATGACCGGTACCCGCCCGCTGGAGACGTCCTCGCCGCTTACCATCCCCTTTACCCCGTCGAAGTGATCGGAGTGGCTGTGGGAGTAGATCACCGCGACGATCGGTCGCTCGGCCACCTGCTCGAAGAGCAGATCGAGAGCGTAGCGCGCGACCTCGACCGTGGTGAGCGGATCGATGACGATCCATCCGGTATCGCCCTCGACGAAGGTGACGTTCGCGAGCGACTCACCGCGTACCTGATAGACACCCTCGGTGACCTCGAAGAGCCCGCGAAAGTTGTCGAGCAGGGCATGGCGCCACAGGCTGGAGTGCACGGTTTCGGGCGCTACTCCGTGGAGAAATGCCTCGAACCGCTCGTGATGCCAGACGATCTGGCCTTCGGCACCGGTGATGGCGCGGTCGCCGGGGCGATGGATGAGCCCGCGGCTCGCGGCCTCGAAGTCCCGGCGGTCCTCCCACCCGAAGGTGGGAGCGCGGCGCGCGCGGCGATGAGCGGCCCGTTCAGCCCCCGAAGCTCGACAGATGCTCGCGCACGAAACGCGCGAGACTCGACGGCGGCGTCCCGGTCACCCTCCGAACGTCGCTCGATACCGTCTCGCCGGCGCCTGTCTCGAAGCTCCGATAGAATTCCGTCACGACCTCGATCCGCCAGCGCGGCGTGCCGGCCGCGGCCCACGCGCTACGGGCCTCGTCGAGGGTGTCCGGCTCGTGTCTCACCGGGCATCCGCTCGCCTCGGCGAGACAGGAGGCAACGTCCGCGATGCTGGCCGCTTCCGGGCCGGTCAGGAGGTAACGCTTTCCGGCGTGGGCGTCGTCGAGGAGACAGTGGGCGGCGACCGTGGCGACGTCGCGGGCGTCGACCATGGCGATCTGAGCGCTCGGTAGAGGCAGGCGCAGGATGCCGGAAACAATAGGCGGCGGATCGGAGCGAAGCAGGTTCTGCATGAAGAACGGCATCCGCAGGCAAGTCGCCGGCAGGCCGGTCGCCTCGATCCGGGCTTCGATCTCCGCGTGCCAGCGACCGCTCCGGGAGGGCGAGTCGGGGCCGGTCAGAAACCCCGACACCTTGACGATGCGAATCGGTCGACGGCCCCGGGAGACCCGGGCGGCAGCCTCCACGAACGCGCTTTGCTGGCGGACCATCGCCGGGGTTGCCGGTGAGACGAGCAACGCGGCGTCGATGCCGTCGAGCGCGGTCCGAAGCGATTCCGGACGCTCGAAGTCGCCCGCGACCACCTCCCCGCTCGGCCACCGGGAGTCACCGTAGGTCGACTCGCGCCTGACTAGCGCCCGGGAGGCAACGCCCAGCCCTTCGAGAACCCGGGCGGTCTGCCCGCCCACGAGCCCGGTGGCTCCGGTGATGAGGATCATCGTTCCCCCTCGAGCCCAGATTTAAGGCGTAAGCCCAGCCCTTTTAAGGTGATGTAGTTACTTCTTTCGCGAGGCAATTACGCGAGCGGTTGACACGTGGGGCGTGTGTTTGTCGGTCGTTCTCTTTTT
>Ga0114931_10012130_pt1 | contig 10108 bp, 4 predicted proteins | sample 2SBtaG_FD_89579 | JGI IMG/M metagenome (GOLD analysis project Ga0114931, IMG submission 89579) | Deep subsurface microbial communities from Kolumbo volcano to uncover new lineages of life (NeLLi) - 2SBTROV14_V59a metaG | ecosystem: Environmental > Aquatic > Marine > Volcanic | place: Kolumbo... | reverse complement strand
TGGTCCCCCGCGCCGTCCTGCCCGGGTTTTTTGGTTTGCACTCCGGGCAGTACGCCGCTGGACGGATCGCCGGGCACCCCATACGGCGACACCTCTTGGATAAACTGATGATGCAGGGCGTGGGCCTTTTGAATACCGTTGAGGGTTTCGCCGTACTTGGCGTTGGGCTCGCGCCCCACGGCGTAAGAAACACCGGCTTTGGCCAGGAGATCGCCTTCATAGGTGGCGTCGATGAAGATCTGCCCGCCGAACGTTTGGCCGCTCTCCATGCGAATCGACACGATGCGGCCATTTTGCATCACCACCCCTGCGTCGAGCTCGAGCCGCTCTCCTTTTACGACGGGAACCTTTGCCTCTTGAATCATCTGCTCCAAGACAAGTTCCGCCACGTGGGGTTCGAATCGCCAAATGGCGTCGGCCTCTTTTCGATAAAACTTGTAGCTGCTTTGCTTTTCGTATTTCCACGCTTGCTCGTGGTCGTAGTAACGTTTGACGCGACGATAAAACTCTCTGGAAACTCCGCCGATCATTTTCTTGTTGCCCGTATCAGTGCTCCCCAGTCCCGAACTACTTAAGCCGCCCAAATGACGATGGGGGGCGATCAGCACGACCGACCGTCCCAGGCGGGCTACCTGCACGGCGGCCACCACACCGCTGGAAGTGCCGCCATACACGACGACGTCATACGTCTGGGCCGATTGCTCCGCAGCCAGCGGTCGGCCCATGAAAGCGAAGACAAACCCCGCGATCAGGAGCAATAACCATTGGCAGCAAATGGCTCGCGTCTCCTGGGTCTTGCCCGCTGTCGCGGCGTAAGCATGCTTGTGAAAATTCACGGATTGCAACTTTCCGGCTGCATGGTCTTTGTATTGACGACCTGGAACCAATGTCGAACCACAAAAGTCTGTAGTCCAGACTTCCAAGTTTGCAGTATCCTCCGGCATTTTCCATCCCCAAAATCATTCAGCCAAGTCCCTTTTCTTATCTCATGGACTCATCCGGGCATGCAATGTGCGGATATAGGCGATCAGATCCCAGCGGTCGCGTTCCGAAAGCGTGCCGCCCCAGGGCGGCATGAGAAACGAACGGCCGGTCTTCATTCCGCCGCGCGTGATGACGCCGTGCAGCAGCAGGTCCTCGGTTTTCGACATTCGCCGGTTGTCCGTATGGTTGGCTGGTTTCGTGGCAAGGTTCACGGCGTTGAAGCCGTTCCCATCGCCTTTGGGACCGTGGCACATGATGCAATAATGTGCGTAAATCCGCGCGCCGATCACGGGGTCGCCGCGTTCCATGGCCACATGGTAGCGGTGTTGGTCCTCGGTCACCGTGCCGAAAACGTCGAGCGACGGTGCGGGCAGCGGCTGGGCTTCTTGCGGCGATTTTGGCGAAAGTTTTTTGTTGCTGGCCAGTTCTGGCTTTGCCAAGCTGGTATGCCGCATAACTGTTTGTCCACCAATTTCGATGAAGAGCCGAATGGGTTCTTTAAAGGTTACTTATCCGCCGAAATGTCCCAGTAGCCACTGGCAATTGATTACTTTTTCCATTAGATCCAGCGGCACGTAGAAGTAATGGTTTGCTGCTTCAAAACCTATCCGCGAATCTTGCCGTGCGAGTGTAAAGAGTTGTCGGGCTAAGGTAATTTCGGATTCCAAACAGTGCCGAATGTCGCTGCGTAGTTTGGCTTGCTGTTCGGCGGTAAGGTCGCTTTTGGAATCGACAAGTGCGTCACGGGCTAGCACAAATCGCGATTGGTTGGCAACCGATTGAAAATGGGTATACGCCGCTTCCGCAAAGCGCAGCTCGGCTTGGGCCTCGTCGCGTCGAGCCGGCGGCGCCTTTTCGACCGCTGCCTTGAGCAACGGAAGGCCTGACTGCCATCCCTGGGCCATCTTCTCGAACTGCGAGGCAAACACCTCCGGCGGGTACGGGCCTCGCCATGTCGTTAAATCATCATAAGGAATCCCGGTCATTGCTGCCCGGTAGCCGGTCTTCTCGAGATAGAGCGGATTCGCCGGGCCCATCTGCACCGGGCAGTTATAGACGACCCCAATGCTAAACGGATATTCGCGGAACGCATTACTGAAGGCGGTCCAAGCTTTTCGTGCCAGCGGGGCGCCTTCGGTTCCGTAATGTTCGACCGCAACGGCTTCGAGCACCTCGTCGACAGTGGGAGTCGGTTGAGCACGGAAACGGGCGGCAATCTCCAAATTCGGCGAGGGATAGCCGCCAAGACTCCAACTCAACATCATTCCATCGATGTTTGCCGATGCCAGGTTGTGACAGTGCTCGGCCACGAGGTCCATCACGGGCAGGTAAGGCACGGTCGACAGTTCCCACGAGTTGTTCAACTGCACTTTGGCCGCCGTTTTGAGTCCAGCTTTCTTGGCTTGTTTCCAGTGACGCGTCGCGCGAGGGCCGGGACCGCCGGCAGACAGGGCATACTCGCCAACTACCGTTTTTACGCCGCCTCGGTCGAGCGGGATCGCCCATTCGCTTACCGACATCAGCCAAACCGATTTGGGCAGCTTGGCAATAATTTCCGAGCCGTCGCCGTTGCCTCGCCAGCCCCAGTCCCATGCCAGAACGTTGGCCTTGGGGTTGCCGCGATGCACGCCTTCGGCAATCACGCGGTTGACCTCGGCGATGATGTCGGCGTCTGTGCGGTTTTTACACCGTGGGCACGATTTCTGATTCCCTTGGGAAGCGCAGTTCGTCAGGCCCTCAGCAGCTGAAATCGTGAACACACCGGCCAAATCAGGCACTTCGCGAAAGAGGTATGCCAGCGAATCGCCCATCCACTTGCGTACCGCCGGATGCGAAGTACACATCGCGGTATACTCGCCGTGGCGTGCGCCAGCCATCTCGGTCCGACCTGGAGCTTGGAAAAAGGAACGGAATCGGGCGTCGTCCGGCGGCATTGCCCGAGGCTCGTTCATGTAAAGGTACACGCCGATGCCGTATTTCTTGGCCCGCTCCACGAGAGCTCGAAGCGTGGCCAGCCGACGCTCGTGGCCATCGCCGAACTCGGGAAATGCGTCCCCTCCCGGCGCCATGTCGCGTAGCAGAACGTGTAGCCACACACCGTTGATTCCCAAGTTGGACAGTCGCTGCAACAGTCCATCAGGATAGGGATCTAACTTGGGATTCAGCAGCGGATCGCCGAACAGCGAGAAATAGGAGTAGATATATCGCAAGGAGAGAGGCTGCTCCTCTTCCGATTTTGGCGGACTATACGACGGGAGCGGATCGCTCAGTTGTCGTATGAACTCAAACCGTGGGGCAGCCGGACGGCGCAGCTCTTCGCCAAAAAACTCCTCGATCACAAGTTTTATCTCCGCGGCCCGATGCCGGGCAGCCTCATCCGGCGGATGATAGCGCAATGGTTCACACTTAGGCTTCAACGAACCCAGCTTGGCCCAAACACCGTCATCCTCGCGCAAGGTGAAAACCAAACGCTCGGGCGTCATGTCGAGAAGCTCCAGCAACTGGTCGTAAGGCAGTAGATGCCAATTGCGCCGAATGACCGTAATATAGCCTCGCGATTTCTGCTCTTTCGGTATGTCGGTGGCAGGAGGCAAGCCCATCGATTCCGCAATAACAACGATGTCCTGCGCCGATGCGCCCACAACCTTTGCTAGCTTGGCCGGCTCCACCAAGTTCCAGTTCCGCCAAACGAATTCGTGCAACCGGTCGGGAAAATGGCGACTCACGACCGGCGGCGGAGCACTGCCTTCGGGCAATGTGATTTCCGCAGCAAAGTCGTTGTTCGACCAGCCGAATAGGATGATGCACGTCCCTATCGTGCTGGCCAAGGCTCTTGCTATCATCGATTCACTCCTGAAAATGCTCATTGTAGTCTCTCTTCTGCATAGAATCGCGGCAGTTGGTCCGTTTTATTGTGCCAAGAGAACCACCACGGAATCCTTCGCCAGGTGCAACGTGGCCAAGGTGTTGTTGTCTTCGATCTTCGTCTTGATGGCCGTTCCAGTCAGAATGTCAACGACCCTGTCGAAACTTCCTCGGAAGCTGACCGTTATGTCATCGTCGTTGCCCCAGTTGCTCAGAATAGCCACCTGTTTGTCAGACGCAAGCATGCCTCGGAATACGACACGCACCGATCCTGATTTCACTTGCACGGGCAACCGGGAACTGGCAGCGCGTGCCGGGGCCGAAAGCCAACGTCTGGCTTCAGGTTCCAAGCGTCGGAAATAGCCCAGCGACAAGGCGGTTGCACAATAGAGAGCCTCGCCCTTGCCAAAGCGGTTTTTCGTGGCCATTGGCAAACCATCGGGGGCACGCAGCAAGACTTCTGCGCCGAGTAGCGTCACGTGGATTCGCCACGACTCGCCGGCGCTGTCACCCTTCTTGAAAAACGAAAACGGGCGATCCACCGGTTCGATGTCATGCAACTGGAGGCCGAAGACATCGGTCAGATCGCCAGGCGCCTTCGATGCAAGGTTGCCGTATTCGTCTTTCCAGGCGGGCAATCCATCCGCCCAGACCGTACCTCCTTGTTCTACATAGCGGCGAATGGCAGCGGCGGCTTGCCGATCCAGGGCATAGCAGTGGGGCAGATAAAGCACGTCGTAAGCTGCGGCGCCGTCGTTTCGGAGTTCTTCGATATCCAAGAAATCAACAGGGATGTGACTGTTCTGCAGAGCCCGATGGCACCCCCAGAGGGACAGCAGTGCATCCTTCCGATGTGCCTCCAATCCGCGGGCGTCGACATCATTAAGCAGCAATGTCTGGCGATTGTAGAGGATAGCGACCTTGGCGGGCTGCGGTACGGCGCTGTCAAGCAGAGGATTGCGCCGCATGGTTTTGGCAAATGCCTGGACAGCTTTCAACCGATCCGATGGCGTTCCATCCATTGCGATCAGTCCCCACTCGCCACTCTCGCGTCCCATGGTGCGCGGATGCCAAGACCAAAAGACAGCCGCCTTGCCGCCCGCTCCAACCGTGTCCCACAGCCAGCGCGCGTATTCGTTGGGCGTCGGATTCATCGCACGACTGCCGGTATAGATGGTAGGGCCGCCCTGGAGCTCCGTTACCCACCAGGGCCGCTTCTTGCTGGTGCTTCGCAAGACATCGAGCGTGCAACCGAACGCAAAACCAAAATCCTGGCGGCGAAAATCCTCGAAATGCCAGGCCGGATGAATCGAAGCACCGATGAAATCAACCGTCTTGGCCTCTTTCCAAAAATCTCGGCCGTGGGGCGCCAGGTTGGTCAGGAGCCCCGCCGGATTGATATGCGTCAGATGCGTCGGATCATGCTTCTTCACCTCCTGGGCAATCCAGTCGAGTTGATCGCACAAGTTTTGGATATTGAACTCTTTCCAGTCGAGGTAGGCGGCGTAATCCATCCAGCCGGCATCTCCCCAAACAGCGCTGGTCGGTAGCTCGGCGAAGCTATGAATCGGGCGGAACCATCGCTTATTTAATTGCTCAACCGAGCCATATCTTTGTTCAAGCCATTGCCCGAACCGAGCCAGCGAGGGCGGTGTGAAATACTCCGGCAATCCGGGCTCGTTCATCAAAAGCCAATATCCCTGCGCGGGATGGTTTCGATAACGCCCTACTACTTTTTCGATGTAGACCGCCGCGTGCTTGCGACGTTCCGGATCGTTGAGGTTGGTCCGACTATGATAGAAGGGCGTCTGTGCGACCCAGCCCGGCGGGTCTTCGGCGCAGAGCGTCGCGACGATCTTGATTCCCGACGCTGTCGCGGCATCATAGACCCAGTCGTAGGCGTGGAAGTCCCATTGCCCCGGCGTACGCTCCACGTCATCCCAAATGAAGAATACCCGGGCCAGGGTGAGCCCATGTTCCTTCATCAACTGAAAATGGCGACCAATGCTCTCTTGCGTCTCGGTACGGTTGACAAAAAACTCCGCGCCTAGCTGAAAGCGGGACTGGACCTCCGCCAGTCGGGCCTCGACGCCCGGGGCCGTCGGTTGGTCTTGATCGGATACGACGCCGACCGCACTGCCAAAAAGGAGAAGAATCGCTGCTGAAATGGACATGGTGCTCCTAATTCCGCTAGTTTTCTTCAATCCCGACGATGTCAAGCAGCAGCCCGTTGGCGTCAAGGAGCTTGACGACGACCTGTTCCGGCGCGCCTGCTTTTGTGACGGGGGAAAGGTTAATCCGGTTTTCGCCGTCCTTGAGATTCTGGAATAGCAGGGATCTGCCATCCAGTCCGCAAACGGAAAGCTTCTGGGCGTCGAGCTTGACTTTGGCAGAGACGCGCAAGAGGCCGCCTTCGCGTTTTGCTTCGAGCAGGGCAGGCAGAATCGCAACACAGGCCACGTCATCCTTCTTCAAGGAAAGCTCCACGGTTGGGGTACTCCTTTCAGCCGCAAGTTCCTTGCAGTTGATCATGTCGAACACGTGGTGTCCCGCAGGCTTGGCTACTTTCAGCACCGGTCCGCTGTAGTCCTTGCCGGTCGAGTTGTAGAGGTGAAAGAAGGTCTTGCCGCCAACCGTGAAGCGGTTGGCGTACACCCTCTTTGCAAGAGTCGGAACCAAAGCCTCGCAGTCACGGCTTGCATACGCATCCGCGTTGTCCTTGTAGATATTGTAGAAGGGAACTGGCAAGACGTTGTTGAAACAGGCGACGCCGTTCCAGAACTTCTTCTTATGCTCTGGATCGCGACCAAGATGATTGCTTTCAAACAGCTTACACTCGGGAAAATAGAATCGCTGGAGGTTGACTTCCAGTATCCGCACGGATTCCGGGGGGGGATTCCCCCATGTGTCCATGGTGCTGAGATCGTAGGAGAGGCAACCATCAAGAGCGGCGAAAAGGTAGTCATAGCCAGGATGTTCAACCATGAGGATCGAGGAAGGGTTCACTTCATCCATTTCTTTCCTGACCCTCCTTATGGTTTCCGCCATTGCCTTGTTCCACTCACTGAGACCTAATTCCTCATAGGAAACGTGCTTGTGATCTGGAGCAAAGCAGGCACCGTATGGACTCCCTACTTCATCGAGCCTGATGCCATCGGCGCCAGTATCCTTCAGCACACGCTTAACAGTGGAGACCAACCAATCCTGAACTTCAGGAAGAAGATAGCAGGGATTCAGCGAATTGCCATTTCTGGTTTGCTTACCGTTCATCCCCACGAAGTTCCACTTATCGCCGAACTCTTTGGCGGTTTTGTTACTGAACTCGTCACCTAGTCGGAAGGGGTCGAGGTAGAGCGTTATGAGCTTGTCTTTGCGTTTATTAGAGGCGATGGCCTTCCTGAGTGCATCGATGCCGCCGAAGCGGTCGTTGTAGCCGACATAGTCGGAACCGCAACCCATGAGCATTTTTTCGCCGGTGACAGGGTCCTTGACCAGGTAGGGCTCAATTTCTTTTAACGTCTCAGGCGGCAGCTTATCGAAAGGCACCCCTCCTGGGCCGAGCTTAGCCCACTCCCACCAGCAACATAGTTCGACACAGTCCATTTGTGGTTTTAGAAAGTCATCGCGGTACTTCCCGTTGACGAATAGCGGAGCGTCTGGCCAGCCTCCAATCCCCAGATTGGAAACCTTCTTGAGTTTGGACGGAAAGGGACGCCAGGTCCAAACCTTGTGAGCCCAATCCGCGTAGGCGCTCATGGCAGCCTTCCAGTTGCCTGCATGAGCGGCGAGTACCGCCGATGGTGGCACATAACTTCGACCCAGTTGACGTGTCCTGCGAAAATATTCGATGGCGAGGCTTGTGCCTTCTTGTTGCTCCAGGGCGGAGGTTCTCCATAGGTATTCAGCCTTGGTGGTAGGACGCATATATTGGTCAGCGACCTGCCCGGGCTTTCCCGGCGTGAATTTGCGTAGGGCCATCGTCTTGTGGAACCCCTTGTCATCGTCTCCCCTGAGATAGACGCCTCCTCCTTTGGTTGGGCTGAAAACATCCATGATTTGCCAAAGAGCCTGGCTGTCGCCATAGCCAAGGCGCATGATGGTCGGACGACTGCTGAAAACGCCGCCGCCCCAAGGGAAGTAGTAATAGTCGTCCTCGATCTTGTCCGAGAGCTTGAGACCGTTGATACAGGGGAAAGCCACTTTGAAGTCAAGTGCTTTGGAACCGACGTTGCTAAATTCGGAAGAGAGGCGCAGGCCCTCGGTATCGATCAAGGCCCGAAGCGTAACCTGCAGTCCAAGCTCGGGATTGCCGAGCAGCGCCTGGAAGCCGTTGTCTTCGCGGACAATCGACTTCAAGTCGAAGTCGCGACTGCCTAAGAAGCGTTTTCCGTCGGCTTCCACGACGAAGAGCGCGGGCAGCCCAGGCTGAAGCAGCATTTCTCCGATGGTGAACTCGTTATAAAGGGAACGTAGCGTGAGCCGCCCGTCGCCCGTGTAAAACACGCAGCGAAGCGTAGTGTTGGAAAGGGTGACGGTGTCTTTGCCCAACTCGCAGAGGGGTTCGCGTGGAACGGGCTTTCCGGATGGTTCAGCCATGGAAGGAGCCATGTCCACCGGCAGTTCCTGCGTCAGGGCCGTGTTCAGGTTCCCGCAAAGCCCCAGCAGGAGAAGAGCGGCTGTTATTGTCTTCGATAACATCTTGATTTTCGTGGTTGTTCTCTTGCGTAGCCGCAGCCAATAACAGTGGAATGTGGTGATCAACAAGGCTGCCATAAAGACTGCTGCTCACTGCCGAGCGTTGACCCTACTGGGCTCTGGCACCGCTGATGTCAGACCCACCAGCGCGCCACCACCGGGCAGTAGATGCAACGTGGCGTCGTTGTGGCCCGTCGCCGTCCACGTGCCAGTGGCGGCGTCGAAGACCGATAGATTTCCTGGGCCTGTTATGGTGTAGGTTAGGTTGGTCGAGGCATCGAGATTCACCACGAGTGCGAACGTCGCATCGGTCAACGTAGTTCCATCCTTGTCGAAGAATCCGAACAGAACCCCTTTCAGGGGATCTCCATCGCTATACGTTCTGTTGTTGGATACACTCCCGATGTCGAAGGGAGAATCGCCGGGCAGTAGCGTGGTTCCCGGCGGCAAATGGCCGGAACTATAGCCCTTCAGATACACTCCTATCGATTTCAGCGACTGATATTGCTTGGCAATAGCCACAAACTCGCGATTTGTCGACTTCAATGTGTTGTAGATTGCTGTCGGCGTACCGTTGGAATCTACAATCCCTCCCTCGTGTTCCGACCAGGACCAAACGTAATACCCGATACCTTGAGCGCCATGGGCCAGGGTGGTGTAGGCGAGAAATCGCTCCTCGTTGCTATTGGGAATCCGTATATCCGGCGCCCACTTCGATGCCTGGACGAAATTCATGAACGGCAAGCCTGTCGATTTAGCTTTTTGTCTGATTATTCCCAGGCTCTGAAGATACGCTTTGTGGTCGTAAGTTGTATGGAATTGGTAAAAGTCATAGCTAAGCAGGGACGGCTGCACGGTGTTAATGAAATGGTTGAGATACGTGGCATAGTCGGGAGCGCCCATTGTTAGGGGTTCTACGTTGCTGGGGAAAAGATTGATCCTCGCCAAGTGATTTGGATCGCGCTGACGCAGATAGTTGACGAGTTGACCGAGTTCGCCAAACAACGCGGCAGAAGGCTCGTCCCTTATGTGATAACCATAAAATCCAGGCCTGCCGCGAAGTCCGGCTACGACTCGGTCGAGAACGGGTCGCATTTTCGGATCGTCTAAGTTCTGCGGCAGTAGGACCGACCGGTTCTGATAGATCGTCCGCAGGCCGTGCCGCCAGGCCAGATCGACTTCCGCCTCCGAAGCAGCCCAGATGACGTTCATACCTACGTCGACCATTTGCTCAGCGACTGCATCGGTCAGTGGCACCGTCCCATCAAATCCGGGGCCAGCCCAGTAGGTAACGATGGGATCGCCAACCGTCCACGCCGAAGCTGCCTGTTGTGGCATCAGCGCCAAGCTGCCCACGAAAGCAGCCACAACCACAGCGGTCCAGAACGTACGCTGCGGCTGATAGATTTTTCTGGGAAGTCTCATCAGTATGTTTCGCCAGCTCGATACGGCCATGGGCGTTGAGATCCAACTGATAGGAATTCGAATCCCACAGGGAGACAGCAATCCCCCCATACGTCTTAAGTAGTGTAGGCTCTCTTCATGGCCCAAAAAAACAGGCTCG
>Ga0114931_10012129_pt1 | contig 10108 bp, 4 predicted proteins | sample 2SBtaG_FD_89579 | JGI IMG/M metagenome (GOLD analysis project Ga0114931, IMG submission 89579) | Deep subsurface microbial communities from Kolumbo volcano to uncover new lineages of life (NeLLi) - 2SBTROV14_V59a metaG | ecosystem: Environmental > Aquatic > Marine > Volcanic | place: Kolumbo... | reverse complement strand
CTCCCCCATCACCTTGGTCAGCGCCGAGGTGAGCGTCGTCTTCCCATGGTCCACATGCCCGATCGTCCCTACATTGAGGTGCGGCTTCCGCCGCTCAAATTTCGCTTTCGCCATCCCCGCCTCCTTCTCAGCTAAATTTTACTTCCCTTCCAGATAATTGATTGACCGGACACCACTATGAGTTGAAGGAACCTCTTTAAGATCACTCACCTCGTTGCTTCCGGATAATTTGCTGAGCTAATTGCTTTGGAATAATTTCATAATGACTGAATTCCATACTATAGGTTGCTCGCCCTTGAGTTTTTGAACGCAAATTGGTTGCATATCCAAACATTTCACTTAACGGCACCGCGGCATCCACTGCCTGAGATCCGGCACGCGCCTTGATTCCATGGACTTTTCCCCGTCGACTATTCAGATCACCGATAACATCACCCATAAAGTCCTGAGGCACAAGGACCTCTACCTTCATAATGGGCTCCAACAAAACCGGGTCAGCCTTTTTGCAGGCACTTTCAAATGCCATAGATCCAGCTATTTTAAAGGCCATTTCACTGGAATCGACATCATGATAGGATCCGTCAAAAAGGGTCACCCTCACATCTTTCATGGGATAGCCGGCCAATACCCCGGAATCCAAACGCTCCCTTACCCCTTTTTCAACCGCCGGAATATATTCCCTCGGAATGACACCACCCACAATTTTATTGACGAACTCTAACCCTACGCCTTGATCTGCAGGTTCCACCCTCAAAAACACATGGCCATACTGCCCTCTCCCCCCAGTCTGCTTAATATATTTTCCTTCTGATTCAGCCAGACTTCGAATTGTTTCCCGGTAGGCCACTTCCGGCTTCCCGACATTCGCTTGGACCTTAAATTCGCGAAGCAGGCGATCAACAATAATTTCAAGGTGCAATTCTCCCATTCCTGAAATGATGGTTTGACCTGTCTCCTCCTCACTTTTCACATGAAAGGAAGGATCTTCCTGAGATAATTTCTCCAAAGAATACCCAAGTTTTTCCAAATCCTGCTTTGTTTTTGGCTCGACGGCTAACGATATCACCGGTTCAGGGAATTTAATCACCTCAAGCAAAATCGGATATTTCTCTTCACATAACGTATCCCCAGTCCTCGTGCCCTTCAAACCGACCGCTGCGGCAATATCACCCGCCGACACCTCACCGATTTCCTCCCGCTTATTCGCATGCATTTTCAAAAGCCGTCCAATTCGCTCCTTTTTATCTTTTCCCACGTTCAAAACATAGGTGCCCGTCGAGAGTTTTCCCGAATACACCCGAAAGTAGGTTAATTGTCCAGCAAAGGGATCGCTCATAATCTTAAAAGCTAATGCAGCAAAAGGTTCATCTTCTCGAGGCAACCGATTTAATTTCTCTCCAGTCTTTGGGTCTACCCCAACGACGGGAGGGACATCCAATGGAGAAGGAAGAAAACGAACGACCGCATCAAGAAGAGGTTGGACTCCCTTATTCTTGAAAGCGGACCCGCACAAGACCGGCGTCACTTTCATCGCAATGGTGCCGGCGCGTATACTACGATAGATTTCTTCAGCAGCAAGATTTTCGCCGTTTAAAAACTTTTCCATTGCCACGTCATCATTTTCAACAACGGCATCCAGCATTTTCTCTCGATATTCCCGAACAAGTTCCAAAGAATGAGAAGGAATCTCCTCAATGGAAAAATCAGCACCAAGACTTTCATCGTTAAAGACATAGGCTTTCATCTCGATGAGATCCAAGACTCCACGAAAGTCATCCTCCTTGCCCAAAGGCAATTGAATGGGAATGGGGTTCGCGCCCAGCCGATCGACCATGGATTTGATGCCAGCAAAATAATCGGCGCCCAGCCGATCCATTTTATTCATAAAAGCAATGCGAGGAACATTATACTTATCCGCTTGGCGCCAAACCGTCTCTGATTGAGGCTCAACACCCTGCACCGAATCAAAAACAGCGACAGCCCCATCCAGCACACGCAAAGAACGCTCCACCTCAACCGTAAAATCAACATGCCCAGGCGTATCAATAATGTTAATCCGATGGTCACGCCAAAAACAGGTCGTTGCCGTAGAGGTGATCGTAATCCCTCTCTCGCGCTCCTGCTCCATCCAATCCATTTGAGCAGCCCCTTCGTGAACTTCCCCAATCCGATGCGAGACACCTGTATAATACAGGATTCGTTCGGTTGTCGTCGTCTTTCCAGCATCAATATGGGCCATGATGCCAATATTTCTCGTTAGATCAAGCCCTTGTTCAGAAACCACAAAACGCTCCACAAAAAATAAAACTCATGAGACACAATCATTTTCTATTCCATGGACCACACTATTCCAGGACGACTTGAAACGGTTATTACCAACGATAATGGGCAAAGGCGCGGTTGGCATCAGCCATACGATGCGTTTCATCTCGTTTCTTCACTGCCCCGCCCGTATTATTGGCTGCGTCCAGTAACTCACCAGCCAATTTCTCACTCATGCTTTTTCCTGACCGGGATTGGGCGCTTTTCTTAATCCATCTCAAGGCTAAGGCAATTTGCCGAACTGAGCGTATTTCCATGGGAACCTGATAGGAAGCACCTCCGACCCGTCGCGACTTCACCTCCACCACCGGCTTCACATTACCAAGGGCTGCGTGAAAAACCTTCAACGGATCATCGCCTGATTTGTCTTGAATGAAATCAAAGGCTCCATAACAAACCCTCTCAGCCGTACTCTTTTTTCCATCCAGCATAAGAATATTTAAAAATTTTCCCACAATGGGATCGTGAAACTTGGCATCGTAGGAAACCTTTTGATGTAAAACAGAAGGCCGTCGTGACATAACCGTATTCTTTCTACAGATTGAAGGAAAGAGAAAAAAGGAAGCAGAATGAAGCCTTACTTTGGCCGTTTTGCTCCGTACTTCGAACGGCCTTGCTGACGATTGGCAACGCCCACCGCATCCAAAGCTCCACGAATCATATGATACCGAACGCCAGGTAAATCCTTTACGCGCCCTCCCCGCACCAACACGATTGAATGCTCTTGCAAGTTATGTCCCATTCCCGGGATATAGGTCGTCACTTCCAACCCAGTCGTCAACCGAACTCTCGCTACCTTTCTCAGAGCTGAATTTGGTTTTTTAGGGGTTGTCGTATACACCCTGAGACAGACTCCTCGCCGCTGCGGACATCGATTTAATGCAGGACTCTTGCTTTTCGTCCTTATTTTCTTTCGACCATTTCGAACTAATTGATTAATAGTAGGCATACAGTAACTCTCGACAAAACCGCGTGATTATAGAGATTCATATTCTGCTCGTCAAGTGATGCGCATAAAAAGTGAACAGACAACAGCAAATTAAGCGGGAGCCTCCGACGCCATCATTGCTCCCTCAATCCTCTCCCCTTCTTCATCCAAAGGCAGCGCCTCTTTTTGATCTGGAGCGGGCACAAACGTCTCTCGGTACTCGGAAAAACCCGTTCCAGCTGGAATCAAACGACCAACAATGACGTTTTCTTTTAGCCCTCGAAGATCATCAATTCGACCATTGATGGATGCCTCGGTTAATACTCTGGTTGTTTCCTGGAAGGAAGCGCTGGAAATAAAACTGTCCGTACTTAACGAAGCCTTGGTAATGCCTAACAAGACCGGCTTCCCAATAGCGGGCACCCCACCTTCAGCCAATACTCGTTCATTTTCATCATCAAACACAAATTTTTTGACTTGCGTTCCAGGTAAGAATGTCGTATCTCCCACATCTTCAATGCGCACTTTTTGCAACATCTGGCGCGTAATGACTTCTATATGCTTATCATTAATCACCACTCCTTGAAACCGATAAACCTCCTGGACCTCATTGACCAAATACTTTTGAAGTTCCCTTGGCCCCAGCACGCTGAGAATATCGTGCGGATTCACGGACCCATCCATGAGAGGCTCTCCAGCTCGCACCCAATCACCTTCATGAATATTGATATGCTTGCCTTTCGGAATAAAATATTCCTTGACATCACCGATTTTATTATCAACCAGTATTTTCCGCATTCCTTTCACAAATCCACCAAAAGAGACCTCTCCATCAATCTCACTAATCACCGCTTGCTCTTTGGGTTTTCGGGCTTCAAATAATTCGGCAACCCGCGGCAATCCTCCCGTAATATCCTTGGTCTTCGTGGTCTCTCGCGGAATCTTTGCCAGAACATCTCCCGCATGCACCATTGACCCTTTTTCTACAAAAATATGGGCTCCGACCGGCAGCAAATAACGCGCGAGGGAACCTCCAGACAACTTCGCCGTTTTCCCACCCTCATCTTTTATGGAAAGGCGCGGACGAAGATTGGTTCCTGATTGCTCGATGACCACCTTTCGTGAGAGACCAGTGATCTCATCCACTTCCTCTTTCATCGTGACCCCTTCTACGATATCTCCAAAAGCGATTTTCCCGTCAACTTGAGTCAGAATAGTCAATGAATACGGATCCCATTCCACGATTTTTTGACCAACCTCTACCCTCCCGCCATCCTTCATCTTGATTCTTGTTCCATGCACAACAGGATATTTCTCCCGCTCTCGGCCACTTTCATCGCAGACAGCAATTTTAGCATTCCGGCTCATCACGACCCATTCACCTTGCACATCTTTCACTGCCATGGCGGGACAATGGAAATCGACCCCTTTCTTCGCATCAAAGTTTAAATATTTCATAAACCCTTGATGCTTCGCTTCCAAGATGCTCTGCGCGGCCACCTTGCTGGCCGTGCCTCCAATATGAAAGGTCCGCATCGTCAACTGGGTTCCCGGCTCACCAATGGATTGAGCCGCAATGACACCAACCGGTTCGCCCCTTTCAACTAATCGCCCTCGAGCTAAATCACGTCCATAACATTTCGCGCAGACTCCCCATCGGGATTGACATGTCAATACGGATCTGATTCGCACTTGATCAATGCCGGCCTCTACCACGGCCGCTGCACGGTCTTCATCGATTTCCTCATTGGTCTTCACAATAATTTCTTGGGTAATAGGATCATGAACATCCTCAGCCGCCAATCGACCAAGCAGCCGTTCTTCCAACGGCTGGATCACCTCCCCCCCCTCAATCAAAGGCGTCACCTCAATTCCATCCGCTGTCCGACAATCCAACTCGCTGATAATCACATCTTGGGCGATATCGACTAATCGCCGCGTTAAATATCCGGAGTTGGCCGTTTTTAAGGCGGTATCGGCTAATCCCTTGCGAGCGCCGTGCGTCGAAATAAAGTATTGAAGAACCGTTAATCCTTCGCGGAAATTTGCCGTAATCGGTGTTTCGATAATTTCACCAGACGGTTTCGCCATCAGTCCCCGCATACCACCAAGCTGGCGGATTTGCTGAGAACTACCCCGCGCCCCGGAATCAGCCATCATAAAAATAGGATTCACGGGCTTCTGTTCGCCATTTTTCCCCCTATCCCTCACACTGATTTCTTTCATCATTTCCTGAGCCACCTGCTCACTGACCTTCGCCCAAATGTCGATCACTTTATTGTATCGTTCCCCATTCGTAATGAGGCCTTCATTATATTGAGTCTGAACCTCAACCACTTCACTCTGTGCATGCTGAATGAGGCTCTCTTTTTTTGTCGGAATATGCATGTCATCAATGCAAATCGATACGCCGGCCTTCGTGGCATAGACAAAGCCAATTTCTTTCAACTTGTCCAACATCACGACGACATCATGCAACCCAGCTTGACGATACACGGCATCAACCAGTTTGGTCATTTCCTTTTTGGTCATCAAGCGATTGACAAAGGCAAACGGAATACCGGCTGGAAGGATTTCAGCCAGCAGGGTTCTTCCAACGGTCGTTTCCACCACGCCTCCTTCTGGGAGACGAACCCTGATTTTTGCCTGTTCCTCCACCTCTTGCGCATCATAGGCAATGCGCACCTCCTCAGGAGAAGAAAATATTTTCCCCTCACCGACCGCATGCTCTCGTTCTTTTGTCAACCAATAACACCCCAGCACCATATCCTGAGACGGGATGGCCAGCGGACGTCCGCTTGCTGGTGAAAGAATATTATTAACAGCCATCATGAGCACACGCGCCTCAATTTGCGCTTCAACAGAAAGCGGAACATGAACAGCCATTTGATCGCCATCAAAGTCAGCGTTAAATGCCGCACACACGAGCGGGTGGAGACGGATGGCTTTCCCTTCAACCAACACAGGATCAAAAGCCTGAATACCCAAGCGATGGAGCGTCGGCGCCCTATTGAGCAATACCGGATGTTCACGAATCACTTCATCCAACACATCCCATACCTCGGGACGTTCCTTCTCGACCAACCGCTTCGCACTTTTAATGGTGGTGGCCGCGCCCCGTTCTTCCAGCTTATGAAAGATAAACGGTTTAAAGAGTTCAAGCGCCATCTTTTTGGGTAACCCGCATTGACTGAGGCGTAATTCCGGACCAACCACAATCACAGAGCGGCCCGAGTAGTCTACGCGCTTACCCAACAAGTTCTGCCGAAACCGTCCCTGCTTTCCCTTCAACATGTCACTGAGGGATTTGAGTGGGCGTTTATTCGCGCCACGGATCACCCTCCCTCTTCGCCCATTATCGAACAGCGCATCCACCGCTTCCTGGAGCATGCGCATTTCATTGCGAATAATCACGCCGGGCGCCTTCAGATCAACCAGTCGTTTCAACCGATTATTTCGGTTAATGACCCTTCGATAGAGGTCATTGAGATCAGATGTGGCAAACCGACCCCCATCCAACGGGACAAGAGGTCGCAGTTCGGGGGGAAGAACAGGAATAACATCCATGATCATCCATTCCGGCTTGTTCTCTGATTTATAAAAAGCCTCAATAACTTTCAGGCGTTTCGTCAGCTTTTTATTCGCCGCCGAAGAAAGGGACCCTTTCACTTTTATATGGCGTTCATTCCATAATTCCTCAATGTCCACCTTTCGCAAAAGCTCTCGAATGGCTTCAGCGCCAATCCCGGCCTTAAAGGATTGGGAGCCATATTGTTCAACACATTCACGGAACTTTTCCTCTGTCAGTAATTCTTTTTCATGCATCGGGGTATTGCCCGGGTCCAACACGACATACGCCTCAAAATACAAAATCTTCTCAAGTTGCTTGAGGCTCATGTCCAGAAGAATCCCAATTCGACTGGGCACCCCCTTGAGGAACCAGATATGCGCCACCGGAGCCGCTAATTCAATATGCCCCATTCGTTCTCGCCGTACTTTGGACTGGATCACTTCGACTCCGCACTTATCACAGACAATCCCACGATGTTTCATCCGTTTATATTTGCCGCAGTTGCATTCCCAATCTTTCGTCGGACCAAAAATTTTTGAGCAAAACAGGCCGTCTCGTTCCGGCTTGAAAGAACGGTAATTGATGGTTTCCGGTTTTTTGATTTCACCGTAAGACCAAGAACGTATTTTTTCAGGTGAAGCGACTCTGATCCGTATTGCGTCAAAAGACACAGCATCTCGCGGTTTTTCAAAGAAAGAATATATACCTTCCAATCTCCAGCCCCTCCATATTGAGAAACAGTGGAATAGCCTTGGCCTCAAGCCCCATCTATTCAGATGTTTTCATCAATTCCACATCCAACGCTAAACTTTGAAGCTCTTTGACCAACACATTGAAGGATTCAGGCAACCCGGGCTCCAGAAAATTTTCTCCCTTGACAATCGCCTCATACATCCGTGATCGGCCAGGGACATCATCTGATTTGACGGTTAAAAACTCCTGCAACATTGATGCGGCTCCATAGGCCTGCAACGCCCAGACTTCCATCTCTCCAAGTCGCTGCCCCCCAAACTGAGCCTTGCCCCCAAGAGGTTGCTGAGTCACAAGAGAATAAGGACCAATAGAACGAGCGTGAATCTTATCATCCACCAAATGATGCAGTTTTAACATATAGACATACCCCACGGTCACCGGACACTTAAACGCTTCACCATTCCGCCCATCATACACCACCGATTGCCCGCTCTCCGGCAACCCAGCCTGTTTCAATAAACCCTTAATTTCCTGTTCCGTCGCACCATCAAACACCGGGGTTTCCACATAAATACCAAGAGCTTTTGCAGCCCACCCCAAATGCGTTTCCAAAATCTGACCGACATTCATCCGTGAAGGAACCCCCAAAGGATTTAACACAATTTCAACCGGCGTTCCATCGGGAAGATAGGGCATATCTTCTTCGGGCAGGATCCTGGACACCACCCCTTTATTCCCGTGCCGACCCGCCATCTTATCTCCTACAGAAATTTTTCGTTTAATGGCTAAAAAGACCTTGACCAACTTAATCACCCCTGGAGGCAGCTCATCCCCCCGTCTCAGACGGCCCACTTTTTCATCATAGAGCGTCTGAAGGATTTCAATCTGGTCTTTCGTTGCCCGTTCAATTTCATCCAGTTTTTTTTGCTCCTCCGCATCGCCTAAAATCACTCGCCTGGCATCATCATCAGAGAATCTCCGGAGAACTTCCGCGCCGATTCTCCCCTTTTTCTTGAGAATCACTTCTCCGGTCTCCGGATCCATCAGATCCCGCCCAACATATTGTCCAAGGAGAAGCTTGCGAACTTTTTTATTCCGTTCATCTTCAATAATTCGAAGTTCATTCTGATAATCACGCTCAATTTTCACCCGGTCATCGGATTCAATGGTTCGTGAGCGCTCATCCCGATCCACACCCTTGCGTGAAAAGATTTTCACATCAACAACGATGCCCTCAATGCCGGGGGGAACCTGGAGGGAGGTATCCTTCACATCCCCCGCCTTTTCTCCGAAAATGGCCCGAAGCAATTTTTCTTCTGGAGTCAATTGCGTCTCACCTTTTGGCGTGACTTTTCCGACAAGAATGTCTCCGGCCTTGACTTCCGCGCCAATTCGAACAATCCCACTTTCATCGAGGTTCCCAAGAGCCTCATCACCCAGGTTGGGAATATCCCTCGTAATTTCCTCTTTACCTAATTTCGTGTCACGAGCCTCTACTTCAAATTCTTCAATATGGATAGACGTAAACGTATCCTCGCGCACGAGTTTTTCACTCATCAAAATAGCATCTTCAAAGTTATAGCCTCCCCAAGGCATAAAGGCGACCAGCACATTCTTTCCAAGCGCCAACTCACCCCGATCCATAGACGGCCCGTCAGCCAAAACTTGCCCTTGTTCGACATGCTGACCTACTTGAACAATAGGGGTTTGGGTGACGCAGGTATTTTGATTCGTCCGTTGAAATTTCACCAAATCGTAGGTATCCAATATCCGACGGGCGCCCCGTTTTTCACCATCCTTTTCCCCCATATCCATCCTGACCACAATACGACCGGCATCAACACTTTCCACGACTCCGGAATGCGCTGCCTTGACCAAATACCCAGAATCTCTTGCGACAATCGCATCCATCCCCGTACCCACATAGGGAGCATCACATTGAAGCAAGGGAACGGCTTGGCGCTGCATATTAGAACCCATCAGGGCTCGATTCGCATCGTCATGCTCCAAAAAAGGGACAAGGGCTGTCGCGACACTGACAACTTGCTTAGGAGAGACGTCTAAATAATGGATTTTGTCAGGCGTCGTCGCCATAAACTCTCCCTTAAACCTTGCCGTGACATTTTCCGACAATAATCGCCCGGAACGATCCATGGTCGAATTGGCCTGGGCAATCACATACTGTTGGCCTTCCAGGGCTGACAAATATTCCACTTCATCGGTCACCTGCCCATTCTGTACCTTTCGAAACGGAGCCTCAATAAATCCAAACTCGTTTATCCGGGCATACGTCGCCAAAGAGGTAATCAACCCGATATTCGGTCCTTCCGGTGTTTCAATAGGACATATACGGCTATAATGTGAAGGATGCACATCACGAACTTCAAATCCAGCACGCTCACGAGTCAGCCCTCCTGGACCAAGCGCAGATAATCGTCGTTTATGGGTAATTTCAGAAAGAGGATTCGTTTGGTCCATGAACTGAGAAAGTTGACTGCCGGCAAAAAATTCCTTAATCGCTGCAACAATCGGTTTGGCATTAATCAAGTCATGAGGAAGGACCGTTTCCATATCCAGCAAATTCATGCGCTCTT
>Ga0114931_10012128_pt1 | contig 10108 bp, 7 predicted proteins | sample 2SBtaG_FD_89579 | JGI IMG/M metagenome (GOLD analysis project Ga0114931, IMG submission 89579) | Deep subsurface microbial communities from Kolumbo volcano to uncover new lineages of life (NeLLi) - 2SBTROV14_V59a metaG | ecosystem: Environmental > Aquatic > Marine > Volcanic | place: Kolumbo... | reverse complement strand
TCGAAGCTGTAACAGGCCGAGTGATGGGCGAGAAGCCCTGTGCCCGCCGCGCTGTCCAAGCATGCGGCCAGGATTCGACTGACAGAAAATGACAATTGGAGCAGAACCGACATTCGCGGTGTAACAATCCCATTACGATGGAAGCACGAAGTGACCAGGCGAGCGCATCTTCTTCCTGTGCTTGCGACGGGTTACGCGGGTGGCTTGCGGCGATCGGGCTATTCCGAACCGCTGGAGCTGGCAGGCAGCCAGAGCTGCGCCGGTGTGGGCCTCGTGTTTGACCGAAACGCACCAAACCGCTACGCCGAATCGCCTGAAGCGGGGAGTGTGGGCGTCCTGGTGTCCCCCGCATGTTCAAGGGAGGAAAGTCACTATGACCAAGCACATTTTGCAATTCGCTCTAGTCCTCGCGATCGGCGGGGCGATGATGGCCTGTAAGAAGGCTGACAACGCGGCCGAGCAGGCCGGCGAAGCTGCCGATCAAGCAGCGCAGAACGCACAGGGAGCGGCGGACGAAGCCGCTAACGCAGCCGAAGAAGCCGCGAAGAAGGCCGAGAAAGCCTTGAACGAGGCAGCCGAGGCGACCAAGGAAGCTGCCGAGAAGGCAGAAGCAGCTACCAAGGAAGCTGCCGCGAAGGTAGAAGAGGCAGGTGAGAAAGCGGCCGAGGCAACCAAGGAAGCTGCCACCGAGGCCAAAGACAAGGCCGAGGCCGCTGCCGCGGGTACAAAGGAAGACGCCAAGAAGTAACGAGGTCGGTCACACCTAGCGATCTGGTTCTCGTCAGTGAAAAAGCCGGCTCATCCGAGTCGGCTTTTTTCATAGGGGGTGGCCCTCTTCTCCCTCTTCGCCTAGGGCTCGGCTTGCATTGCGTGCGTGGCTAACTAGAACACGTTTCACTCCGGCGGGGCGCCGGAAGCGTGAGGCCATGTATTTCGACTACACCCCCGAGCAGAAAGCACTGCGCAACGAGCTGCGCGCGTATTTCGATCATCTGATCACCGAAGAGCTCCTCGCCGAGCTCGATGAGGTGGAGGGCGGCGGGCCGCTCTATCACGAGGCCATGCAGCAGCTGGGTGCGGATGGATGGCTGGGCATCGGTTGGCCGAAGGAATATGGCGGCCAGGGCCGCGGTCCCATCGAACAGTTCATCTTTTTCGATGAAGTACAGCGCGCGGGCTTTCCGATTCCTATCCTTACGCTCAATACGGTCGGGCCGACTTTGCTCAAATTCGGCACCGACGCGCAGAAAGCCAAGTACCCTCCACGGATCCTCGAGGGAAAGTGTCACTTCTCGATCGGATACACCGAGCCCAGCGCGGGGACCGACCTCGCATCGCTCAAGACGAGCGCCGTTCGTGAAGACGACCACTACGTCATCAACGGTCAGAAGATTTGGACGAGCCTGGCGGACCATGCCGACTACATGTGGCTCGCTTGCCGAACCGATCCCGACGCGCCGCCGCACAAGGGCATCTCGATCATCATCGTGCCAGCCGATGCGCCGGGGGTTCAGATCACGCCGATGCATGCGCTCGGCGAGAACAATGTGCATGCGGTCTACTACGACAATGTGCGCGTGCCGGTGGAAAACATCGTGGGCGGCGAAAACAACGGCTGGCACCTGATCACGACCCAGCTCAATCACGAGCGTGTTGCACTTTGTTCGGTCGGGCCGCTCGAAAAGATCTGCACAGACACGATCGAATGGACGAAAAAGACGCCCAACGGCGATGGGGGCATGATCATCGACCTGCCCTGGGTGAAGACGAACCTGGCGCGTGTGTACGCCAATCTCGAAGTCCTCAAGCTGCTCAACTGGCAGCAAGCCTGGGGAATCGCCAAAGACACGCTTTCGCCGGCCGACGCCTCTGCGATCAAGGTCTTCGGCTCCGAGTTCTACGTTGAAGGGTCCAGGCTGCTGATGGAGGTTCACGGCGCAGCGGGAACCCTTCATCACAGCTCCGAGGGCGCCCTGCTGCGTGGGCGACTCGAGAAATACTACCGTATGTCCTTGGTCCTCACGTTCGGCGGCGGTACCAACGAAATTCAACGCGACATCATTTGCCAGGCAGGGCTCCGCATGCCCCGGCTCGGACGACGCTGACGGGGCCCGAGATGGATTTTTCATTTACCGAAGACCAGAACAGCATTCGCGACCTCGTCAAGCAGGTACTCACCGACCTCGTTACGGATGACTCGCTCAAGGCGCTGGCGAAAGAAGGCATTTGGTTCCATCAGCGCGCATGGCAGCAGCTCGCTGAGTCGGAGATGCTCGGCTTGGCCATTCCGGAGGAGCACGGCGGCGCCGGCATGGGACTCACCGAGCTTTGCCTCTTGCTTCAACAGGTAGGGCGAACCGTCGCGCCGATTCCGGCGATCGAAGCGCTCGTAGCGTCCGCTCTTCCATTGGCGGAGTTTGGGACTGCGGAGCAAAAGGATCGCTTCCTCGTGGGCATTGCCCGGGGCGACACGATCCTCACGCCTGCCCTCGTCGATGTGGGCAGCCGCAATCCGCTCAACCCTTCGGCGGTGGCCAAAGCGGACGCGCACGGCTGGCGCGTCGCGGGACGCTTCAGCAACGTGGCGTACGCGGACCTGGCCGCTCGCATCGTCGTTCCCGCGCGCACCGAAGATGGCGCTGTCGTCGTCTTGTTGGTCGATCCCAAGGCCGAAGGCGTTCGCCTCGGCGCGCAACGCGGCACCAACGGCCAGCCACTCTGGCTCCTCGAGCTGCGCGATGCTTTCGTCGCTACCGCGGATCTACTCGGAGGTACAGACCAGGGCGCGCGGGCCCTTCGTTATCTGGTGGACCGCACGAGCCTCGGCATTTGCGCCGTCGAATATGGCATCGCCGAGCAGGCGCTCTTCATGACCGCCAACTATGCGGGCGAGCGAAAGCAATTCGGCGTGCCGATCGCCACGTTTCAGGGCGTGACCCAGCGGGTTGGGGACGCGTACATCGACGTGCAGGCCATGCGGTCTTCCATGTGGCAGGCCTGCTGGCGGCTCGACCAAGGCCTCGATGCCGATAAGGAGCTCGCGGTTGCGAAGTTCTTTGCGTCCGAGGCCGGCGCCCGCGTAGTGGCCGCTGCTCAGCACGTTCACGGCGGTATGGGCTTTGACCGGGACTACCCGCTCTACCGCTATTTCATGACTTCCAAGCAATTGGAGCTCACCTTGGGCGGCACCCACGAGAGCCTCACCCAACTCGGCGAGCTCATCGCGCAGTGAGCACTCGGTAGCTGCACCCAGGGTCGATCTTTAAAGGTCCCTGCCTGATAGCCGCCAGTTGGTGAAACCTTTGGTACCAGGCAGGGGGATGAATGAAGGAGAGGTTGTTCCCTTCATATGTCCTGCCTCACGGTGTGTTACGGTCACCGGGATGGCCGGTACGACGTTTTTCAGAGCTGAAGCATTGACTACGGAATCCAAGAGGAATTTCATTCGGGGCGTGTGGAACCGATTGGCGCCAATTCCTGGAGGGAAGCTCTTATACAGCCGCATGGTGGGTCGGCTGGCGCCCTATACCGGCTCGATTGGCGCACGGGTTCAGGAGCTCAGCGACGGCTACGCGCGTGTCACGCTGGCTGACCGGCGTGCCGTTAGAAATCACCTCTCGTGCATTCACGCGGTCGCCCTCGCCAATCTCGTCGAGCTAACCGGAAACCTGGCACTTGGCTACTCGCTCCCCGATGACGCTCGTTTCATCGTTGCGGGCATCGGCCTCGACTACGTCAAGAAGGCGCGAGGGACCATCACCGGCGAATGTCGGACGCCTGCGATCAGTTCCAGCGCCAAGCAGGAATATCAGATCCAAGTGACGCTTCGGGATGAGAGCGGGGACGTGGTGGTGGAGGGGACGTTGCGGACGCTGGTGGGGCCGAAGCAGTAGCAGGATCCGCCGCAGCGCCAGCGGGAGTGCCAGCGCTCCAACCAGCCCCCTCGAACAAGGGGACGGTTTGCCTTTAGGGTGCGGCGCTTCGGATTAATTCTTGAGCTGCGGCTCGGGCTTGGTCGGTGATTTGGACGCCGCCTAGCATTCTGGCGATTTCTTCGAGGCGCTCGGTGCTGTTGAGCAGGCGGATGTCGATTCTCGTTCGTTCTCCAACCACCTCTTTGTGCACGCGGTAATGCGCGTCGGCGTAAGCAGAGATCTGGGGCAGGTGTGTGATGCACAGGACTTGGCTGTGCCGGGCGACTTCGTGGATCTTTTGGCCGATCACTTCAGCGACGGCGCCACCGACGCCCGCGTCGACTTCGTCAAAGACGTAGAGGCTTGCCGGGCCCAAGCCGGCGAGCACGCGCTTGATCGCCAGCATGGCGCGCGAGAGCTCGCCGCCGCTCGCGATTTTGCGCAACGGTTTGGCCTCTTCGCCGCGATTGGGTGCGATCAGGAGCTCCGCATGGTCGATTCCCGTCGGCGAAAGGCGCGCGCCCTCGACTTGGAGCTCGCGGGGGCCGCCTTCGAGGCTGGCCAGCTCCACTGTGACCTTGGCCTCGCCCATGCCGAGCGAGGAAAGCTCCTCGCTGATCGCCTTGCTGAGCTTGGCAGCGGCGGTCTGCCGTTTGCCTCGAAGGGCAAGTGCCACACGTGAAGCTTCTTCGAGCGCCTCATCGAATTCGCGTTGGCAATGGTCGAGCCGTTCCTCGTATCGTTCGAGCGAGTCGAGCTCGGTGGCGGCCCGGTCCCGGTTTGCGAGGATCTCCGCGGCCGTGTCGCCGTATTTCCTCTTGATGCGCGACAGCCGATCGAGCTGATCTTCGAGTGTTCCCAGTCGAGCCGGATCAAACGAAAGGTCGCTCGCATAGCTTCCAAGCTCGGCTGCCGCGTCTTCGAGTTGCAAGAGGGCTTCGCGAACCTGGGTGGCTATTGGCCCGAGGCTTGGATCGAAGATCGACGCTTGCTCCAGCGACGAAGCGATTTTCGAGACGGCGCCACAGATCGAAGCGTCGTCGGAGTAGAGCTGCGCCTCCGCTTCGCCCGCCGCCGTGCCGAGCTTCTCGGCGTGCCGAAGCCTCTCACACTCTACCATGAGGGCCTCTTCGTTTTCGAGCGCCTCTTGCAGCATGTCGATCTCGTTGACCTGGTAGCGAAGCAAGTCCTCACGGTCGGCCTTGCCGCGCTCTTCTGTCACCACCTCCTCTAGCCGGGCTCCGGCTTCGACGAGCGCCGCGTGCGCCCGACTCACCTCGTCGACCCGTGCGGCGTGGCCAGCAAATGCATCGAGGTAGGCGAGATGATGCCGGGAGTCGGCGAGCGAGTGATACTCGTGCTGCGACGAGATGTCGGCAAGCCCCTTGGTGACTTCCTTGAGCTGGGCGAGCGTCGCGAGTCGCCCGTTGATGTATGCCCGGGTGCGGCCCGTCGTGCTCACTACGCGCCGGATCAAGAGCTCTCCATCGGTTTCGATTCCTTGCTCGCGGAGCGCTCTCAGCGCTTCGGGCTGTCTGGTCAGATCGAAAAGCGCTTCCACCTCGGCGGCCTCGGCATCGGTGCGCACCACCTCGGGCCGACCTCGCGCCCCTAGCACCAGTTGAATCGCGTCGACGAGGATCGACTTTCCGGCGCCCGTTTCACCAGTAACGATGTTGAGCCCGGCGTCGAGCTCGACTTCGAGTGCTTCGATGATGGCGAAGCTCCGGACGCGCAGGCACGTCAGCACAGCCAAACTCCTAGCACAGGCGTTGCATGGGCGCTGCACAAGCGCTAGCAATCGTCGGGAATGGCTTCGTCATCGGAAATTCGGGAATCGTTCCTGCGGTTCTTTGCGGAGCGGGGCCATGAAAGGGTGCCGTCGGGGCCTCTCGTCCCGCCGAACGATCCGACGTTGATGTTCGCCAATGCGGGGATGGTGCAGTTCAAGGACGTCTTCACCGGCAAGGAAGAGCGGCAGTACTCGCGCGCAACGTCATCACAGAAGTGCATCCGCATCAGCGGGAAGCACAACGACCTCGAGAACGTCGGCGTCACCGCGCGGCACCACACGTTCTTCGAGATGCTAGGGAACTTCTCGTTTGGGGACTACTTCAAGCGCGACGCGATCGAGTTTGCCTGGGACTATTTCATCGACACCCTGGCGCTCGATCCGGCGCGCATCGTCGTCACGGTGTTCGGAGGCGAAGAGGGGCTTGCGCCGGCAGATGACGAGGCCGCCGCGATCTGGAAGGACGTCACCGGCTTTCCGAGCGAGCGCATCATTCGTTGCGGCGCCAAAGAGAACTTCTGGCAAATGGGCGACACCGGTCCCTGTGGACCCTGCTCCGAGATTCACTACTGTCTGGGGCTCGACGACCTCGATCCGCGCACCTTCGGACAAGAGCCCAGCAGCGACGGCCGGGGGTGGTTCGAGCTCTGGAACCTGGTGTTCATGCAATTCGAACGGCACGCCGATGGCCAGATGGAAGCGTTGCCTGCCCCGTCCATCGACACGGGCGCCGGCTTGGAGCGTATCGCGGTCGTCACACAAGGCGTTCTCAGCAACTACGATACCGACTTGTTGCGGCCCCTCGTGGACATGGCCGCGGAAATTTCGGGGAAACGCTACCAGTCGAGCCAGTCCGAGGACGACGTCAGCATGCGGGTGATCGCGGACCATGCCCGAACCACCGCCTTCCTCATCTCCGAGGGCGTATTCCCCGACAAAGACGGTCGCTCGTACGTTTTGCGCAGGGTGATGCGTCGCGCCATTCGCCACGGTCACCGGCTCGGCATTCGTGAGCCCTTCTTGCACCATTGTGCGCTTCGCGTTGCCGACGGGATGGGAGACGTCTACCCCCAACTCACCGAGCGCCGCGCGCTCATCGATCAGATCGCCCAGCAGGAGGAGGAGCGATTTCGCCGAACGCTCGATCGCGGCCTACAGCTCATTTCAGAAAACGACGAATGGATAGAGCGAAAAGGATCTCGTTCTTTGCCCGGTACGGTGGCGTTCCGTCTCTATGACACGTACGGCTTTCCCCTGGATCTGCAGGATGTCATCGGGCACGAGCAAGGCTTCGAAGTCGACCACGAGGGGTTCGAAGAAGAGCTCGGGAAGGCCCGGACTCGAAGCCAAGGTTCCAAGGTCGGCAGCAGCGCGGTAGCCGACGTGTACACCGCACTCGCGCAGGATTTAGGCAGGGTCGACTTCCTCGGCTACGAGCGGGAAGCTGCCCAAGCCGAGATTCTGGCGCTGATTTCGGACGGAGCTCGGGTGGACACGCTCTGCAACGGCGATGTGGGAGAGGTCATCACTCGTGCAACTCCGTTTTACCCGGAGCAGGGCGGCCAAGTCGGAGACCGCGGAATCATCGAGCTCGATGGCGCGCGCTTTGAAGTCGAGGACACCCAAAAGCCGGTCGATGGGCTGATCGTGCACCGCGGCAAGGTCGTGTCGGGCTCGTTCAAGCCCGGCGCGCAGGCCGATCTCCGCGTCGATCATGCGCTTCGCAGCGCCACCCGCCGCAATCACAGCGCGACGCATTTGCTGCACTGGGCCCTGCGTCAAGTCGTCGGTGAAACCGCGGCACAAAAAGGCTCTCTCGTGGGCCCGCACCGTCTCCGCTTCGATTACAGCGGCACCCGTCCGCTCGAAGCCGCGGAGATCGAGCAGGTCGAAAACCTCGTCAACGGTCGAGTGCTCGACAACACCGAAATCGCGACAGAGGTCCTTGCAATGGACGAGGCCAAGCAACGCGGCGCGATCGGCATCTTCGAGGAGAAGTATGGTGACGTCGTCCGCATGCTCAAGATCGGTCCGTCGCTCGAGCTCTGCGGCGGCACCCATGCGTTCCGTACAGGCGACATCGGGCTCTTCAAGGTCCTTTCCGAGACGGGCCTGGCCGCTGGCGTCCGCCGCATCGAGGCGACGACCGGGCTGAATGCGCTCGAGCACCTGCGTCGCATCGATTCTGAGCTCAGTAGGGCAGCCTCGTTACTCAAAGCGCCCTCTTTGCAGCTCAGCAATCGGGTCGAGCACCTGATCTCGCAGCAAAAGGAATCCCAGCGTGAGATCGCGCGACTCAAGCGATCGCTGATGTCCGGCGATACGGCCGATCTATCCGCCAGTGCGCGCCATGTGGATGGCGCCCGCGTGCTTGGAGCTACCGTAGAGCTCGGTGATGCGGGCGCGCTTCGTGAAATGGCGGACCAACTGAGAGACAAGCTCGAGCCCGCCGTCATCCTACTCGGCTCGCGCAGCAAAGACGGCAAGAAGGCCTTGCTCGTCTGCAGCGTTTCGAAGGCGCTCACCGATCGGTTTCGGGCGGGCGCGATCGTCAAGGCCGCGGCGTCGGTCGTTGGAGGCAAGGGCGGCGGGCGGCCCGACTTTGCGCAAGCCGGAGGCCCGGACCCGAGCAAGCTCGGCGAGGCGGTGACTAAGGTGTACGAGCTCGTGGGGGCGGCCTAAATGTCTCTCAAGTCTCAGCTCATCGGCGCCGGCCTCAACGCGTATCTGAGCTCGCGCTCTGCCAAGTACGCGATGCATACCGTCGGCCGTGTGCTACGCGGCGGAGGCCGGCGCGCGCGCTTCTATTATCGCGCAGACGATCCGTACAGCCACTTGTTGGCGCAAGTCGCACCGCGCTTGGCGAGCACGTACCAGCTCGCGGTCGAGATCATTCCGGTCGGACACCCGAGCACTGCAGCCAACCCGGCGCCCGAGATGCTGCTCCATCACGCGATTCAAGACGCTGCGCTGTTGGCCGAGAGTTACGGCCTCGATTTCCCGCGCAATGCTCGGCCCCCGTCCGAGGATCGCCTCCGACGCGCCCACGCGGTGCTTCTCGAACGCCGTCCAGCCGAGCAGCAGATCCAGGTCGCTATGGAGCTGGGGAAGGCCGTCTGGCGCGACGACGGCGCGGCCCTTGCTGCGCTCGTCGATCGGTATGGAAGCGTATCGGGCGAGGTGGTCCGTCCGGCGCTCGACGCCAACTATGCTGCCCTCGAGCGCGCCGGGCATTACCAGCCGGGCATGCTCTACTATGGAGGCGAGTGGTACTGGGGGATCGACCGGCTGCACTACCTCGAAGAACGACTCCAGAGCGAGGGGCTCGACGGGAGTCTTCATCTCAGCCCCGGCCCCGTGCCGGATCTGGCCTCGATGATTCAAACCGCCGATGGAAGCTCGCCACGCATCGAGGTCTTTGTATCGTTCCGCAGCCCGTATTCCTATCTGTCGGTTCCCCAGCTCATCGATATCCGAGATCGGTACGGGGTCGAGGTCGTCGTCCGGCCGGTCTTGCCGATGGTGATGCGGGGCCTTCCCGTTCCGCGCACGAAGAAATTCTACATCGTGCACGATACGAAGCGCGAGGCGGACCGCCTTGGAATCCCCTTCGGCCGCGTATGCGATCCCTTGGGCAAGGGCATCGGGCACTGCATGGCGGTGTTCTTCAACTGCGCGGCCGGAAAAGGCCTCGAGCTCGAGTTTCCGCGTTCCGTGATGCAAGGGATCTGGTCCGAGGCAAGGGACGTCTCGCATCTCCCCGACTTCCTGTTTCTCGCGGAAAGGGCAGGGATCAGTGAAGCCGACGTCCGGGCCGCCATCGAGGACGTCCGCTGGAAGGAAAAAGCCAAGGCCAATCGCGATGCTCTCATGGAGCTAGGACTCTGGGGGGTGCCCTCGGTCCGGATCGGTTCGTATTGCACCTGGGGCCAGGACCGGCTTCCACTCCTCGAGGCCGAGATCGCACGGCTTTCCCCCCCTACATGAGCTTCTTTTTGGGCGAAAGACTTTACGAGGCCGTGTTTTCCTGTGACATTGATCACGTGAGCGTTTCTGAAGAGAAGCTGGCCGGGGTGGACCAGGCACTCGCGGATCTCGGCAAGAGCGACGATGAGATCTCCGAGGTTCGCGGTCGTTTCGCGAGCGGCGACCCTTTGGACCTGCAGGCTGTCGATAGCGAGCTCAACGCGCTTTCCGAGGGAGCCTCGACCGAGGTCGCAGCAGTCCATACGGACGCCGTTCAACCGCAGGCGGCTGAAGTCGTCAATGAAAGCTGGGACGACGAGAACACCGACATAGAGATCGTCGACGAGTCCGACTTCGTGCTGCTCGTCGACGAGGATGATCTCGAGGAGCTAGAGAAGGTCGGAGAAGACGACGCCTGCAAGACCTCGCCACCTGC
>Ga0114931_10012127_pt1 | contig 10109 bp, 10 predicted proteins | sample 2SBtaG_FD_89579 | JGI IMG/M metagenome (GOLD analysis project Ga0114931, IMG submission 89579) | Deep subsurface microbial communities from Kolumbo volcano to uncover new lineages of life (NeLLi) - 2SBTROV14_V59a metaG | ecosystem: Environmental > Aquatic > Marine > Volcanic | place: Kolumbo... | reverse complement strand
GTCCCAACAGATAGTGAAACAAATCGGTCACCTTCTCGTAGGCGTTGGCCGCACCCAGATATTCGGCGATCTCCCGCACCACATCGGAATAACTATCTTTCCCCAAACTCAGATCCTCGTCCAAGGGATAGACGCCGCCAACACCTTGCTTGTAGAAGTAGGGACGCCACACGGACAGCTTGCCGAAGATCGAAAAGTAGGTGCGCTTCTTCTCCGAATGATACGGCAGCGTTTCTCCTGATTCCATTTCCACTTCTGTCCGAGGATGCCGTTCCGCTTGCACCGCGAAGAATAACAGCATCAGGTCGCGACCGAGCAGTAGCAAGTGTTTGAAAATGTTCCGCTCGGCTGCGTATGCCGTCTCACCTTCGCTATGCTGGATATAGTGCAACATGGATTCGAACTCTCCGTAAATCTCTTGTACAATGGTAGTCGAGTTGGATGACATGGTTCTCTTCTGGTGAGTGTTCGGATGATTGGTTGTCACCGTCATTCTACCAGATGAACTATGTCTCCAACTCATTTAGGACGCACCCATTATTCTTCTAGCATCCCCACCAAGGCGCTATACGCAGAAGCAGTTTGGCGCCGCCGGAAAATCCGGCTGACCCACATCTGACCACCCCTTCGATTTATCCCAACTTCCACTCCACCAACGCCCCGGCCACCCACGTCGGCTGCGGCGATTCGTAGAGCGCGGCCGCGTCCGTGCACGCTAAATCCAGGATGCTTCCGGTCATGGGGCCGCGCAGGTAGCGATAGACCTGGCCGCTGTCCCGGGCGTCGCTCTTGCCCACCACGCAGTGTTGATTCCAGCCCCAGTAGTCGCCCCGCCCCAGGGTTTCCAGCCCCTTGACGATGCTGCGCCGGGCTAGGGCCTCGCCTCCCTCCTCGTAGGGCCGGGCCACGAAGGGTTCATCTCCGTAGCCCACGCCATGATGGTAGTGATCCTCGGTGGAGACGATGACCGCGCCTTCGCACAGGCGGGCCAGTTCGTCGATCCCCGGCAGCCGTTCGGGATGCCCGCCGGCCAGCCAGGGATAGCGCTCGACCACCGGCGGCGTCTGCGTCGGGATCAGCCCCCGCCGCCGCACCTCTGCCTCCCACAGGAAACGCCACGTGGTCAGCGCGTGATCCCCGCGCCAGGTCTGGGGACCGTCCAGCCCCGGCCCTTGAATGCCCCACTGCTCCTCCATCGCGGGGTCGCCGCCCCGGGCCACGCGAATACGCGCCTGGTCCATCTCCGGGTCCAGGGCGTGGAGGACGCTGATGACCACCACCCGCTCGGCCCGGCCGCTGAGGCAGGCGTCCAGGCTGGCGTGGACCGCGGCCGCGGTCTGGTGTCCGCAGTCCGCCACCCCGGCGTGGGCGAAGACCACCACCCCGCCCCCGGCCAAGGTGTCGGCCAGATACCACTGGCGACCCCGGTCCAACAGGGCCTGGACGTCGGCCTCGGTCAACGCGGCGTGCTCGGCCGCGTAGAGGGCTTGAATGCGGGGGCGCAGGTCGTTACGGTCCATGATTGCTCCTTTTGTATGTGTTACTACAGAAAATGTATTAACTTTTCTGTTATGGTGGCTCCACCATGACGCAAGAACCTGTCACCTGTCCCGTCGCCGCCATGACCCAGTTGCTGGGGTCTCGGTGGACTATGCAGATTATTCACCACCTGCGCCAGCGTCGGCGCTTTTGCGAACTGCGCGCGGCCGTGGGTGAAGTCAACCCCACCACTTTCACCCGTCGCCTACAATACCTGGAAAGGCAGGGGATCGTCCTCCGTTACGTAGATCCAGAGAACAGCCGCCACGTAGAGTATGAACTGACTGCAATGGGGTGGGAATTGCTCCCCCTTCTGGATGACTTGGCTCAATGGGCGCAGAAATGGGTGTTGCAATCACCGTCTGTATGACCTCTCCATTGTATTTTTTAATGTCGGAAAGTGTCTGCTCAATCTTCCGGGGTGTAGAAGTCCGACTTTTGTCAAAAGTCGGACTTCTTTGGCCGCCCACCCCGATTTATTAAGCAGATACGTCGGAAGCGCAAGAAATTGAGTTTTTGTCAAAAACTCAATTTCTCTTTGTCCGGCGCTTGAGCAATTTTATTCACCCAACCATTGGAGGCGTTACAAATGAACATCGCACTATGGATCGTCCAAGGGTTGCTGGCCGTGATTTTCCTCATGGCCGGCGGTATGAAACTGATGCAGCCCAAAGAGAAGCTGGCTGAAAAAATGGCCTGGGCTAACGACTTTTCGCCCGGAGTCATCAAGCTGATCGGCGCACTGGAGGTGCTGGGCGCCATCGGCCTCATTCTACCCCAGATGACCGGTATCCTGCCATGGCTCACGCCCTTGGCCGCGCTGGGGTTGGCGTTAACCATGGTTGGCGCGATGGTGGTCCATCTGCGGCGGAACGAGGCGAAAGAGGTTGTCATCAACGTCGTTTTGCTCGTACTGACCCTCTTTGTGGCCTACGGGCGCTTCGTCTGACGTCTGTAACGTCGGGATCGGGGGCATATCCTCGGCTTCCAATCTTCGGCCCCCCGGCCCCCAATCCTGGGAAAGAGGGACGCCCTCGCAGCGGGGACGACCCCTACTACACTTCGGTTATCCCACGTACAGGCGGCCCCGGCCTGCGCGGGTGATAATAGCTAATCTGTTTCACTATATTCTATCCACAACCAAGGAGGTCTTTCATGGCTGAAGCGCAAACGCAAGGAACCGATCATCCCATGACCACGGTCAAGCTCAAGCCAGGCGAGAAGGTGGCCCTCTGCCGCTGTTTCGCCTCGAACAAGTTCCCTTACTGCGACGGTTCTCACAAGGAGCATCAAGGAACGGGACCGGCCATCGTTGAGGTGGTGGCGGAGTAGGCGCTCCCGGATCCCAGCGACTTGTATGTCCGAATGCGGGTTGAGCGGATTAGTCGGGTGTTCACGGGTTTTCTTAAAAACCAGCGGGTGCCCGGCCAATCCGCTCAACCCGCATTCTAGATCTTACTCGTATCTGCTCAATAAACCGGGGAAGTCCATCGCACTGACCGGGCGTATTGGGGAAATTCGGCCTGTATTGGGTCAGTGCGACGCACTCCGCTCAGATGACTTCAATTACCCCCCGGTTGCCATCCACGCGCACGCGCTGACCGGTGTGCAGTTTCTTCGTGGCCCCGCGCACACCCACCACCGCGGGGATGCCGTATTCGCGGGCGACGACCGCACCGTGGGTCAGCGCGCCGCCCACCTCCAGCACCAGCCCGGTGGCGTTGATGAAGAGAGGCGTCCAGCCGGGGTCGGTGAACTCGGCCACCAGGATCTCGCCCGGCTGGAGGGTCTCGCTTTGCGGGTCGCGCACCACGTGGGCCACCCCTTCCACCACGCCCGGCGAGACCGGATTGCCGGTCAACGCGCCCGGTGGCGCATCGGTGACGTGGTAGTGCACCACCGGCGTCTCGCCGTCGCTGGTGATGATGATGGGCGGTGTTAGTTTTTGGAAGCGCGCCAGATCAGCGCGGCGGCGGGCGATGCGCGCCCCCCAGTCTGTGGCGCCGTCGTCCCAGATGGCCAGCAGGTCGCGCCAGGGCAGAAACCAGACGTCATCGGGCTGCGCCAGCTTGCCTTGACCCGCCAGCAGTTCGGCGGCGGATTTTAGCGCCTGCTTCACTTCCCACAGCACGCGCACGAACAGGAACTTGTGATGCTCGCGCATGCCGCCCACCTCGGTCATGACGTGGTAGAGCCGCCGGAACAGGCGCAGGCGCAGCCCTCCCAGGGGGCCGCGGCCGGCGACTTCCTGCAGGTGGGCGAAAGCGGCCTCGCGGGCGTGGGCCTGGGCCTCAAAGCGGGCGCGGCTGTTCTCATCCTGCTGCAGATGCCCGGCGATGACGCGCAGCACAGGCAGGGGATCTTCACACCAGCGAGGCTGCATGATGTCGATCTCCGAGGGGCCGCGGGCGCCGTAGCGGTCGAGGAAGGCCTGCCAGGCGGTCATGAACGCTTCACTGCCTTCCAGCGTCGCGGCCTGGGCCAGCCAGGCGTGGGCGTCGCCATCATCCAAATGTCCGAACCAGGCGACCAGGGCCGTGGAGTGGCGCGCCAGATCAGCCAGGTCGTCGATGGCCAGATTCATCTCGTTGACCACGTTATGGGGGATGCCGAGGGTGAGGGCGTCTGTCTTCGCGGGCGAGAGATAGCGCCGGGCCAGACGGGGCAGGAGACGCGTGGCGGCAATGCCTGCGACGGCCTCGGGAATCCAGTTGAGGAAGAAGGGAAAAATCGTAGACAGGGTGTCGAATGCGGTCCGGAGTTGGGCTTTGCCTGGCGGCGCGGCTTGCAGCCGGCGGTGCACGTCGGCTACGAAATCGTCCATCAAGGCGTTGGTGCGCTCGGCGAAGCCGGTGAGGTCGCGACGCCAGAGGGCGGTGAAGAGGCGACGCCCGATGCCGGCCATGAAGCGCAACATAGCGGGCGGAACATGCACCCGCTGGGCTTTAGTGAATTCGGGCCGCCGCATCACAGTTTTGAGCATCTGCGGGGCGAGGATGTCAAATTGGGAAACCAGGGCAAAGGCGAAACGCCGGATCAGCGGATGACGCAGGAACGGCGTCATGTCGATGAACAGGCGACCACCGCTGGAGCGCAGATAGGGACTGCTGAAGCCATCGGCGGTGCGCTTCACGGGCAGCATGATGGGAAAATTGGACAGGCTGAGCGGCGACATAGGGCGGGTCATGCCCTGCTGGTGTCCCATGCTGAAGTAGATGCGCAGCGAGCCGTCAGGTGATTGCAGGCCGTCGATGGGATAGAGAGTGGTGATGGGCCGGGTTTGCAGGAGATAGAGTCGCCCCTCGTCGATGGCCCACTCCATGTCCTGGGGGTTGCCGTAATGCGCCTCCACCTGGCAGCCCAGATCGGTCAGTGCGAGGATCTGTTCGTCGGCCAACACCGTTTGGCGGCGCTGTTCCGGCGGGAGCGTCACCTGGCGGGTTCCGCCCTCCTGCAAGGGATAGATGGCGACCTCTTTGTCGGCGATCTGGCGGTCGAGGATGGTGCGGGTGCGCTTGTCCACGCGATAGGCGTCGGGCGTGACCAGGCCGCCCACCAGGGCCTCGCCCAGGCCAAAACTGGCGTCGATGATCAGGGTGTGGCGATGGCCGGTGACCGGGTCGGCGGTAAAGAGGGTGCCCGATTTTTCGGACATGACCATCTGCTGCACCACCGCCGACAGGGCCACGTCCCGGTGTGAAAAGCCGTTCTGGATGCGGTAGAGGATGGCCCGGTCGGTGAAGAGAGAGACCCAACAGCGACGGACGGCGTCCAGCAGCGCGGCTTCGCCGCGCACGTTGAGATAGGTGTCCTGCTGGCCGGCGAAGGACGCACCGGGTAGGTCTTCGGCGGTGGCGGAGGAGCGCACCGCGTAGGCGGCGTCGGGGCTGAGTTCCCGCCAGGCGCGGAGGGTGGCCTCGGCCACATCCGCGGGGATGGGGACGGCCAACAGGGTCTGGCGCACCTGCCTGCCCACGCGGCGCACCTCCTCGACGTCATCGGTCGTGATCGCGTCCAGCAGGGCGTAGAAGCTGGCTGCGTCCGGGCTGGCGGCCATAAAGCGCCGGAAAGCGGCTGTGGTCAGGCAGAAGCCGGGAGGCACAGGAAAGCCGGCGGCGGCCATCTCGCCCAGATTGGCGCCCTTGCCGCCCACCAGGGGCAGATCAGCGGCGCGGATATCAGAGAAAGGTAGGATGAGGGCGTCGTCGTGGGTCATAGCCATACGCTGATTCCTTTCAGCAGGAAGAGCAGCCCGAAAATCAACGGCGCCCAGATGCCAATCGGGCGGCTGTGTCGTTCCAGCGCGTCTTTGAGTCGGTTGAGCAGATCGCGGGCGCGGCGGGGAAAGGCCACATAGATGAGCAACGGAATGGCCACAGAGAGGCAGAACACCAGGGCCACCAGCAGGGCGATAAAAATCTTCTGGCCCAGGGGCAGGTCGCTGAGGATGACGATAGATTGGGCCGAGAGGAAGAGGGCCAGATTCTTGACGTTGATGACCGTGACCAGCGCGCCGAAGGCGAAGGCTTTGGGCGGGGTGATACCGTCGATGATGGCGAAAAAGCGTGGTTTTTCCTGGCCCGGTAAGGCAGGCTTGCGCCAGTTGCGCCAGGAAAGCCAGAGCAACAACGCACCTAAGACCATCAACAGGGCGGGGAAAACACGTCCCGGCTCGTTTGCCTGCCCGCCGGTGGCGCGATAGCCTACAACCACCGCGGAAACGCCGATCAGGCTGTAGCCGTTGAGATAGCCCAGCGCATAACCCAACCCGTTGCGCCAGCCGCGGTCGGACAGCAACATCAGGATGACCAGCGTCATTGACCCAACGGAAAGCAGGCCGGTGGACGCGAATAAAAGGGATTGAATGAGTACCGGCAACAAAGTCGCGCTCCTGGCATGGTTCCATTTATTATTCGTGGATGCTTGCCATCATAGCATCAATCATCCGTGGAGGTCGTATTTCCATCGCCTCTTCATCCCAGCCGGTCCTCGATCTCCCAGGCGTGGTCCAGCGCGTGCCAGGCCACCCGGCGCACGAAGTAGCGGGGCGTCCAGATTGCGCCCCCGCGGGGACCCCGCTCCGGCAGCCCTTCGCGCACGGCCGCGTCCAGCGCGTCCAGGATCGCCCGGCGGGTGCGGACCAGCGCCTCTTCGGGCGTCTCCGCCGGCGTTTTCCCCATTTTCCAGGCCACCCGCCGCAGATAGCTTGCATCCCCCTCGATCACATGGCCCACGATCTGGTCCAGGTCCCGGCCGCCGCCCCGTGGCCCTTTGCGCAGATCCCGGCCCGCGGCCTGTTCCACCGCGGCGTCGAAGGCCTGCCAGCAGGCTTGTAGCAGGAGGTGAAAGCGTTGCAGCTCGGTTTCATCCACGGGCGTGACGTCCGCGGCCGGGGTCATGGCCGGCGCGCCGAAGTCGGTGGTGGCGTTGCCGGGCAGGGTTTCGACCACCTGCAGTTGGTCGAGCTCGGCCGGCGGGGCGAAGGCCAGGCCGGTGGACCGGAGGACACGCGCGTAGCGGGGACCATAGGCCAGCAGAGCCTCTAGGGCCGCGGCCTCCCCCCGGCCGGCGCGTTGCCAGCCCGGCCAGTCGATGGCTCCGGCGAAGGTGCGCTTTTTGCCGGCTTCCAGGTAGACGGGGGTGGGATTGATGGTTTGAGTCATTGGATCACCTCAGGCTGATCGGGCAATAGGAACGGTGAAAATGGCGTTTACCGGCGGTGGGGACCTAGAACTGACACATTGGCATTGTACCATATCCCACCGGCGTCGCCACAGAAAATTTTCAAAACCCTATTGACATTCTCCGAAAGGCTGCTATACTAGAGAAGAACACCTGTAAAACGATTGCGCAAACGATTGCGAACCAAGGGAGGCGGATGATCGTCACCATGCGAGATGTGGCGGAACGGGCCGGCGTTTCCGTCACCACGGTGTCCCACGTCATCAACGAAACCCGCCCCGTCAGCGATGAATTGCGGGACCGGGTGCGCTCGGCCATGGACCAACTGGGCTACAGGCCGAACCGTCTGGCGCGCAGCCTGCGGCAAGGGCGGACCTATACCATCGGCATGATCGTGCCCGACAGCGCCAATCCTTTTTTCGCCGAAATGGCCCGCCATGTGGAGGACGCCACCTTCAGCCACGGCTACAGCCTCATCCTCTGCAACTCGGACGGCGATCTGGACAAGGAGCGCTTCTATGTGCGCCGGCTGGCCGAGAAGCAGGTGGACGGCATCCTCTTCATCGCCGCGGGCGGCGGCGGCGACCATATCGAACCCCTGCTAAAGCGCCGCATCCCGGTCGTCCTGGTGGATCGCATCCTGCCCCACGTGGCCGTGGACGCGGTGCTCACCGATAACCGGGGCGGCGGGTGTATCGCCACCCAACACCTACTCGACCTGGGCCACCGGCGCATCGCCTGCATCGCCGGGCCGTCGGACGTGACCCCCAGCGGCGAGCGGGTGGCCGGCTATCGCCAGGCCTTGCAGGACGCGGGCGCGGCCGTGGATGAAGGGCTGATCGTTCGCGGCGGTTTCGACTACGAGAGCGGCTACCGGGCCGCGGAGCAACTGCTCTCCCATTCGCCCCGGCCCAGCGCCATCTTCGCCTGCAACGACCTGATGGCCGTGGGCGCGATCAGCGCGGCCGTTCGCATGGGGCTGCGCGTGCCCGACGACGTCTCGATCATGGGCTTCGACGATGTGCGCCTGGCCTCGTTCACCGTCCCCCTGCTCACCACCGTGCGCCAGCCCAAGCAGGAGGTGGGCGTGCTGGCCGCCACCCTGCTCCTGGCGCGCATCGAGGATCCCGACTTGCCCCCCCAGCGCCACCTGCTGGAAACATCGTTAATCGTGCGCCAAACCACCGCCGCTCCATCCACGGTCTATTCGGAGAAGGTGATCGAACCATGAACGCTCGAATTTGTGTGGTCGGCAGTTTGAACATGGACCTGGTGACGCGCACGCCGCGCATCCCCATCCCCGGCGAAACCATCATCGGCCATGAGTTTTTCACCGCGCCCGGGGGCAAGGGGGCCAACCAGGCCGTGGCCGCTGCCCGGCTGGGCGCGCAGGTCTCCATGGTGGGCCGGGTGGGCGCGGACGATTTCGGCCAGGCCATGCGTCGCGCGCTCACGGAGGACGACATCGACTGCGCCTGCGTTTTCGAGGATGAGACCGCGGGTACGGGCATCGCCGCCATCCTGGTGGACGACGCCGGCGAGAACAGCATCGTGGTCGCGTCCGGGGCCAACGCCCGGCTCTCTCCGGCCGATGTGGAGCGAGCCCAGGCGGCCATCGCCGGCGCGGACGCGCTCCTGCTGCAACTGGAAACGCCCCTGGAGACGGTCATCCGCGCCGCGGAGATCGCCCGCGCCCACCATGTGGCCGTGCTCCTGAACCCCGCGCCGGCGCGCACGGACCTGGACGCGCTCCTGCCCCTGGTGGATGTCCTCATCCTCAACGAGAGCGAAACCGCGCTGCTCACCGGCCTACCCGTGGAGGATGAGGCGGCGTTGCTGGCCGCGGCCGATGCGCTGCGGGCCACGGGCGTGGGCGTGATCATCCTCACCCTGGGCGCGCAGGGCGCGCTGCTGGTCCAGGCGTCGGGCGCGGAAGCGATCCCAGCCTTTCCGGTGGATGCGGTGGACACCACAGCGGCCGGGGACGCGTTCGTGGGCGGTTTCGCGGTCGCGTTGGCCGAGAAGAAACCCCTGGGCGAGGCCGTGCGCTGGGGCAACGCTGCCGGCGGGCTGGCCGCCACCAAGCTGGGCGCGCAGCCTTCCCTGCCGACCCGCCAGGCGCTGTTGGCGTTGCTGGCGGCTGGATGAACGGTCGGCCCCCCGGCCCCCAATCCTGGGGGAGGCAAGGCTGGCAATGCCTGGGCTTGGCAAAGCGTTCCCCCCAAGGTTGGGGGGCTAGTACACTGCGGCGCAAATAGGCCGACAGTTCGTAGTACGCGCTTTAGCGCGGGGCCTGCCGACAATCGCGCTAAAGCGCGTACTACGAACTGTATGGTTGTTTACGCCCGGCTGTACTAGGGGGCTGCCTGAACAGCCGTTTCGCATCTGACAGGAGTGAAAATCATGAAAAAAGCGACGCTGTTGAACCAACCCATCTCTGCGGTGATCGCAGGCCTGGGCCACACCGACATGCTGGTGGTGGCCGACGCCGGCCTGCCCATCCCGCGGAAACCCCGGCGCATCGACCTGGCCCTGACCGCGGGCGTGCCCGGCTTCCTGGAAACCCTGGAGACCATCCTCACCGAGATGCAGGTGGAGAAGGCCATCATCGCCTCGGAGATGAAGGAAGTGAGTCCCGAACTCTACAGTGCGTTGCGGGAGACGCTCGGCGACATTCCCATCGAGGAGGAGACGCATCTGATCTTCAAGGAAATGACCCGCAAAGCGCGCGCGGTCGTACGCACAGGCGAGTTCACGCCCTACGCTAATGTGATTCTGGTGTCCGGCGTTGTTTTTTGAGCAAGATTGGAGATTGAAGCGATTGGAGATTGGGAGATTGGTGTCTATCCAGGCGCACATCCGATAGAACGCGGATGACACTGATTCGC
>Ga0114931_10012126_pt1 | contig 10110 bp, 6 predicted proteins | sample 2SBtaG_FD_89579 | JGI IMG/M metagenome (GOLD analysis project Ga0114931, IMG submission 89579) | Deep subsurface microbial communities from Kolumbo volcano to uncover new lineages of life (NeLLi) - 2SBTROV14_V59a metaG | ecosystem: Environmental > Aquatic > Marine > Volcanic | place: Kolumbo... | reverse complement strand
GCCGATCACTTTCAGATCATGAAACAAGCCAGCGTCGCTTCGCTCCGACGGTGATCGCCATCACCCCGGAACGCTGATCGGCATCATCCCGGAATCGTGATCGGCTTCGTCGGAATACGCACGTCAAGAACAGCTTGCGGCCGCAGTGAAGCTCGGATGGCGGAAACGCGAACTAGTCAAGCCAAAACCGCCGTTAAGCAGGCGGACGAAAGCATCCGCGCCGAGAGCCCGCCGTCTGATCAACGAGGACGTAGTCAACTAAAGATAATCCGGAGCGACTTGGTGCATTGCTGGAACTTCTGATGCTCTGGCCGCTGAAGCGCCACAAGTAAGGCACGGCGCACGATGTCGGCCACTTCCAGCCCCGGCTGGGCCAGCGGATGCCGCTACCGCTTCGCGCTGGCCTACCACCGGGCTGGTCTTCGGCGGCCCACCGGTCTAGCTGGCTGAAGCATAGGCCCAGACCGTCCCGGCGTTGCTCGCTATGGCGGTTCCATTCCAGGAATACGTCGTTCTCGCTGGACTGGCAGTTTATCTGAAACCCGGGTCGAGTGCGTCCGCCATGGCAATGGCCGAGCGGTCAATAAACGCTTCGCCGTATCAGCCAGAGTGTCTCGCCCCAACCCCTACTCAATTACGCAGAATGAATAGATCTTGCCGAGTGTGCCGGAAGCGTTGGTTGACATCACCGCTCCGGGCGGCAGGAATCCGTACTCTCCGGGCTCACCGCTATCTAACGTGACGAGATACGTCCTCGGAGCAATCTTTTTCCCCTCGAACTTCATCGAGTCACGCTTGGCGCCACCAGATGAGTTGATCACCCCACCGGTCATCGTACGAAACTCGCGGCTTTTCTTGTGCTTACGCAGTTTGAGTAACTGATACTCCGTCCAGTGCACTCCCTCGGGGGCATAGATCAGGAACTCCGCCGGGAACGTGACGTTGTTCGGACTAGTCTTTCCCTCAATGTGTCCGTTGACGTCCTTCTTAATCATTCCCCATGTCGCGGTGCTTTTCAGCCAGCCACCAGTTTTCCAATCTATCGGTTCAGGCAGAAGATCGGCCCAAGTGTCACCTTTCTTGTAGTAGACACCGATTTCCGCTACCGGACTTGATGTGGTGACGTTCGCCCCATTGGTCACGCTGATGGCCGGAGCGGATTTCTTCTCCAGCATCGCAGCCATTACATCATCGGAAACACCAGCTTTTTTCAGCAGCAAAATATTTTCCATGCCTAGGTCAAACTGGGTAGCGCTCTTCTGGATCATCTTGATGACTACCTTGTCGGAAATGCCGGCTTTCACCAGGCTCGTAACCGTCTCATTGGTAACAATGTCGTCACCAGCCAGCAGGCCACCAGCAACAAGAACTGCAATCAGAAACACACGAAATATAAACCGCATCTTCATCTCCTATTCATAGGTGTAGGTTAGCTTACCATTACTCAATGTCAAACTTTTCCATGTTGCGTCATTCAATCGTCCGGACACAACGAAATCCGAGGTACGAGGCTTGGTCGTTCTTTGAAGCACGATTGCGGCGGTCATATCGCACGATTCGCGGATAGTCGCTCCAGGAACCGCCGCGTACAACCACGAACGCGCCGCCATCAGGCCCGGCTGGATCATTCATCGGAGCGGTCCGATAGTATTGCTCGTCATAATAATCGCGGCACCACTCCTCGACGTTGCCTAGCATGTCGTAGATTCCCCAACCATTCGGTTTCTTTAGTCCCACCGGCTTCGTGGTGGAACCCGAGTTGTCCGCATACCAAGCTTGGGCATCGTCCACGCTTACAGGAAAACTCAGCGAGCCGGCTCGCGCCGCGTATTCCCACTGGGCTTCCGTTGGAAGGTCGTAGCGATAGCCATCACCCTTCTCATTCAGCCTTGCGAGGAACTTCCGCGCGCCGTGCCAACTCACGTTCTCGACCGGGTGGTTTGGCGCTTTGAAGTGACTCGGATTCGTGTCCATCACCGCTGCCCACTGTGCCTGGGTGATTTCATATATGCTGATTTCAAACGGCTGGGTAATGCGGACGGTGAAACGTTTCTTGCCGTGGCGACGTTCAAAGGTTCCCGGCTTGATCTGGACGAACTCGATTCTGGATTGCTGCTCTCGTTTTGCGCGGGCTTGGCGAAGGAGCGCGGCGGCCCGCTTTCTCGATTCGCGTGCCGCCTTTTCCGCGGCGTTTTGATCCGCCGTCCGGCCCTCTCTGATTCTCCGCATCCATCGCTCAACTTGGCGCTCAAGCGGAGTAACCGTTTCGAGCTTGCGTACAGCCGCCTCCGCCTGGTCCCAGTTTTTCTTTTCCAGCGCATCCTCCACGGCGGCGCTCCAGCGCTCGATCTCCGTAGCCTCTTGCTGCTGCGTGGCGAGCTGCTGGTCAGCGGCGCGGCCAGCGGCGATTTTCTCTTTGTAGGTTTCTGTATCCGCCTTGTCCGGGGCGAACTGCTTGAGTTTTGCGATAGCCTTCTCGGCCAGATCCCATTGTCTTTGCTCCAGATGCCCCGTGACTGTCGTTTCGAGTTCCGCAATCCGTTTCCGACGCCGCTTTGCTTCCGCGGCCAGTAGGTTGCCGAGACGTCGTTGCTGAATGAGTGCCTGATACCTAGCGAGATCCGGGTCGTTCGGATCCAGCCGTTCCCATCGGCCGATGGAACGGTCCGCGGCGGACCAGTTCTCATGCTGCATCTGCCGGATTGCCGAGGTCCGCAGCTTTTCTGTCTCGTTCTCCAGCGCTTGACCGTCTTCGATCCTGCTCCGCCATTCCGCTACACGAGCATCACCGTTCGCCATGGTGCTGAACTCGCCGAGTAGAGCGCCCGCCGCCGCCCAATCCTTCCGTGATATTGACCCCGCAACAGCGCGCGCCAACGCCTCACGCTTCTCCAACCGTTTTCCTGCCTTGATCTGCCTCCGATAGCCGTCGAGGACGGGAGACTCGGGTGCAAGCTCGCTCAGAATGTTCATTTTCTGTTCCGCGGCAGACCAGTCTTCCGCGGCAAGAGACGAATCGATCTGTCCCTGAACGCTTGCCAGTCTCACTTCTTGACTCTTCCGCTCAGCTTGCCACGACCACACCCCACCCGCCAGCACAAATATGACCAGCGCCGCGGCCGGGAACGCAATCATGGGAAACCAGCGCTTCCTCGGCGCCCGGATGCTTCTTCGCGACTCCTGAGCTGCTGTTCCGGCAACTCGCACAACCGGTACGGTCTTGTTGCCAGCCAAGCGCGCTCTAAGCTCGGCAATTGACCTGGGCCGCTTCCCCGGATCTTTCTCCAGGCAACTCAGAATCGCGAGACTGAGCACTTCGGGTACACCTTCCGGCGGGGGAGGGGTAGCGGTGAGTTGCTGATGGACGATCTCACCCCGAAAGAACGGGGGATGCCCGCACAGCAGCTCATAGAAAACGCACCCCAACGAGTAGATGTCCATGGAAGGCGCCGGGGCCTCGCCGTTGATCTGTTCCGGCGAAGAATACTGGACTGTCAGCGCCGACGTGAGCGCGGTCAACCGGGTATAGGTCGCTTTGACGGTGGCGGCGATCCCAAAATCCATGACCTTCACCCACCCATCAGGCCGGATCATGATATTCGCCGGCTTCAGGTCGCGGTGTACCACCCCGTTTTCGTGGGCATGCTCGACAGCGTCAAGAATCTGCTGCGCGATGGGCTCGAAGTCAGACGGGCAAAGGCGGTTGCCGGGTTTGGAGAAAACGAAGTGGGTCAGCGTTTGGCCAGCCACAAGCTCCATGACGATGTATGGGGTTCGCTCGTGCACCCGGTAATCAAAGACGCTGACAATGTTCGGGTGACTGAGGCATTGGCAGAGCCGCACCTCACGTTTCATCTCCCTCATCGCAACAGGATCGGAAACCAACCGCGGCAGCAGTACCTTGATGGCCACCTCGCGTTCCAGTTACCGGTCCCAGGCCACGTAAACCTGTCCCATGCCACCTTCGCCCAGCACCTGCCTGAGTTCAAAACGGCCTTCGAGCGTGTCGCCAATATTCACCACTGAATACCTGTTAGTCGTGAGATTATATCCCAATCTTTAGGGAAGGCGAGGAATTGACACCTAAGAGAAACAGCCCCAACGCGCATGTTCCGTGAGTTTCATCCGCCGGGACTTGGGGCGCCGGCGGCGTGCTGGTTCACCGCTGCTTGTTGGGGTGGTCTTTTCCCGAGCGTGGATTGGTTTGCCGCCGCAGTTTCTTTTCCTTCGGTGGCGAGGGCGCCAGCTCGCCGATGAGTTCCTGCACCGCGGCGGCCGTGGCCTTGTTCTCCGGTTCGGCTGGTGGCGCGGTGGGGTGTCTATCAGGCACCGGAGACTTCCCGCGGGGGCTAGGCTCAACGGGTGTTGCAGGCTTGGTGGTGTCTTCCGCGCCATTCCCACCGGGCCAGAGGTTCCCGACCCAGGTAATCGCCTGCTGGATCTCTTGTTGGCCAATCACGACTCCGGTGGCCAACAGCGCGCCGATCAGCGCGAACACCGCGTACAGAGCCACCTGCCGCCATCGTGGCGCCGCGGACGCCGGCGTTGGTGTCACCGCCGGCGCCGTCGGCCCGTGTTTCCTCTGCTGAACCACCGCGCTCGCCGTGGGAAGAGCCGGTTGTTTCTTCGGATCCCGCGCCAGCCGTCCCGCCTCCGCCACGGCGATGGTCACGTTGTCGGTGGAGCCGTTCCGGATGGCCAGCGACATCAGGTTCTCGCAAGCCTGCGCCAGCGTCTTCGTGCCATGAAGCTGGCGCGACATCGTCTCCTCGTCCACATCGCCGTGAAGCCCGTCCGAGCAGAGGAGCAGGCAGCAGTCCTCGTCGATGATTCCCCACAGATCGTTTTCGGGGAAGATGTCCACCTGAATGTCGTTCGGCTCGCCCAGCGAATTCGTGAGCTGGTTCCGGTACGGGCTGCGTTTGGCCGCCTCCGGTGTCATCGCCCCTTTGCGGACCAGTTCCTGCACCCGGCTGTGATCCTCGGTGAGCTGCCGGCACTCGTAGTTGTTGACGTAGTAGCAGCGGCTGTCGCCGGAGTTGGCGACCAGGTAGCGGCCTTCCATCACCACGGCGAAGACGAGCGTCGTTCCCATGCCTTCACAGTTGTTTTGCCGAGCGTACTCCCAGATGCGCCGGTTGGCTTCCTGAAACATCCGCCGGATTGCCTCCCGCAGCTCGGCTTGCGAGCCGGGTAAGGACGGAAAGATGCTCTCAGTATATTCTTTGACCGTGGCCGCCGCGATCTCGGCGGCCTTGTCGCCTTCCTTATGACCACCCATCCCGTCGGCCACCGCGGCCACGGCCGCGTTTTGACCAAAGAGGCGGCACTGCGCGGCGAACGCCCGGTCCTGGTTGGTCTCGCGCAACCCGGTGGTGGTGGTGGTATGAATTGTAAGCTTCATTGGTATTCAGCCTGCTGTCAGTTTCCGTCTCGATCCCCTGCTCCTCACGGCGAGCACCGGCGGCACGGAACCGCGGGTCTTTCCTGATCGCACCACCAGCGCATTATACTCTTGTTTCCCACCGAAAAAGTCTTCGCCGGCGCTCCGCGCCGACTCCTGTTGCCCGAGCCTCACTGGGTATGCGGAGAGCCAAGGGGAAAAAAGAATCAAGCAAATCATTTTCGATCCCGCGCACAACGGAACCCGAGGCTGCTGTACCAGTTGACCGGGTTGACCCTGTAGCGATTCGAGACGCGCAGCCACCTCGCATTGACGTCCCAGGAACCGCCCCGCACAACTCGCCCGTCACCACTCGAAGGCCCCGGCGGGTCCGTGGTCGGGCTGTTCCGGTAATAATCTTTTTGATACGAGTCGGCGCACCACTCCCACACGTTCCCCAGCATGTCGTATAACCCCCACGCGTTCGGGCGCTTCCCACCCACCGGATGCGTTTCACCACCGGAGTTGTCACCGTACCGGCCCACTTCGTCCGCGCTGTAGCCGTACCGCGCATCCTTCGTCCCCGCCCGAGCCGCGTACTCCCATTCGGCTTCCGTCGGCAACCGGTAATGATACCCTCATTCCGCGCGTTCAGCTTCGCCAGAAACTTCTGCGCGTCATTCCAGCTCACCCGCTCCACCGGGCGGTCCTCACCCTTGAACCGGCTCGGGTTGTTCCCCATCACCTCTTCCCATTGCTCTTGCGTCACCGGATATCTCCCCAGCCAGTACCCTTTGGTGATCCGCACCTGGTGCACCGGCTTTTCTTCGGAAAAGGCCTCCTCGTCCTCCGCGCCCATCGCGAATTCCCCCGGGCGGGATCCAGACAAATTCCATTCCCGTCGACGGGCTCCGCCATCCCGCGCCCGGCCGGGGACCGGGCGCGGTGACCTCCGCCGGCGCCGGCCGCGCGATCTTCACCGTCTGCCCGTCCACAAGCAGTTGCCGGATTCTCCCCACCGGGGCCGCTCGTTGCCCAGGCCCTTTTTTCAGACGCATCAGCACCGCTTCGTTGAGCCGTCCGGTCACGCCGGCAATCGGCGCCGCCGGCTTCGTCAACTGCTGGTGCAACACGTCGCCGCGCGTGAACGGCGGCTCGCCGCTCAGCATCTCGTAGAAAATGCACCCCAGCGAATAGATGTCCATCGCGGGCGCCGGGTTTTCGCCGCGGATCTGTTCGGGTGAGGAATACTGGATGGTGAGGCCCGAGGAGTTGCCGGTGAGCCGGGTATAGGTGGCCTTGATGGTGGCGGCGATGCCGAAGTCCATCAGCTTGAGCTCGCCGTCGGGCCGCACCATGATGTTGGCGGGTTTCAGGTCGCGGTGGATGACCCGCTTGGAATGCGCGTAGCCGGCGGCGTCGAGGATCGCCAGCGCCATGGGGCGAAAACCCGCCTCGCCGAGCCGGTGGCCGGGCTGGCGGTAGACGAAGTAGTTGAGGGTTTCGCCCTCGACGTATTCCATGACGATGTAGGGAGTGCGTTCGTGCACGCGGTAGTCGAAGACGGTGACGATGCGGGGGTGGGCCAGTTGCTGGCTGGTGCGGACCTCGCGCTTCATGTCGTCGACGGCGGCGGGGTCGGAGAGGAACTGCGAGAGCAAGGTCTTGATAGCGACGAAGCGTTCCAGCTCGCGGTCCCAGGCCTGGAAGACCTGGCCCATGCCGCCCTCGCCGAGGATGGCTTTCAATTCGAAACGGTGTTCCAGTATTTCTCCAATGTTCATGGGCGGACTCCCCGGCTGCTCAACGCGTGGTTTCGGCGGGCTGGATGCGCACGCCGCAGCCGGCGGTGACTTGCTCGGTGCCGTACTCGGCGTTGAGCTCGACGGTGAAGGAGCGGCCGCCGCCGGCGAAGATGGCGCCGTCGGCGATCAGCAGTCCCGGGGTGGATTCGCTGAAGATGAGCACGTTCGTGCCGGGGAGCACATCGGGAGCCGAGTCGTCGAGGCGGATGCGCACCGAATCGCCGATCCGCTCGGTGACTTTGCCGGCGTAGAGCTGGACGTCGGAAAGGCGGGAGCCGAGCTCCACCATTTCAATGAGTTTGCGCGGCAGCTCGGCGGCCGAGGAGGTGCGGGTCATGACGCCGCCGGTTTGCTGGGCGATCTCGCTGAAGGAGCTCAGCGTGCGGCGGTTGGCGCCGGCGATGGCGATGGGGAAGACATGGGCCGGGTCGACTTCCGCGGCTGCTTTCACGACGTCCGCCAGATGGTACCGCTTGGTGTGGGGCGGGGCGTCGCCCATGAGGATGATGATCTTCTTCACGCCGTTGCGCCAGGGGCCGAGATCCCGGGTGTGGATGGCATGGAGCAAGCCCTCGTAGACCGCCTCGGGGTTGTCGTTGTTGCGCTGGAGGGTAAGCGACAGGATGTTGCGGCGGATCACCTCTTTGTCGGTGGTGAAGGGGAACCCTTTCGTCACGTAGTCGCTGCCGTAGTCGCGGTAGGCGACCAGAGCGAGGCGCGGGGAGGAACTGACGGCGAAGACCTGGGCGATCATCCGGGAGGCAGAGGATTTCACGGCGCGGATGTCGTCGGTCATGCTGTAGGTGGTGTCGATGCAGAAGATGAGATCGATGGCGTCGGGGGCGGAGCTGGTCACGTCCGGGGGAGGAGGCGGGAACTCCGGCGCCGCAGAGGGGGAACTGGCGGCTAGGCGCCGGTAGCCCTCCGCCGCCCAGCAAGCGGTGATGGCGGAAAAGGCGGCCCGGTTTGTCTGCCGGTTGCGGTAGAGGAGCACAAAATCGACGCCGATCTGGTTGACGATGTCAGAGAGCAGTTTCGGGGCGAGTATCTTGCCCAGCGTGGCTGACACCTCCTGGTCGGCCCAGCGCAGCAGCAGGGTCTGCCCGCCGCCGACGACTGATGCGCTCACCGCGCGCTGGATTTCCCCCATATCGCTGCTCAGGCGGAGCTTCCGGGCTTCGGCTTCGTAGCGGGCTGTCCAGGCGCTGCAAGCCTGCCCATATTCGGCCGACAGGACGCGGAACTTCTCGGCGCGACCGGGCGCGGCGCGCACGCGGTTCCAGTCAATGGAGGCCGCTTCCTCGAGAATGTCGGGCATGACGAAATTCATCCGGAAGCGGCTGGTGATCTTCTCGCCGATGCGATCCTCGACGGTAAACGTGTAATCGCCTTCGAGGACAAAATCGCGGAAGGTCACTTGCCGAACAGTGGAATAGGGAGACCACTTGTTGCGCGCGTAGCGGATGCCGCCCATCCAATCGCCCGGCATGTCCAGCTTGTAGCGGAACTCGGCGTTGGGGACACCTGATGTCCACTCGAGATGAATGGTGTCGCCGATCTCGTTTTCGGTGAGGGGCGCCCGCGCGAACCGCAACTCGCTGGAAAAAGCCAGTGGTCCGGAACTCCCCCGTCGCTGGCCGGAACATCGTAGGCCGGGTGAGGCGCCGGCCAGCAGCAACAGGGCCAGACACAGCGACGACAGTTTCGATGCTACGCGATGGGTTTCCATGGGATGAGTCTCCTTGCGATCAGTTCTCCAAAATCACGCTCCGTGCTCCCGCACAAGCTGGATGCGGAAGACCGGTCTACTGGCTGAAGACACGGCCTTCGGCTTTTCTGGCTTTCAAGGCCCGGTCCAACCCTTGGCGCGCGCGGGGGCTGACGCCTTCGGCGGCAATCACGGCCCGGAAGGCGTCGACCGCCGCCTGGTACTTGCCATCCTTGAGCAAAGTTTCCGCCTGAATGAGCCCGCGCGAGGGAGGCGAAGCGGCGGCGCCTCCGAACAGCAGCTTCTCGGTATCCAATGCCCGGCGCGCCCGGGCCAGACCGGCGCGGGCCACGCGGTGTTGCGGGTCGAGCGCCAGAACGGCCTCATAAGCGTTGATGGCATCCTGGTAGCGGCCGTTGTCAACAGCCGCCTGTGCTTTGCCTAGCTGGGTTTGGATTCTCTGCCGGCGCGCGCGGGCGGCGCGCTGTTGTTCCCGTTCGCGCGGAGACGGTGCGGGCGGCGCCGACTGGGGTTCGGAAAGCTCCAACGGGCTCGCGGGAGCGGGCAGCGGATCGGACACCGGCGACAAGGGTGACGCGATTCCGGCCTCCGGCGGCGGAGTGGGACGCATCGACCACCAAGCCACCCCGCCGGCGGCGAGCAGCAGTGCCGCGGCGAGCAGAAACACCGGGGCGGTTCGCCGGGCGGGCAGCGGCGCCGTGTCGGGCCGGTGGATGCGCACCGTGCGGTCGCCGGCGAGTGCCTGCTCGATCTCGCGAACGCTCTTGAGGCGCTTCTTCCTGTCTTTCACCAGGCAGCCGAGCACGACGCGGTTCAGCGACGGGGAAACGCCGGTGAGAGGCGCCGGCGCTTTGGTCAACTGCTGGTGCAGGATGTCTCCCTGGGCGAACGGGGGCTGGCCCGAGAGCATCTCGTAGAAGATGCAGCCGAGCGCATAGATATCCATCGAGAAATCGGGCCTCTCGCCGTTGATTTGTTCCGGAGACGCGTAATGAATGGACAGCGAAACGGGCGTACCGGTGGTGCGCGAGTGCGTTTCCTTGAGGTTCGCCGCGATGCCGAAATCCATGACGCGGATGCTGCCGCTGCCGGTCACCATGATGTTGGCGCCTTTTAGATCCCGGTGGACGACGCCGGCATTGTGCGCGCATTCGACCGCCCGGAGAATCTGGCCGGCCAGCCGCTCGAAGGTG
>Ga0114931_10012125_pt1 | contig 10110 bp, 7 predicted proteins | sample 2SBtaG_FD_89579 | JGI IMG/M metagenome (GOLD analysis project Ga0114931, IMG submission 89579) | Deep subsurface microbial communities from Kolumbo volcano to uncover new lineages of life (NeLLi) - 2SBTROV14_V59a metaG | ecosystem: Environmental > Aquatic > Marine > Volcanic | place: Kolumbo... | reverse complement strand
TTTAACGTCATATATTATTGGTTTGTTTTTAAGGTAGTTTTTAGTTACAGTACTGGTACAGTACTGTACCAGTACTGTAAGCACATTACGTTATGTTGAGATTGGTTTAGCATCTTACTATGGGCATTTAATAGTATTGTTATTACAGCTGAATCTTGCGGTTGGTAGAATTATTGTTTGTAAATTTATTACTAAGTTAAACTTAAAGAAGGTGACTTACAGGTTCAAGCCAATAAATTAGGCTATTACAGTGTTGACGATTTTATAGCAAGGCCTTACTGTGGTTATATTTTGAACCATGTTTATGAGAAGTAAAAAACTGTATGTTTTTGTGACATTTATTTTAGTTATTTTTTGTGTCATAGGTTTGGTGGTTGTGGTTAAAAATAGCAACAAATCTGTTAGGCCATTTACAGAACTTAATAATAAAAATGTTGCAGACTCTACAAACAAAAATGCAAGTAAGGATACTATTTTTGATAAAGTATTAGGTGTATCCGATGTAGCTACAACAACACAACAAGAAAATTCTAAATCTCCTGCAAACAATGACAATTCTACTGATACAAACAATAAGCAAAACAGTTCTGGTTCTAAACCAGACTCCCCTAGCAACTCTTCTGACAAAAATGATGGCAATGATTCAAACGACTCTAACAATTCTGATTCAATTAGTCCCACCCCTACTCCTACTCAAGACTTATTTGCCCAAAAGTTAGCTTATATTTCAACAACAGTTGATACAGACAAAACAACTACCACTGCAGACACAGATTCACAACCTGTATCCCCCTCTAACTACACAGACCAACAAATTACCCAAATATTTTTACCAGACCTTGTAGACTTTTTTGGAACAGATGAGCTGAAAAAGATCTTTGAAAATGTAATTAAAATAAATTTTACAAATTTACAAGTAAGTGATAATGAGGCAACTGCAACGGCTGTTTTACAATTAAATGATAATACAATTACAACCTATAAGACTTATTTTTATTTAAAAAATGGTGATTGGTACTTATACAAAACCAAAGAGCTTTAAAAGTCTTTATAAATCTTTTACACCTTACAAAACTGAAAAATATTTATATTACCAATGCAAAAAATACTTTGTAATTATCACATCCTAAAAAAGTTCCTAAAAAGTTATTGGTCCCTTACCAACAACTAATTAAATATGGCTTTATTAAGCATTTAACCAAATAATAAATTTAGATTTACTACTAGGTTGTCAATTTAAATAATAGGTGTATAGTATAAAAAGCTGATGGAAAAAAGTAACAACCCTTTTTACAATAAGCACTATATTTCGATAGATCAAATTACCTCTGTTTCCCAAATTAAGTACATTTTTAAACTTGCTGATAGGTATAAAAAATGTGTTTTAAATCACAAAGTTTGCGAAGATTTAAAAGGTTATACTGTTGCCATTTTATTTTGGCAGCCCAGCACTAGAACTTTTACAAGCTTTGTAGCTGCGGCAAAAAGACTTGGGGCTTATGCTATAAATGTTCACGGAATGACTGCCTATAGTAGTAGTGTAAAGGGTGAATCCTTACAAGATACAATTAGGTCAATTAACCAAACAACTGCTTGTGACGCAATTGTAATGAGACATCCCGATAACTTTAGCAGTTTAAATGCAAGTAAAGTAAGTACTTGTCCAATAATAAATGGGGGAAGTGGAAAAGCAGAACACCCTACTCAAGCCCTTTTAGATCTTTACACAATTTATACAAAATTTAAAAGATTAGATAATTTAAATGTTGTAATGTGTGGTGACTTAAAATATGGAAGAACAATAAAAAGTTTAGCAAAGCTTTTAGCATTAACTGGAAAAAACAATAAAATAACTTTTATTGCTCCAAAAGAACTAAGTGCACCTACAGAGTTAATTAAAGATTTAAAAAAATCTATAAAAGTTGTTGAGCAACAAGATTTTGATAATGCGCTTACAAAAGCAGATGTTTTGTACATGACTAGAGTCCAAAAAGAATGGTTTGAAGCAGAAGGACGATTAGAGCAATACGAGGCTTTAAAGCATAGGTACGTTTTAACAAGATATCTTGCAAGCACAATGAAAAAATCTGCTATGATTATGCATCCCCTACCAAGAGTTGGTGAAATTATGGAAGAAGTAGATGAGGATAAAAGATCTTGGTATTTTAAACAAATGCGAAGCGGTCTTTACATTAGAATGGCACTTTTAAAAAGTGTGATTATAAAATAATTTTTACTTCTTCTTGTAGTTTTATTTTATATTTTTTATAAATTTCACCCTTTACCCATTTTGAAAATTTGTATACTTCTTTTCCACTTGCCCTTCCATTAGTATAAATAAAGGCTGCGTGTTTTGGGTGAATACCTACATTCCCTTTTATATATCCTTTTAAACCTAAACCTAAGTCAATTAACTGACCGTAACTGACTTTTACTTTTTCCCTTTCTATTTTTGTGTTATCAACATATTTTAATTTTTTAGTAGGGTAAAATTGCAAATTTGGAATATTGTTTTTTATTTTAAGATATTTAGTTTTAGAAATTATGGGGTTTCTAAAAAAACTTCCAGGGTTTGGAAAGACTTTTACTTCTGGTATTCTTTTTTTTCTAAGGGATGTAACGGCCTTGTATATGTCACCTACTTTGTATGGGGGTTTTGCTATTAGTTCAAGTTCTGATTGAACACTGGTCTTGTTTAAACCTTTTTCATAATAATTTGCATCAACTGTTGGATTATTTTTTAGCTTAAGTGTAACGCTTACTACTATCCAATTGTTTGTATGTTTTTTAAACCTGCTGTTTCTGTATGTAAAGTCACAATCTTTTTTGTTAAACTTTTTTTCAACAAGATTTTTTCTGTTAATTGCTACTAAATTGTAAAACGCATCTTCAATATTTTGATTATAAGCAGCTATATTTTGTACAGCCGCCCCTCCAATTGTTCCTGGAATATAAGCCATATTTTCAATCCCCCCAACCCCTAAATCAACAGCATACTTAACACAATTATCCCAAATCTCTCCTGCCCCAAACTTAATATATGTATATGCTTTGGTTTTTTTAACGACTTTTATGCTTTTTATTTTGTTTTTAATTAAAAAACCATCATAATCTTTAACAAATAACACATTACTTCCCCCACCTAAAACCATATACTTTTTACTTTGATTAAACTGCCTGCTTTGTAGTACCTGTTTTAGTTCATTTACATTTTTAACTGTGGCAAAATATTTGGCACCCGCACCTACACCAAAAGTATTTAGCTTTTTAAGCTGTTTATTATTTTCTATTTTTACTTTCATAAAGCCTTTAATTTGCTTTTAGGCTATTTCTTCAATACTTGCCCCTAAACTTTTGTAAGTTTCTATGTAATTTGGATACCTTCTTTTTATAACATCAGCACCATGAATTATAGTTTGTACACTATCAGATAAACTTACTAAAAATATTGCCATTGTAGCCTGAATTATTCCAGGTGATGTAACTTCTTCGCCAGAGAATTTAGAAGGTCCTTCAATTATGACCCTGTGCGGATCTACAACATAAATGTTGGCCCCCATTTTTATTAGCACATTAGAAAAGTCTAAACCGTTTTCATACATCCAGTTGTTAACGATTAGTCTCCCTTTTGTCTTTGTCATTAAAGCCACTATTTGTGGAAGGCTGTCTACTGCAAATCCTGGCCAGGGTCTTGGCGAAAACTTAGGTAAGTTTTCTGCTGCAAGGGGCCATTGTGTATTTACATTAAGTAACTCTAAATCTCGTTTTTGGTTAACTACTAAATCGTTTTCTACTTGTTCTATGCTTACATTAAATTTTTTAAACCAGTCAATTAGCCCACTTACAATATCTGGAACATTAGCGTTTTTAATTGTTAAATTACCTTTTGTTAGTGCTGATGCTGTAATTAGTGTTGCAATATCTATATGATCTGGATACGGAACAAAAGTTGTTCCAGACAAATTTTTGCTACCTTTAATGGTTACTTTGTTGCTACCCATTCCTGTTATTTCTGCACCCATGCTTTTTAGCATTTGGCATAAGTTTTTTACGTGAGGTTCACTAGCACTATCAAAAATGGTTACCTTTGTATTGGTTCCTGCAAGATATAAAAACAAGTTTTCAGTACCTGTAACACTTGCTTCTATTTGCCACACATTGTATTCATTTTCAATTTTTTTTGGTGCCGTTAGTAATATATTGTTTTTTTGAGTAATTACAGAAACCCCAACCTTTTTAAAGCTATCAATATGTGCAGCCATACTTCTTAGGCCTAAAACACACCCCCCTGGTATTGGTACTTCTACTTTTCCAACTCTTGCAAGTAGTGCTCCTGCTAAAAATAAGCTACTTCTAAGCTTACCTCCAAGGTCAGAGTCAATTACATAAGAGTTAATATTTTTGCATGTGATTTTTAAGTTATTAAAGTCGCTATCATCAACCCTGCCGCCAAGTTTTGTAATAATTTCTAGCAATATTTTTACATCGGGGCTTTTTGGTACATCTTTATAAGTTACAGTTTTAGTTGTAAGTAAACTTGCAGCTAAAGCTGGTAAAATACTATTTTTATTTGCAACAGGAGTAACCCTACCATTTAATGGGTTTCCTCCTGTTATTTTAATTGTTCCATTCATAATTTTTTAATTAATTTAGTAGTTTGTTCTATATCACTCCATTGGTATTCTTTTCCGCCAAAATTCATACTTTCTTCGTGCCCCTTTCCACAAATAATTACACTGTCTCCTTTTTTAGCAATACTTAGAGCTTTTTTTATAGCATCTTTTCTTACTTTTACATTTTTACTATCGTCATCAAATCTTATTAGCTTATTTAGGTTATCTTTATTAAATCCATGTTGAATCTGATCATTTATATCTTTTAGTTTTTCGTATCTTGGGTCTTCTGCGGTAAGAATAACTTTATCCGAAAGTATACTAGCTATTTTTCCCATTTCTTTTCTTTTTTTAACATATCTTCCCCCAGCACAACCAAATACACATAAAACTTTATTTTCGGTGTTATTTTTAGCCCAAACTAGAGCTTTTTCTAAGGCATCAGGGGTATGTGCAAAGTCTACAACAACTTTAAAAGGGTTATTTTTTATAACATGCATGCGTCCCTTAACTTGTTTTACTTTAAAAAAACCTTGTTGTATTTTTGCGCTTCCGATTTTTTCTAACTTTGCTACAGCTACACAAGCAAGGGCGTTATAAACGTTATATACCCCATAAATGTTTAGCTTATATGTATTTTTATTGCAAGTAAAACTTACCCCACAATCTTCATTAATATTAGATCCAATAAAATCTGCTTTTTTGTTTATTCCGTAAGTAACAAACTTTTTTGCAATATTTGCTAAGTATTTATACGAACCTTTGTCATCTACATTTAATACTACTGTTCCGTTATTTTTTAAATTTTCTGTTATTAGTTTTGACTTTGCCTTAAGGTACTTTTTGTAGGTTTTATGATAATCTAAGTGTTCATTTGTAACATTAGTAAATACAGCGTAATCAAACTTTAATCCAGCTAACCTTTTCATTGCTAACCCTTGTGAGGTTGTTTCAATAATGTAATATTTGCACTCGGATTTTTTGCCCTTTTTTATAATTTTATACAGTTTAGTACCCGAGGGTGTTGTGGTGTGCAAACCAGTTTTTAGCTGTTTATCACCAATTTTTGCTGAAATAGTAGATACCAAGCATGTTTTATACCCTGCGTTTTTAAAAATTGAGTAAAGGATTTCACAAGTTGTGGTTTTTCCATTGGTTCCTGTAACTCCTATAAAAACCTCATCACAATTTAATTTAAGGTTATATAAAGGTGCAATGCCACTTTTTTTAAAAGCTTTTACCTCAAAAGTTGGCAGTTTTTTAGATTCAAAGTCATTAACAGTTTGGTTATAAAAGGTTCCTAAATCTACAAATTTAACACCTGGATTTATTTTTAAAACCCCCTCAACAACTTTTAAAGGGATAGCGTTTGAGTAGACTACTAAGTCTATATTTCTAAGTTTTTTTGGATTTTTATTAATTACTTTAATCCCTAACTTTTCAAGCCTTTTTGTATATTTTGTTTGTTTTAAGTCGTACCCAACACAAAATTTATTTTGGTAATAAAAGTATTTTGCAACATAATAAATACCTTCCCCACCGCATCCCCAAAACGCAATTCTATTAAGTTTGTTATTTTTTACATTAAAATTCATTTTTTATTAAAACATGTACTTAAAAGTTTACTTTTGTTAGTTTTAGGTAGTTATCAAAGTTTAAACATTTGATTGTGATTAACTTTTAAATTCGTATTTTTTTGACAAATTTCTATGTAAATCCCCAGCACTTGCAAATGCTATTACTAAATCTTTATTATTTTTATCCAGTTTATTAATAACATTTTCCATATTTTCTACGGTTTTAGTGTATTTAGCCCCCACAAATTTTGAAAAACTTTCAGCATTAATTAAATTTTTGTATAAACCTTTTTCTCTATTTGGAATTGTTATATTTGGTATATAAACTTCATCGGCTCTTTTTAATACTTTTTTAAATTCGTTTTTTTGTGTAGCACTTCGCTCAAGACTATGAGGTTGAAATATTAAAATAACTTTTTTTCCTGGGTGAGTAATTTTTAAGGCATTAATCAAAGCGTTTAATTTAGTTGGATTATGGGCGTAATCTCTGTAAAATATATTTCCATTTTTTGATTTTCCTATATACTCAAACCTTCTTGAAACTCCCTTAAATTTCTTAAGTGCCTTAATAATTTTGCCTTTATCAAATCCAAGTTTTATTCCTAAAGCTATAACACAAGCTAAGTTTTCTTCGTTATGCTTTCCTGGAAGTACTGGGTTTTTAACTTTTTTTGCTATGTTTAAGTACTTTGAGTAGTCTACTATTTCTTTTTTCTTAAGTTGATAAGCTACTTTTTTTTCGTTCGTACGGTTTGGGTTAATTACTACAAAGTTTTGCGTATTTTGTAAAAATTCAACAAAAGCATTGTTGTAGGATTTTTGTGTATGGTAATAATCTGTATAATCAATATCAATATTTGTAACTATACTAATAAAGGGTTTTGGGGCCCTATCTAAAAATTGTTTTTTGTATTCACACGCCTCAAGCACTAAATATTTGCTACTTTTATTAAAGTTGTAGTTTTTGTCTATTCCAAATATCTTATCTTCCGCGTCACTAACTATAAATGTAGGTTCTTTATCAAGTTGTTTAATTAACCATATAGTAAGAGATGTAGTGGTGGTTTTTCCATGTGTTCCAGCTATTGCAATTGTGTTTAGGTTTTTACCAATTTCGCCTACTAGTTTTGGCACGGCTATAGTTGCAAGCTGTAACTTTTCGGCCTTTTCACATTCAGGGTTTTCAGGAATAGGTGCATTTGGGTAAACAACCAAGTCTATATCTTTTGTAATATATTTTGCATTGTGGCCTCCTTTGTATAAAACACCTTTATTTAACCAGTTTTTTGCATTATCCGAGGTTTGGTTTACCTCACTTGCAGTAACTTTAACTCCTTTAGAAATTAAATATTCGGCACAAAAGCTACTAAATGGTGAAGCAATGCCAATAAAATGTACCTTTTTAAGATTGTCTAAGCTTATCATTTTTTAACCTCATAACTTGAAAATTAAATTTTTCACCTCTGTCAAATTCGTTTACAAACATATTAAAACTTGCAAAACCAGGGCACATAATAACCACATCACCAGGTTTTGAAACCTTTAAAGCCTTATTAAAAGCCTTCTCTAAGGTATTAAAATATTTAAATATTGGTGTGTTAATACTCTTTATCTTTTTAAATAACTTTTTTGAACCTGTACCCTCAAACAATATTAAGGTTTTGACATTATTTTCAATGTTTTTACTAAGGTCTGGGACGTTTAAATTTTTATCCATACCTCCTGATATCAAAATTATTTTATTTTTATATTGCTCTTTAAAGGTATTTATACACGTCTTTATTGCAATTGGGGCTGTTGCTGTTGTGTCGTTTACAAATGTGACCCCGTTTATTTTTGAAACAACCTCTTGCCTCCCACTTAACCCTTTATACGAGTTTAATCTTTTTTGAATTACCAAATTTTCTACTCCAATTATTTTTGCGGTGGCAACTGCTTGAGTTGCATTTAATGAATGACTTTTGGATTTAAACTTGTATTTTTTAAGATTTGCTATTATCTTACCTTTTTGAGTTATGTTTTTGTTTTCATCAACATTGAAATTTGAATTTTTAAAACCTACTTTAATTAATCTAGACTTAATGTTTTTAATGCTTTTTAAAACTTTATCTTCTTTATTAATTATTAAGTAGTCTTTATTTGTTTGATACTTGTAAATGTTCTTTTTTGCTTTTTGGTACTGTTTTAACCCGCCATGCCAGTTAATGTGGTCGTTTCCAATATTAGTTATTACTGCAATATTTGGTGATTTTTTGATACTATCTAAAAATTCTAATTGAAAGCTTGGTATCTCTAAAACAGCTATACTATCTTTGTTTGCTTTTTTTAATATTTTTATAGTTGAGGTTTGTAGGTTTCCCCCTAAAAATACATTTTTATCACCTATTAGGTGTTTTATTAGGGTTGTTGTGGTGCTTTTGCCTTTTGTTCCTGTTACACCAATAATTTTTCCAGGGAACTTTTTAATTACAAATAGTAGTTCATTGATAATTTCCTTGTTGTTTTCTTGTGCCAAATTAAGTAGTTGGCTTGTAGGAGGAATAGCTGGGTTTTGTACAACAATGTCGTTTTTAATAAAATCTTTTTCTCTATGTTGTCCTAAAACGTATTTTATATTTTTATACTTTTTAAGTTTTCTTATAGACTTTTCAAGCTCTTTTTTTGTTTTAAGGTCTGTAATGGTTACAATACTACCTTGCTCTGCAAAATATTTAGCCATTCCCAGCCCCCCGCCATTTAAACCAAGACCCCATATTAGAACTTTTTTACCTTTATAGTCGTTCATAGGCTTATATAATACATTCTATCAAAGACTGGTCAATAGACCTAATATATCATACATGATATATTAAACTTATGAAATCTAATAACTTTGATTTTAAAGGTTTAAAAAAGCTTGGGGAAAGTATTGCATTTTTTAGGCAGCAAAAGGGTTTAACTCAGGTTGAGTTTGCAAAGCTTTTGCAAACAAGCCAAAGTGCTATTGCAAGAATAGAAAAAGGAGACCAAAATTTAACTGCTGAAACTATTAGTAAAATTAACAGAGTTTTAGAAAAAAATGTTGTAAAGCTTGCAAATCCCATGCTTAATTTAAAAGTAGAGGGTGGGAAAAAGCTAAACGGTAGTGTTACTGTAAGATCAAGTAAAAATAGTAGTGTTTGTTTACTTTATGCAAGCCTTTTAAACAGGCAAAAAACCAATATTAAAAATATAACAGTTATTGAAGAAGTTTTAAGGACTATTGATGTTTTAAAGTCTTTAGGTGTAGATATCAATATTAAAAAGCAAAATGCCTATATTTCTCCCTTACCAATAAAAAATGTTAAGGATATAAAAATAAAGGCTAACAACCTTTTACTTTTAATAGGTGTTTTAAGCAACTTTTACGGCAAATTTAGTATCCCTGTTAATTTTAAAGCAACTAACTTTACGGGTACTCTTAATAGCCATTTATTTTCTCTTGAACAGTTAGGTTTTAATTTTAGTATAAGGCAAGACAGGCTTATGGTTGATTGTACAAGAAAACATGGTGGTGAGATTACAATGTATGAAAGTAGCGACACTGCAACTATTAATTGTATTTTTGCAAGTGTTGGTATTAAAGAAGGTGTAAAAATAAATCTAGCCTCTTCTAATTATCAAGTAAGTGATGTGCTACAGTTTTTAAAACATTTGGGTGCAAGAGTTAAAGGTGTTGGTACTACTACATTAAGTATCAATGGGGGTAGTAAATTACAAAGGGTTATTGAATTTAACCCTATTACAGATCCAAGTGAATCTATGTTTTATATCTCTTGTGGTATATTAACTAACTCTTCAATTATAATCAGAAAAGCCCCCATAAACTATTTAAAACTCGAGCTTTTAAAACTTAAAAAAATGGGTTTTAAGTACAGGATACTTAAACGTTATAAATCTAA
>Ga0114931_10012124_pt1 | contig 10110 bp, 4 predicted proteins | sample 2SBtaG_FD_89579 | JGI IMG/M metagenome (GOLD analysis project Ga0114931, IMG submission 89579) | Deep subsurface microbial communities from Kolumbo volcano to uncover new lineages of life (NeLLi) - 2SBTROV14_V59a metaG | ecosystem: Environmental > Aquatic > Marine > Volcanic | place: Kolumbo... | reverse complement strand
GGGCGTTCCAAAACCGCTCCCCGAACGCGGACAGCGCGCGCTCCAGCACCGCCTGCCAACGCGGCTCGATGCGCGACGCGATGGCCAGCGCGTTGATCCAAAGCGTCTGAATCTCGACCGGTTTGCCGATGCGCGGCGTTACGACCCAGTCGCCCACGCGCGCGTCCATCCACGTGAGCTGCACGCCAGGCACGCCGCAGCGCAACAGCCCGTCGTCATCGGCGGCTATGTTGTAGCGCGTACCGTCGTGGTAGCCGCTAACGATGGCCGCCACCGCCTCCTCCAGACGCGCGCGCTCGGCTGCAGGACACGCCGGCTGGGCCGTCAAGAAGGCATCGACGGCGATCACGTACCACAGCGACGCGTCCACCGAGTTGTACTCGGGCTGTGCACCCGAGTCCGGGAAGCGGCTCGGCACCATGCCCTCAGAAATCGCCCCGGACCACGCCAGCAGCATGCCGAGCGCGTCGTCGAGCCGGTCGCCGGCGATGCACAGGCCGCGCAGCGCAATGAAGCTGTCGCGGCCCCAGTCGGCGAACCACGGGTAGCCGGCAATCACGCTCAAGCCTTCACCCCGGGACACCAGATACGCATCGGCCGCGCGGTGCAGCGGCGTGGCAAAGCCGGCGCGGCGGTCGCGCTCGCGCCGCGCCGTGCGATTCCACAGCTCGATCGCGCCGATTTCCGCATCATCAGCCGCGTCGCCGGCTTGCAGCACCAACACGGCCGGGTCGCGCTCCATTTCGAATTCGAACACCCCGGGCGCCGCGAGGTCTTCTTCACAGTCGAGGCCTCGCGCGGCCTCCAGCGTGTACACAAACCCGCGATACCAGTTCGGCTCGTGGCGATACGTGCCATTGCACCGCGCCGTCACGGCTGGAACGCCGGGGTACAACTGCCAGCGCACGCGCTCGCCGTCGCGCTCGGGCATGAAACCGAAGCCCGGGTTTTCGTGGTGCAGGGCGTGGTGATCACGCCCCGACAACAGCGGCCGTGCCCACAACCGCATCGGACCGGTCCCCGCGATCTGTCGCCAGCGCATCATAACGCCCGACTGCCCCCGCGCCATGAGCAGCTCGCATTCGATCGCGTGGTCGCCGTCGAGCTGGTAGCGCCAGGTCGGCCACGGCCGCCAGTCGAACTTGCTGAGGCGGTGTGCGCCGTCGGGAGACAGGACGCCGTCGTGATAGCGATGGGTAGACAGCGACACGGTCTGGCCGCCGGCCTCGACCCAGACTTCCACGTCGTTGACCAGCACCATCCGCCCACCCGGCGGTTGCGCCGCCGTCACCAGCAAGCCGTGGTAGCGGCGGGTGCGCACGCGGCTCGGCGTGCCCATGGCGTAGCCGCCAAGTCCGTCGGTCTCGAGCCATTCGCTGGTGTCGTCCACGTCTCGCCTCAGCGGTTGCGCTCGATGGCGACCCGCTCCAACAGGTTGCCGGCCAGCGCCGTCCATCCGGTCTGGTGAGCGGCGCCGACGCCGCGGCCCGTGTCACCGTGGAAATACTCGTAGAACAACACCAGGTCGCGGAAGTGTGGGTCGTCGGCGTACGCGCGCTCCTGACCGTGACAGGGCCGCCTACCGTCGTCACCGATGGTGAACAGACGCGTCAGGCGGCGCTCGATCTCACCGGCAGCCGTGCGCAGGTCCACCCAGTTTCCGGACCCGGTCGGGCACTCCACCTTCAGATCGTCGCCGTAGAAATAGTGGTAGCGCTTGAGCGCCTCGATCAACAGGTAGTTGAGCGGGAACCAGATCGGCCCGCGCCAGTTGGAGTTGCCGCCGAACATCCCCGTTTCCGACTCGCCCGGGGTGTAGCGAACCTCGGCCACGTGACCGTCCACCCGCAGCGTGTACGGTTGTTCGAGATGAACCCGAGACAGCGAGCGAATGCCGTACGGCGACAGGAACTCACGTTCGTCGAACACATACCGCAGCACGCGTTGCAGGCGCTCGCAAGACGGAATCGCCAACAGGCGCTTGCCGTCCGTCTTGGCCATGCACGCGTTCTTCTCGCTGACCTCCGGGCGGTTGTCGAGATACCACTGCAGCCGCTTGCGGAACAGAGGCAGCTTCGACAGCTGCTCCTCGCTGAGGGTCTCGGCGGCGAACAGCGGGATCAACCCGACCATGGAACGCACCTGCATCGGGATGGTGCGCCCGTCCAGTTCCACCGCGTCGTAGTAAAAGCCGTCCTGCTCGTGCCACAGCCCACTGCCGCCGAGCTGGTTCATGGCGTGGGTGATCGACGAGAAGTGCTCGAAGAACTTCCACGCGATGTCCGCGTAGGCGTCGTCCACGCTGGCCAGCTCCATGCTCATGGCGAGCAGCGTGCTGGCATAGAACGCCATCCAGGCGGTGGCGTCAGCCTGCTCGAGGTTGGAAACGCCCGGCAGCGGATTGGACCGGTCGAATACACCGATGTTGTCCAGGCCGAGGAAGCCGCCGGCGAACAAGTTGTTGCCGTCGGCGTCCTTGCGGTTGACCCACCAGGTGAAGTTGACCAGGCATTTTTGAAACGCTTCCTCGAGAAACAGGCGGTCGCGCCCCCACCCGGCCTGAGCCGCCAACCGGTAGATGCGCCACACGGCCCATGCGTGTACCGGCGGGTTGACGTCGCCGAACGCGAACTCGTACGCCGGGATCTGGCCGTTCGGGTGCATGTACCACTCGTGCGCCAGCAGCAACATCTGCGTCTTGGCGAACACCGGGTCGATGCGCGCCATCGCGACGCAGTGAAACGCGCTGTCCCAGGCCGCGAACCACGGGTACTCCCAACCATCGGGAAGCGACATGATGTCGCGCGCCCACAAATGCCGCCACTCGCGATTGCGGCCGTTGCGGCGAGAGTCGAGCGGCGGCGGCTGCGCCGGGTCGCCTTCCAGCCAGTGGGCCACGATGAAATGATAGAACTTGCGCGACCAGATCAACCCGGCGTCGGCCTGGCGAACGACCAGGCGCTCGGCGTCCTCGAGCGGGGCGTCGCGCTGGGCCCCGTGAAACTCATCGGCCTCGGCGATGCGCTGCTCGAACACGGCGTCGATCTCCGCCGGCGACAGCGCGCTGGTTGCCAGGTCTGCGGCAGCCAGGCGGCCGTGAAACACCACCTGCTCACCGCCCGGAATCTCGAACCGGTACCAGCTGGCGGCCTTGGTGCCCTCGCCCTTCGGATTGACCGCCGCCTGTTGGCCGTGGATCACGCGGCGATGAAACGCGTCTTTGACGAACGGGGTGACCGAGTCCACGCCGAACAGGCGCTCGGCGTTGGTCTCGTTCTCGGTGAACAGCCAGCGCGGCTCGATGCCGTCGACCGGCCCGGACTCGAACACAAACGGCTGCAAGGCCGGGTGCTCGGCGCGCAATGCGTGGTCGCCGGCGCGCGAAATCAGCCCGCGCGGCCAGTAGCCTTCGATGGTGCGCCCCCACGACCACGTGTTGCGTTGCCACACGGTCGGCAACAAATGCAGTGGTGCCGTCTCCGGGCCGCGATTGGCGCAGGTGACCCGGATCAGCAGATCGTTGGGAGCGGCCTTGGCGTACTCGACGATGACGTCGAAGTAGCGGTTGTCGGCGAACACGCCCGTGTCGAGCAACTCGAACTCCGGGTCGTCGGCGCCGCGGCGGCGGTTTTCCTCCACCAGCTGCGTGTACGGAAACGCCGCCTGGGGGTACTTGTACAGGGCCTTGCCGTACGAGAACGTCGGCGTCGCGTCGACAAAGTAGTACAGCTCTTTGACGTCCTCGCCGTGGTTTCCCTCGGGCCCGGTGAGGCCGAACAATCGCTCTTTGAGGATCGGATCGGCCTCGTTCCACAGCGCGACGGAAAAGCACAACCGGCACGAACGATCGGTGATGCCGAGCAGTCCATCCTCGCCCCAGCGATACGCTCGACTGCGAGCGTGATCGTGCGGCAGGTAGGTCCACACCTCGCCGGTCCCCGAGTAGTCTTCGCGCACCGTGCCCCACTGGCGGTCGGCCAGGTACGGTCCCCAGCGCCGCCAGTCGCGCTCGCGGACCGCCTCTTGTTCTATGCGGACGCGCTCGGCCTTCTTTGTCACGGTTGCTCCGCGAAGCTCACCACAGGTTTGATGCCACGCCGGGGTCCTGTCAGCAGCTCGGCTGCCTTGTCCGGATCGTGGCGCCCGGTAATCAGGGCGGCGACCTGTTCGGGCCAGCGCTCGTTGAACGCGGTCAAGTCGGCCACGGCAGCGGCGAACGCATCCGGCCCCGCGTTGACGGTGCCGAACACCAGCTGGTTGGACAGCACCATGTCGCGCATGATGTCGTCGGCCTCGAGCTCGATGGGCGCCTTGCGTCCCGGCACGCCGGTGAAGATGTACACGCCGTTGATGCCGAGCACGCCGAGGATGTCGAACGACACCTTGACCGCGCCAGTCGCCTCGTAGACCAGATCGATGTTGCCGACCTGTTTTGCCAGAGCCTGCGGGTCGTTGTGCTTGGCGCTGACGAACGCACCGCCGACCGACTCGACCCAGCGCGCCTTGGCGCTGTCGGGCTCCTCGAGGGAATAAACGAACGTCTTGAAGCCGCGAGAGATCAGCGCCAGCGCGCCGAGCAAGCCGACCGGCCCTGCCCCCAGTACCACCGCGTTCTGGCCGCTGGCATGGCCATCCTCCGACCCGGGCAGTGTCCACGGCAAGCGCTCCTGGACGTCCCACACCTGGATGAGCGCCTTCTCGGCGATGGTCAGCGGCTCGACCAGAACCCCGACGTTGCGCATGTTGGCGGGAAGCACGTGCATGAACCGCGCGTCGTCCACGATGCGCTCGGTCATGAAGCCGTGCAGGCCGTTGATGCCCCGCTCTTTGAACTCGCCGGTGAAGCAAAAGTCCTGGCGGCCGGCCACGCACGCGCGACAGTCGGCGCGGCCGCACGGCCGCCGCACCATGGTGACGACCAGGTCGCCGCGAGCGACTCCTTTGACAGCGCTGCCGACTTCGACGACGCGCCCCAACGACTCGTGACCGAGCACCAGGTAGTCACTGCCTGCCGGTGGCGTTCCGTATTGAAAGTGAGCGATCTCCCGATCGGTGCCACACACGCCGACGTCCAGGATCTGAACCAGCGCCTCCGTATCGGCGGTTCGCTCCGGTTCGGGGTGGTCGACGACTTCGATCGACTTGCGTGATGGATTCACGGCGACTGCGCGCATAATCTGCCTCCTGAGTGGGCAGATGCTATCACCCTATGGACATTGTCGCTTTTGCTGCGCGGGAGCGATTGACGATCGCGTCCGGATTCACGCTGTGACCGGACTCATACGACAATGCCGGACTGCAGGCGCACGAGTTCTCCCGATGCCAGCGGTCGCCACGGCTGGTCGTCCAGCGGCAGGGTCGCGACCACGGCGCGTTTGCCACATGGGCCCTCGCCTTCGACGCCGTCGCACGGCACGTAGCCCGCAGGGTCGCTGTCGGCGTTGTCGTCAGCATCGTCGCGAACCAGTAGATACAACCCCGAATCGTTGGATACGCCGTCGCCGGGAATGGTGTGCCGGTGGGCGTGGGCGAACAGGGTGAGCCCGTCGAAGTAGAGAAAGTTTGCCGCGCCGCGCTGCCGCATTTGCTCGGCAAATACGGCCACGATCTCGGTGCGATGGCCCAGTGCCGGCGCCGCCGACCGGGCCCACAACGGCGCGAGACGCGCCAGCAACTCGCCAAACAGGCGCTCGGAATCCGTGGTGCCGACAGGGCGAAGCCACACGTCACCGCGTTGCTCGACTCCGGCCACGTAGCCATTGTGGGCAAACACGTGGGTCCGACCGCCCAGAACGCGGGCGAACGGATGGGTGTTGGCCAAACATCGGTCGCCTTTGGTCGCCCGCCGAATGTGCGAAACCACCGTCGTGCTCGCCGGGCCGTGCTGGCCCAAAAAGCGCACGAGCGGGCTGTCGGCCGCGGGCATGGGCTCGCGCAAAATCTGGACGTCCGACGCATCGGCGTACGCGACGCCCCAGCCATCGGGGTTGCCACCGGCAGCCGAGCCGCGCAGGACGAACCGGTCCCAGCTAAATCGCATCCGCACGGGCGTCTCGGTGGAGATTCCGAGCAGTTGGCACATGGTTGTATTGTAGATCGCGGCCGGTGCCCCTCGGGCACAATCCCCCTACAAACCTTCCCGAGGCCGGGCCTACATGAATCGGCGCATGCGCGTGTGGCGGCGCCGGCGGAGCAGCCAGGCGCACAAGCCGAGGAGCAGTAGCACGCTGGGCCAACCACCGCCGGCACCGCCATGAATCCCGCAACCACCTCCGTTGGCAGGCCCACCGGCGCTGCCGGAACCTTTGATGCAAGCTCCACGGCCACCGCCGATGCCAACACAGTCGAAGCCCTCCGGGCAGTCGTTGCTGTTGATGTCACACAGCTGGCTGCAGTACTGATCGTCGCCGTCCTGGCCGCACATGCCGGACGTGCAATCCTCGTTGGCTGCACAGCTGTCGCCGAGGCCGCCGCCCGGCTGCTTACACGACCCCGCCACACATTCCTGGCCGTCGGCACAGTCGGCGGCGCTCTGACACACCGGGCCGACGGTGACGTTCGTGGTCGCCTTGGAGCTCTCGCCGCGGCTGTCGAACGCGGTCGCTTCGATCGTCACCGGTCCTTCGGACAGGCCGCTCACGTTGAACACGTACGGCTGAGAGCTCACCGAGCCGACCATGGTGCCGTTGACCCGAAGCTCGACGTGCTCGACGGCGACGTTGTCGGTGGCCGAGACCTGAACGACGAAATACGAGCCCACGGTGGCACCGTTGGCCGGCTTGACGATGTCGACTTGCGGTGGCGACGACGCGTCGTTGGTGTTGATGTAGTCCTGGATCCACGAGCTGTACACATCGACCCGGGTGCCGCCCGAAAGCCCGGTGCAGCCGGTCTGGCCCCACGAGGTGATGCTAACGACTTTTTGCGTGCCACCCACGTTCATGAAGCCGGGCCCACCCGAGTCGCCCTGGCAGGTGTTCTTGTTGCTGGTCCCCCAAAACAGCAGGGTGCTGTTGTAGTCGGCCATGGGCGTGGTGACCGCGCGCTTGACCCCTGAGCCGTTGGTACCGGTGCCGCTGTAGGTCTGGCCCCAGCCGACAATGGTCAGGTTCTGGCCAATCAGGTTGGCCGGACTTTGCGTGTTGAACGACATGGGCGGCGTGGACGCCTCGTATTGGAGCAGCACCAGCGCGATGTCGTTGTGCCCGTAGTTGCCGATCGACCAGCCGGCCTTGAACGTGCTGTCGATACCAGGGATCGATTCGATCCGGTAGGGATCGCTGGTGGTCGCGTCACTGCCGAAATACGCAGTGATCGACGACGGCGACTCGCCGCTTTCGTCGACGCAATGGGCAGCTGTCAGCACGACCCGCGGCGAGATCAGCGTACCGCTGCAGCCATACGAACCGTCGGAAAACTGCAGGCTCAGATACGCCACCGCCGGGTGACCGGTGTCGTTGCTTCCGCCGACGATTTGCCGGCGATTGCTGTCGTAAGACTCCGGCGCCGCACACCCCCAGACCACCACCCCGAAGCCAATGGCGAACACGGTTGTTGTCAGGCGTTTCACCGTTCCAGCCTAGGCAAAACAGCACTTTCCCGCTTGAGCAGGATCAACTGTCAACGGGTGTTATGGCCGGCGTGCGAGACTCTTGGTCGTTTGGCTGGACGCAACCCCGCAGTAGTCATGGGATTTCGGAGCGTGTGCGACATTGGGGAAGGAACCGGGCGCAACAACGTACTACAATAGAGGTTCAAACGCCGCCACCACCCCATGGGACGCAGCTGGGAATACGATGACGAGCAAATCGAAGGGGAACCTCAGCTGGTCCACAACGAAGTGGTGCCGGGCAAGGTTCCCCGCGGCAGCGCCGTGCAGTATTACGGAAACGCCACCCCGGGCAAGCGTGCGTCGACCAGCCGGCTGAACGAGATGGTGCTGGCACGCTCGCCAGTGCCAGGGTCCGAGCAGCCCAACAACATCTCTCGCCCGGTCCGCGATGCCTTGACCAGCGAGCAAGGCGCGCCCCTGGCGGACGCAAACAAGTGGTCCTCCAGTGTCGGCGCCGACGTGTCACATGCCCGGGTGGTGACCGGGCCGCGCGCCTCCGCCGCGGCGAACGCGATGGGCGCGCGCGCATTCACCGTGGGCCACCGCGTATTCTTCGGCGACGACTCCTACTCGCCGGGGTCATCGGGTGGGGATTCGCTATTTCAGCACGAGCTGGTGCACGTCGCCCAACAACGCGATGCCACCATGCCCGCCATCGACGACCTGCGCGTGACCTCTCCCTCGGACGGCGTCGAGCACGAAGCGCGTGCCCAGGAACACACGGCAGCTCCGCGCCGCGTCGGCCGGGCGATGATCGCGCGCGACGATCCGCCGAACAATGTCAGCGCCCGCGGATACTTCGACGAGAACCACTTCGAGTTCTACGAGGCGTGTGTCAACAACCTGATCCACCGGCAACTGCCCAACCCCCAATTCACGTTTTGGATGTGGGGTCGCAACGACGCGTTCGTCAACAGAGCTCTCTACGAGCTCGGCCAGCAGTCGAACAATCACGGCGCGATGTTCGATTTGGTGGCAGATCACGCGCATACCACCATCAACAATGCCCGCGACGCCGTCAACGGCAGTGGGCCGCGCGAGTGGAAGCCCAACGTCGGCATCGCGTTCGCCAATCTCATCTGGGCCAAACTCGTGGAGGCGACCCAGCGGCTGGGGCCGCAATTCGTGGCGGCGGCGTGGCGCGTGTTCCAACGCGTGCCGCCCGACCGGCGGGAGTTCACCCACAGCTTCCGCATCCCCGCGGGCGAAATGGTGCCGTCGCGTCGGATCGATCCAGCGGTCATCAAGGGTTTCCGCGTCGGCCAGCTGTGCCTCAACTGGGAGATCCTGTCCCGAGAAGGGGGCAGTGAGTATGCCGATGCCCACACGCAGCAGCTGCGGGACATCCGCGAGTGGCAATTCGAGGCGTCGAACCACACGTGGACCTGGATTCGCGTCAGCGATCCACCAGATGCCACAGCCGAGGAAGCCGCGAAGCTACTGTACGGCAAGCCGGAGCTGTCCCGCTCCATTGTCGCGGCGTCGCCGCGCTTCGGCTTCGACCTGGCGCTGCTGACCGACTCGATCCGCTCGCAGTGGACCGAACACATCCGCAACACACCGGAAGACAGCGCCGCGGCTGGAACGTTGAACGCGGTGCCGGGCGCGTTCCGGCATATCGCCGAGCACGGCGGCCAGCCGCCGATCGACGCCGACACCGAGATGATCCGAAGCGGCCTGTCCGTGGAGGGCTTGCCTCCCCAGGGCAACGCAGACCAGGCAGTGCTCGCCCAGTCCGCCGGCGGCGAAACCGGTGCCAGCCCGAGCGAAGTCGAGGCGCGCACACGCGTGTGTCTGGCGCTGCTCGACGAAATCGAAGCCGATGCTACAGGCGTCGAGGGCTTCGCCGCAGACACGACGACCGCCGCCGTGCGCGACCGGCTGAGCTACCGCCGCCAACAATTCGCCACTGGCGATCCCGCCGAGGTGATGCGCTGGGATGCCCATTCGGCGGATCAGTACGACGTTTTGACCGCGGCCGCCGACGGCGTGCGTCTTGCCGCGACCCAGTACCGGCGCTACGCGCCCATGCAAGAAGACGGCACCCGCGTGTCGCTGGCAGAGTACGCTCGTGGGCCGATCCTCCGCGTCCTCGACGCCTACTACAGAGCGGCAGTCGTCTCCGAGCTGCCGGCCACTGGACAACAGCGCCTGGAGGGCGCCCGCGAGCAACAGCAACTCTACCCGTTCGAGATGATGGAAGGAGTGCTGACGGCGTGCCGCCGGCAACTGCACGACGTCCAGGCGGGGGAGACGTCCCGCGAGTTCGAGGGCGACGACGCGGCCGAGCTGCAGCAACAGGAGGCCGTGCTCACGGAACGCCTGATGGCCCTGCGCGGCCTGCTGGTGACGGACCCCGACGAAGCGATGCGGCAAATGAACGATCTCATCACCGAGATCGTCGAGTTCCAGGACTTCGTCGGCCTGGTCGCGTCGCTGGGAACGATCTGGGAAGAGTGGCACTTCTTGCTCACCCACGAGAGCAGCCTGTGGGCGAT
>Ga0114931_10012123_pt1 | contig 10111 bp, 8 predicted proteins | sample 2SBtaG_FD_89579 | JGI IMG/M metagenome (GOLD analysis project Ga0114931, IMG submission 89579) | Deep subsurface microbial communities from Kolumbo volcano to uncover new lineages of life (NeLLi) - 2SBTROV14_V59a metaG | ecosystem: Environmental > Aquatic > Marine > Volcanic | place: Kolumbo... | reverse complement strand
TCCCGGCCGAGTCGGCCCGGATCGGCGTGGTCGACCGGATCTTCACCCGCGTCGGCGCGTCGGACCGGCTCGCGCGGGGGGAATCCACGTTCATGGTGGAGATGCGGGAGACCGCCGAGATCCTCTCGCAGGCCTCGGCCCGGAGCCTGGTGATCCTGGACGAGATCGGACGCGGTACGAGTACCTTCGATGGCCTGTCCATCGCGTGGGCGGTTGCCGAATACCTGCACGATACGCCCGGCCTCGCTCCCCGCACGCTCTTCGCGACGCACTACCACGAGCTGGCCGATCTCGCGCGGAGCCGCACCGGGGTCCGCAACGCCCATTTCGAGGCGCGGGAGTACGGCGACGACGTCCTCTTCCTCCGGCGGCTGGTGCCGGGCGAGGCCAGCCGCTCCTACGGGATCCAGGTCGCGCGCCTGGCCGGCCTGCCCGGGCCGGTCCTGCGCCGCGCGCGCGAGGTGCTGGCGCGCCTCGAAGCCGAGGAGTCGACGCGGCCCGGCGGCGCCGGCCTGGCGAGCGCGGCCGCGGCCGACCAGCTCCCGCTCTTCCGGCCTGCGCCCGCGGAGGACCCCGTGCGGGACGCGGTCCTGGCCGAGGTCGCGCGCATCGATCCGGACGCCACCTCGCCCCGCGAGGCGTGGGCCCTGCTCGCGGACTGGGTCGATCGGCTCCGCACGCGGAGCGGGACGTGAGCCCGCGTCGGCCCGCGGCCGCGCTGCTGGTGCTGCTCGTGGCCGGCCTGTTGCCGCGTGCCGCCGCGGGCGCCGAGCGGATCGCGATCCGGGACGTGCGCCACTGGTCGTATGCGGGATATACGCGCGTCGTCGTGGAACTCTCCGCCCCGGTCACGACCACGGTCAAGAACCTCCCGGCGAGCCAGGGTCTGCCGGACCGCTTGTACCTCGACCTGGCGGGCGTGACGGCCGGGCCGGAATGGGCGGAACCGATCCCGGTGGCGGACGGGCTGCTTCGGCGGGTGCGGATCGGGCAGAACCGCCCCGGGCGCGTCCGGGTCGTGGTCGATCTCGAGCGCTTCGAGCGCCATCGGCTCTTCACCCTGACTGCGCCCGACCGCGTGGTGCTGGACGTCTTCGCAGAGGATCGGGAGGACGGGCGCGACGCCGGGACGGATGCGCCGGCGCACCCCCCGACACGGCCGCGGCCGCGACCCGGCGTGCGGACCGTGGTGATCGACCCGGGGCACGGCGGCCGGGATCCGGGCGCCAGCGGGCGGGGTCTTCGCGAGAAGGACGTGACCCTGTCGGTCGCGCTCGATCTGCGCGATCGCCTCCGCGCGCGGGGCTTCGACGTGCGCATGACCCGCGAGACCGACCGCACCGTCAGCCTCGAGGAGCGCACCGCGATGGCCGAGGGCGTCGGCGCCGACGTCTTCGTGTCGATCCACGCGAACGCGGCCCCGGGTCCGGCGGCCCACGGAATCGAGACCTACTTCCTGGACGAGACCGACGAGCGGCACTCGCTGCGCGTGGCCGCGCGCGAGAGCGGGGTCTCTCCGGCCGAGCTCGACGACCTCGATCGCGCGCTCGCGGGCCTGCGGATGAGCGTCGTGTCCGAGCGTTCCGCCGAACTCGCTCGCGACGTCCACACCGGCGTGGTCCGTGGCGTGGGCGACGTCTACGGATCCGTCCGCGACCTCGGAGTGAAGAAGGGCCCGTTCCACGTGCTGTTCCTGTCGAACGCGCCTTCGATCCTGGTCGAGGTCGGCTTCCTGACGCACCGGGGCGAGGCGCGGCGGCTCGACTCCCGCCTCTACCGTGCGGTGCTCGCGGAACAGATGGCCCGAGGCTTGTCGCGCTACCGGACGAGACAGATGGAACGCGCGCGGTCGCTCGCGGTGCGGCTGCAGCGATGAGCGGTCCCCCCTCGGTCGACGCACACCTCCAGGCGGTTCCGGCCGCGGGGGAGGACCCGGGCGCGCTCGCAAAGGCGGCGCGCGAGTACCTGGGCCGGGTGCGGGCCTGGCTCGAGACGCAATCGCGGGAGGGCGCTTCGGGCGCGGCCGTCAACATGGCCAACTCGGACGCCTTCGACCGGCTGATCCGGCGTCTTGCCGAGCGGGTGGATGCCGAGCACTACACCGAGACCGGCGCACTCGGCCGTCCGGTCGCGATCGCGGCCGTCGGCGGCTACGCGCGGCGGGAGATGTCGATCGCGTCCGACGTCGATCTCCTCTTCCTGATCGAGGGCGAGATCGATGGCTATGCGGAACGCCTGGTGCAGCGCGTCCAGTACAGCCTGTGGGATGCCGGGGTCGAGCTCGGCGCGGCCGTGCGCAACGTCGACGAATGCATCGCTCTCGGGCGCGAGGACGTGACGGCGCGTACCGCGTTGCTGGCGCCGCGGTTCCTGACGGGCGAGCCGGCCCTGTTCCACGCACTCGGAGCCGCGGTGCGGGAGCGATTGCTGCCCGACCCGGCCGCGTTCATCGACGAGCAGGCCGCGACCTTCGCCGAACGCCACGAGCGCTTCGGGGAGTCGCTCTATCTGCTCCAGCCCAACCTCAAGGAGGGGGCCGGCGGCCTGCGCGACTATCACGTCAGTCTCTGGGTCGCGCGCGCGGCCGACCCGAACGTGCGCGAACTCCAGGACCTCCTGCACACCGGCCTGCTGTCGGAATCGGAGCTGGCCAGTTTGCGCCGCTCGCTCGATTTCCTCTGGCGGGTCCGCAATGCCCTCCACCTGCTGGTCGGACGCAAGACGGACCAGTTGACCTTCGAACTCCAGGAGCAGCTGGCGACGGGCTTCGGGTACGGGGGCGGCGAGAACGGCGGCCGGGAGCTTCCGGTCGAGGGCCTGATGCGCGACTACTACCAGAGCGGGCGCGTGGTGCAGTCCCTGTCCGAGATCGTGATCGAGCAGTGTCAGGCGCGGGTCCGTCCCGCGCCGGGCAAGCGCGAGACGCGCGAGGTCGCGGACGGCTTCCGCGTCGTCGACGGCCATCTCGAGATCCCCCACGCCGCGCAGCTCCGCGAGCGGCCGGTCCGCCTGCTGACCGCCTTCGCGGTCGCACAGGACGAGGGCGTCCCGCTCTCCCGGACTGCCCAACGGCTGGTGCGGGAACAGCTGGGTCTCGTCGACGATTCCCTGCGGCGTGACCCCGAAGCCCGGGACACGTTCCTGCGGATCCTGGGCAACGAGTCTCGCGTGATGCGCTCGCTCACGGTGATGAACGAGGTGGGTCTGCTCGCGACCTACCTGCCGGAGTGGGAGCTCATCGTCTGCCGCTGGCAGCACGTCATCTACCACACGTACACGGTGGACGTGCACTCGATCTTCCTGGTCGAGCAGTTGCGCAGGCTCTGGGGCGGGCTCTACGAAGAGGAGATTCCGGACCTGACCGACAGGGTCCGCGAGGCCGCCGATCTCCCCGCGCTCTTCCTCGGGTGTCTGCTCCACGACATCGGCAAGGGCTACGGCGCGGCCGACCACTCGCGCCACGGAGTGGGGCTCGCGCGCGCGTGTCTCGAGCGCATGGGGCTCGAGCCCGAGCGCGTGGAGCGTATCGTCTTCATCGTGGAACACCACCTGCTGATGTCCCACGTCGCCCAGCGGCGGGATCTGTCCGATCCCAAGGTGGTCGTCGAGTTCGCGCGCGTGGTGGGCGACCGCGTGAACCTGCACAACCTCTACCTGGCGACCTTCGCGGACATGCGGGCGAGTTCCGAAGCCGGCTGGACGCCCTGGCGGCGCGAACTCCTGAAGGAGCTCTTCGAACGCACCTCGGAATATCTCGAGGCGGGCGAGGACGATCCGCGCCGGGCCGCGGAGCAGGTCGAGGCCCGGGTCGAGCGGCGGAAGCAGGCCGCGTTCGACGAGATCGGGACCGACGAGGTCGCCGAAGACCGCGTGCTCGACTTCCTCGATGCGATGCCGCGCCGCTACTTCATCGCCCACACCCCGCGACAGATCGCGCGCCACGCGCGCGTCGTCTTCGCGCTGTCGCCGGAGCGACCGCTCGTAACCTCGGCGCGCGAGATGCGCGGTGGCTACAGCGAGTTCATCGTCGGCGCCCGCGATCAGCATGGGCTCTACGGCCGGGTCTCGGGCTCCATCACCGCCGCCGGCGTGAACATCCTCGGCTCCAACGCCTACACGATGCGCGACGGCATCGCACTCGAGGTGTACCGGGTAACGACGCCCGCCGGCGGCGAGGTCGAACGGCAGGACCGGTGGGACCGCCTCGAGGAGACGCTGTCGGGGGTGCTGTCGGGCGAGGTCGATCTCTCCGAACTCCTGGCGAACCGGAAGCGCCGGGTAGGCGCGCGTCGCAGCCCGAGCCGCACGGCCCCCACGGTCTCGGTCCGCAACGACGTCTCGGACTTCTACACCGTGATCGACCTGACCAGCGACGACCGGCTCGGGCTGCTGTACGACGTGACCCGGACGCTGGCCGATCGTGGCCTCGAGATCTTCGTCTCCAAGGCGACGACCGTGCTCGACCAGGTCGCCGACACGTTCTACGTGAAGGGGCCCGGGCTCAAGCGACTGACCGACCTCGATGCGATCGCGTCGCTGGAGGAGGCGCTGCTCTCCGTGTTGCAGGAGGCTCGCGGTGACTGAGCCGATCGCGCCCTGCATCGACGCCTTCCTGAACCACGTCGCGGTAGAACGGGGGCTCTCGCCGCGCACGGTCGAGGCCTACGGGCAGGACCTCGCCCGCTTCGCCGGCCACCTGGAAGCGGAAGGCGTACGCGAGGCGCAAGCGCTGCGCGCGGCCGACATCGCCACGTTCCTCGACGGACTCGAGCGCGAGGGTCTCTCGCCGCGCTCCCGCGCCCGGATCCTGGTCGCGGTGCGCGGCTTCTGCCGCCACCTGCTCGCCACCGGCCGCGTCGGACGCGACGCGACCGAGGGTGTCTCCGCGCCCCGGACCGGGCGCACGCTGCCCCGGGTGCTGCGAACCGACGAGAGCGAGGCCCTGATCGGCGCCGCGTCGGGCGATACGCCGTTGGCGCTGCGCGATCGCGCGATGATCGAGGTGCTCTACGGGGCCGGTCTCCGGGTGACGGAACTCGTGACGCTTCCGGCCGGCGCCATCGACGCGCGAAGCGGCGTGCTGCGCGTGGTCGGCAAGGGGAACAAGGAGCGCCTGGTGCCGCTCGGCGAGCCGGCGCTCGCCGCCGTGGCGACCTATCTCGAAGCGGCCCGCCCGGTGCTCGCCGCAGCCGTCACACCGCCGAGCGACGCGCTCTTTCTCGGGCGGCGCGGCCGCGCGATGACGCGGCAGAACTTCTTCGCGCGCCTGCGCAAGCTGGCGGTGGCGGCCGGGATCCCGACCGAACGCGTGTCCCCGCACGTCCTGCGGCACGCGTTCGCGACCGACCTGCTCGAGGGCGGCGCGGACCTGCGCGCGGTCCAGGCGATGCTGGGGCACGCGGACCTGTCGACGACGCAGGTGTACACGCACGTGAGCCGCGGACGCTTGCGCGCGGTCGTCGAAGAGCGTCATCCGCGAGGGCGCGGGTCGGACTCCTGATGCGCCCGCTCGAAGCCGGCGGAGGCGTTCGCAAGCACCTGCCGAGCGAGGTGCGTCCCCTCGTCGCGCGGGCGGCGGCGGCCGCCGACGAACTGGGCGTCGGGATCGGCCTCGTCGGCGGGCCGGTGCGCGACTGGCTGCTGGGGCGCCCGATCCGGGACGTCGACCTTCTCGTCGAGCCGCCCGAGGGCCGGCGCCGTCCGGCGGCGCGCGAGGTCGCACAGGCCGCCGCGGGCCCCGAGGACCGGGTGGTCGTGCACCGCGCGTTCGGGACCGTGCGCTTCGAGCAGGGCGGGGCCCGGATCGACCTCGCCACCGTGCGTTCGGAAACCTACGCAGCGCCGGGGGCCCTCCCCACGGTCGGCCCGGGCAGCTTCGCGCAGGACCTCGCGCGGCGGGACTTCACCATAAACGCGCTCGTCGTTCCACTCGGTCGCATCGCGCGCCAGCGATGGCCCGCGCTGGTGGCGGCCGCCGGGGGATTGGCCGACCTCGAGAGCCGGAGCCTCCGGGTCTTCCACGCGCGCTCGTTCCACGACGATCCGACGAGGGCACTGCGCGCGGCGCGCTTTCTCACGCGTCTCGACTTCCGGATGGCGCGGGGGACGCGGACGAGCCTGCGCAACGCGATCCGGGACGGCGCGTTCGGCGCGGTGGCCGGTGCCCGCTACCGCGCCGAGTTCGAGCGCCTGTTCGCCGAGGCCGCGCTCGGCGGCGATCCGGCCGGGTCGCTGCGCTGGTTGGCGGAGGCGCACGTGCTGGCCGCTCTCGAGCCCGGGCTCACGGTCGCGGCGCCGTCGCTGGCCGCGCTGCGCCGTTTCGCGCGCGGCTGCACGCAGGGCCACGATCCTCCCTGGCTCACCGGGATGATGCTCTGGATGGCGCCGCTTCCGGCTCCGCTGCGGCGTCGCACGTTGGCCCGGCTCGCGGTCACCGGGCGCGCCAGCGAGCGGATCTGGGGCTACCCGCGGTTGCGCGATCGCGTGCTCCGGCAACTCGCCGCGGCGCGCGGCCGCGGCGCGATCGATGCGCTGCTGGCCCCGCTCCCGGGTGCCGAGTGGGCCGCGCTGCGGGCCGAGGCGCCGGCGCCGCTGCGCCGCAAGATCGACCGGCACGACGCCCAGGATCGCGCGGTCGCGCTGCCAGTCAGCGGCGACGATCTGGTCGCCGCCGGTCTGCGGGGGCCCGATGTGGGCCGCGCGCTGGCCGCGATCCGGGCCGGGGTGCTGGACCGGAAGGTCCGGACCGCGGGCGACGCGTTGGCGCTCGCCCGGGAGATCGCGCGGAAGCGGCCGCGGCGCGGGCGGCGCACGTCGCGTTGAGTCGGTACCATCGCGCGAACCCCCCGCGGAAGCGCCTCCCGCCTCCCCGGAGCCCCTGACATGCCCGAGATTGCTCCCGCCGGCACGGACGAATCCGCGGCCTTCGGCACCTATGCGGTCAAGCTGCCGGTCTTCGAGGGGCCGCTCGACCTCCTGCTGCACCTGATCCGGCAGGCCGAGGTGGACGTCACCGACATCCCGATCGCCGAGATCGCGCACCAGTACGTCGAGTACCTGACGCTGATGGACGAACTGAACCTCGACGTCGCGGGCGAGTACCTGGTGATGGCGGCCACGCTGGCGTGGATCAAGTCCCGCATGATCCTTCCCCCGCCCGAGGGCCAGGAGGACGAGGAGGGCGTCGACCCGCGCGCGGAGCTCGTCGCGCGTCTGCTCGAGTACCAGCGCTTCAAGGAGGTCTCCGAGGCGCTCGGCGAGGCCCCGCGCCTCGACCGCGACGTCTTTGCCGGGCCCGGCGAGGAGTTCGACCCGACGCCGGAGGCGGAGCGCGAGATCAAGGTCGGCATCGTGCAGCTGTTGGACGCCTACCGCCGCGTCCTCCGGGGCGCGAGGCCCGTGACGTCGGATCTCCACGGGGTGGAGGCCGAGACGATCACGGTCCACGAGCGCATGATCGCGGTGATGGACGTGATCGCGTCGCACGAGACGATCGAGTTCGAGCGCGTCTTCGAGGTGGAGGGCGCCCCCGCGTCGCGGCCCGTGGTCGTGGCCACGTTCCTCGCGATCCTCGAGCTCACGCGTCTCGAGGCGATCCGCATCTACCAGGGCGTGAACGAGGACCTGTACCCCGAAGGACCGATCCGATTGCGACGGCACGAGGTCCCCGGCGCCGACTGGTCCGCGGACATCGCCGACATCATGTAGAGGGAATCCGTGGAACGCACCCGACAGAAGCAGATCGTCGAAGCCCTGATCGTCGCCGCCGGTACGCCGATCACGGCGGCCCGGATCGCCGAGATCGTGCCGCGGTTGAAGCCCGCGCAGGCTCGCGCCCTCGTCGCGGAGCTGGCGAACGAGTACACCGAACAGGACCGCGGCATCGAGATCTGGGAGGTGGCCGGTGGCTACCAGGTGCGGACGCGCCAGGACCTGGCGAACTACGTGCGCCAACTCCAGAAGGAGCGCCCGGCGCGCCTGAGCCGCGCCGCGCTCGAGACACTCTCGGTCGTCGCTTTCAAGCAACCGGTCACGCGCGCCGAGGTCGAGCAGATCCGGGGTGTCGAGGTCGGCCCGGTGATGCGGAGCCTCGTCGAGCGGGATCTCGTCCGGATCGCCGGGCATCGCGACGTGCCCGGCCGCCCGATGATCTACGGCACGACCCGGCGCTTCCTCGAGGTCTTCGGCCTCAAGACCCTGGACGACATGCCCACGCTGCGCGAGATCGAGGAACTGCTGCTGCCCGCGGACGCGGACGCGGACGCGGAGGAGGGGGCGCCTCGCGTGGGCAGGGCCGGCAGCCACGAGCACCCCGAAGGCGCCGAGGCGCCGGTGCCGGGGGCGGCCCCGGACGTGTCCTCCGAACTCCACTAGGCCGATGGAGCAGCGGCTGCAACGCATCCTGGCCGCGGCCGGGGTCGCGTCGCGGCGCGCCGCGGAGGAGTGGATCCGGGCCGGACGCGTGACCGTGAACGGGCGCGTGGCCGCGCTCGGCGAGCGGGCCGACCCGGAGCGCGACGAGGTCCGGGTCGATGGCGCGCCCGTTCGCGCCGAACGGCCCCGCTACTGGTTGCTCCACAAGCCCCGGGGCGTGCTGAGCACGGTCGAGGACGAGCGCGCGACGCGCGACGGACGAGAGACCGTGATGGACCTGCTGCCACCGGAGGCGCGCGGCGAGCGGGTCTATCCCGTCGGCCGACTCGACGCCGAGAGCGAGGGGCTGTTGCTGCTGACCAACGACGGCGACGTCGCGCACACGCTGCTCCATCCGTCGCTCGGCACGGAGAAGGAGTACCGCGTCACGGTCCGCGGCCGGCTGGAGGCCGACACGGCCCAGCGGTTGGCCGGCGGCATCGAACTCGACGACGGACCGACCGCGCCGTGCCGGATCGTTTCGCGTCGCATCGACGACGCGCGCGGGCGAACCGTGGTCACGCTCGTGCTGCACGAGGGACGCAAGCGCCAGATCCGGCGCGCGATGCAGGGGCTCGGCCACCACGTCGACCGCCTGGTGCGGATCCGGATGGGTCCGCTGCGCCTCGCGGGCCTGCGGGCGCGCGAGGTGCGGGCGTTGACCGGGAGCGAGATCGAGGCGCTGCGGCGTCTCGCGCGGGGGCGCAGGCCCGCGGCAGGCGCGGGGACAAGCCCGGGAGGGCGCGGGGGAAACCCGGACCCGGCATGAAGTCCGGCATCTGCAAAGTATTTTCAATTCGTTGATATTGAAGGGGTTTTGCGACTAGAATCGCCTGTCTCACACGGTGCGGTTCATGCGGAAGCTCCCCCTTCTCCTGCTGGCGTTCTCCTCGTTCTCGTGTCTGGGTCCGCCGACGGCGGCCCGGGCGATCTCGGGCGTGTGCCCCGACGGCAGCATCTACATCGTGCAGAACGAGCAGCAGATCCCGTGCAAGGCCTCCAAGCAGGTGGAGCCGACCGAGATGCCGCCGCTGCGCCCCGGGTACCTGCCGACGCCCTACACGTGGCAGGTCTGGAACGAGCGCCACGACCCGAACAACCCGTACAACGTGATCGAGTCCGCGCGCGAGGTGCGGGGCTACGAGCCGCTGGCCGTGCAGGGCGACGGCAGCGCCTCGGCGCCGCCGCCTCCGGAGGGCGCAGCCGCGGCGGAGCCCGCGAGCGTGGCGCCGCTCGATCTCGGCCTGTCGGACGACGAGTTGCGGAACCTCTTCACCATCGTCGAGCTCTCGCAGCAGCGGGTTCCGGCACGGCTCTCGCGGCGCACGGCCGACGGGCAGGGCGTGTTCGAGCTGGCCTTCGCGCGCTCGGCCGCGTTCGAGCAGCGCCTCCGCGCGGCGTGGCAGAGCCGGGGAGGGCTCGGGAGCCAGCAGGTGCTGCTCTTCACCGCGAACTCGAAACGCCCGGAGGCCTTCTGGGCCAACCTGACCTTTGCCCAGGGGCACCTCAGCTATCAGCCGGACCGCGAGAACGCGCGCCAGCTGGGCGTGTTGCAGGGACGTCTCGGCCCCCTCGAGGGCGGCGAGGTCGTACTCGGCTACGTCGTGCTCCCGGAGCGCTGGGACCTCGGGCAGGAAGTCGACGTCTACTGGAACGATCGCCACCTGGCGGCCACGTTCTCGCCCGGCGGCTAGCGCGG
>Ga0114931_10012122_pt1 | contig 10112 bp, 9 predicted proteins | sample 2SBtaG_FD_89579 | JGI IMG/M metagenome (GOLD analysis project Ga0114931, IMG submission 89579) | Deep subsurface microbial communities from Kolumbo volcano to uncover new lineages of life (NeLLi) - 2SBTROV14_V59a metaG | ecosystem: Environmental > Aquatic > Marine > Volcanic | place: Kolumbo... | reverse complement strand
TACTTCATGGTAAACCACACCAGCAGTACAAACGTAATCATTTGTCCAATCAGAGTAGCATTGATACTCACAATACTGTCCTCGTAAGCTTATAGCGAATAGAAATTACCAAGACCTTTTAACTGCCGGCCGCTGCAGTAACTGCAGACAGGAACGGGTTTGCGAATGTGAAGAATAAGGCCAATCCAACACCGATCATTGTTACCGCGTCAAGCAAGCCCGCTACGATAAACATTTTTACTTGCAGCATGGGTACCATTTCAGGTTGGCGCGCAGCGCCTTCCAGAAACCGCCCACCCAGCAAACCAAAGCCGATAGCCGTGCCCATAGCACCCATTCCAAGTACCAGGCCTACAGCGATAGCCGTCAGACCCTGTACATCAGCGATTAATTGTGCGAGTTCCATGATACCTCCCAAATAGTTGAATAAAGTTACTGAAAAATAAAGACCGGTTAGTCAAACACCTAATGATCTTCGTGCGCCATTGTTAGATATACAATCGTTAACACCATAAATATAAACGCCTGCAGCGTGATGATTAGGATATGAAATACTGCCCAGGGAAAGCTTAGCGCCGGTTGAATCCACCACGGCAACAGCGCAATCAGGATAAAAATAAGTTCGCCTGCGTATAGATTTCCGAACAGGCGCAATCCCAGTGAAATTGGTTTGGCGATTTCTTCGACAACCTTCAATAATAAATTGAAGGGCATCAACCAGGGACCGAAAGGCTGAAACAGCAGCTCTTTCCCGAAGCCGATTACGCCCTTAATCTTTATGCTGTAAAAAATGATCAAAATGAAAACGCCAATTGACATCGCAAACGTTGCGTTCAAATCAGTGCTTGGCACAACGCGCAAATATTCCACGCCGATAAACGATGCAATCATTGGCAGCAAGTCGACTGGGAACAAATCCATAAAATTCATCAAGAAAACCCAGACAAAAATGGTCAATGCAAGCGGCGCGATCAGATTGCTTTTTCCATGAAAGCTGTCCTTGACCTGCGCGTCGACAAACTCAATCATCATTTCAACAAAGTTTTGCAAGCCTCCAGGCACGCCCGCGGTTACGTTCGACGCAGCCTTGTAGAACCAAAAAAGAAAAAATGCACCCAACACGGCTGAGAAAAAAAGCGTATCCAGATGAAACGTCCAAAATCCTTCGCCCGTTGATAATGGGGTCAAATGATGGACAATGTACCCAGTCGCACCACCGGTATCATGTGTTTCAGTCGACATCAATATTACTCTCTCTTTGGTTCGCTCAAAAGCAATGCAAACCAAAACACTAAAAGAACCGCCAGAAATCCTGCAAAAAGCGGTAAAAACAAAATATTCGGTATTTGAAAAACTATTGCGAACAAACCGGCGGTAAGCATTATTTTTACCGATTCGCCAACATAAAAGCCACGTACAATCTGTTTGACGGGCTTACCGCGTGAAGCCAAGATTCTGTACGCAAAATATAAATTGGGTACAAACCCGATTAATCCACCGAAAAGTGCGGATCGAGCTTCCAACCAGCCGAAAAAAACCAGCATTAAAGCTGGCACGACAATCAGCACTCCCGCCTGGATGATCAGAACTCTGCCGATGGCGAAAAATGGATCGCTAACCCCCAAATTCACTCCCCACATCTAGACGACGGGCAATTATATATGTGGTAACTTATTTGATCAAGACTATTAGCCCGCATTTCTCTCTAGAATGACGACCCCTCGCTTGATCTTTGTTCTCATGTAACTACTCAGATTGCCCTCAAATTTACCCGATTACGGCGTCACAAAAATGCCGGGAGCATTTTTGAACAGCCACAGGCTGGCCCGAAGGGCGGAACGTATGGATGCGTGCAGTAAAAATGCTCATGTACCTCAGTACACCGCGCGTTTTCTTCTTGTACCCAGGTAAATTTGAGGGTTATCTATGCAGTTACCGGTGTTTTGAGGTTCGCTGAGTAGTTGCGTTCTCATAAGAGTTATTCGAGCCAATTCAACGAATGCGACCCAGAATGCCTTCAAGTTCATCTATCGATGAATAGCCGATGACCAGCTTTCCTTTGCCGTTTTGCTGATGATTGATCGTCACCTTTGCACCAAGCTTATCTCCCACTTCGCGCTGCAAGCGGGCGATATCGGGATCGATCAATGATTTTACGCGAACTTGACTTGATTGAATATTTTTAACCAATTTTTCGGTAGCACGCACGGTTAAACCATTCGCAACAACCTTATCTGCCGCATCACCCTGACGCGCTATATCCAAGCCCAGCAAGGCGCGCGCGTGCCCCATTTCAAGAGCCCCAATTTGCAAATGGTGTTTAACGTCCGGATGCAATTCAATCAAGCGTATTAAATTGGTTACCGCAGCGCGGGATTTACCCACCGCATCTGCGACTTGCTGGTGAGTCATCGCAAATTCTTTTAGCAAACGCTGCAACGCTTGAGCTTCTTCCAAAGAATTCAGATCTTCGCGTTGAATATTTTCGATCAGCGACAATGCCACCGCGGTTTGGTCAGACACATCGCGTATGGTTACCGGGATTTCATGCAGCCCGGCCAGCTGCGCAGCACGCCAACGCCGCTCGCCTGCTATAATTTCGTAGCGGCCTTCGTCGATCGATCTGACAACAATGGGTTGTACCACCCCTTGAGCGCTAATCGAATCAGCCAGCTCCTGTAGGCGCTCAGAATTCATATCCTGCCGCGGTTGATACTTACCCCGCTGCAAAAATTCTACTGGAAGCGTCTTCGTAGCATCGCCCTGCTCAACTGTGGAGACATCACCCAGCAGGGCATTCAATCCGCGCCCTAAACCTCGTTTTTTCACTGCCATTTTCGCTTATATATCCCCTTCAGAAGAATTTTTAGCGCCTTTGCACACAATCTCATTGGCCAAAGCCAGATAAGTCAATGCACCGCGCGATGATTTATCGTATTGAAGAATCGGCAACCCATAACTGGGCGCTTCCGCCAAGCGTATGTTTCGAGGGATAAAGGTTTGGAATACCCTATCTTTGAAATACCCTATCAGTTGCTCCGAAACCTCACGGGTCAGACGGCTACGCGGATCATACATTGTTCGCAGCACGCCTTCCAAACGCAATCCCGGATTGACCTTAGCACGAATATTTTTGATTGTATCCACCAATGCCGATAGGCCTTCCAAAGCGTAATATTCGCATTGCATGGGGATTAGCACACCGTCCGAGGCAACCAGCGCATTCAGCGTCAACATATTAAGTGACGGAGGGCAATCAATTAGGATATATTCATAGTCATCTCTGAACTCAGCCAGAGCCGCGCTCAAACGCCGCTCCCGCTGGTCAAAGCGAATTAATTCAACCTCCGCAGCCGTCAAATCAGCATTACCCGGTATCAAATCGAAACCCAGGTTTTCTAGCTTCAAAAGGACATCTGGCATGTTGGCATCCTGCAGCAGCAGTTCGCAAGACGATTTCTCCAACGCGGTCTTGTCAACGCCGCAACCCATGGTCGCGTTGCCCTGGGAATCCAAATCGATCAACAATACCTTGTGCTTCATCGCTGCAAAACTCGCGATAAGGTTCACACTGGTTGTCGTTTTTCCAACCCCACCTTTTTGATTCGCAACCGCTATTATTTTTCCCATGGATTAACCCACCGGCTGATTGTTTTTTATGCGTCCAGTGAAGTCGGCGACACCAATACCAAATACCTTTCAGCATCAACGCCGGGTACAGCTATCGGCACGACGCGGAACTTGAACTCGCCAATTTGGCCAATTTCAACCGTGGAAGACCGTCCTTTCATTGCTGCTATCTGCCCACCTCGGCGCAAAAGATGGCGCGTTCCTGCGACAATCGCGCAAAGATCAGTAAAGGCGCGCGTTACGATAGTATCGAATTTGTGATCAACATGGAATGCCTCAAGTCTTGAGCGAACAATTTCGACATTCTTCAGTTTAATCTCCATTTTAGCCTGTCGCACAAAGCGGGTTTTCTTTGCGTTGCTGTCCAGCAATACAAAGGTTTTGTCAGGGTTAATAAGCGCCAAAGGGATCCCCGGCAAGCCCGCGCCAGTGCCGACATCCAAAATTCTGCTCCCGGTTAAAAATGGTGACACCGAGACGCTATCCAATAGGTGCAGACTCACCATTTTTACTGGGTCACGCACTGCGGTCAAATTGTACGCTTGATTCCACTTTTCCAACAACGCTAAATATTGGATTAGCCTCGCTAGACTGTTATCCGGGCAAGACAAGCCCAGGGTGCTAACGCCATCCTCCAAAATTTTTAGAAGGGGCTTATTTTGCATATCAAATTGATGGCCCCGCGCAGACAACTCGGCATCTACTAATTGGCGCTATGCCTTTTCAAATGGACCAGCAATAATGAAATCGCGGCTGGAGTAATACCCGAAATCCGTCCAGCTTGACCCAGCGTTTCAGGAGTTTGCTGCTGTAGCTTCTCTTTAACCTCCTTGGATAATCCCACGACATTACTGTAATCAATATCGCGCGGCATCTTCAGTCCTTCGTAGCGTATATTCCGATCAATTTCGATTTTCTGCCGGTCGATATAGCCCGAATATTTTTCTTGGATCTCAACCTGTTCCAAAATCTGAGTACCGATATCTTGAACTGGCGGTTCCAATAAACCAATCAAGTCAGATAGTCCAATCTCGGGTCTTCGCAAGATATCCATCAGATGAGTATCGCGCGATAATTCGGTTTTGAGAGATTCATCCAGCAATGCGGCGTCGGGCGTGCCGGGTTTAATCCAACGATTCGACAACGCCTTACGTAAATTATCGATCCCAATTTGTTTTTTACCAAAGGCTTGCCAACGTTCGTCATCCACCAAGCCCAACCCCCGGCCTTTTTCGGTAAGACGCAAATCCGCGTTATCCTCACGCAGCATCAAACGGTATTCGGCCCGACTGGTAAACATCCGATATGGCTCCTGTGTGCCCCTGGTAATCAGATCGTCAACCATTACCCCAATATAAGCTTGGTCACGGCGCGGGCACCACGGATCCATGCCTCTAGCCTGGCGCGACGCATTAAGTCCGGCGATTAAACCTTGCGCGGCAGCCTCTTCATATCCCGTAGTACCGTTGATCTGGCCGGCAAAATAAAGACCCCTCATAGGCTTGGTTTCCAACGAAGAACGCAAATCTCTGGGATCAAAAAAATCGTATTCGATCGCGTATCCGGGGCGGATAATATGCGCGTTCTCGAAACCCGGGATAGACCGGACAAATTCGCACTGGACATCGAATGGCAGACTCGTGGAAATACCATTCGGATAGACCTCGTGGGTGCCCAAACCTTCGGGCTCTACGAAAATCTGGTGTGAATCCTTATCGCTGAATCGAACAATTTTATCTTCGATCGATGGACAATAGCGCGGCCCCTTGGCCTCGATCACTCCACTAAACATTGGTGAGCGATCCATACCAGAGCTAATAATTTTGTGGGTTTCAGACCGGGTACGGGTAATGTAGCAAGGCACTTGCGCGGGATGCTGATCGGGATTTCCCAAAAACGAAAACACCGGTACAGGATCATCGCCGAGCTGTACTTCCATTTGGCTAAAATCCAAAGTGCGCGCGTCCAAACGCGGCGGAGTGCCCGTCTTCAGACGGTCTACTCTAAACGGAAGCGCCCGTAATCTCTGCGCCAAGGCATTAGCCGGCGGATCTCCCGCGCGGCCACCCGAATAATTTTCCATACCGATATGGATTTTACCGCCCAGAAAAGTACCTACGGTCAACACCACGCAGCGCGCCGCAAAATCGAGGCCCATTTGAGTCTTCACGCCAACAACCTTATCGTTTTCGACTTTAAGATCCGCTACCGTTTGTTGAAATAACCACAAACCCGGTTGGTTTTCCAAAACTTCGCGCACAGCTTGTTTATACAGTGAACGGTCTGCCTGCGCGCGTGTTGCCCGCACGGCGGGGCCTTTGCGAACATTTAGAATACGAAACTGAATACCCGCCAAATCTGCGGCGGCGGCCATTACACCGCCCAACGCGTCAATTTCTTTGACCAAATGACCTTTGCCAATACCCCCGATCGCGGGATTGCAGCTCATTTGTCCCAGCGTATCAATACTTTGGGTAAGCAACAGCGTCTTCGCGCCGCTACGCGCCGAAGCCATTGCAGCCTCGGTACCCGCATGCCCGCCGCCAACTACTATTACGTCATATTCAATAGAAAATTGCACAATAGAAATTTATCAAAAAAAGAATTGTAATCAATTCTTTAGGAAACATGTAGGCCTAATCACAGTAATGTAGTGCTATGCTTTACGCGAATTGTAAATTTCGCCGCCGGCCACATGGTAGTGTTGCATCACTTGCACCGCAGAACTTCGACATACATCCCGCACAACTTCAATATCCCTTTTCTCCAACTCGACCGGCCAGTCACTGACCTTGGACCCTTCGTCAAAGCCAATATTACGCGCATCCTCGTCACGAGCACCGCATACAACTCGGCTAACCCCTGACCAGGGTATTGCGCCCAAACACATAGCGCAAGGTTCACAGCTGGTAACCAATTCATGCTCCGGTAGCTCCTGCCTGCCCAAATCGTAGCTGGCTAGGCTTCGCTGTGCGAAGGCAATAGCAACCATCTCCGCATGTGCAAGCGAGCAATTGAGTATAGTCACAAGATTTACTCCGGCTGCAACCAAACGTCCACTTGAACTTTCGAACACAGCGGCTCCAAACGGACCACCCGTTCCATTGTCAACATTTAACCGTGCGAGCCGTATTACAAATTTCATGCGTTGTTCATGTTCGCCGAAATCATCAGATTCCAGTAATAATTCCCGCAGCCACTCGGGCAACAAAGCCAGATAATCTATTGACGAAGATTGGGATTTTCTCATTGCAACAGCGCGCCCTAAATCACTCGCAATTTCACAATCTACCGCCTCTTAGCCGTTAAGACCGTCCCAAATCGATCAGCGAACCGGTCCCATTTCTCATTTATGAGCAATGTATCACATGATCGCGACACAAATTACATCAGAATTGTGTAATTGCTCAGATTGAGCTCAAATTTACTTGAGTACAAGGTGAAAACGCGCAGTGTACATAGGTGCCTGAGCATTTTTACTGCACGCATCCATGCGTTCCGCCCTTCGGGCCAGCCTGTGGCCGTTCAAAAATGCTCCCGGCATTTTTGTGACGCCATAATCGGATAATTTTAGTGTACGCTGAATAGTTAAAGAATTATTTTGTTTGTATTGTCTCCAACACCGGTGAAGCTCGACTGCCATGTCAGATGAAATGTCATCCAACAGCTCCGTGGAAACAGGTTTCTCTTGCCTTGTCTTGATTTCGCGTTATTTCGGGCTCGCCGCCAATGCCCAACAGCTAATGCATCGCTTTGCATGTTCGGACAAGGATATATCGGCCGACCAAGTCATTCGCGCAGCCCGGTATTTGGGACTGAAAGCTAAATCTATATCCAGTAACTGGCGGAAACTTGGGAAAACCGCACTGCCTGCCATGGTCCAAAATAATGCCGGGAATTGGGTCGTCGTGGCTTCGATCACAAACGAGCAGATACTGATTCACGATCCATCTGAAGCCCGGCCGCAAACATTATCCAAAGAAAATTTCGAATCCGCCTGGACTGGAACGCTAATCCTGATCACCCGCCGCGCATCGCTAACTAATCCCAACTCCCGCTTTGGCGTTCGCTGGTTTATTCCAGCACTACTTAAATACCGCGCGCTGTTCATCGAGGTCCTGGCCGCTTCGTTCTTTCTGCAACTGTTCGCGCTCATAACGCCACTGTTCTTCCAGGTCGTGATCGACAAAGTGCTGGTCCACAAAGGCTTGACCACATTGGACGTTCTGGCCATCGGACTGCTGGTTATTTCGCTATTCGAGGCGATCTTGGGCGGATTACGTACCTACGTTTTCGCGCACACCACTAACCGGGTGGATGTTGAGTTAGGCGCCAAACTCTACCGTCACCTGCTGAGCTTGCCGATGAGCTATTTCGGCGCGCGCCGGGTTGGGGATTCGGTCGCTCGGGTGCGCGAGCTGGAAAACATTCGCAGTTTTATCACTGGCTCAGCATTAACTCTGGTAATCGATTTGTTATTCACCGTCGTTTTCTTGGCGGTTATGTATTATTACAGCCCGCTGCTGACCTATATTGTCCTGGGCTCTATCCCTGTCTATATCCTTTTATCCCTATTTATTACGCCGATACTACGTGCCCGGGTTAATGAAAAATTTAACCGCGGCGCGGAAAACCAAGCGTTTCTAGTCGAATCCATCCACGGTGTGGAAACCCTCAAAGCCATGGCCATCGAACTACAGATGCAAAACCGCTGGGACGAGCAACTCGCGGCATACGTTCAAGCCAGTTTTAAGGCATCCAATCTGAACAATATCGCCAATCAGATCGCCGGGTTCATCAACAAAGTCGTTGTATTGTTGATTCTGTGGATCGGCGCCAAAGCGGTTATGGAAGGCAACCTGAGCGTTGGCCAGCTGATCGCATTCAACATGCTGGCAGGACGCGTCAGCGGCCCGGTACTCAGGCTGGTCCAATTGTGGCAGGACTTCCAGCAAACCGGTATTTCGATACAAAGACTTGGCGATATTCTGAATACACCCCCTGAACCCGGTTACGATCAGTCCCGGTTGTCGCTCCCAAATGTACAAGGACGCATCGAATTAGATCAAGTCATCTTCCGCTATAGGATAGACGGCCCTGAGGTGCTGCGCGATGTGTCTTTAAAAATTGGACAAGGCGAAGTCATCGGTATAGTTGGTCGCTCGGGCTCCGGCAAAAGCACACTGACCAAGCTCGTCCAGCGCCTGCATATCCCGGAACGGGGCAGAGTATTAATCGACGGCGTGGACATCGCCCAGGTGGATACAGCCTGGCTGCGTCGCTGCATCGGCGTGGTACTGCAAGAAAATGTTCTGTTCAACCGCAGCGTCCGCGAGAATATTGCGCTGAGCGACCCAGGATTACCTATGGAAGCCGTGGTTCAAGCCGCACAGCTGGCCGGCGCCCACGAATTTATCCTGGAAATGCCTGAAGGCTACGACACGATAATCGAAGAACACGGCGCGAATCTATCAGGTGGCCAGCGCCAGCGTATCGCGATTGCCAGAGCCTTGGTCACCAACCCACGTATTTTAATCTTTGACGAAGCCACCAGTGCATTAGACTACGAGTCCGAGCGTATCATTCAGCGCAATATGAACGCTATCTGCCACGGGCGTACTGTGATTATCATCGCGCACCGTTTGTCGACGGTCCGCAGTGCGCACCGGATTGTCGTTATCGAGAAAGGGCAGATCATCGAGCAAGGCAGTCACGATGAATTACTCCAAGCGCAAGGCCAGTATGCGCACTTGCACAGATTGCAGACCGGCAGTGGAATCGATAGAGTTAACAGTCACCTCGAAGCCAATCGGCAACGCTCCAATCACCACGTCGCTTGAGCGCAGACCATGCGACAGGAAATCGAGTTTTTACCGGCCGCGCTGGAAATTCAGGAAAAACCACCATCACCCTCAGGCCGTGCGACTGCGATCTCCATCATGATTTTTTTCGGGCTCGCCGCCCTGTGGACATATTATGGCGAGATCGATATCGTTGCATCCGCACAGGGTAAAATCATCCCTAGCGGCCGGGTCAAAATCATCCAAGCCTTCGAAATCGGTGTGGTTCGCACGATTCATATAAAAGAGGGTCAACGGGTCAAAGCTGGTGATCCGCTGATCGAATTGGACGCCACAGCGACTCGTGCAGACCTGGGGCAACTTGAAGAAGAACTGGTGGCCACACAGTTGGATGCAGCACGCTACCGGCAACTCGCCAAAATGACCGACGCAGCCCACACAACCAAGCCACAAACAAGCAGCCTAATACTCGAGCTCAAATCAGGACTTATCCTATCTTCAAGTAACCAAACTAGGCAACTCCACCAGCACAGGCTAAACAGCCAGTGGCATGAACACCAAGCCAAACTCGCCACAATCGACAATACCATGGCGAGCCGCAGAGCAGATCTCGCTGCAACGAAAGACCAAATAAAAAAATATCAGGGGACCTTGCCTTTGATTACTCGCCGAGCGAACGCG
>Ga0114931_10012120_pt1 | contig 10113 bp, 8 predicted proteins | sample 2SBtaG_FD_89579 | JGI IMG/M metagenome (GOLD analysis project Ga0114931, IMG submission 89579) | Deep subsurface microbial communities from Kolumbo volcano to uncover new lineages of life (NeLLi) - 2SBTROV14_V59a metaG | ecosystem: Environmental > Aquatic > Marine > Volcanic | place: Kolumbo... | reverse complement strand
CCAGCCCTTGGTGATCCGTAGCGGGAGACCACCTATCAAAAGGTGGCGTGTCACGTAAAACGTCACTAAACCATGACCCGATACTTGAAAACAAGCACCAGGGGCGATTACTTAAACTCTACAAAAACAGTAAAACGATATCGATACGATAATCAAAACATAATCACAGCGTGATTGCAAATCCGACTGGAAATGCTCAAAGATGGGTTGATCGGTGAATATTAAAAAAAGTTTCACATCAGGTAAAATTTTTCAGCGGATGCAGGTTCAGGCAGTTCTGTTTCTCCCAGCAGCTGTCGTATGTTGATTTCAATCGTTCTCGAAATCGCAAGCATAGCGGTATCGCTTGGCTGATCCTCGAATGGGTCTTGCATTCGGAACGCCGTTTTTTCAAGCAGAAAAAAAGGAATGGATATCAGCGCCAGAAGCGGGACTTCGATAAAGCTGTTCATATCGGCCAGGGCTACACTGAGAGTAAACAGAAAGACATAAATAAAAAAGTGAAGAAAAATACGGTATGTTTTGGGAAATACTGTATTTTTAATTCGCTCTGCCTTTCCCATGGATGCCACCAGTCTGACAAAGCTTGAATCCACTTGAATCTGCTGAAAGTCATTCAGCTGCTTCTGTTTGTGCAAATTTTTCAGGTCATCCAGCTGGAAGTGAATCAGAGTCATGGGGATGTTCTGTTCTGCTCTGAGTGTGTCACTCTCTTTTTGAGAGAGCAGTTTAGAAACATCCTGCAGGGGCTCAGCTTTTCTTAAGCTCCTTGCCAGCGTATAACACCAAGCGATCTGGCGCCAGGCCATTCGCTGAACCGTATTTCTGCTGTCATTGCCGTCTGTTGTAAAATTAATCAGCTGCATTACAACTGAGCGGCAGTCATTGACAATCGCTCCCCATATTTTTCTGGCCTCCCACCAGCGGTCATATGACTGTGCCAGTTTGAATGACAGAACCAGTGATATCGCCGTTCCCAGAAAGGTCGGGATGCCAATCGGTAATTTAATATGCAGCCCGTAAGTATCAATCAGATTTACTGCAATCGAAAAGACCAGTACAAAAGGCAGGTCAAAGCGAATCTTATGCAGTATAAACGAAAGTGGAATTCTTTTTTCAAGCAGCATTCTATTTATTCTGCATTAGCTGATAGGAAAATTGATTTCAGTCTCAGAAACACAGACTACAAAGGGAGGATTAGTGCTTCAAGGGTATTATTCAACATTGCTGAAGGGAATGGCAAGCGTCGTCAGTAGACACGTGCAAACGTTCGCTTGGAGATTCACCTCGCCAGACTGAGGGCTGAAGGCTGAAGGCTGAAGCAGAAATATGAAGTTCTCCTGGAGGCGGCCCTGGGCCTGCTTGCAAAAAAGCCGCCGAGCCGTCAAAATAAAGAGGTCTTCCATTGCCTCGTTGGAGGCCTCGCCATGGCCCATTGTATCACCCGTCGCAGATGGCTTGTCCAAAGCGCCCTGGCCGCCGGCGGGGTCGCATTCCGGGATCTCTCTCGAGGTTGGGCCATGCCGGTGGCCGGTCCGCACCCGGTGGCACCCAGCCGCCCAGTGGCCATCGGTCGCTGCGAGGGGTACGTGCCGCAGCCTCTGTTCAAGAGCCTGCGGCGGGTGCTCGACCAGATCGGCGGCTTGGACCGTCTGGTCCGCGGCAAAACGGTGACGATCAAGCTCAATCTGACCGGCGGCCCCAAGCAGAATCTGGCCGGCCTGCCGGCTTACCGCACGTACCATGTCCATCCGAATTTCGTGGCTGCCACTTGCGCGGCCATCCACCAGGCCGGGGCTCGAAAAATCATCCTGGTTGAAAGCAGCTACGACCACCGACCACTGGAAGAAGTGATGGGAGCGGCCGGTTGGCCGATCGACACGATCAACAGGTCCGGCGGTGGGCAGGTTGCCTGGGAGGATACGCGCCATCAGGGCCGCTGGCTTGGTTATTGCCGCCTTACGGTCCCGTGGGGCGGCTTTATCTACCCGGCCTTCGAACTGAATCGCCGCTACGAACAGACAGACGTCTTTGTCTCGCTTGCCAAGCTCAAAGACCATGCCAATGCAGGCATCACGGCCAGTGTAAAAAATCTGTTTGGGATCGCGCCCACATCCCTCTATGGCGACAATTACACGGGGTCCGGAGCACCCATAGCTGACGAACGTTCCGTGTCCGCCCGTGGTGATACGTTCCATCGCGGCAGGCGGGCGGTCCCGGCCGGTGTCCCCTCGGAGATCGACCATGATTCGTCGCGCGATTGGCGGCACCGGGTGCCGCGGATCACAGCCGATCTATTCGGTGTCTGGCCACCCGATCTCTGTCTGGTCGATGGCATCGAAACCAGCCGGGGTGGCGAAGGGCCGTGGATCGCGGGCGTCGAGCCAATCCGGCCCGGGCTATTGTTGGCTGGTCGCAATGGGGTCTGCACCGATGCCATTTGCACGGCGGTTATGGGGTATGATCCGGCCGCCGCGCACGGCACCTTTCCCTTTCCGGGCGACAACCACCTCGCCCTGCTGGCCGGGCAGGGAATCGGCACCAACCTCGTTGAACAAATCGAAGTCGTGGGAGTCCCGCTGGCCCAAGCGCGGCACCCCTTCAATCCCCAGCACCGTAAGATCGGCAAGCCGGTCTTCAGTTGAAACCATTCAGGAGACCTCCAATATGACAAAACATGCCACCCAGAACCTGTCCCCATGCGAGTCACTTCCCCTTTCCCGGCGGACGTTTTTACGTGAGGCCGGCGCCCTGGGAGGCACCGCTTTGCTCAACAGCCGGGCGGCCGGTGGGCCGGCGGCCGAACCCAACGGCCAGGACGTTCTTCCTCGGCGAACGCTTGGCAGAACGGGCGTCAAGGTTTCCGTGTTGGGGCTTGGCACGGCACCCTGCGGTCAATCGCATGCCGTCGATACGCCCACCGTCACGGCCATTGTCCGCACGGCGCTCGACGCGGGAATCAACTTCATCGATACCGCGCGAATCTATGGCAATGCCGAGGAAGGAATCGGCAAGGCGCTAGCGGGCCGACGGGACAAGATCTTCCTGACGACAAAAGTGTGGGCCGACGATGCGGAAGGCGCCCGCAAGTCGCTCGAGAAATCGCTCCGCACGCTGCGGACCGATCATGTTGACCTGGTCTATCTACACAGCATGGGAAACCGCAAGGCCGATCGGGCCTGGCAGGCCGACGGCGCGCTGACCTATTTACTCCGACAAAAAGAAACGGGCAAGACTCGCTTTGTCGGCATATCGGGCCATTCGAGGGTGGAAACATTTGTGCCAGTCATTGAGACCGGGCGGATCGACGTGGTGATGTGCGCGATGAACTTTGTCGACCGGCACACCTACGGCTTCGAGCAAAAAGTCCTGCCGGTCGCCCGCAAGCAGAAGATGGGGATCGCCTGCATGAAGGTCTTCGGTGGGATCCGCGGCGGCTTTAGCAAATACGGTGGCCCGAATCCCGGTTCGCAGCTTGACCCCCGGTACCTGCGGCAAGCTGTGCGTTACGCACTCGGGTTGCCCGGTGTTGCCACGCTCGTCATCGGTCCGCACACGGTAGACCAACTCCAACACAACATCCGTATGGCCCAAGACGACCGCCCGCTTACCAAATCGGAGCAGAACGAGCTGGACCACCTCGGTCGCCAACTGGCCACCCAGTGGGGCCCCCGCTTCGGGCCCGTCGTGTGAAGAGAGAAGGCCCGCAGCGAACCGAGCCGGCGTGGAGCAGCCGAAGCAATGCCATGCGTTGGCAAACTTCCAGTCATGCGGCAGCCCAATCGGACAACAATCCAGTCTTTACACACCACTCGGGATATGCTCCATCAACGCCCATTTTCTACCTCTCCCCCGGCGCGGGTTGCCAGCGACCGCCAGACGGCCAGATCGATTTCGTTGGCGATTGTCTGCACGGATCCGTCGACCAGGACCACTTGCACCACGCCCGGATGAAAACTCCGGGCCGTGACAATCGCATAGGTCGGCTGGCCGGCCGAGCCGTTTTTTCCCTCCTGCCAGGAGTTGTAGTCGGCATCCACCAGCTGCCCGTCCAGTTCGTAAGGCACCGCCGTGTTGGGCGCGAGAGTCGCGGTAAAACCGGTGTGATGGACGCGCCCATCAGGCCACTCGGTGTGGCCGGTCGTTTTGGTCTGGGCTCCCGAGGCAACGATTACTGCCGCCGCGCTGGCCGTGTCGGGGATTTGGGTGGTCGCGGGCCCACCGTTGCGCCGGTAGGGGGTCCAGGCCTTCACCTCCGCCGCGGCCAACGTGTGGCTGGTACCGTCGGTGAAGCGCGAAAGCTTCAGAAAACTGTTGGGGTAAAAGGCCCCATCTCCACCGCGGCCGGACACTGGATCGTAGACGAACCAGGTTCCCAGGTTGAAACCGTAATTGGTCGGATAGAGGTGCACTTTACCCTTGCCCGGATCTCGTTCCCGCAGACTTTCTGCGTCGCTCGGACACTGGAACAGGGGAATCCGCAGTCCGTCGATCGGCTGCTGGAAATCCCAGGCGGTCTCCAGGTCGACCAACCGCTGGAGATTCTCCTGCTCCAGGTAAGGCAGGATCCGGCCGTGCACTCCCCAGGAGCCGTTATTGCCGGTTTGCGTGGTTTGCCGATCGACCCTGGCGCTGGGCGGCAAATGGCCCCTCGCACTCTGGTAATTCAACACGCCCAGCCCCAATTGTCGCAGGTTGTTCTGGCACTGGCTGCGCCGGGCCGCTTCGCGGGCCGCCTGAATGGCCGGCAGCAACAGGGCAACCAGGATGCCGATGATCGCAATCACGACCAATAGCTCCACAAGCGTAAAACCGTGTTTCGTAGCTGGCATCGCCCGTTCTCCTGCCGATTTTAATACCCTAACGCAGCACTTCCCAAGATGACATGGGCGAACCATCAGCGGCACACGTCGGTGAGCCGTCTGCCAAGGCCTTGGCCACTTGAATGGGCTGGCCCCCAATATTTCATCTTCCGGCTTAGCCAGGCTGGCTTCAACCGCCCAACCGGGAACACCTGTAGTCATTGACCAATTATAGGCACAAACCAGAGGGCAAAAACCATGCCAGAGCTTGAACCATGAGTTCCTAGGTTCGACGATTGCTAAATAAGTCCCATTCCGGTGCTCGCAAGGTGCTTTGGATCGCCCTGCTTCCTGCCCCCCATGTCGAATCATTCGACAAGGCTGTCCATGGATTCGACGTCTCGCTGTCAGGGTGTCCTATGAGTGAGATGATAAGATAAGATAAGATTAAGACACCTTACTCAGCTCTTGACGATGCAGACCAGCCGAGCCACGTTCAGCCCCATCCAGGCCCCTGGCAAATCAATCCTTTTAGGCACAGCATGCGCTACCCTTTACGCTATCAAATCATCGCTCCTTTGATGGCTGTGTTGCTACTGACTGTCGCTGCCCTGGTGCTTTGGCAAGGTATTGCCCTGTCGGAGCGGACCACGAATCAGGTAGAATTGCGTCTGCGCGGGGTAGTTCGAACTCTGGCCGAATCGAATTTCCCACTCACTCGGCCAGTTTTAGAACAGATGAAGGGCCTTTCTGGAGCGGAATTTCTGCTGGTCGATGGAGATCGGACCGTGGCCACCAGCGGCCTGCAAGGCAGGGCGAAAGATTTTACTAACGGGGTGCTGGCCGGCAACTGGCGGGATATTGTCCTGGACCACCGGGTGACGCTCGATGGCCAGGTGTTTTTTCACGCCTTGGTCGTGCTGCCCAGACGACAGGGAGGCTCGAGCCAACCCCGGCTCCATCTGTTTTACGCCCAAGACGAATTTCGCCGCGCATGGCGCGAGGCGGTCGCCCCACCCCTGCTGATGGGCGGACTGGCAATCGTGGCGACCGGGCTGTGTGGTTGCTGGGTTGCCCGCCGGATCAGCCAGACGGCAACAAAAATTACCTGGCATGTCGGCTTGATCGCGCAAGGGGATTTCCGCCCGCTCCCGGTTCCCAGCCAAGAAGATGAGTTGAGCGATCTGGTACGCGATATCAACACGATGGCCGAGCAGCTCCAGCTCTACGAAGCGCGGATCCGGCGAGCGGAGCAAGGCAAGATCTTGGAGCAACTGGGCACCGGATTGGCCCATGAAATCCGTAACGCGGTGACCGGTTCCCGCCTGGCACTGCAAATCCACGCCGGGGAATGCCCACTGGAGAAATGCGAAAGCATGGAAGTCGCCAGTCGACAATTGCAGATCATGGAAAACCGGTTGCAGCGTTACCTCCAACTGAGCAAGCGCCACAACAGGGCGGCCCCAAATCCGGTGGACCTGGCGAACTTGTTGGATCGGCTGCTGCCCCTGATGCAACCGCTGGCGGACCATTTGCAAGTCGGCTTGCAATGGAATCGGCCTGGCGGACCGATGCGGGTCATGGCCCAGCGCGAAGCATTGGAGCAGGTTTTTCTCAACTTATTACAGAACGCAATCGAAGCGGCTGCCGCTCGGCATGGCCCCAGTTCCGTCCCGCGGCGGGTTCAAATGACGCTGAGCTGTCTGGCTGAAAACTCCCTGCAAGTGAGATTTTCCGATTCGGGAGCCGGCCCCTCCCCATTGGTGCAAGAGCGCCTGTTCGAAAGATTCGTCTCGGACAAAGCCAATGGGGCCGGGTTGGGCCTGTCGGTGGCTCGGGGCATTGTGCTAGAACATGGTGGAAGCTTGAGTTGGAATCGAGTCGGTAGCCAAACCGTATTTGTTGTTGATTTGCCAGCTATTTCTCCAGAGGTTCGTGATGGCGCAAATTCTTGTGGTGGATGATGAACCGGCCATCTGTTGGGGATTGAAACGGCTTGGTGAAGATTTGGGCTGCCAGGTCACCACGTGCGGATCGGCGGAAGCAGCCATTGAGACAGCTCGGAGAGTGGGTCCGGACGTGATTGTGCTGGATGACCGCTTGCCGGGAATGACCGGCTTGGAAGCCATTGCAACCCTTCAGGAAGTGGCCGGCGAAGTACCAATTTTGCTCATCACGGCGCACGGCGATCTGCCAACCGCCGTGGAGGCGATGCAGCAAAATGTTTTTGAATACCTGGTAAAACCATTTGGCGTCGAGCCGATGCGTCAGGCCCTGCAACGGGCTTTGCAATCGGTCCGGGAGGATCCTGTCCCCGCCGCCACCTCGCCCGCGGCAACCGGAGGCCTGGTCGGCCAGTCGGTGGCCATGCGTGAAATCTATCGCCAGGTGGCGATGGTGGCTGGCTCCGATGTTTCGGTTCTGCTGACTGGAGAAAGTGGGGTTGGTAAGGAGCTGGTCGCCCGGGCCATCCATCAATATAGCCAGCGGACCGGCAAGCCCTTGGTTGTGGTGAATGCGGCCGCGCTAAACCCGGCGCTGGTCGAAAGTGAACTGTTCGGCCACGTCCGCGGCGCGTTCACCGGGGCGGTCGAAACGCAGCATGGCTTGCTCGCCCGGGCGGCCGGAGGCACGCTGTTTCTGGATGAGGTTGCTGATATCCCCCTGCCGATTCAGGTCAAGCTATTGCGGGCCTTGGAGCAACAGGAAATCCTCCCAGTGGGCGGGCAGCATCCGATGCGGTCGGACTTCCGTCTTATCACCGCCACCCACAAAGGACTGGCCAACCTGGTTCAGCAGGGCCACTTTCGACACGATCTCTATTTCCGGCTGAGCGGCTATGAAATCAAAATCCCTCCCCTGCGGGAACGCCTTGACGACCTTCTCCCATTGACCCAATATTTTTTACAGGAATTGGCAAAATCGTCTCAAAGGGAGTTTTATTTAACCGAGCGCGCCATTTGCGAACTGCGCTGCAGGCACTGGCCTGGCAATGTACGCGAGTTGCGCCGGGTTCTGGAGCATGCCGTTGTCGTCGCGCGCCAGGGTCCGATCGAACTCGAGCATTTACCTCCCCCTTCTTCGGCGATCGAACCGGCCCAACAACGGGCCACCGAAAACCGAGCATCGCGTCTGGCCAGTGCAGCGGGCCATTGGGCCCTGGAACAGTTGGAATCAGGGGACGACTGCCAGCGGCTGCGCGAACAATTGCTCGAGATTGTAGAACCCCCTCTGCTGGAAGCCTCCTACCGAAAATTCCAAAAGCAATATGTGGCTGCCTCGCGCGCCTTGGGGATGCACCGGACAACCCTACGGAAAAAACTGGCCGACTACGGAATCAACAATCCATAGCTTTGCTTCTCATCCTCTGCCGATCGCCTTTGGGACCGTTCAAAAATAACTTCGGTAAATGGTAATGTTCAGGTGTCAGGTGTCGGGGGGAGGTGATAGCCACGTAGTGGCGGTATCATTTAGCCGTGGGCGTGAGCCCACGGAACGGGTCTTGCAAGCCTTGCAAGCCGAAATTTGGACCTGCCCCATTCTCATGTCTGGAGAAAATTGGCGCGACAATTGCATGGACTCCATGATGTTGCCAGGCATATTCGTCTGGTAAAGTAGCAATCCCGCACCCATCCCAAGGACAACCTCAACAGGCTCTGGCAAACCGCACACGGTGTGGGCCGCACGAATCGTTACAACCGGCAAATTCATCTTGTAACGACTTCCGGCCGATTGTCAGATTTACAGAGTCGCGCGAATGGAAATTCCATCAACCGCGACTCCCGCAAAAAAATCGTCTCATGGAACGAGACGGAAGGAGTGAAAAGAGTCATGGACGGCACTCTGTTATTGGCGGCCGGCACCGCCATGTTGGGCGCGCTGGGCGCCCTCGAATCGTACTGGCATCGACGCAATCTGGCATCGATTCCCATCCGGATCCACGTTAATGGAACCCGGGGTAAGTCGGGAGTGACACGACTGATTGCCGCCGGCCTGCGGGCCGGCGGGATCCGAACGTGTGCCAAAACCACCGGCACACTCCCGCAAATGATCTTTCCCGACGGAACCGAGTACCCCGTGTTTCGGCCCGCGCGGGCGAACGTGAAGGAACAAATTCGAGTGGTTCGGGCGGCGGCCCAAGAACGGGCCGAAGCGTTGGTGATCGAATGCATGGCGCTGAACCCGGGCTTGCAAGCGATCTGCGAACTGAAACTGGTCCGCTCGACCCACGGAGTCATCACCAATGCGCGGGCCGACCATCTGGACGTGATGGGTCCAACCGTGGTGGATGTGGCCCACGCGCTGGCGGGCACGACTCCAGTGGGCGGCAAACTGTTCACTGCCGAGCAGACCCATCTGGAAATACTGCGGCAAGCGACCGTAGATCGCGGCTCCCAAATGATTGCCGTGGGCGACGAACAGGTCGCCCAGGTGACCTGGGACGAGTTGGAACGATTCTCGTACATTGAACATCCGGACAACGTTGCCCTCGCGCTGAAAGTTTGCCAGGATATCGGCGTCGATCGGCAAACAGCCTTGCGGGGTATGTGGCGGGCCCAGCCCGACCCGGGAGTCATGACCGTCGCCCAATCCGACGCCGCCGATCGGCATACGGTGTTTGTCAACGGCTTTGCGGCCAACGACCCGGAATCAACAGGCAAGATTTGGGAACTGGTGTTACGCCGCTTTCCACAAATCGACCGTCGTATCGCGGTGGTCAATTGCCGCGCGGATCGGGCTGATCGGACTGCCCAACTGGCCGAGGCATGCCTCGACTGGACGCCTGCGGACCACTACCTGGTGACTGGAACGGCCACCCATCTGTTTGCCAGGCGGGCGGCCGCGCTGGGCCTGGAGCGGGAACGGATTACCTGCGTGGAAAACAAACCACTACCCCAGTTGCTCAGCACCCTTAACCGGAAAATCGGTCGTTCCGCCCTGGTGATGGGCATGGGGAATATCGCCAGCCCGGGCATGGAATTGGTGCACTACTTTGACAAGCAGCGGAACACCAGGCAACACGCCACCCCCGCCATCACCCCCGCGACCAGGAGGGCCGCCTGATGGATACCATGACTGTTTCAATTGCGATTGGTTTGATCGTGAGCCTGTTGTTCACCGAAGCCTATGGCTTGTCGGCCGGCGGCATGATTGTGCCGGGCTACTTTGCCCTTTCCCTGCATCAACCGCTGAGCATCCTCGTGACGCTGCTGGTGGCAATGGCTACGTTCGCGGTGGTCCGCGGCTTGTCGCGGGTAACCATCCTCTATGGCCGGCGCCGGATCGTGATGATGATTCTGGTAGGATTTCT
>Ga0114931_10012119_pt1 | contig 10114 bp, 11 predicted proteins | sample 2SBtaG_FD_89579 | JGI IMG/M metagenome (GOLD analysis project Ga0114931, IMG submission 89579) | Deep subsurface microbial communities from Kolumbo volcano to uncover new lineages of life (NeLLi) - 2SBTROV14_V59a metaG | ecosystem: Environmental > Aquatic > Marine > Volcanic | place: Kolumbo... | reverse complement strand
CGCAACAACGCGGCCGCTGCACGTGCCGTGTCGCGACTGACTGTCGAGGTATCGAGCACCACACTGCCGGTACGCAGGCCGGGTAGCAGGGACTGCAGCACCTGCAACAGGTCGCTGTCGGCCGACACCGACAGCAACAGCACCTCGCAGCGCGCAGCCAGGTCGGCCGGATCAGCGGCAACGGCAATCCCCATTTCGTCGCCCAGAAGTTCGGCCGTCGCCCGCGTTCGATTCCAGACCATCTCAAGCTGTCCTGCCTGGTGCAGGTTGCGCGCCATGGGTGCACCCATGGCACCGAGTCCGATAACGCCTGTTTTCATGATTACTCCTCTCCCGAATGTTTTTTAATACGGTGCATATACAACTCGCAGGCGCTATCCAGGTAGGTCGTACCTTTAAGGATAGTCTCCAGCAGCTGCGTGTACGCGTCTGTCTGCTGCTCATTCATGCCCGCCGTGACCATCTTGTCACGGTAGCTCGCCAGCAGGCGCTGCGGTTGCATATCGACATAGCGCAGCAGGACATCCACGCTATCCCCGTGCCGGTGCTCCTGCAGCTGCAGCCCGCCATCTGTACCCAGGGTGACATTAATGGCATCGGTATCACCAAACAGATTATGCATGTCACCCAGTATCTCCTGGTAGGCACCGAGCAGAAAAAAGCCCAGCAGGCAGGTCTCGCCATCGTACAGCTCATGCACAGGCAGACTCGATTCAATACCCGTTGCGTCAACGTAGTGTTCAATATGACCATCCGAGTCACAGGTCAGGTCATGCACTATGGCGCGCCGCGCGGGTAGCTCGTCCAGGCGTTGCAGGGGGACGACCGGAAACAGCTGGCCTATACCCCAGACATCCGGCATGGACTGAAAGATCGAGAGATTGCAGTAATACTTGTCCGCCAGGGTACGCTGGATGGTGTCCAGTTCAGGTGGTGGCTGCGGCAGTTGCTGCATAAGCGTGGACAACATGCGGCACAGGCGATAATAGTGCGATTCACCGCTGGCTCGCTGCGCCAGCGTGATCTCGCCCCGGGCAAACTGGCCACGCACTTGCTCCAGTTCAGCATTCGCCCGGGCATACAGGGTACAGGCATCGACAGGCCGGCAGGCATCGATCGCCTGTTGCAGCTGCGTAAAGGCCGGCGTTGCCACGACGGTATAGTCATCGATATCCATCGATACGCGCTCGCTGTCAATCACCTGGGTAAGCAGCACGGCATGATGCGCCGTCAGGGCACGACCGGACTCGCTCATTAATGCCGGCGCGTCCAGTCCTTGTTCGTCACAGACCTGTGCAAAACAGCTAACCACGGCACTGGCATAGGCCGCCATATCGTAATCCATGGAACAGGCCCGGTCTGCGGATCGGCCCTCGTAGTCCACCCCCAGTCCGCCGCCCACATTTACCTGCGAGACGGGCAGACCGGCCTGGCGCAGCGCCGCCCAGGTGCGCGCGACCTCCTGTAACGAGCTCTGCAAGGTGGCGAGACGACTGATTTGCGATCCCGGATGGCAGTGCAACAGCTGCAGGCAATCGTCCAGGCCGCTGTGGCGCATTTGCTCGATCAAGCGCAGCAGGCCGGTCGCGGAAAAACCGAACTTGGCCCGGTCACCGCCGCTGTTCTGCCAGTGACCGCGCGTCACGGCAGACAGACGCACCCGCACACCGAGGCAGGGCCGCAGCGACAACTCGCGGGAAAGCTTATCGATCAGCGCCAGCTCGGACGTCTTCTCGATAACAATGACCACCCGGTGACCGAGGCGCTGCGCCAGCAGTGCCAGCCGCAGGTAAGCGGTATCCTTGTAGCCGTTGCAGATGATGCGGCCACCCGGCGGTGACACGCCGATCACGGCCAGTAACTCCGCCTTGCTGCCCGCCTCAAGACCAATGCGCTCGCCGCCGTGTTGCACCAGGGTGTCGATCACGGGTCGCTGCTGATTGACCTTGATCGGGTAGATCGCGGTATAGGCAGCGCCGTACCGGGCCGTAGCAATGGCCGTATCAAAGGCATCACAAAGTCGATCGAGTTGTTGCTGCAGGATATTGGTGAAGCGTACCAGCACCGGCCAGGACAGGCCGGCCTCGCGCGCGGTATACGCCAGTTCATGCAGGTAACCGTCGGGGTTCCGGGCCGGCCACGAGGCCTTGCCAGCAAGCGGCCCGACTCACCGACGTCAAAGTATCCGGCGCTCCAGCCAGTGATGTTGTATTGACGACGCGCGTCCTCACGATCCCAGGTCATGCCCGCAACGATAAGGGGAGACCTCGCCTGGCACAAGCCGTTCCATAAAAGTACTGCAGGGCAGAATTCATTCGGCCCTGCAAGGGTGTTTGTTGATCTATAGACTATCTTGTACTCTGCCATCCTGCGCCGCGGAGGCAACAGCATGCTTGACAAGAATAACTGGATGACCGAGATCTGCACAGAAGGCGGCTCCGCCTTTTCACTGCAGATCACGGCAAAGCTGCACGAAGAGCAGACACCCTTCCAGCAGATTGCTGTCTATTCATCCGAAAAGTTCGGCAATCTGATGACCATTGACGGTCTCTACATGCTTACCGCCCGGGATAACTTTATATACCACGAAATGCTGTCACATCCTGTCCTGTTCACCCACCCTGCGCCTGCGAAGGTGGTCATCATCGGCGGTGGTGACTGTGGAACCCTTAATGAGGTACTCAAACACGATGCGGTAACACAGGTACTGCAGGTCGAGATCGACGAACGTGTCACCCGCCTTGCCGAACGCTACTTCCCCGAACTGTGCACTGCAAACAGGGATCCGCGTGCGACCTTGCTGTTTACTGATGGCATCCAATGGATGCAACAGGCCGAAGCGAACAGTGTGGATATCATAATCGTCGACAGTACCGACCCGGTCGGCCCGGCGGAGGGTTTATTTACAGAGACGTTTTATCACGATTGCCATCGCGTCCTGGGTGAGGGTGGCATCCTGGTACAACAAAGTGAATCACCGCTGTACCACATGGACATTATCAAACCGATGCGTACGGCAATGCATACAGCAGGCTTTGACGACATACAGACGCTGTTCTTTCCGCAACCCTGTTATCCCTCCGGCTGGTGGTCGGCGACGCTGGCGGGCAAGCAAACACCCTGCGACCAGTTTCGCGAGATAGATGCCGGCAACAGGCGCTTTGACACGCGTTATTACAATGCGGCGATTCATCGGGCCGCGCTGGCGGCGCCGGAGTTTTTTATTAAGGCAGTGCGAGACTAAATCAGACCCGCCATGGACTGCACCTGCAAGGCGTTCCCGCAAACAAATTTTCCCCCCGCTGCAGGGTCGAATTCATTCGACCAACGGGGCTGGACCAACCACCGCGGCCGAATGAATTCGGCCCTACAACGTAGCTGGGAATCTCTGCGGGAACGCCTTGTAGATGCCACGACGTGCATCAGGGTTGCCGCAGGCGGCCCAGGCACAGCCGCTGGCGTTCGTCGAACAGGTGCCTGGCGCCGATCGATACGGCGGCCAGTGTACCCAGACCGGTACCGGCGGTGACCAGGAACATGATCAGAATCTGGTACTTAACGGCCTCCACCGGCGGGGCACCGGCCAGTATCTGGCCAGTCATCATACCCGGCAGGCTGACGATTCCGGCGGCGGCCATGGCATTGATAATCGGGATCATGCCACTGCGTATGGCCAGGCGCCGGTATTCCGATATCGCCTGCTCCCAGCGTTCACCGAGCATCAGGCGCGCCTCGATGACCGCGCGCTGTTCCCATGCCGTGTGCGTCAGGCGATCCATGGCAATGGCAATACCGTTCATGGTATTGCCGAGCAGCATGCCCAGCAAGGGGATCGCATATTGCGGTGTATACCACGGATCTTCACCAAGGATGGCGACCAGGGCAAACACTGTCACCGCAAACGAGGACAGGAACATGGAGAACGTTGCGACGGCATAGCCCCACCAGCCGGTGAAGCGTCGTTCCTGCCGTGCCATCACCTCGCGACCAGCCTCCAGCAACATCACCGTCGACAATAACAATACCCAGCCAAAACCGGCATTGGCGAACAGGACTTTCAATACCAGTCCGATCAGGGTAAGCTGCACGGCAGTACGAATACCGGCCACGATCAATTGCTGGCTGATGCGGGATTTCAGCTGCAGTGACAACAACGCCAGCAACAGCACCAGCGATGCGGCTATTGCCAGGTCAACGACGCTCAGTTCAATCATTGCCTGCCCTCGATGTCCTGCTCCACCAGTTGACCCGCCTTGACCACACAGTACCGGTCGGCAACACGTTCGACCTGTGCCCTGTCATGACTGACCCACACCACTACCGCTTGCCGTGCACGGCGGTATTCATCAATGACGGCCTCCACCCGGCGGGTATTCTCGGGATCAAGATTGGCCGTCGGCTCGTCCAGCAACAATACCTCGGGCCGGTTGCAGAGCAGGCGCATCAGGGCCAGCCGCTGTTTTTCACCACTGGACAGGCGCATCACCTGACGGGCCAGGATGTCATCACCCAGGCCGATACGCTGCAGTGCTACCGGCAGCTCGGCGCTAAAATGATCCGCCACACGCGGCAGCCACCAGACACTCTCCGGTGGCAACAGACCGACGCGGCGGCGCCAGTTGTCGGCCGGGATGTCGCCGGCGGACACCCCGTGCAGGCAAGCCTCACCGCTGTGTTCATCGAGATCGGCCAGCGCACGCAGTAACAGTGACTTGCCGCAGCCGGATGGCCCCGAGATACACAGGCAATCCCCCGCCTCGATGGCCAGATTGACCGGGCCAATCACCTTGCGGGACAGTTGCTTGATTTGTAATAAGGGCGGTGCTTTACTCACGGGCCATCCTTGAGTTGCGGAGCACGCATTATGTCAGAACCGCTAATCGCACAGAAATCACCCTGCGTTGAAGAACTCGAACCGGGCACCTACTGGTGGTGCGCCTGCGGCAAATCAAAAAACCAGCCATTTTGCGACGGTTCGCACAAGGACACCGACTTTACGCCAGTCAAGTTTGAAATCACAGAAAAGACCAGGGTGTACCTGTGTGGCTGCAAGCACAGCAGCGATAAACCGTTCTGCGACGGCACCCATAACTCCCTGTAGGGCCGAATTCATTCGGCCAGCGGTGCTCGGCCAACCACCTGCGGCCGAATGAACTCGACTCTGCAACGGAAATAACATTCTGCTCACAGATGCACTGCATGCAGAATAAAACGGGCGCCGCAGCGCCCGTTTTTTATACCAGCAATGGCTAAACCTAGAGCTTATAGCCCGTCTCGTCGTGCAGCACGATATCCAGACCCTGGGTCTCTTCGTCCTCACTGACACGCAGCCCGATCACGGCATCGATCACCTTGAGGATGATCCAGCTGAGAATGGCACAATACACCAGCGTGGCCGCAACACCGACAAACTGTACCCACACCTGGCCACCCATGGTCATGCCCTCGGCCAGACCGGCACCACCGAGGGTACCGACAAAGACGCCCGCCAGCAGGGTACCGAGAATGCCACCAACGCCATGAACCGGGAACACGTCCAGCGAATCATCCACCTTCAGGGTATGCTGCAGGAAGGACGTGCAGGCATAACACACCACACCGGCCGTCAGGCCGATAACCAGTGCCCCGGCCGGGCCGACAAAACCGGAGGCCGGCGTAATGGTACCCAGACCCGCCACCATACCGGTGACAATACCCAGCACACTGGGCTTGCCATGGCGCATCCATTCCATGGTCATCCACGCCAGTGAACCGGCGGCGGCACTGATGTGCGTTACCAGCATGGCCATACCGGCATCGCCGTTGGCCCCCAGTGCACTGCCGGCGTTAAAACCGAACCAGCCGACCCAGAGCATACCGGCACCGGCCACGGTCATGGTGAGATTGTGCGGCGGCATGGCCGTCTTGCCAAAGCCCTTGCGTGGACCGATCACCAGTGCCGCGACCAGTGCGGCGACACCGGCATTGACGTGCACCACGGTACCACCGGCAAAATCCAGCAGACCCATGTCCTGCAACCAGCCACCACCCCACACCCAGTGAGTCACCGGCGCATACACCAGCACCAGCCAGACAGCGGAAAACAGCAACATGGCAGAAAATTTCATACGCTCGGCAAAGGCGCCGACAATCAGTGCCGGAGTAATAATGGCAAAGGTCAACTGAAACATGGAGAACACGGTCTCCGGGATAGTGCCGCTCATACTGTCGCGAGCGATCCCCCCGAGCATGAGTTGATCGAAACTGCCGATCCACTGGTTCATGCCACCGCCATCACCAAAGGCAAGGCCGTACACAAACACCAGCCACATAACGGAGACAACGCAGGTGATTGCAAAGCACTGCATCAGTACCGACAACACGTTCTTGCTGCGCACCAGGCCGGCATAAAACAGCGACAGGCCGGGAATGGTCATGAACAGCACCAGTGCCGTGGAGGTCAGTATCCACGCCGTATCACCGCTGTTGAGTTCATCTGCGAGTGCCATTGATGGCAGCAGTCCAAGCAGGCTTGTCAGCAATACGGCCGACAGACCCTTCCTGTTTTGAAGGTTCATAGTGTGACTCCCACGTTTATCTTTATATGTTCAGAGTGCGTCCGGACCGGTCTCACCGGTACGAATGCGGATGGTCTGCTCCAGATTGGAGATGAAGATCTTGCCATCGCCAATCTTGCCGGTGTTGGCAGCACCGGTGATGGCGTCGATCACCTTGTCAACCATATCGGCGCCGATACCGATCTCAATCTTGATCTTTGGCAGGAAGTCGACCACGTACTCGGCGCCCCGATACAGTTCGGTGTGCCCCTTCTGACGACCGAAGCCCTTCACCTCGGTCACGGTAATCCCCTGTACACCGATGGTATGCAGCGCCTCGCGCACATCCTCGAGCTTGAAGGGTTTGATAATGGCAGTAATTAATTTCATGCGTCTCCTCCGGTCATGCGAATCCCCCTGATTCGGGGGGCATGATATCAGAGGCTGCACCACAACGGTGCCGGCACAAAAGGGGACAGATCTATTTTCCCATGGAGACAGACCCCGTTTTATTGCCCGGTTCAGAAAATAGATCTGTCCCCTTTTTAGATAAAAAAACGGGCGCCGAGGCGCCCGTTAGATTTACAACCTTATGTTTTAAAGAAGAATTACTTGCCGGATCCCTGTGATCCCACAAATTCCGGGTAGGCCTCCAGTCCGCATTCGGACAGGTCGACGCCGGCGTATTCTTCTTCCTCACTGACACGAATGCCGATGACCATCTTGATGATGCCCCAGGTCACTATGCTGGCAACGAAGGTCCAGGCGAAGATTACACCCAGGCCCGTCAGCTGCGCGACCAGGGTTGCATCGGGATTGGACAGCACTACGGCCAGCAGACCCCACATACCCACGACACCGTGGACAGAGATGGCACCGACAGGATCGTCGATCCTGATCTTGTCGAGTGCCAGGATGGAGAACACCACGATAACGCCGCCAACGGCACCGATGCCGGTAGCCAGTAGCGGTGTCGGAGTCAGCGGTTCGGCCGTAATCGCAACCAGGCCGGCCAGGGCGCCGTTAAGCGCCATGGTCAGATCAGTCTTGCCGAACAGCAGGCGGGCAACCATCATTGCGGCGATCACGCCACCGGCGGCAGCCGCATTGGTGTTAACGAACACCAGCGCAACCGCATTGGCCTCTTCCACATTGGAGATGACCAGCTCGGAACCGCCGTTGAAACCAAACCAGCCCATCCACAGGATAAAGGTACCCAGGGTAGCCAGCGGCATATTACAACCCGGGATCGGACTGATGGTGCCATCGGCACGGTACTTGCCTTTACGGGCACCGAGTAACAATACACCGGCGAACGCTGCTGTCGCACCACACAGATGAACCACACCCGAGCCGGCAAAATCCAGGAAGCCGAGCGCATCAAGAGCACCGCCGCCCCACTTCCAGAATCCCTGTACCGGGTAGATAAAGCCGGTCATCACGACGGCAAAGATCAGAAACGCCCACAGCTTCATGCGTTCTGCCACGGCACCGGAGACGATGGACATGGCGGTTGCGACAAATACAACCTGGAAGAAAAAGTCAGACAAATTTGAGTAATAGGTATCACCACCACTGGCCAGTACTTCTGCAGAGGTGTTGTCTGTGCTGCCAAGCAGGCTGCCGATCCCTGGCCACCAGGCACCGGCGAAGGCATCGCCCGGATACATAATGCTGTAGCCATAGAGCATGTACATGATACTGGCGACGGCAAACAGGGAAATATTCTTGGTCAGAATTTCGGCGGTGTTTTTGGCACGCACCAGTCCGGCCTCAAGCATCGAAAAGCCTGCGGCCATCCACATTACGAGCACACCGGTTACCAGAAAATAAAAGGTATCCAGCGCATAACTCAGTTCGGTTATTGCATCCACGTTATTGTTCCTCCGTCACGTGATCAGAGTGCTTCCGGACCGGTTTCGCCGGTACGGATACGCACTGTCTGTTCAAGACTGGAGACGAAAATCTTGCCGTCGCCGATCTTGCCTGTGTTGGCAGACTTGGTAATCGCGTCTATGACCTTGTCGACCATATCGGCAGCCACGGCGGCCTCGATTTTTACCTTGGGCAGAAAATCAACAACGTATTCCGCACCGCGGTAAAGTTCCGTATGACCCTTCTGACGCCCGAAGCCCTTTACCTCGGTCACGGTAATACCCTGTACACCGATTTCCGAAAGACCTTCGCGGACATCATCGAGCTTGAACGGCTTGATGATTGCAGTAACTAGCTTCATTAGTGATTACTCCTTGATTAAAAATTGCCTGCCCCGGAGGGCAGGCTGATACAGACATGCCTAGAAAGACTTACCGATGGTTGCGACCAGCTTGGCATCACAGACGTTACCGCCACAATCTGACGAGCTGACGTTGGTGTCGGTATACACGAGACCCAGATCAACCCCGAGAACCGGTACAGATGCACCGATACTCCAGTCTGTGTAGGCACCACCGAGGGCATCATCGCTGGTGAACGCACCGCCGGTGCTGTAACCAAGATGTGCGCTCAGGCTAACGTCATGCGGAAAGCTGTGGTCGTAGGCGGCCTTCCAGTACCAGCCATCGTCGTTTGAACCAACGAAATTCAGCTCGTTGGAATAGTTAACCGAACCACTGAAACCCATGTAGCTCAATACGCCGTAGATCTCGTTGGTGTTGAAATCGTCGCCACCCGGATACTGGTAACGCAGGTAACCGATGTCGTAACCCAGACCACTGTCGCCAAAATCACCGGCGAAGCCACCGTACAGGTCGAGCTCGATCTGCGGGTCAGTGGCGCCACCAAAGAACTGGGAATCAACATTGGATGCCCAGGTGCCGAGGTAGAAACCGCTGTCGTGACTCCAGTCGAAACCACCCTGGATAGCGAACTGGTTATCGGTCTGTGACACACCACGAAAGACATAATCGCTGGCCAGTGTTACGTTGGCTTCAATATCCGCAAGGGCAGCTGATGAGCTTGCAAGCAGAGTTGCTGCAATCAGTGTTTTCTTCATCATTTTCAAATCTCCAATTAAGTTAAATTGCAAAAGAATGTAGGTGTGCAATTACTACAACTCTGTGCATAAGGGAAAATCACCCGTATTTGAGCATGATGCGTGCCAACCTGATATATATTAATAAAAACAGGTAGATATATACTTTACACGGGAACACACCGGCACCGATTGCACCAAATATGTGCGCGCACGCAGGGCAATGCACCATATTTGTGCGCCGCACTGCCCGGCATCCAGACATAGACGCAAACCTGCCGAATCGACTATGGTGGCGACATGTTTGATAGCAAATTCATCGACGACCTCGCACGCCAGATCAGCAACAGCATCCCGTCCGGCGTCAAGGGTGCCCGGCAGGATTTCGAGAAGAATATCCACACCCTGTTGCAGGGCGCGCTCGCCAGGCTCGACCTCGTCACCCGCGAAGAATTCGACACCCAGACACAGGTACTGCTGCGCACCCGCGAAAAGCTGGAACAGCTGGAGCGGACAGTAGGGGAAATGGGACAGAAGTCACCTTAAACTATCGCGCCTGCAAGGCGCGATTCCACGGCATTCAGGATTTTCCTACCTGGCATGT
>Ga0114931_10012118_pt1 | contig 10114 bp, 13 predicted proteins | sample 2SBtaG_FD_89579 | JGI IMG/M metagenome (GOLD analysis project Ga0114931, IMG submission 89579) | Deep subsurface microbial communities from Kolumbo volcano to uncover new lineages of life (NeLLi) - 2SBTROV14_V59a metaG | ecosystem: Environmental > Aquatic > Marine > Volcanic | place: Kolumbo... | reverse complement strand
TCCGCAGGCCCCAGGGTTTTCGGGGGCATGACCATGCCGACCGAGATGGTTCTGGAATGGTTGGAAGAAATAAGAAAACAAAATCCCTGATTTTGGGGTTTCAGCAGTTCATCCTCCTCGCCTATCCAAATGGAAGGTGGGCCGGGAAAGCTGGTTTTTCAGGTAAGTGCCTGGAAATCAGTTGATTAAAATTTTTTTAGTTCATGTCTTTCTCAAACGGTGTGTTGTTATTGCGCCGAACGTTTTGAGAGGGATCCAATTTTCCTGAAAATTAAATTTTTCATATATAAAAGGATGAAATCATGTCTTTTGAAACCTTAAGACCCTCACCCGCTTTAAAAGATTTTCTTCCAATTGAGTATAAGGATCTCGTCGAGTACGGTCCCTATGGCAAAAATAAAAAAGTAACCGAAATGGGAAAATTCAAGGAAGTTATTGAAGAACATCCCATGTGCGCAGGCTGTGCCATGACGCTGTTTATCCGATTGATGTACATCGGCATGCCCAATCCCGAGCACACGATAGTCGTCGGCACGGCGGGCTGTGGCCGTTTGGCCCTGTCCCAGGCCTCGGTCCCGTTTGTTTATGGAAACTATGGCGATACCAACGCGGTAGCCTCCGGATTGAAACGGGGTCTCGAAATTCGTTTTCCGGATCAGTTTAAGGACGTAGTGGTTGCTGCCGGCGATGGCGGCTTGGTAGACATCGGATTTCAGGGCCTGATGCACAGCTGGTTTCGCCATGAAAAATTCACCACCGTCCTGCTCGACAACGAAGTTTACGGCAACACCGGCGGACAGGAAAGCGGCATGACCAACAAGGGCAAGATTCTTAAAATGGCGCCCCGTGGCAAAAAAGACGAGAAAATGGACGTGTTGGGTTTGGCCAAGGTCGCCAAGCTCGACTACATCGCCCGTCTGGCTCCGACCAACCCTGCCCGCGTCGCCCGCACCATCCGGCGCGCGATCCTGGTAGCCAGGGAATTTGGCTCCACTTATGTGCAGGCGTACACATCTTGTAATATTGAGTATTCGATTCCCACGCCGGAAGTGATGAAGGATGCGTTTGAGATCGAGAAAGATCGTTACGGTTTTGAAGAAATTATCTCCGACCGGGCCAAAGAATATCTGAAAGAAATTGAAGCAAAAGCCAAAAAAGACAAAAAAGGAGGCAAGTAATTATGGCTGTCAAACGCTATAACGTTCGCATGGCGGGAATCGGAGGCCAGGGTGTGGTGACCGCATCCCACATTATCAGTAACGGAGTGGTTATCTCCGGTGGGCACAGTTCTCTGGTTCCTTTCTTCGGTTCCGAAAAACGAAATGCGCCGGTGGAAAGCTACGTCAGGATTTCCAACGATGTCATTTATGAAATTGGCGAGATCATTTTCCCCAACATCATCATGATTTTTCATCCCTCAGTCATCACCTTGGGGAAATCATACACCATGCCTTTTTATACGGGACTGAAAAAAGATGGCATCATTATTATCAACAACCGGGCTCCCATTGCCTTCAGCAAAGACGAGCAAAAGGAAATGGACGATATGGACGCCAAAATCTATTATGTCCCGGCGACGGAAATTGCCAACGATGTCGCTAAAACCGAGCTCGCCACCAATATGGCCATGTGCGGCGCACTCGCGGCGGTGCTAGGAATGCCGGACCTGAAATCCCTGGCCGCATCGGTCAAGGACAGGTTCATCGGCAAGGGGATCGTCGTTTCCGGCGGAACCGCGGCCCTCGACAGCGCCATTGAGAAAAAATTCGCCAAAAAGCAGAAGCTTCTTGAAGCCAATATGAAGACCCTGGAAGCGAGCTATCAATATGTGATCGATAAAGGTTGGGCGCATCCAGATGCGAAGTTTGTGGAACTCGCTCAAGAAGCATCCGCGGCTGTTTAATATCTTTAATTTTTGGAGAAACCATGTACTACGTTGCTGAAGTTGACAAGGACATCTGTTCGCAAAAAACATGCTCTCTTTGCACCACATACTGTCCTGAAGCCAATTGCATTAATTACAGCGTTGCGGACAAGTCGGCTTATATATCGGTGGACCGTTGCAAAGCCTGCGAAATATGCGTCTATATTTGCGATGAAATCGCCAAGAACCACGCCATCAAAATGAAATGGATCGAGACGTTGGATGAAGGTTTTGTGATCAAGAAAACCGGCGTTGTCTTGCGATAAGTTGATTTCTTTTCAAAAAGGTATTTGGGCCGGTTGAGCTCAAATACCTTTTTTTTGTTTTATCAACCTCAATTCAATCATTCAAGGACATTCCAAATGGAAAGAACGCTGGCAATCATCAAACCCGATGGAGTTTACCGCAATATCATTGGCAGGATTCTCGAACGCATCGAATCGAATGAATTCAGAGTGATCGGCATGAAACGCGCCTTACTCCCCAAATCCGTTGCGGCAAGATTTTACTATGTGCATAAAGACCGGCCGTTTTACGATAGCCTGTGCACTTTCATGAGTTCCGGGCCTGTGGTCTTAATGGTGCTGGAACACGACAATGCGATTTTAGGGTGGAGAGATCTCATGGGAGCCACCAACCCGGGCGAAGCCGCCGAAGGAACCATCCGAAAGGAATTTGGACTCAGTTTGGAGGAAAATTCGGTTCACGGATCGGACTCCCCGGAAAATGCGGCTTTTGAGATTCCCTTTTTCTTCAGCCAAACTGAGATATTACCCTAACCTTTTGAATAAGATAGAAGATTTTATCAAAAAAGAGGGAATCCTCCAAAGGTCCATTCCATCCTAATAGAATGAAAAAGATACTCTCCTTTTTAGTTTTAGTATATTGGCTTGGAGCAGGATCTGCCACGGCTGATTCCGGTTACAAATACCAGCTCTACAAAAACAACGAAAATTTTGGTATTGTAGTGTTTCCAAAAGAGAAAATGTTTTTGGAACTGGAAGAATTTTTCAAATCGATTATATTTGAAAAAACAGAGTCCGGTGAGGCTGTCATGCGCTATGGCTCTAAAGGTGAAAATGAAACCTTTATGATGCCCCTGGAAGTACAGAAGAAATATTCCATTGAAAAATTCATGGTCATCCAGATTGTGACGCCTTCCAGAATGTTGATCGGAGTTTTCGATCCCGAATGGGGTCTCACGCTTCCCTCGGCTGTTTTCGATATGGAGGGGATGAAAACAAACATTCCCAAAACTCTGGACGTTTTTCGGGGAGGCGTTTCCCGAAAAGAGATTTTTTGGGATGGAGACCGAATAATCGCTGAACCTAAGGATCGAGAAAAAGCCAGATTTTAGAGGAGTTTTCCAATGCCTGTGTATGAGTACCAATGCGACAAATGCAAAAAGACATTTGAATTTTTGCAAAAAGTGAGTGAAGAGCCCTTGACCAAATGCGAAGAGTGCGGGGGACCTCTGCACAAATGCTTTAACCAGATGAACTTTCATCTATACGGGCCGGGATTTTACACCACCGACAACAAAAGGAAATATCTGAAATAAACTTCGCCTTCCCCAAGTATTCTATTCCTATGATATATATTACACGGCGCCTGGAATTCTGCGCCAGCCACCGTCTTTTTAATCCCGGATTTTCCGATAAAGAGAATGAAGAAATTTTCGGTTTGTGCAACAATCCCAATGGACACGGTCACAATTATGTTTTGGAAGTGACTGTTAAGGGAAATATCAACCCGGACACCGGGATGGTGCTGGATCTGAAAAGACTTAAAAAACTGATCAACCAGGAAATTGTTGACAAGGTGGATCACAAGAATTTCAATATGGACGTCGATTTTATGAAGAGCGTGATTCCGACCGCCGAAAATATCGCCATCAAATTCTGGAATATTCTGGAACCTAAAATCGATAATGGCGCCCTGCACGAGTTGAAACTTTATGAATCCGAACGAAACTATGTCGTCTACCGTGGAAATTGATATAAAAGACTTGACAGCAAAACTGCTGGTCGGTTTGGGAGAAGACCCGTCGCGGGAAGGTCTCCAAAACACTCCTGAAAGAGTTGAAAGGTCTCTGAGATTTTTGACCAGCGGCTACCAAACCAACATAGATGAACTGGTAAACGGCGCCCTTTACCAGGAAGATTACGACGAGATGGTCATCATTAAAGATATCGACCTTTACAGTCTGTGCGAACATCACATGTTGCCTTTCCTGGGAAAATGTCACGTGGCCTATCTTCCCAAGGGCAGGATCATCGGGTTGAGCAAGATTCCCCGCATCGTGGACGCTTTCGGCAGAAGATTGCAGGTCCAGGAACGCCTGACCAACCAGATCGCCGAATGTCTCGAAAAGATTTTACAGCCCCAGGGCGTGGGAGTGGTTATCGAAGCCCTGCATTTGTGCATGTCCATGCGCGGCGTGGAAAAACAAAGCTCCTACACCACCACGAGTTCCATGCTTGGCAGTTTCAAATCCGACGCCAGAACCCGAAGTGAATTTTTAAGCCTGATTCAGCCGCAGGGAACTCGATCCTGACCGTTGAATCCTGATTTTATTCACCCTCTATTGAGTAGACAAACTTCGCTTGGACCCCACCGCCACCAAAGAAATAGTAATCGAAAATAACGATCTGATTCCCGATATCTTTGGAACGCATGACGTCAATCTCAAGCTGGTAGAGAAAAAATTCAACGTTCGCATCACCACCCGCGGCAATCAGGTCAAAGTGACCGGTTCACCGGATGCCACTGAAACCGTCAACCGGTTGCTTGTCCAACTACAGGAATTGTTTGAAGGAAAAACACCGCCGCAAAACGGCGACATCAAATTTGCCATCCGTCTGATCGCCGATGATCCAAAGGTGGATTTAAAATCCATCTTTAACGAACGTGTGATCCTGTCTCCCGGCCGGGGTTACGTATCCCCCAAGGGTCCCGTCCAAAGCGAGTTTATTAAAACAGCCAAACAGAAAGACATTGTTTTTGCCATCGGTCCGGCGGGAACGGGAAAAACCTACCTGACAGTGGCTTTAGCGGTGGAAGGCCTGCTCAAAAACCGCTATAAAAAAATCGTGCTGGTACGCCCCGCCGTAGAAGCCGGCGAAAAACTGGGTTTTTTGCCGGGAGATATCTCGGAGAAGATCCACCCCTACCTGATGCCGCTTTACGACGCCTTGAACGACATGATGGAAGTCAACCAGGTGTGGCAAATGGTTCAGGACGGAATCATCGAAATCGCTCCTCTGGCCTACATGCGCGGTCGAACGCTGAACGATGCGTTTATCATCCTCGATGAAGCGCAAAACTCCACCCGCGAACAAATGAAAATGTTTCTGACCCGCCTCGGATTCCGGTCAAAAATTGTGGTGACGGGGGATGTCACGCAAATCGATCTTTCGAGCGCCGGCGACTCCGGGTTGATCCATGTGGAAAAACTTTTGCAGGATATCGAGGGCATTCAGTTTATCTACTTCACCGAAAAAGACGTGGTTCGCCACGAGCTGGTAAAAAAGATCATCAACGCTTACGATAAAAACGGAAGCGCCGGGTAGTTGCTCCCTTCATCATTCCCGGAGTACCGCTGGAGCCGATCTCAAAAAAACACCTCCCATGGACATTCAGATCCAAAACGATCAGGAGATTCATCCCGTCGATTCCCAAAAATTTAAAAAGCGTGTTGAAAAAATTATTCGGGAATTGGGACGCCAGGACGCCGAACTCAGCATCCTGCTCGTGGACGACGAAAAAATCAGACAACTGAACCGGCAATATCGAAAACTGGATTCCGCCACCGATGTACTTTCCTTTCCCCAGACGGAAGGCGAACCCGGCGAATTCATTTCCCATATTCTCGGGGACGTGGTAATTTCTGTAGAAACGGCTCGGAGCCAGGCTACGGAGCACCGGCTCTCCCTGGAGCAGGAACTGGTGTTGTTGCTCATTCACGGCACGCTCCATCTTTTGGGGTACGATCACGAGCGTTCGCCAAAGGAAGAAAAAATTATGAAGCAGAAGACCTGGGAGTTATTTGGAACTATTTTCCCGGGCAGGGTTCCTTCCGATTCCTGCGACTATTAAACGCATTTCACAATATTGGGAAGATTCAACGATGAAACAGATTTGGGCCCCCTGGCGAATGGAATACATCCAGCAGGATAAATCCGGAGAATGTATCTTCTGCACCCTGCCCCGCGCAGAGGAGGATGAAAAAAATTTCATCCTCTATAAAGGGCCTCACTGCTTCGTCATCATGAATATTTTTCCTTACAACACCGGCCACGTCATGGTCTCTCCCTACAGACACCTCTCCTGCATCACCCAGCTGGAAGAAAACGAATTCACCGAGATCAACCGCCTGACCCGGAAATGCGTGGAAATCCTGCGGTCCGTCAAATCCCCCGAAGGGTTCAACATCGGATTCAACCTGGGCAAAGCCGGCGGCGCAGGCTTCGATGAGCACATTCACGTCCACATCGTCCCCCGGTGGAACGGTGACACCAATTACATGCCGGTATTGGCCGAGACCAAAGTGCACCCGGAACACCTCAGAGCCACTTACGACAGCATGTTGCCCCATTTTAAAAACATCTCGCTGTAGATTTTTTTCATGACACCCGGAGAAAAAACCAGGGACTCGTCCAAGGACGAAACCCCGATGATGCAACAATACCAGCGCATTAAAAGGGAATGCTCCGACGCTCTCCTGTTTTTCCGCATGGGAGATTTTTATGAAATGTTCAATGAGGACGCCAAGGTTGCCTCCCGCATCCTGGAAATCGCCCTGACCTCGCGCAGTAAAAACAAAGCCAATTCGATCCCCATGTGCGGTGTGCCCCACCATGCCGCCAACGCTTATATCTCCAAACTCATCAAGGCGGGAAAAAAAGTCGCCCTCTGCGAGCAGACGGAAGACCCGAAATTAGCCAAGGGCCTGGTGCGGCGCGAAATCGTTCGTATCGTGACGCCGGGAACGGTGCTCGACGATTCCCTGCTGGACCCCAAAAGCAACCATTTCGTGGTCTCCCTGTTTTTCGGAAAAGGCGGGCTGGGCCTGGCCGCCCTCGACATTTCCACGGGGTTGTTCAAGGTCACCGAAATTTTAGGCGGCCAGGCGCTCACCCTGCTGGCGGACGAATTGGAAAAAATAAGTCCAAAAGAAATCCTCGTCCCGGAGTCAACCGCGGATACAGCCAATGGCAACATGCCCTGGTCCGGAAACGACGCCATCTATCGCCACAACGGTGAGGACTGGACGTTTTCTTTTGGCGAAGCGTACCGGAAATTATTGGACCATTTCAATACCGGCTCGCTGGAAGGGTTTGGATGTGAAAATTTAAAGCTGGCGATTTCCGCCGGGGGAGCCTTGATCCATTACCTCCAGGAAACCCAGAAGTCCGCCCTACGCCATATCAACTCCATTTCCACGTATCATATTCACAACTCCATGCTGTTGGATCACACCACCGTCAGAAGCCTGGAACTTGTTCAATCAAGCGATGGAAGGCGCAAAAATTCCCTGCTGGATTTGCTGGACACAACCCAGACCCCGATGGGGGCCAGAAGAATCAAGGAATGGATCTTAAACCCCCTCGTGGACCGGGAAGCGATTGAAGCTCGCCTTTCCCAGGTGCAGACCTTCAAGAAAAATCCGCTCCTCAGAAAAGACATGCGCGACCAATTGCAAAGGATTCACGACCTGGAGCGTCTGGTCGGGCGAATTTCCCTTTCCATCTGCAGTCCCCGCGATTTGATCGCGCTTAAAAATTCCATCGAAACCTTTCCAGAGATTCTCTCTCTGCTCAACCGGTTTCAAACCGTTTCCCCATACGCCGAAACCTGGGACAATCTGGAAAGCATATGGCGGCTCATCGATGAAAAAATAACGGACGACCGTCCCGTCAACCTGAAAGACGGGCATCTGATAAAACCCGCCTGCGATGCGGAACTCGACCGGCTGAAATCGATCAGCAGGGATGGCAAAACCTGGATCGCCGCTCTCGAAACGAAAGAAAAGGAGCGAACCGGCATCCCTCTTTTAAAAGTGGGTTTCAATAGAATTTACGGATACTACATCGAGGTCACCAAAAAAAATATCGGCCGCGTGCCCCGGGAATACATTCGCAAACAATCGCTGGTCAATGCGGAACGCTATATCTCTCCGGAATTGAAAGAGTATGAAGTCGAAATAACCGGAGCGGAGGAGAAGATTTCTGAACTGGAATCCCGGATTTTTCAAAAAGTAAAAGAGGATATTGCCCTGGAAGGACCGCGCATCCAGGCCATGGCCAGGACCATCGGAGAAATCGACGCCCTGTTTTCCTTTGCCGAGACAGCCCACCGGAATAATTATTGCCGCCCCGCCCTGCTTGAAGATAGCACCCTCCAGTTAAAAAACGGCCGGCATCCACTGGTCGAAAAAATAGACCCGCTCAACCAGTTCATTGCCAACGACACCCGGCTCGACGCCACGGACAACCAGATCATGATCATAACCGGTCCCAATATGGCCGGAAAATCCACCTTCCTGCGCCAGGCCGCCCTCATCACCCTGATGGCGCAGATCGGGAGTTTTGTGCCCGCCGACGAAGCCCGGATCGGCGTGGTGGACCGGATTTTTTCGCGCGTCGGGGCGCAGGATCATCTGTTGAAAGGCCAATCCACCTTCATGGTGGAAATGAACGAAGCGGCCAATATCTTAAATAACGCCACCGCCAGAAGTCTGATCATCCTCGATGAAATCGGCCGGGGAACCAGCACTTTCGACGGCATCAGCATCGCCTGGTCGATCGTCGAATACCTTCATGCCTTGAACGGAGAGCAGGGAGGGCCCAAAACCCTGTTTGCCACCCATTACCACGAATTGACCGATCTGGCCCTGATTCTTCCGGGAGTCAAAAATTTTAACGTCCAGGTCAAGGAATGGAACGACGAGATTATTTTTTTACGTAAAATCGTCCCGGGGGGAGCGGACAAGAGCTATGGAATTCAAGTCGCCCGGCTGGCTGGTTTGCCGGAAAAAGTATTGAAACGCGCTTTGGAGGTTCTCGACAATCTTGAAAAAAGCGAATTTGATGAAGTCGGAAGGCCAAAAATTTCCCACAGCGAAACCGCCCCGGTGGACGCAGGACCCCGGCAGTTGACGATGTTTGACGACGACGTTTCTCCCGTTCTCAAAAAACTGGATGAATTAAATCCTGACGATCTGACGCCACGAAAAGCGCTGGACCTGCTTTTTGAACTGAAAGCCCTCCGGAAAAATTTTAATCTGTAATTTTTTACAGCGAAAAACATCATTTTTTTCACTTCTCCAAAGTCCGGTTTCGATCACCGAAATTTCAATCGGCTGTCCGTAAATTATTTCTTTAATGTTCTCAATAAGTTGCATTCCATCTCCGATGTTGAAAGTTGTTTTCTGGAGACCTAAATTTGGCGCTTCCTCAAGCTAAGTCGTCTATTTTATTGACTTTACAACAGCCTGAAAATAGGTTATCTTGGAGCGGTGGATGAGTGAGGAGACAGACGGAAAGCAGTTCCCGCCAGATGAAAAAAATTATTGCTGTAAAAACAGACAGTTCCAGGTTTGTTGCAATCATACCCTGAGGAGAGACCGAGTGGATCTTCTGACCTTGACGAGAAAAAAAGCCGCCGGGAAGTTGTGCGTCGGCATGGTGGCGTTTTGGGTTTGCTTGTGGGCGCTGGTTTCCACCGCAGGCGCCGCCTCCCCATCGCTTGTCAATGTGGGAGTTTCTACGCAGGGAAACTATATCACCATGGACGCCATTCTCACCGATGGGATCGATGAAAAAATGCTTGAAGCCATCGAAAGCGGCGTCCCCATGACAATCACTTTTAAAATCGAACTCAGAAAACAAGTCTCACTTTGGAACGACACCCTGATCCGATCCAATGAGGTCAGCCACACCGTTCAATTTGATTCTCTGAAAAAAGCCTACCGGTTTTCGGAAGTTGGAAAAAACGTAAAGCGAAAAATCATCACCCGGAAAAAAGATCGTTACCAGAAATTGATGGCGACCCTGAGCAATATCCCTATCGCTCCTATCTATCAGTTGGACCCCGCGGAAAAATATTATGTTCAGGTGAAAGCGGACCTCGAAATGGACCGGTTCTGGTTCCCTTTCAATTACCTTTTTTTCTTTGTTCCTTTCAATG
>Ga0114931_10012117_pt1 | contig 10115 bp, 9 predicted proteins | sample 2SBtaG_FD_89579 | JGI IMG/M metagenome (GOLD analysis project Ga0114931, IMG submission 89579) | Deep subsurface microbial communities from Kolumbo volcano to uncover new lineages of life (NeLLi) - 2SBTROV14_V59a metaG | ecosystem: Environmental > Aquatic > Marine > Volcanic | place: Kolumbo... | reverse complement strand
TGAACAGGACCATTGCCGCGTCCGAAGGTGCGCTCGCAACCATGGCGGACAACGGGGAGAAGGTGGCGAAGACGATGGCGCTCGCCCAGCGCGTTGCGGAATTGCGGTCCATCGAAAGAGAGATCCGTGGACGGCGTCCGGAATACGCAATGGCCAGCTATCCCGAGCCGGTCAGTGCCGCTCAGTTGGCGATGCTCCTGAAACCAGCGGAGGCTCTGTTGTCCTACTCTCTTGGACCACAGCAGTCCCATCTGTTCGTGGTCACCAGGGAGTCGTTTTCGGTTGTCGCGCTGCCCGATCAGAAAAGAATCACCGATCTGGTGATGGCATTTCGGGGTGCGGCAATGAAACGGCGTCACATCGACGAACACGTCACCCGGAAGCTCTACGACACCCTGGTGTCGCCGGCCGCGGATCTGCTCGCCGGCAAGACGACAATCAACGTCGTACCGGACGGCGTCCTGAACCTCTTGCCGTTCGGCAGCCTGCTCCTGCCAGACGGCTCCTATCTCATCGAGCGCTTCGCCGTCGTCGATTGCCCATCCGCGACGGTGCTGACCTATCTGCGCCAGCATCCGATACGAACGCAACCGCCGAAGACCGTGCTCGCCTTGGGGTCGCCCAGTTATCCCGCGGACGAGCCTCTCCTCATGGCGACTGCGCGAAGCGGTGACGGCGGTGGCACGGTGCTTCCATACTCCGGCCTCGAAGTCCGGAACATTCTGCGCGAGGTCGGCGGCGATGGCGACGCCCTTCTCGGCGCGGACGCCACCATCACCAAGCTGCTGTCGCTCGATCTGAGTCAGTATGCGATACTGCACTTTGCCGTGCATGCCGCGATCAATTCCGATCGGCCGGAAGCCTCGGCCTTGGTCCTGAGTTCCGGCCGGCAGGGAGAGCCCGGTCATCTGTACGCACGCGACATCGTGAGGACGAAGTTGAAAGCGAATCTCGTCACGATGTCGGCCTGCGACACCGGTCTCGGCAAGCTGCAGGGCGGCGAGGGAGTGCGCAACATGACCAGGGCCTTCTTTTACGCCGGCGCTCGCGCGGTGGTGTCCAGCCTCTGGTATGTCGAGGACGCAGCCACGGCGCAGCTTATGGTCCGGTTCTATCGCAACATCCGCGACGGCTTGACCCTGTCCGATGCACTGCGACAGGCGAAGCTGGCGCTCATTCGGGATCCGGCCAAGCGGTATTCCGTCTACCACTGGGCACCGTTCGTGCTGAACGGCGACGGAGCCCAGACTCTGTATCCCCGATCTTCAAGGAGGCACGTTAACTGATGGACAGCCCGGTCGTGTTCGCAGTCAACGCATCTCTTCTGTTTGTCGGTGCGGTCCTGGTCACGGTCATCTTCCACGAGCTGCTGGGCCATGGCGTCACGAGCCAGCTCCTCGGGGGCAAGATCTACCGGATCCAGATCACCCTCGGCGCCCCGATGTATGTCGGGATCTCATACGAGCCGTGTTTCCCCCAGTGGAAAGACAGTCTGACGTCGGCGGCCGGACCATTCGCTTCCGCCTGCCTCGCGGTGCTGGCGTATTGGCTGGGCTCGCACGCGGCCGGCACTTACGCGACGCTGTTCTGCGGATACGTCTTCGCCATCGCCGCTTATTCCTTCGGATTCGCGCTGATTCTGGGCGGCTTCGGCAAGAAAGGCCAACTCGGGCGTGGCGACGTTCCCAATGCCATGAGAGTCCTGCCGTGGCCGGCGCTGTGGAAGAAGCTGAGCCTGTTGACCGGGATCGCCGTCTGGGGCTGCGCTTGGTACGGATCGAGCGAGATGTTCCGTTGCGCCTGCGAGCCGTTGAAACAGTGGCCCTGGTTCGTCTGCATTCTCCTTATTCTGGGAGTCCCCTTAGTCTTCTGGACCGTCATCGATCAAACCGGCAAGAAGCTGCTCTGGGGAGGCCGCTGGAGCCGGCGTCCTTGGATAACTCTCCTCATTGTTGTGGCAGTGCTGACCTTTCTCTACTTGCCATCATCACTGCTCTTTGCCCCGGCGGTCGCCGCAGGACCAGGTACTGACTCAGGCAACCTGATTCCGTGGATTGTCGGCGGCGCCGCATTCCTGCTGCTTGCTCTGGCCGGCCGAGGCCTGGACGTTCGGCAGAAGCCGAAATACCCTATCCGCGAATACGAGCGAGGCACGGAACTGTATCCCGACGAGGCGCAGCGATGGCTGGCTCTCGGGCAGGCGTTGCTCGATCAGGGAGAGCACCGAAAGGCGGCCGACGCGCTTCGCCAAGCGGTCGAGTTAGAGCGGAGCGGCGAGACTCTGGAGCGCCTCGGCGCCGCCTGCTTGCTTAATGGCGACGTGGATAACGCTCGGGAGAACCTGGAAGAGGCCGCTCTGAAACTCCGCAGCACGCGGGCGCTGTACAGCCTCGGCCGACTTCATGAGCAAACCGGCGAGAGCGAGAAGGCCCACGAATACTACCAGGAGTTCATCGACCGCACCGGCCAGCGAATCGGAATCCCCGAGTTCGACCAGGAATACCTGGACGCCAAGTCTCGCCTCGCAAAGTTGCAGCGACACGCTCACTCGATTTCTTGAAACAACGTTCTGCGTTTTCCTCCGCCCGAAGCCTCTTACCTTATAGGAGCGCATTCACGATCAGCGCTCCGATTTGAAACCCCATACAAACGCCCAACCACTGGGTTCAGCCACGGGAGGTGTCGATGCAGCCGGAACTGCGTCTGGAAAGGGAAGCGGCGCGCGATCCCGTCGCGGACGACATTCTGCTGCGGGCGCTGCAGCGGGACGGAGCCAGCCTGCAGAAAGCAGTGCGCCACGTTTCGCGCCTGCATCCGGAGTGGCGCCTCCAGGTGATCTGGAACCGCGTCCGCTACCTGAAAAGGAAGGGCAACGGCAACCACAACGGCAGCCACGGCTGGACACGCGAGTTGGAAGAAATCCTCCGCATGGGCTATCGACGGGGACCACTCGGCGCCAGGGAGGCCATCCGCAAGATCCTGGAAGCCCGCCCAGGCTGGTCCCGCACCGCCATCTGGGCCCGCGCCCACCGTCTGGGAATCACCGTCAAACGAAGACACCGCCCGCGACCCTGGACCGAGCAAGAAGAACGGTACGTAGTCATGCACGCCACCGTCACGCCCAACCGGGTGATCGCGAAGCGCCTCAAACGCTCCGAAGCCGCCATCCGCGCCAAGATTCGCGACCTGGGCTACAGCAGCCGCTACGAAGGCGGTTTCACCGGCACCCGGATCGCCGAGTTGCTCCACGTCAGCCGCCACACCGTCCGCCACTGGATGCAAAAAGGCTGGTTAGGGAAAAACTGGGGCGGCCGCATCAGCGAAGCATCTTTTCGAGCGTTCCTTGAAAACCATGCCGACCAGATCCGCTTCGAAACTCTGACACGGGAAGCTCGCGATTGGCTGTATGAAGAGACCGGGTTTGGCACTGCGAACGCACCGAATTGCACCATCCAAGAATAGTCATCGCCCTCATCCCTGAGCCACCCTCATTACGGTCGCCTCGTCCTGCACATTCGCATCGGGTCAACGCAAAGCAAAAAGTTCCGCTGCACATCCGCCTCGAGTTTCACTGTTTCAGGCTTTGATATAATCTCCTACCGTCAGGTCGGCAGCCATGACGCAGTATTGGTTCAACAGTGCGGTTGTCACATTAGTGTCTTGACGGGACTGAAGGGGCGGTAGCCTGCTTGCCTGAACTTCGAGACCAGATATTACGGCTCGACGCTCACCAACGGAGCGATCCTAACGACAAGGAAAGCGTGATGCCGTCGCCGTTTGCTGTCGTCCCCCGGCCAATTCTGGCTCTTGGCCGGGGGCAGACCGTGCTCATGCTTCCAATGTCTCAACATCACAGAATCGAGCCAGCTCAGGGCGCCTTGATCTTGCAACAACCCCGGCGCCGATGTATAGTTTCTGTGCTGATATTTGTGGAAATCAGTTTAGACCATCAATGATTCAAGGCAGGAGAGAATTCGCGATGCAATTGATACGATCACTCGGCGGAACGCCGGTTCTTTGCAGATGGTTGACCGGCCTCGTCTTAATAACAGGAGTTTTTGGAGGTAGCCTCCACGGGCAGGAAGCCACGGCTGTCCGGGACCTAAAGAGACACTTCGGATCGAAATACAAGAACGAGGTCGTCACCGTACGCGGCCATGTCCAGGTCGAGCGGCGGGTGAGATCCCGCACGTTCCGCGCGTACTACATCAAGGACCGGTACGGGGACCTGATCATGGTTCGCACCACCAGGGAACTGCCACCGATTCTAGCTGAAGTGCAGGTTACCGGGGTGGCGCTACGGGACGCTGACACCGGCGGCGTCTATGTTTCCGAGAACAATCGAACGGTCCTCGCGGCACCGCTTGGCGCGGGAGGAGGCGGGACGCCGGCTCCGTCTTTGCCCGCAACCAAGAAACAGAAACAAGACAGGGAAAAGGAGCAAAGAATTCGAGGAATCGTTCAAGGGGTCGAGAGCGCTATTTCCGCGGGCGATTGGAACTTGGCCGAAAGCAGGCTGGACAATCTGGTTTCTGAAGACCCCGGCAATAGCAGGATCTCCTCGCTGGGCCGGGCAATCCGTGAGGGAAGAGACAACCAGCAGATGCAATACTACGTACTGTTCGGCATCGGAGCGATCGTCGTGATTCTCATCGGAGTCGCCGTCTTCCTCATGAGGCGCAAACCGGAACTCCCGGCACCGATACCACCCCCTCCCGCGCCAGTGCCCGGACCCGAGCCGTTTCCGGCGGACGACAAGACACGCAAGATAGATCCCGGCGGCTTCGGCGCCACGTCAATGGTCGATGATTTCAACACCGTCAAGGTCTACAAGACAACGAAGGTTTTGCCGGGACAACTATTGGTCATGGACAACAAGCAGGAGACGGACACGATCTTTTTGTCGGATCAGTCTGGCCGCGGCGAGATTGAAATTGGCAGAGATAGTCCCGATGTCCAGGGTGGAATCCGCATCAAGGACTCTACCAATACTCTGAGCCGGCGTCAGGCCCGGATTATCTACAGTGCCTCGGCGCGAGAGTTCAAGCTCCTGAATCTTGCCGGCCAGGCTTCCAACCCCACTATCGTGAACGGCCGCGAGATGTCGGAGAGCGAGGCGGTTGTGCTGAACAATGGCGATATCCTCACGATGGGCAACTTGGAGATGAAATTCCGGAAGAAGTGATGACGGAGGAGAGCAGTCTGGCGGAACGAGGCTCGCGCGATCGTTGCCGGCTGGTAACGATCGCGCGTACTTTCACAGGCGGAAACTATGGCCATCATCGGAAGGCAGCACCCAGCCGAGATTCTGATCAACCATCCCGACGTGTCGGCGAAGCACGCGGACATCCGACATATCAGCGGTGATCTTTACCAGCTCACGGATCTCGGCAGCAGCAACGGCACTTTCGTGAACGGGCGGCGGGTTCAGGTGGCAACGGTCCGGCTTACAGATGATGTTCGCCTGGGCCGCGTCCCGATCAATCTATCGCAATTCCGCAACTTGATCCATGGTCAGGCCCACGATGCGGCGCCGCAGCCAGCGGTGGCCCCGATCTCGCCCGCTGCTCGTTCGGCTCAGCCCGCTGTGGTCAAAGTCGTTCTCGCAACAGCCGGAGTGCTGATCCTGATGCTGGTTGGTCTGGGGGTGCTCTACGCCACACGGGAAACCGTGACCAAGAACTGTGAAGTCTGCGGAAGGGAGATTTACTACAAACGCGTATTCTTCTATAACGTGGCTGAGGCCCGCCGCGAGGCAGCCGAGCTTCGCTGGTGCAGCCGGTGCGCCAATGAACCAGTGACCGTGCAACACATCGAACGATGTGAGTATTGCGGCAAAGTGATCTCGATCCGTACGGAAACCCGTCCCCGGCGGGAACAACCCCGGGGCAGCGATCGGCGGGCCGGGTTCTGCTCCGAGCAGTGCCGGTACCTGCACGCCAGCCGTGAGGTCTATCGGGAAGGAAAACGCGTGGTGGAGGACTCCACCGGAGTTGGCTCGATGGAGCGGCTGAGAGATCTGGCCGGGGAACTGCTCAAATGAGTCCCCGCGGTGAGAGTCCCCCCGCCAGCGGCCGAACATTGTGGCGCGGCAATAGTTCAGCGCCGGTGGCAACACGGCGGTCAAACAAACGCCCGCGTGACCCTGGAGAAGTATGGCAATCATCGGTAGAGTCTATCCCGCGGATATCGTAATTCCCGCTCAGGAGGTGTCTGCCCGGCATGCCGAGATCAGGCGCCTTGAGGGGGAGTACTACGTCCTCACTGACCTTGGCAGCACGAACGGAACCACGGTGAACGGCCAGAGCGTCAGTTCGGCGACGATACGGCTGACGGATCAGGTTCGATTCGGGAACGTGATGGTGGATCTTGCCGCCTACCGCCCTATCATCGATACCCCACAATCACCGCCGCCGCCACAACCAAGTCCGGCCCCGGTGGTCCCCCAACCACCGCCGCCACCGCCGCCAAGCCCTGCTCCCGTCGCTCCACAGCCGCCACCGCACGCCGGAGTATCGCAACCGGGGATGGGCACGGAACTAGCGGTGGCGCTGGCTGCCCAGAAATCCTTTGGGAGTAAGGCGTTCCTGTGCTGGGTGATGTACTGGTTCTTTTGGCTGCCCGGCTTTATCATGAATATCGTCTACCTGAACGAGGCCAAGCAGGTCGAACAGCTTACCGGTTCAAAGCCGCCCGGCAAAGGCTGCTTGAGCTTGCTCTTGTTCGTCTACGTCACAGTCCCACTCATACTCCTGGTCCTGATTTTGGCGACGGGCGGGGCCGTGCTACAATCCATCCTCTGAACCGGATCCTGTGTTGTAACCATGATCAAAGCCGGCGCTATCCTCGAACAGCGTTTCCACCTGACAAATTGTATCGGCGAAGGCGGGATGGGACTGGTCTTCCAGGCCTGGGATCAGGTGCTCGAACGCTACGTCGCCGTCAAGTGCCTGCTTCCGCGGCTCGTCAAGGACCCCCGCTCGTCGGCTGAGATGAAACAGGAGGTCCGGATCAGCCAGGAACTACGGCATCCGAACATCGTAGCGGTCTACGACTATCGGATGGCGGGCGGCGTGCCATTCATCGTGATGGAGTACATCGAGGGCGTCTCACTGAAGCAGTATCTGCACACAAGGCCGGCCCGCCAGATCGAGCCCGCCACCTTTCCGGGTTTCGCCGCGCAGATTCTGGAGGCGGTCGACTACGCTCATCGGGTCGGGGTGATCCACCGCGACCTCAAGCCGGCCAACATCATGGTCTCTCCCGAAAACCAGTTGAAGCTGATGGATTTCGGCATCGCCGCCGTGCGGCGGGATCAGACTCGCCGCGGGGAATTCTCCTCGGCGCTCACCGTCCAATACTCCTCCCCCGAACAGATCAACGGCGCCGAGCCCGCCCCGGCAATGGATATCTATTCCCTCGGCTGCGTGTTCTACGAAATGCTCTTCGGGCGCCCGCCCTTCTGGCGGGGCGACGTTGCCCACCAGCACCATACCAAGATCCCGGACCCCCTGCCTGGAACCCCGGCATCGCTGAACCAGGCCATCTTGCGTTGCCTCGAAAAAGATCCCCGAAAGCGCTGGCAGCGGGCCGCGGAGCTGCAACAGGCGATTCTCGACGGAAAGCCGCCGCCGCACGACGCCTCCTCGCAAACAAGGCGGGCGCCACCGCCGCCCGCGCCTCCACGACCAGCGCCGCCATCACCGGCGCCGCCACCTCGTCCAGCCGGCAAGCTGGGCCGGCTCGTTGTGCTGAACGGCACGCAATCGGGGCTCAGCATTGATCTGGCGGAGCACCTTAGCGGAGGCTTCGCCGAAATCGGCCGCGCCAGCCCGAGCGTCATGACCGGCATTCGCCTCCCCGACACCACCCGGACGCTCAGCCGGCATCAGGCGAAACTGACCTATTCGCCCGGCACGGCAACAATCAGCATCGAGAACCTCGTCGGCCCCGGATCCAACCCCACCTCGGTCGGCGGCCGCCCGCTCGGTGAGAACGAATCGGTCGTGCTCCACCCCGGAGACGTCATCGGCATGGGGGTTTTCCAGTTACGTTATGAGAAGTGAGACGATTCCACTACGGCGGCGAAAGTGATTATCGCCACCGGCTGTCAATAGCGAAGGAGGAACAAAACAGGTGCACAAGATCGTTTTGGTGCTCGCGGTTTTTCTGCTCGGCGCCGGTCCTGTTCTGGCCGAAGACATGCGCCTGATCTCCCCGGATGGCTGCCGGGTGGGGCCGTTCGAAGTGGGGATGTCCAAGGATGATCTGGTCAGCCTGGCCGCCCGCCATTTCCCGAATTGGACCCGCCGCTGTATTCCACCGAACCCGGACGGCTGGCCGTTCTACGGCTTTTGTGTCTTCAAGGATTCGCGGGGCCGGCCGCAGCTTGAGTTCCGCTACTATTCCGGCAAGAAAACCCACGTGATCTACGTCCTCTCACCCGGCTTCGGCACGACCGAGGGACTCCGCGTCGGTCTCGGTTTTGAGCTGTTGCCCGAGATTTCCCCCGGGCGGTTTCACGACGTCGCCGGCGACGGCGACGCCGTCGAACCGGCTCACGCGACGCTGAGCAAGTATCCTGGCATCAAGATCTACCCGGTGCAGGATCGTTTCACGTGGGACGACCCGGCCTACCGGCGGCTCAAGAACGGCGCCCTGCGCTCCTCGACCAGCCTGCCGCTCGAGGAGTTCAACAAGCGGATGTCCGTCAAGGTCACCTCCCTCGGGCTGGAGTGCGCATCACACTGAAAAGGAGAATCTGGCATGAACACAGGCAAACACTTGATTCTTATCGCCATCATCGTCCTGGTCCCTTCGCTGCGTGGGCAGGGCGGACCATTAGTGCAAGGCCCTCATACAAAAGCGGATGTTCAGGAGATCCGGGAGATCTTCCGGTCTCTGCAAGATGCGGTCAAAGCGCGCGATCTCGACAAGATCATCGGGCTGCTTGCACCGGAAGTCACGTCAAGCAGTTACAGTTGCCGCTGTGACCCTTCGCCCAGCACCCATCAGGAGGCAGTCCAGGATATTATCGGCGTCGACGACTACTTCAAGGAGGACGGTGCCGGTTGTATCACCAAAGGGGTGCTCACGCGGTTGCAGTTCTCCGAAGATGGCGAAGCCCAACTTACAATCTCTCCCCTGGGGGAGAACTATCCGCTGGGCTGTGTCACCCTCGGCTTCACCAAGCCCGCCAGCGGGAAATGGCGCATTCATGACCTGTTTTTCGGTGCTACGTAGTTGGTATCTTGCGGTTGAAGCTTTCCCCCCGGAAACAGCCAAGAGCATCGGCAATTTGACAAAATGAAGCAGATGAGACGAGACACTTTACGATTGATTGCCCTGTTGCTGCTGGCGCTGGCGCCGGCATCTCTCGCCGGGCAGGCGCCGATCCGGTGCCGGAGGCCGCTGAGCGAGGAGGATATGCGGGTGCTGATCGAGGGGCAGGTGGCGGAGAAGCGGCTGCGGGATATCGTCACGACGTGCGGGGTCGGTTTTCGTCTGACGGCGGAGGTGGAGCAGCGGTTGCGGACGGCGGGGGCGACGGATGTGGTGGTGGCCGCCGTGCGGCGGGAGTCGGAGAAAGCGGAATCCGAAGCGAATCTTCGGTTGCGGGCGGAGCTGGCGCTGTGGGAGTCGATCAAAGACAGTCGAGACATCGCGCTCTACGAAGAGTATCTGCGGAAATTTCCTGACGGCACCTACCGTCTGGTGGCGGAGCGGAAGCTGCGCGAACTGCACTTGCGGCGGGAGATTCCGGCGGAGATCGAGAAAGGGCTGAACCCGGGTCCGTCTCCTGGCGAACCGCTAATAGTCAACGGGGTGGAGATGGAATTCGTTTCGATCCCACCTGGGGAATTCGAGATGGGGTGTTCGCCGGGGGACAGCGAATGTGATGGGGACGAGAGTCCGCGGCGCCGGGTGCGGATCACGAAAGGCTTTGAGATCGGCAAGTACGAGGTGACACAAGCGCAATGGGAAGCGGTGATGGGGAACAACCCGAGCCGGTCCAAGGCTCCGGATCGCCCGGTGTAGAATGTTAGCTGGAACGACGCGCAGAAGTTTCTGGCGAAGCTGAACGCGCGGAATGATGGGCATCACTACCGGTTGCC
>Ga0114931_10012116_pt1 | contig 10115 bp, 2 predicted proteins | sample 2SBtaG_FD_89579 | JGI IMG/M metagenome (GOLD analysis project Ga0114931, IMG submission 89579) | Deep subsurface microbial communities from Kolumbo volcano to uncover new lineages of life (NeLLi) - 2SBTROV14_V59a metaG | ecosystem: Environmental > Aquatic > Marine > Volcanic | place: Kolumbo... | reverse complement strand
GGCTTTCAGTTCATCTTTGATGGTGTATTCCAGTTTAGAAATCCATTGTTCCGCCCCTCCATTGACTCGATGGTAGGTGTTTTCCAAACGCCCGGCATGGTCATAAGTCATTCGCTCGTCAATGGTCTGTGCCTGTCCAAAAGCCTGATGGATGCGATTGGCGCTAATCGGATTATCCGCAAAATCATAAGTGAAAGCGCTATGTTCGCTGCCTATGGTTAGATTAATGTGGTTATTTCCATTGGTAGCGGTAGTTCGACCAAAAGCATCGTATTCAAAGTTGGTTTCCAACCAATTATTGGTATTGAGAATGCGGCTTCTGGATTGACAAATTTTGCCTGTATATTGATTGCCGGTTTGTCCGCAAGCGCCGTCATAAAGCGTCGAAGTCAATAATCGATGAATGGCTGGAGCATTGCCATCCGGGGGACCGGAAGTATTTTCATTATAAAAACCAGTTTCTGAGACTCTGCCGTAAGCATCATAAATGCTACAAAGCCATTTACCTTCGGAGAGCAATTTGGGGTTTTGACTGGCAGTAGGCAAATTGCGTGTATCAAAAAGAAAGTTGCTCCAACCCATATCGGGAATGTACTTGCCAATGAGATTATCCGCTCCATCGTATTGATATTGATAAGCCAAAGCGGAAGTGGCGCTGGTTACACCGGGCGGAAGTATGGCTTTTACCCGGTCCTTATCATCGTAAAGGGTGTAAGTGTTGGTTTGGTTGCTTCCTTCTTTTGCCTGCGAAAGAACGGTTCTGCCTCGTTTATCCTTATAGAGGATGGTTTGCCTGTTTTCGGGGTCGGTAATGGTTGTTGTATGGAGGCTGCCTGTTCCATAGTTGATGCCTGCAAAGGCAATGGCACTGGCATTATAGCCGTATTCATAAGTGGTAGCATACCAATCGGGTGGCGTAACTTTATAAATGCGATTGAGTGGGTCGGGGTAGTACTCGGTATAAGTAGAATCCCAGGCAGTTGGCACATTGGTAAACGCACCGGTATTGGTCTGTCCGGTAAAGGGTTCAAATTGAGTCACCACTCTTCCCTGATTATCGTATCTGAGGGCTCCAACAATTACATCTTTTAGATCCGGCGCATGTCTGCGTTGCACGGTTTGCAGGGGGCGTCCTAAGCCGTCGAGATATTGCCAGCTTTCCTGCCAGTCCAGTTCGCTACCGGTGACGGGCGTAAAATTGGTTCGGGTTTTAACATAATTTTTATCACTACCGCCTGTTGTAAAATGATAGGTATAGTCAGTAGTGACATTGCTATCTCTGGCAATCACCGTCTTTAGCCGCATTAACTGGTCATATTCAAAATCGGTGTTCTGACCATCTATGTCGGTGATTTGGGACAGTAATCTCGTATTGGGATGGTAATTATAGGTCGTGGTAAAGTCTTTGTAATTTCTGGTTTTTATGAGTTTGGTGGTGGCGTCCCAGGTGAAAGATTCTTCTTGCCAGCCGGGTTGTTGGAAGCGTTTCGGGCGACCGGAATTGATGTCGTACTCCAGGGTGGTGCCTTTTAAATTCCATACGCCAGGATTTCCATTCAAAGGGACTTCATAGCGTTCATACTGATAGGGATAAATGAGAGCATTCCCTGAACCGCCGGGCAATCCATTGGTAAAGAAATTGAAAATGGTATGAGTACCATCGACTTGGGTTATTGTTCCATTATCATCCACTTCCTGTTTTATCCAAACAGGGGTAGCAATCATATTCCGATTGACCATCGCATTAGAAACGGGGTCGGAAAAATCAAAAGGATATTCGTTGTGGGTGATGTAAGTTTTACCGTCAGAATTAGTACTGGTAATTTTGGTGGGAAAATAATGATCCTCATTCCCATTTCCATCGATATAATCATAATCCGTATAAGTAGATACGCTATCAATAATTTCCTCTACGGCAGCCACCCGGTAAACACTCGTTTCCATGTGGTAAGTCGTGTACAAAAAGGTATTTCCTGGTTGCGGACCACTACCGCCAGAAAATGTATTAGAAAATTGGATTGGTTTATTAAACTTGTAAAGAGTCTGTGGCAAAAAAGTTATAAGAGGATTACCATGGGCAAAAGTATTCGTTTTTGCTACAATTTCATTAGCTTCATTATACACTCTGTCATAGGTAGATTTTCCATTGTAGGGGTTAAGTTTTGCCGGTGCTACGGGAAAAGAAGGTTGATAAAAAGCCTGATAATCGATTGAAAGACCATATTGATGAGTACGGTGGCCATTGCCATTTAAAAACTCGTTAACTTGAGAATAAGCAATATATTTTCCATCAAAATTGCCTAAAGGCACATAGCTTTGGTCATAAAATATTGCTCCAACTACTTGAACAGGTACAGGATCAACCGTACCTCCTCCCCCGGCAGATGTACCATAACAAGAAGTCCAAAAATCAAGACTTAAACCATATTGAGGCTGAAAAAACAACTGCCCGCTTTCTGTTCCTGAATCATCAACATAAGTGTAAGATTTAATAATATCATTTGAGGAACTTATACCATCATTAGAACGTATTTCCTGAATTCGGAGCCCACCTGCATCTTTTGACCCCAAAGTGGTTGGTCTTTCTTCCAGTTTAAATCCTCCTACTCCATTTTCTACCCTAAGCTTGAATTTATAACTTTTATTAGGCTCGAAAGTATTTCCAAACTGTTCTAATTTAGAAAGTAAAAACCATTCGGAATAGGTATTTGAGAATTCCAGTCCTCCGATATGTAGATTATCAGATACTCTATAGGCATCAACCCGAACTAAATAATTAGTAGCAGAGCACCCCTCTTGCATAAAAAGTCTAAAATGCATATCACCTATCTGGTCATAACTGGAAAAAGTATAGAAATCCTCTAAATTATAGGGGCCGCAACAAGCAGTTATGTTATAATTATTATTCAGCAAACAATAATTATTATTTATATCAAGTCGAACGATTGAGGGTCCACTACTCACTTTCCCCAAGTATTTAGGAGATTCATAAGTGAATTGGGTATAACCTCCTGTTGGATAGGTTATTTTTTTTAATGAACCAATTTTAGCATAAGTAAAATCCGGCTCTCTATAAGCAGAACCATAGGAATAATTAGTCCCATTATTATTAACAATGGTTGGAGGCACATTCACCTCGAGGTTTTCATTATTAGCTACACCAGGTTTAGTTCCGTCTGCACCATTATAAAATCCCCAATGGTCGGTACCTTTATTAAGGCGGTGAGGTAAAAAAGAAACGCTATTTCGAATTAACTCTTCATATTCAAAAGTGTAAGGCGGTTTAGAATCTCCCACGGGACTATTACAATCTGTTTGTTGTACACTCAATAATTTTAAACGCTTGGCAAAAGGTTCATTCTGAAAAAAAGTATTCGCCACCTTATCCTGAAAATAGGAATGAGTAAATACAAATTTTGAACAATAAGCGCCTGTTGTAATCTTAATCTCATCCAGTTTTTTAGGTTTTCCTCCGGTAGCTAAATTTGCCCCTAAATCTTCTCTATATCCAGGCGAAGCAATAAAATCTATGGTAGCAGTGCTTGAAGTAATTTGACTAAGCCGCTTGCCTGTAATATCGGTTCGTATATAATGATGATTAACATCAAACCCTGGTAATGAAGTAGGTTCTACTCCATTATGAATTCCACCGCAACCCCCTCCGCTAAAGTTAGCATTCAGATATCGGCGAGTAGCAATATTTTTATAGCTATATGCTTCAGCATCATATAATAATTTAATTTGATTGAGTTGGTCATGGCTTTCTATTCTCACTAAATACCATGAAGATGCCGTAGTCTTACTATTCTCCCCAGTTGACAAAGAATATTCCAACGCTGTACGATTTGTTTCGACAGGATCTTTTCCAAAATAATATCTTGTTCCATCGGGGGTGATAATCGTAAATTGATCAAAAGTTCCATTAATCCCACCATCGAGATTGGTTTCTAATTTTAAGTCTTGTTTAGGCACAAAATGATAATTCTTATTAGCATCAAAGAAAAACTTGCCAGAATACCCTGCAAAATTAAAAGAAAAAATATCTGGTTCAGCATCCTTTGTCCCAGTTAAATACCCTACTACTTCTGGAGAGGATAAAGATAAATCGCTTGCCCCATGATGATAAAAGCCATAAAATAATTCATCATCATCTGTTCCCTGAGTAGTGCGTGTAATCATACCTCCAGCTTGAAGGCTCCAGCCAATTCCGACCCAACTTGCAGTTTCGGCAACCCGAATTCCGGAAGCATGATAATCAAGACTAATAGGTAAACTAAGCGAGCCTTCGGTAACCGTGTATATAGGAATTGAAATATTTGGTATTCCCGTATATAAACTTACAGGAATATCGCCATACTTGCCTAAAGATGCAGCATTTGGCGCAGGCATTACTGCATCTCCTACTATTGCATTTGTCGGTTGACTATATAGCGCAGTTGCTAATAATTGTAGCAATAAAAATATATGATTTTTCATGTAAAAAACTTTTCATATTTAATTGGTTATTAATTTTAATTTGCCTTATCAAGTAGTAATTGGAACTGGTTTGGTATTCCAATTGCTTACAAATCATTCTGTTAATTCCATAATTTTACAAATTCTGATTCTGACAATTTGATTCTAATTTCACTTAATGTGTTATTACAGAAAGTTGTTTGGCCACCCTAAACTCATTAATCTGAATATGGAGCGTATAAATTCCTGATTGCCATTGTTCTGTACTAATAGGGAGGCTAAAATTTTCTCCTGTTAAGGCTAAAGATTTTGAATAAACAAGGTTGCCAATTATACCGTAAACATATATCTTAGCCTTGCCGGGTTCCGCATCTATTATTTCTACATTTACTGTTTTAAAGGCTGGATTGGGACTTAATTGAACGCTGGGAGTACTTGGGTGATTTTGAAGCTTTAACTCCATAGGAGAATTTACCAAGTCATCTGTTGGTAAATCGTTACAAAGAGTTTCCTTGCTTAAAATACCATGCCGGGGACCGTTCGGACTTAACATTTGGTGCATCCGTTTCATTTGTCCTACTGTGAATAGACTCATACAAGCATCGTCTGTATTATCCATAAAATTCATGGTCATTTCCGGTTCCAAATTCAGGCAGGTGCTAATATGCAGATATTGAGGGCAACCATAATTAGGGGCATTATGAACAGGCGTGTCTTCTACAAAATCATCCCCACAAGGATTCGTTTCATTCCATAAGTCATATAAGCCCAGATAATTGCCAACGAGATGTGTTAAAGTTCTACCGAGATTATAAGGTTCCTGGGCGGTCCCATTTAGTCCAAAAAAACGATAGTCGATAACGATTCCATCCGTTTTGCTTGGACAGCCCGGCATTTGGGCATATCCACTCAGTCCATCTTTAAGAGGAGCTACCCATACATTAATATATTTATTTGGCTTCTCTGCATCAGCCCCCTTGCTTTTAGCAAATTTAATGGCATCGTCCGTATCCCACTCTTTTATTTGAGTGGAGACATAATTAATTCCCTCTTGTGCTAAGGGATTTTCACCAGTTTTGGGTAAGCAAAATTTAATATTTAATAAAGGTTTTAGCTCATTGGAAATCTTAATCTCATATTTTTTGGTCTTTCCATTATTTTTGTAACCAAATGGACTTTGAATATCTGTTGAGTTCGGTTGAAGATCAAATGCAAAATCTTCATTTAATGCTTCAATTTGACTAATAATCTGTTCATATCCCACTCGCTCTTCTTGTTTATTATAAAGAATATGAAAATACAATGGGATATAGACATCTTCATGGCGCTTCTCGAATTTTTTGTTTTTAGAAATTTGCCGTTCAATTTTGAGCAAATCTCCGCTAAGTTTTGGATTCTCTTCCAATAATCTTTGATGTACTTTTTGCGTGGCAAAATGCCGATACGGTCTTTCCTGAGCAAAGATGTTGTGAACAAAAAGTAAAATAACAATGGTACAAATGAGTGGCGTCATCGTTCCAACAACCAATTTTATAAATGCTTTCATTTTTTTATTTTTAGATAAACACATTAAAATGCGATGAATTTGAACAATTGTATTCTCTTTTTTACGAGTAAAATAAATGGGAACAGGGAAGATATTATTAATCTTCAAGCTCAACAAACAACTGCAAATCAACATCCTCAATCAAACCATCTGATCCATAAAAAGCACTTTCCAACAGGGCATTATCCAGTCGGATGGCACAGCGTACTACTTCTAAAGATTCTTTGCTCCTAAATTCAAATGAGAATAGGGTCACTTCCTCAGACATGTCTAATCCTTCCGGGTCTTTTTCAGCATCTGCCATCCACATGGTTTTAAAGCTACCTCCCCTGTCGGTTCTTATTGCCCGTCCAAAGTTTTCGGATTCTACTTCCTCGAGGAAATCTTCATTGGGTTTGATTTTACCCAGTTCTATTATTTCATCATCAAACTCAATGTTCATTTGATAAACTTGAACCTTCGTTTCAGTTGTCAAAACAATACTTGCCTCATATTTTTTCAGGTCTTTTTCTGCATTGCCATTTATTCCTACCGGGGAAGACGGGAGGAGGGTTGAACTAGTTGCCCGTTTGCTTGATGAACCGCCACCCGGTCCCTGAAAATAATAACTGGCGCTACCATTTATATCTCCGGATTTGACCATATAGAATCCCCAATTATTCCCACTACAAAACTGATTAGGGTCAAATGTGGTCGCATGGAGTTGTCCCATCCAGCTATTAGTTCCACCATAGGAATAAAGATTGCCTGCTGACCTGATAACACCTTTAAATGGGTAGTCCATCCCATTGGCATCTTGAGTAGCCTTATTCCAAAAATCAGCTACAAACCTTTTGTCTGGATGTAGATCATTTGCAGCAGCATAGGCTTTTGGAATAAATTTCCAGTTTCCTGCATTGGGGAAAAAAGAAATATTACCTAAAACTAAGTCCTGAATCAATGCTACATCATTTGAATCCAAATCTCCATCATTGTCCACATCTGCGGCCAGTCTTCTAAGTGGGCAATCAATAATTTTTGTGCCTGCTATATGTTGATTAAGAATAGCAGCGTCGAAGGAAGTGACCCCATTCGTCCAGGAATTATCAGAGAAATTTACATTAAGCGCAACGGTACTTCCCGTAATGTTTTTTGTAAAAATGCCATTCCCATCGGTAAGTGCCGTATCGCTGGTGCTATTGTCCAAATCTTGAATTTCAATTTCTATATTCGCTACATCTCCTCCAGTAGGGTTTGGCTCACAACATTCTTGATAATTGGAGTTAGCACAACCATTTGTAAACGGAAATTGGACCGATCCGGCTAAAGTACCAGTAGCACTTGTTGGCGCACTTAATATAATTGCGTCAATTGCCATATCACCAGTAAAAGAACTACCGGTTATAGCTTTAAACCTCAACCTTATTATACCGCCTACATAACTACTCAAATCTACTGTTGATGGATGCCAGGCATTCCCTTGGTCGCCCGTTCTTGACCAAATGGTATTCCAGCCAACACCATTATTGGTACTAAGTTGTAGTTCCAAACTCCCCATTGTCGCGCCATACATATGGTAATGAAATTGAATATCCGCAATTGCTGCTTGGTTTAAATCGAAACAAGCCCCTTCCAATAAACCGATTTTATTGGGATAATTTGGACCACTGGTTTCAGCATACACATAATAATTACCGTCATATGCAGAGGATGGTCCAGTAGAACTAGAGGGAGTACTTCCGCTTTGCCTTCTCCAAATATCTAAGGAAGAAGTTGTTTCAGTCCATACCCCCCAATTACTTTCAAAACCTTCTTGATACGGAAATGTGCTTATTAGATTGGTACAGCCTGTACTTCCGGGAGGAGGAGTGCTAGTAAGTTGAAGTTTATCAATTGCCATATCACTAGTATAAGAGGTGCCGGTAATCCCATGAAACCGTAATTGAATTATTTGTCCTGTGTAAGCACTTAAATCTATATTGGCACTATACCAGATATTCCCCTGATTCCCTGTTGCAGACCATAGCTTTGACCAATTTAGTGCTCCATCTGTACTGATTTCGAGGTTTAAAGTACCCATAGCACTTCCGTACATATGATAGTCAAAATTATAAAAAGCAGCGTTCTCATTACTTAAATCAAAACAGGGACTTTCTAGAATTGCTGTTTTATTAGGATAATTTGGACTACTGGATTCCGTATAAAAATAATAGTTTCCATCAGAAGCAGCAGATGGCCCAGTTCCAGAAGAGCTTGTTCCTCCACTAAATCGCCTCCAGATATTAGATGAAACCTGCTCTACCCAACCTCCTGTTCCAATTTCAAAACTTTCCTGGTAAGGATAATTACTGATTGTAGTATTACAAGGAGGAGGGCTAATGTTTGGAGCAGTAGATAAATACAAATCATCTATTGCTATATCTCCCGTCCAACCAGCGCCGGTTTGACCATAAAATCGCAATTGGATGATTTGCCCAACATAAGCATTCAAATCAATTCCTGCCCGATACCAGGCATTATCCTGGTTTCCTGATTTTGACCATAGGCTTGTCCAACTGCTGCCAGCATTTGTGCTAACTTCCAGTTTTAAGCTACCTACATCGTTTCCCCACATATGGTATTGGAATTGGAAGTTCGCATAGGAGGTTCCATTCAAATCAAAACAGGGACCTTCTAATACCGCTGGTTTATTGGGATTATTTGGATAACTTGCCTCTGTATAAGCGTAATAATTGCCGTCATATGCTCCGGTAGGTCCCGTATTAGTCGAAGGTGTGCTACCGCTATAGATTCTCCAAATATTACTGGATATTTTCTCTGTCCAGGCACCCCAACCATTTTCAAAACTCTCATGATAGGGGAAAGAATTAATAGTGGTAGAACAAACAAGAGCATCACTATTTATATTGTCATTTGAGACATTTTCACCATAGATACAGACATAGGATAGCAATGCCACGAAAAGGAAAATTCGTGTTTTCATGTGCTGATTTTGTTTAATTTTTTAAAAGAAAATACCTGATTAAATTAAATTAAGTCCTAATTACTTAACCCTTTAAAACAGGCAATTTACACGCGAAGCGATAATGATTAGGCAAATAAATGTGAATTTGCCAGTTACATTAGGTATGCCTTAATTCAAAATATAACAACCCTTTTTTCTTCGGTAGAAAAAAGGGGCACAATTTATTATGACAATAAGCATACATAAGACTGCTAACATACCCAACCGTAAATTTTGTTAAAACATAAACTTAGGGAATCATTGAAAATATTGGTTTTTTGTGAAAATTAATTAATGGTTTTTCTTCGGTCTAAATGCTGAGTAGATTCACTTTTGGAATTGGAATTCCTAAGTGTTGTCTAGTTGTTCAAGGTAAGATAGGTGTCAAAATTAGTTTTGTGATTTGTTCCGTAAAATCCGTGTAGATTAAATTCATCTTAGAGCATTTTTGAAAATTTAATTCGCAATGAAATTGGCTTTCCAAATTATATTTTTGAACAGATTTAAAAGCCCCTAAAATCCTGAAAATTCATAATGCAAACGTTAGTTTTGGAATGCAATTTCTCGTTATGGCTTAGCAAGATAACATTTTATGAATTTTACAACTAACTGAAATTCAATTTAATGTAAAATTTAAACACACACTTAATTCAGTATTTGGATTTTTTTTGTAAAAAAGAGACTACAATATATTACTTTTTTTTCATAAAAGTCGAATCGGTAATCTGTTTTTATGTTAAAAAAATCATCCCCATATCCTAATAATGACTTGCCCTATCCCCAAAGACCCAATTCCAACTGATATTAAGACCGATACTCCAAACGACACCTCATATCTTAATCGGCACTAACTTTTCTGCCTCCGGACTTTACCATTTCATCAAACTCGAAAGTAGATATCCATCGATGCGCCTGCGCAAAGGCGATATTGTCTTCCCTGAAAATGTGCAATCTCAGAAGTTCAATAAGGACCTTTCCCTGTTCCAGGGCTGCATCGAGGACTACTAGCCGCGAATTGGCGTCAGGCAAGCGCAGGGCCATCCCGAAAAAGTTGAAAACGACGGCGGCGAGTTGTAATGCTTTGACGTGGTCGTCTTCCAGCATATCCACGGACGTAAGGGGAACCGATCC
>Ga0114931_10012115_pt1 | contig 10115 bp, 9 predicted proteins | sample 2SBtaG_FD_89579 | JGI IMG/M metagenome (GOLD analysis project Ga0114931, IMG submission 89579) | Deep subsurface microbial communities from Kolumbo volcano to uncover new lineages of life (NeLLi) - 2SBTROV14_V59a metaG | ecosystem: Environmental > Aquatic > Marine > Volcanic | place: Kolumbo... | reverse complement strand
CTGGTTTGCGCCCATCTGGTTTGCGCCCAGGTGTCTGGTTTGCGCCCATTTTCCCCTGTCAAGATATTCAGGATAGCTACTCTTTAACCTTATCATTTAATGGTATGAAATCCAGGGCAATGCACCGCTCGTCGCCGATAACCCATGCATCACTCCCCGCCTCAATCTCGAAGGCATCTCCAGGCTCTATCTCCGCTTCGTTACCAGCCGGATCTTTGACCATCATACGACCAGAAATCACATAGCCAATGTGGCCTCTGCGCTGAATTGTGTATTAATAATGCTGAATTTAGAATTATGGTAAATCGTCAGCTATCGCTAACCCTACCTACGCCCTATTCCACATTTTGTTAACAATAATATTTTCTTAGCGTTCTCTGCGCCTTTGTGTCTCTGCGCCAAAAAAGCAGTTCATTCTATATTCTGAATCTGCTCCCTCATCTGCTCAATCAAAACCTTCAACTCCACCGATGCCTGCGTCGTCCGAATATCCGCCGCCTTGGACCCCAGCGTATTCGCTTCCCGATTAAACTCCTGCATCAGAAAATCCAGTCGCCGGCCCACCGGTTCATCTAAAGCAAAAATCGTATCCAGTTCCTGCAAATGGGTTTCCAGCCGATCCAGCTCTTCATCTACATCCAGTTTCTGTAACAGGTACACCAGTTCCTGTTCGAACCTGTCCGGTTCGACCTTGACATCCAGCTCTTCAATTTTTGTGCGCAGTTTCTGGCGTTGTTTTTCCAGGATCTCGTCACGGCGGCCTCGTTCTTCGGTGACGATCACAGCCATGGCCTGCTGGCGTTGTAATATCAGTTTCTGTAACACCGCGCCTTCCCGATTGCGACAGGCGGATAGATCATCCAGGGCGGCGTCCAGTAATGCCAGGGCGGCGGTTTTTACCGGCTCCATATTGGTTTTGCTTTCCCTGACCACACCCGGCCATTGCAGGATTTCCATCGGGTCGAGTTCGGATGGCTGGTGCATTTTCTTGTTGATCACCTGGCAGGCGTCGAGGACCGCCTTGGCCATGGCTTCGTCTACATCCAGTCCGGCTTCGCTGATACGCAAGGGAGTAAAGCGCAACACTGCTTCGACTTTTCCGCGCGACAGTTTGGCGGTGATTTTTTCACGCACCGGCATTTCCAGGCTGCGCAGTTCTTCCGGCAAGCGGGGGTTGATGTCTAGGTAACGATGATTAACGCTGCGTAATTCCCAGGTGAGGTTACCCCAGCTTTCATCCATGCTTTGCCGGGTAAAGGCGGTCATACTGGCTGTCATAATGCATTCTCTGGTTATGATTCGCCCAAGTCTAACATGATACTGCACCGGCATCTTGCGCGGGTGTGCGTCCATCCAGGGCCTGTTATAATCCCCGACCACAATTCATCAACAAGGTATAACTATGAGACCCAGTGGCCGCGCCCCTGACGAAATGCGTTCCATCAAGATGACACGTAACTACACCATGCATGCGGAGGGCTCGGTGCTGGTGGAGTTCGGTAACACCAAAGTGTTGTGCACCGACAGCGTGGAAGACCGTATTCCAGGCTGGTTACGCGGCCAGAATCGTGGCTGGGTTACGGCGGAATACGGCATGCTGCCCCGCTCCACCGGTTCACGCATGGGTCGGGAAGCGGCACGTGGCAAACAGGGTGGCCGCACCATGGAAATTCAGCGCCTCATCGGCCGGGCGCTGCGTGCTGCCATGAACCTGGAAGCCCTGGGGGAGAATCTCATTACCCTGGACTGCGATGTGATCCAGGCCGATGGCGGTACGCGCACCGCATCCATTACCGGCGCTTATGTTGCCCTGGTGGATGCTGTGAATACCCTGCAGGAAAAAAAGATTATCAAAACCAACCCGATTATTGGTCGTATCGCTTCGGTTTCCGTGGGCATATTTGACGGCGTTCCGGTACTGGACCTGGATTACGCGGAAGACTCCAGCGCCGAAACCGATATGAACGTGGTCATGAACGACGCCGGTGCGTTTATCGAAGTCCAGGGTACCGCCGAAGGCCATGCGTTTCGACGTGATGAACTGAACGCCATGCTGGACCTGGCGGATAAAGGCATTACCGAACTGTTCCAGCACCAGGAAGAGGCCCTTGCATCATGAAAAAAATGATTCTAGCCAGCGGTAACGCCGGCAAGGTGAGAGAGATTAACCACCTGTTAGCCAGCCACGACACCGAAGTGATTCCACAAACGGAATACGATGTGAGCGAGGCAATCGAAGACGGACTGAGTTTTGTCGAGAACGCCATCATCAAGGCACGCCATGCTGCCAAACATACCGGCCTGCCGGCCATCGCCGACGACTCCGGTATCGAAGTAGATGCGCTCAATCATCGCCCCGGTATTTATTCCGCCCGCTATGCCGGCGAAGGCGCTAACGACCAGAACAACAATGCCAGGATGCTGGAAGAGTTGCAGGGAGTTGCGGAAGCAGATCGCACTGCACGCTACCAGTGCGTGATGGTATTCATGCGGGATGCGGACGACCCTATGCCCATCATCGCCCAGGGCAACCTGGAAGGCCGTATCCTTACCGCACCCCAGGGTGAAGGTGGCTTTGGTTATGATCCGCTGTTCTGGCTGGAAGAGAAAAACTGCGCTGCCGCCGAGTTAAGCCTGGAAGAAAAAAACAAAATCAGCCACCGCGCCAGGGCGCTGAACGAGCTGGTGAAAAAAATGCAGGACGCTGGCATTTTTTAGGGCCTGACATGCATGGCACTTACTTAAGGTGCTTTACCATGAAGAACTGATCTTTTAGCATTTGAAAAGAAAACGCAAATGAACGCCAATAAACGCGAATTTTTTAAATCTCTGTTGATACAGTGCCCTTTAAGACTCTATCTGAGCTATTAGCGGGCTGGTGACTGATGACTTACCAGGCTTCTTCGCCTCGCGTAGCGATAAGAAATACGCGTATGAGTCACACTTTCTATCTGTTATGTAGTGGCGTTCATTTATTCCGCACATCCATGCGCTCTACCCCTTGAGGGCCACACCTACGTGTATTCTAAATTCGACTGCATTTTAGTACGGTTTCTTTTGCATTTAATCAGGTTTAAGTAAGTGGCATTCGGACCGGGCATTTCAGTGTTACGTTGTGATGAAATCCCGCTGCAACAATTGCGTCAGTTGTTGCAGCGTTATGATATCGAAGTCATCCAGGTAGAAGCCGATGCCCCTATCCCCGGTTCCTGGTTCGGTGAACCGGAAGCCGGCCTTATCAACAACCGGCTCTACATTCGTCCTGATACCCCGGTGCATTCCGCCCTGCATGAAAGTTGTCACTATATCTGCATGAATGCATCCCGCCGCCAGCAACTCCATACCAATGCCGGCGGTGGTTATGATGAAGAAAACGGCGTGTGTTATTTGCAGATTTTACTCGCGGATTATATTCCCGCTTTCGGCAGGGAGCGCGCCTTCGAAGACATGGATAGCTGGGGATATACTTTTCGTCTCGGTTCAAGCTGCGCCTGGTTCGAACAGGATGCCGAGGATGCCCTGGCATGGTTACAACAGCATGGCATCCTGGATGCACAACAGCAGGTGACATGGAAGCTGAGGAACTGAAAATCGCCCTGGGCGGTGGCCAGACCGGCACCTATGTGCTGGAGCTGTATCTGCCAGAACCCCAAATCATCGGTATCGGCAAACTGGGATGTTTCCCATTTAAAAAAGGTTATTACTATTACTGTGGCAGTGCCTTTGGCCCCGGCGGGGTAGCGGCACGCTGTAGACATCATATACACATTAGCGAAAAACCCCGTTGGCATATCGACTACCTGCGGGCGCGATGCTCACTTACATCCATTCTCTTCTCACTGTCAAAACAACACCTGGAACATCGCTGGGCAGAAAAACTGGGGGCACAATTAGCTCAACCAATACTAAAATTTGGCGCCTCGGACTGCGATTGCCATAGCCATCTGTTTTTCAGTAAAAGCGCCTTGGCCACACCGGGATTCAGTGCGCAACGCTGGACCGCTGAATAAAGCCTACAACAAAGCACCGCTTTACCTGCCCCGACATATTTACATTTGTGACATAAAAAAGCACACTCGTGAGAGTGAGAGTGCGCTTTCACTTTTGAACACCGCAATAGAAATTACGGTGCGGCAATCACATTGGGATCAGCGACTGTCAGTGTTGCGGTACTGGTGTTAAACGATGAGTCGAGATAGGACGACATCTGGGTTTGCATTTCAGCAAACACTTCAGCCGATGAACTGACATTCACATTGCCGCTAATGTTAGTGGGCGTCAACAGCGAACCATGATGACCAGCGGAGAAGCGTACCAGCAGGTTACCGGTACTGTTGTTGGTATTGGTCTGGGTCAGGTTCATACCCGCCGGACCTACCAGTGGATCGGTTCCAGCCAGAGGCGCGGCTACCGTGCCGGCAACATCGTTGCTGTCCGGTACACGATTGGGAATCACCAGGTCGGAGGGTGAACCAGCGCCACCGACCACTTCGAAGAACAGCAGGTTACGTCCGGCAAGGGCACCACCGGCATGGTCAGTGTCACCCACGGCACCGTTGGCAAAGTTAATCGGATCAGTCGTATCAAGCACCGTCTGTGCAGCACCAAAGAAGGCTTCATAATCGGCCGTGGTTTTGATCAGGCCACCGTTCAATGCCAGGCCGGAAGCGATCTCGGGACCGAAAGTAGCAGAACCGTCCAGGATCTTGGGTATACCACCGCCCGCCATGGCGATTACAGCATCTTTGACGCCCGGCTCCAGCGCCAGGAATGGCACACCTACGATACCGCCGAGGGAATGACCGAGGAAATAGATATTGCTGGCGTCAAAGTCCGCGGCGCCGCCATTCACATTCAAAGTGGCAATACTCTTTGTAACCGTGAACAGGTCGGTAATGGCCTGGCGCACCAGATCCCGGGAAGTGAGCAGACTCCCTAACTGGATAAAATGCCGACCGGATGAATCGATAACACCGTCCGGTACCGCAGCAGTAATCGCGCCGGTGACAGGATCCTGGGTCACCAGGTCCAGATCGAAGGTACGTTCATACGGGGTTTTAAACGCAGCCGTGCCATCGGTTTCATTGCCGGTTAGCCCGTGTAAAGGCAGGTCAATGGCAACCACCGCAAAGCCTTTCGCGGCCAGGCCGTCAGCCACTGCCAATATGGTGGCGCGGTTGGTGGTAATACCGTGCTGGTAAATCACCACCGGAATATTACCTGAATCCAGGGTTGCGGTTTTAGGCACCGATACCATCATTGGAATGGTCTGGGTGGATACCGGCACCGCGTCGGTGTTGTAACGCGTCAGGAAGCTACCGCCGGCGCCTTTCCAGTAAGACGTTAATGGCGTGGGGTCATTGGCATTCGCCGGTGTCGCCAGGTAGTAAGGCACATCAATGGTGCCGACATAAATATTCGCGGCACCCAACGGTGAATCGACACCACTATCTGCTAACGTAGCAGCAGGGGCGGCACCACCACTGATATCGGCTTCTTCTTTCGCAAGTACGTCACCGATGGACTGGGTGGTGAATTCCCAGCTCAGGATAATATCCGCCGTTGCTATGGCTGGCGAAGCAACCGCGGCAATCTGGCCTTCATTGTTCAGGGTTAACATACGCAATGGTTCCAGTTGCTGGGCTTCCGCATCGGTCAGTGCCGTAATGGCACTGCTACTGCCGTTCAACAAACTGGTAGTTTGCTTGGTCAATGCATAGGTGGTGTCCGGCTTGAACGGCGTGCCAGTAGTATTCGTCAGCCCCGAGGTAATGACCACCGCGTAAGATGTCTTTTCCTTGAGTGGTACCAGCGGTGAAATTACCAGCGTGGTCTGAGATGCAACAGTGGCAGCAAACTCACCGACGGTGCCGTTGTAGGGAATTAATTCTCGCACTACCCCGGTGATGGCACCGGTGGAGGGATTGGTGGTGACTTCGAACACACGTACATTGCCGGGGATGGTATCCGGATCAATTGCCGAACCGAAACTGGTACTAATCGGTGCCACGGTGGAAAAGCCGTCCAGGGTGTTCATGGCGACTGCCGGGTCAGACACGTCAGCGGGGTCCGCCACCGGAATATTCAGGGTGCCATCGGTTGAACCCTGAAACAGCAGGTCACTGGGGAATGGTATTTCCGATGCCGACGGATTAAATATCGCCGCCGGTGATGTGGTATCAATGCTTTTCTGCAGCCGATCAGCGGGCTGACCTTCACAACCTGCCAACACCAGTACTGCAAAAATACCGAGGATTAATTTATTCATTATGATTCTCCGAATTCTTTTTTGTTTTTAGAAGCTCCAGCTCAGCTGTGCGCTTAAGATGTCCACCGAAGCGTTATAATCACCCTTGATGGTGGCTGCCAGTGTGGGTATGGAACTTTCATAGGTGTTGTCGATGTTGGTGTCAGTAACGAACAGGTGGCTGTAACCCACATCCAGAGTGAGTTGCTGGTCCAGTTTGTACTGGGCACCAAGGGAAACCCAGATACGGTTGTCACCGGGGACACGCGGAGTGCGCCGTTCGGCACTGGGTATCGGTGTCTGGTCGTAGGCCAGGCCGCCACGCAGTTTGAGTTTTTCATCCATGCGGTAACTGGCACCGATGGAATAACGCATATTGTCTTTCCATTCTTCGGTGGTAACGGAATCGGGCTGGTTAACATTGTCGTACTTGACTCGCAGTTCTTTAAAAGAACTCCAGCCGGTCCAGGTGACATCCGCCATGACTTCCACATCGTTGTTGTAGGCATGCACTACGCTCAGGGACAGGCTGTCAGGCAGGGTGATCTTGGCACCCAGGCCGGTGTCAACAAAGGCACCGGAGGCAGCGATAAAACTGCTGACCGATCCCGGCACGGTGAAATTCGCATTGCCGGTTACATCATGGCTCACCTGGGAACGATAAGCAGCACCGATACGCGTGGCATCGTCGATGTTGTACAACAGACCGACATTCCAGCCGAATGACCAGGTATCCCCGGTGAGTTCGGCGAAGCCATCATTTTGCTGCGGCGCTACGCCCAGGGTGGTACAAGTGCCGGGGCCGAATGAGGCGACACAGATGGCACCGAAATCGATGGCGCTGCTGAGGGTGACATCCACGTACTGGGCGCTGATACCAGCGCCGAGAGAGAGCTTGTCATCCACCTGGTAGGAAATGCTGGGATTGATGTTGATGGTTTTTACATCGGACCGCACCGCGTGGTAGCGCCCCATCCAGTCGTCGTTGTAATCGGTTTCCAGGCCGAAGGGGGTGTTGATACCCAGGCCGAATTTCATCTTGTCGTCGATGGGAATCACCAGGTAAAAATTCGGCACGTAAGCATCACGACCACCGTCTCCTTCACCCCCACTGAGAGGCGTCCCGAATGCATCGGTAGAACCGTTGTCATGAAACTCGGCTTTAGGCGAAATATAGTGCAGCACCGCCACCAGCTGGCGACCTTCCAGCCGCGTCATGCCGGCGGGATTAAACTGTACGGTGGTAGCATCCTCGGCAATGGCGGAACCGCCGGCAAACGCGTTTCCCATGCCACTGCCACTAAATTCAATCAGTGAAAATCCGGCTGCATTCACCTGGGAAGACAGACCGGCACACACAAGAGCCACGCCGGTAGAAAGCAAATGTTGTTTTTTCATGGTTGTATCCTGTTATTGATTTTTATGACGCTTTTTTTTCAATCATACTCCTGTGCTTGTCTGTTGCAATATACGGGCTGCAACAGTGAAGCACAGCAGCAGGGATGGATTTAATGATCCGGCAGTGGCCGAGGTTTCCCCTGTGCATCAATGGCGACGTAAACCAGTACCGCCTCGGTCACCATGACGGTTTCAATTTTGCCGCCCCGGATGCGCTGGGCATAGACATCTACACGTACATTGATGGAGCTACGGCCGGTTTTAATCACATCGGCATAACAACTGACCAGGTCGCCGACGAATACCGGCTTCTTGAATTCGAACGAACTCACCGCGCGGGTGACGATGGGACCCTGGGCACGCAGCCCGGCCGGGATACTGCCGGCTATATCCACCTGGGCCATGATCCAGCCGCCAAAGATACTGCCGCCCGCATTGGCGTGCCTTGGGGCAGCCGGAATCCGGATCACCGGCATCTTGTCGGCTGGGAGTTCGGTATGGGTCACAGGGTATGCCCCTGGTACAGGGCATTGATATCCTCGGTGAATCGTTGCATCACCTTGGGGCGTTTCACTTTGAGGGTGGGGGTCAACAGGTCTTCCTCCACGGTCCAGGGCTCCCGGGTCATGTGGATTTTACGAATCTGGGCATAGCCCGGGAATGCACTCAGCCTTACCGCCAGTCGTGCCAGTACCGCTTTTTCCACGTTTTTCTGCTGGAAGGCATCCGGCGATTCGGGATGGATACCGATAGAAACCGCCAGGTCGGACCATTCATCCGGGTTGAGTACCAGCATGGCCGCGAGATACGGTTTACCTTCGCCAATAATCATCACCTGGTCGAACAGCGGATCCAGCGAAATAGCCATCTCCATGTCGCTGGGTGGGACTTTCTCGCCATTGGCCAGCACGATAATGTCTTTCAGTCGGCCGGTGATATAAATATGGTCACGCTCGTCGATGCGCGCCTTGTCGCCGGTTTTGAGCCAGCCGTCCTCGGTAAAACTGTCCAGGGTGGCCTGTTCGTTTTTCCAGTAGCCCAGCATGTTGGCTTCACTCAGGCTCTGGAGCTCGTCTTTATCGCCAATTCGAACTTTCACGCCCGATATCGCCGTTCCGATGCTGCTGGGGATGTTATCCGACACCCGGTTAAAGGAAATCACCGGGCTGGCTTCGGTCAGGCCATAGCCCTGGCACAGGGGCAGGCCCAGCCCGATAAACAGTTTTGCCACTTCTTCCGACAATGGCGCACCGCCGCAGATGGCGATCCCCAGGCGACCACCAAGTCTATCCAGCACTTTGGACGCCACCAGTTTATTCAATAGCGGCCAGGACAGTAGCGATGGGCTCCAGCGCCCCCGTCCCTGCTGGTATTCAAAGCGTTGCCAGCCTACCGCCACGGCAGCCTTGAACAGGGCTCGGGCAACCGCAGATTTCTGCTTTAAACCGTCATGAATGCGACCATAAACGCGCTCGTATATACGCGGCACAGAAATCAACACGGTGGGGCGGATGTTCATCAGGTCTTCCGCCAGCTGGGGAATGGAGCGGGCATAAGCGACTTCGGAGCCAGCCAGCATGGGCATGTAATAGCCGGCGGTACGTTCCAGCATGTGGGAAAGGGGCAGGAATGACAGGAATACTTCGTCATTTTCGCCCCAGATGTAGCACTGGTAAGCCGACTTGACGTTGCTGAGAATATTACGGTGGCTCAGCATCACCCCCTTGGAACGGCCGGTGGTGCCGGAGGTATACACGATACTGGCCAGTTCATCCGGCCCGGATTCCCGCGCCTGGAGTTCGCCCTTGAGGCCAAACAGCCAGTCCGCCAGTGATTCCAGCCGGGAGTCGTCCGGCTCGTCGTCTTCGGAAATACGTTTGATGCTGATGATGCGTTTCAAACCGCCCAGGTCCACATCCGCATCCAGCAGGTGTTTCCACTGGGATCGGTCCTGCACAAACAGCAGTTTGATCTCGGCATGATTGATGATATAGGCGACATTGTCCGGCCGGTCATCCACGTACAGCGGCACGGTCACCAGCCCCATACCCAGGGCCGCCTGGTCGAACACCACCCACTCGCGCGAGTTTTTCAACATCACCGCAACCTTGTCTCCCGGTTGCAGGTCTTCCTTCGCAAGCGCCGCCTGCCAGCGGCCGATTTCATTGGCCATCTGTTGCCAGGTGGAACTGGACCAGGCCTTGCTGGCGATATCGTATTGCTGGTAAGCGATTCGGTCCGGGCTTGCTTCCAGTCTGGCGCGGAATAACTGCGGCAGTGTTTGCAATTCGGCATGCTCAAGCTGAGGTGTTCCCATCTGTGCACCTTGACATTCATTATTATTACCTGAATCCGTGACTTCACTACGGCACAGAGCACAAGCTCTTGATTACACTGCGGTTTAAAAAATACCCGCTTAACCTGAGGGTGAAGCTAAGATTTTTTAAAATCCACTGTGAAACCAATATCT
>Ga0114931_10012114_pt1 | contig 10115 bp, 4 predicted proteins | sample 2SBtaG_FD_89579 | JGI IMG/M metagenome (GOLD analysis project Ga0114931, IMG submission 89579) | Deep subsurface microbial communities from Kolumbo volcano to uncover new lineages of life (NeLLi) - 2SBTROV14_V59a metaG | ecosystem: Environmental > Aquatic > Marine > Volcanic | place: Kolumbo... | reverse complement strand
TGATTGAATGCCACGCCTCCGGTTGTGCCAGGCGTGTCTAGCCAATCAGTAAATCCAGCCGGTTGGGTTTCAATAACGGTGTAGGTGCCTGGGATGAGATCTCGAAATTCGTAATAGCCTGTGTCATCCGTTTGTGTCTGAACAGGATTCCCGAATTGATCTATCAGGACAAAGCCGTCGGCGTCAGCAAGTGTAATTACCACTCCCGCCAGGGGTGTGTCATCGGGAGTCAATAACCCATCTCGAAGATCCGCGATATTGACTTCGGTCCCTATGACCACGACTATCGTTGGCCCATCCTGGAAAACAAAACCTGAGAGGGTTGCCGAATATCGCTCGCCAAAGTTGTAGTTCTCACCGTCAGTGGCAGGTGCAAGAATCGCTCCGGTAATACGATCCCCAGGATTTTCAGCCACTCCTGAGGCGGTGCCTGCGCTGTCAAGTCCATCAATAAAATCATCTGGTTGGGTTTCCTGCACCCCGTAGACCCCAGGTTGCAAACTATCGAAAATGTAGAACCCGTCATTGTTCGTTGTTGTAACCCGTCCTGTTGGGTTGCCGTTGCTGTCCAATAGCTCCAGAAGAACACCAGAGATGGTTTCTTCACCCGTATCAAAAATTCCGTTATTGTTTGCATCGACATACACGAACCCGGAAATAGATGCCGCTTCGACTTCCCAGAAATCATAATTCTTCGCATCGATTCCAGACAAAAGTGTGATCTCTGTTAGCAAGTCGTCGGCAACGTCTCCTCCCAGGCTACCTACTTGCTCCCCGGAGTCAAAAAAGCCATCGGGAGTAGTTTCGCGAACACCATACGTACCTGGCAAAAGATCCTTGAATGTATATTCGCCATTGCTATCTGTGACTGTTGTGGAAATTACGTTCCCCTGCACATCGAGCAATTCAAGCAGGACACCTGGTAGCTGGATATCTCCAGGGTCGTGTTGGTCGTTATCATTTCGGTCGGAAAAAACCTGCCCGGAAATACTTGCGGGCGAGTGCTCACAGAAATCGTAGCGAATTCCAACGACACCAGATGTGATTACGATCTCTCCGATGAGATCGTCTCCAATCACTTCCCCTCCGGCTGATCCCACATGTTCGCTTCCATCAAGGAATCCCTGAGGCTGTATCTCATGTACTTGGTAAGTTCCCGGCGCGAGGCCGTCGAAAGTATATTGGCCATCAGAATCTGTCAGTGTTGTGCGTACAACATTACCCGACTCATCAAGTAACTCGATGGCAACACCCGCTAGGACAACATCTCCATCATCGAAATTACAGTCTCCATCTCGGTCATCATGTACACGTCCACTGATGGTTCCAGGTTTTAGTTCGCCAAAGTTGTACTCCACAGCGTTGTCTGCCGCGGCAAGTAGAACACCATTAATTTCATCACCAGGATTAACCGCAGTCCCGCCCTTACTTCCCGGCGTGTCGCGACCATCCAGGAAGCCCACCGGCTGAACGATCTCGACAACGCGGTAGGTTCCGGGGACGAGTCCATCGATAAACCATGACCCATCGCTTGCTGTGGTTGTCTCACGCGTTGCAGTTGATCCATCACTCACATCTGCTGGTATAACTTGTATCCTTACACCTTCAATTCCTTCTTCGCCGGCGTCTTGAATCCCATCGTCATTCCTGTCGTGGTAGACATTACCACTAATCTTTGCGGGCAAGGTCTCAGCGAAGTCATTTCTCACGCTCTGCTCGCCACCGACCAGTTCGATGGCAGTAATTACGTCGGGCGATTCAGCATTCCCTCTTGTTTGTCCGAGAACATTACCAGCCCTGGCACCCACGCTTATTAGCCCTTCTGGTTGGGATTCAACAACACGATAAGTTCCTGGCTGCAAGTTCTCAAAACGGTAGTCGCCAAATTGATCCGTGATGGTTGTCTGGTTGGTGAAGATATATTGTTCCCCAGTAAGGCTCCACAACTGAAGCGTTATGTTAGCGATGCCAGAGTCCTGGGGATCTTGCAGATTGTTGCTATCGAGATCTAGAAATACCCTCCCTTCAATTGCGGAAGGAAGTGGTACTTGCATCAAGTTGGTTACCGCACCAGCAGTGCGATCACTTCGATCAATCTGGTCAGGAGGGATGTAGTTGTCGGGCGGTAGTTGAAGAGTGCTTCCGGTCTGGTTTTCAACACTCTGGAAATTTTCGTCGAATTGATCGAAGAATATGGCACCGCCCGTGGCATTTTCAAAGTGGGGAGCGGTAAATTCCGCCGTAAGACGCGTCCCCTCGAACTCCCCACCTTCTGCTAGAGCGGTGGAGTTAAAAAGCCCTTGCTCATCTACATCCAGACTAAAAACAAATTGTTCGCCAGCTTCGAATCCGGAGAATTCAAACACCCAAAGCGGACTGCCGTCGGCAACTTGACTGCTAGTCACTTCAAATCCGCTCTGCGACAAGACTTGAAGCGGAACGGCTCCAAAAGTTCCCAGTCCGTTCGGGTTCTCTGTCTGGGACTGGGTGTCGGCAAAAACATCGCCTAAGGTAACTTCGCCATCTTGCAACTTGTCACCATCTACCACCAGACGAGTTAGTTGTGTGCCTGGCGCACCACCCTCGAATGTGACAGAGACTACATCACCGACAGAGTCATCCCCGCTGGCTTCTTCAAAATAAACCGCGCCGACGTGTATTTCTGCTACATCTGCCGCAAGTAATTGGCGAGGTTCCATCTCCTCATACCTGCACTTGCGGCGTTTGTCTGCGGACGATTTATTTATGTGGGACAGTCCGGTAGTTTCGGTCCCAAACAAATGCCGTATTCGCCTAAATTTAAAATGCAGACCCACGCGCTACCTCCGTGTAGCAAGAAATGGTTGTTCGGAATGTGTGACGCCGATCAATTTCAAAGGTACTTTGGTGCGGGCGATTTTCCAACTAACGAGATTGCCATATATCAAATAACGCTACCTTGACTGTCTTAGGAATACCGCGGTGAAAGCGTTGAAATGTGACCTCAATATGAGTAACTTGCACTAGAGTTGCCGAGCGACAGGAACACTGTTGGCTGTCTTTGGGGCTTGCAATCCGGATAAATCCCAGATGCGGACCGTCGTGTCGTAGCTACCTGAATAGAGTCGAGTTGCCTGATCGTTTACGGCTAAAGCCGCTATGGTCCCTTCGTGCCCAACAAGTCGCAACATCTCTTCACCCGTCTCCAGGTTCCAAAGTCGCACAAGGTTGCTTGTTTCACCTGTAGCTAATATCTGATCCGTGACAAACGCCATGGCACTGACCTTGCTGGGTCGGCAATCTAGTTGGCGCCCGGGGGCGTCGCCCTTGGTCTCCCAGTAATACACCACTCCCTCTTCGCCAGCGGCTGCCAGGAGGCCTCCTTGAGGAGAAAATCTCACCGATCTAATTCGTCGACCTCCTGCTTGCAGGTCACGGACCTGCGCCTGCTTTTCTGTTTGCCAGATGCGAACTAGGCCCCCTCGTCCCCCGACTGCCAACAAGCCAGACTTGTTCGAGAAAGTGACCGATCGCGTGTCTGCCGATGGACAATCCATGCTAGACAATCGTTGCCATGTGCCAACCTGGAGCAACTCTAATTGTGAGTCGAAGCCGACCACAGCAATCGAATCCTTTTTTCCTGTGATGGCCAAATCATAGATGGCATGTCCGATCGAAGATTCCCCGACACGACGATAATCGTTGCTCAAGTCCCATGCGCGTACTCTCCGGTCATCCCCGGCTGACAAAAGGAGATCGGAGCCAGGCAGATAGACCAAGGTGCGGATCCAATCGTCGTGCGCTTTCACACGTTTTTCCAGTTGCCTATTATGAAGATCCCAGTAGTACAGGTAGTGGTCATCCCCAGCGGCAACCAAAAGGGCACGTTCTGGAATATGGCAAAGTGCAGTTATGACGGGTGGATACTCCAGAGGTTCTTCAAGCTCCGGCCGCAACAGCGCCAGTGGCCCCAAAGTGTGGTGGTTTTGGCAAAAGGCCTGGTCGGCGGAAAGAGCGAAAACCAAAGCGAGAAAAAGCGTAGGTACAAGCATGCGGAACATGGAAAGCTCTCTGCAACGACCGACCAAATGGAAGCAAAATGATTGCGATGTGTTCGAATGCCACACCGACCGGAGATGGGCACGGCTTTGCTGTTTATCGGTCATCTGGTGCTGGAGCCCACAGTGCAAACTTCGTGAACAGCACTGACGATGAAGGATGGGAAAAGAGGAGGCTCAGGTTGCTTATAAGGGCTACTTTTACAGTTTTCCAAATTAGTAGGTCGCCAATTGTGAAGGAAAGCTACCTCAAGCATACCGTGGCGAAACCGCTGAAACTCAACCTCATGTATCTACAATTTGCCGTAGTACGACTTGCGCATACATCTACCGCACATGGGATTGGGGGGCGAGCGCCAAGTAGTTTCCACTTAGCACTAAAGCACACAGCGCTCTAACGGTCAGGAAAGTCTCTTTTCAGCGCGCCGGTATAGATTTGGCGTGGTCGGGCAATGCGTTTCTGTGGAGAAAAGTGTATTTCGCGCCAATGGGCAATCCAGCCTGGCAGACGTCCTATGGCAAATAAGACAGTGAACATCTGGACTGGTATCCCCATCGCCCGATAAATGACCCCGGAGTAAAAATCGACGTTGGGATACAATTTCCGTTCTACGAAGTAGGAATCAGAGAGGGCAACTTCTTCAAGTTGCTGGGCAATATCAAAGATCGGATCAACGATGTGCAGCTTCTTCAGTAATTTATCGCATGATTTTTTAATAATTAGCGCACGAGGGTCGTGGTTCTTGTAGACACGGTGCCCAAAGCCCATGAGTCGGAACGAGCTATTCTTGTCCTTAGCCATCTCGACATATTTTTTAACATTTCCACCATCGTTACGAATGTCTTCCAACATGGAAACACAGGCCTCATTTGCCCCACCATGCAAAGGCCCCCAAAGCGCACAGATTCCCGCCGCGATCGAGGCAAACAGGTTTGCATTGCTAGAGCCAACCATTCGTACAGTCGATGTACTACAATTTTGCTCGTGATCCGCATGTACGACAAGCAGCAAATTGAGGGCTTCGACAAAATCAGGGTCAACTTCATACGGCTCTGAGGGGACCGAGAACATCATCTTCAAGTAATTTTCGCAGTACGAAAGGTCGTTACTTGGGTACACGTAGGGTTGACCAACTGATTTTTTGTAGGCATAGGCCGCTATGGTGGGAAGTTTCGCCATCAAACGGTGAATGGATATGTCAACCTGTTCGGGATCCTGTGGGTCAAGTGAATCTTGGTAAAATGTCGAAAGAGCGCCGACTACGGACCCCAGGATTGCCATCGGGTGAGCATCGCGGGGAAACCCGTTATAAAACGACCGCATATCTTCATGCAGCATTGTGTGCCGCCGCAGGGAATGCCGAAATTCATCCAGCTGATTGGGAGTTGGTAATTCGCCATAGATCAGAAGATAGGATGTCTCGATAAAATTTGACTTTTCGGCAATCTGCTCGATTGGGTAGCCACGATAGCGTAACACCCCCTTTTCTCCATCAAGAAAGGTGATCGCGCTTTGCGTGGAGCCTGTATTTACAAACCCCTCGTCGAGTGTGATGTAGCCGGTGTCTGCGCGCAGGCGCGAGATATCGAGTCCACGCTCATCTTCAGTGCCAACAATGATGGGAAGTTCGTAGTCCTTCCCATCAAGCTTTAATTTGGACACCTCGTTCATCGAGGTATTCCTTTCTGCGACAGGCATTCTACTAATGTTAGATATCTACAATCGGCGGTGAAACAATGGAAAAACATCGCCGACATTTGTGCCATGCTTCTCAGCTAAAGCCTAATAAACATTTAGCGTTTTCCTAGTATGATCAAGTTTCCCAGAGTCGCGCACCCGATACCCCGGCGCGAATCATTCCCATTCGAGCCTGATATTTTCTTAGGGTTCGGGGTTGCAGACGGGGAATTCTATTATGCACCTCCGCCACCTCTGGTGGCCAACATATCGCCATAAGAGGTGCTCAGCAAGTCCCGGTCCAGAATCGCAAACTCATTTTGCAACCAAAGCACCTGCTCCTTGGCTTTGTTATTGTCGATTTCACCCCCGACAACAGCCTCAAATTCGACAAAGTTGCCTAGGTTTACCACACGGTCTATGTGAATGCGAACATTGTGATACAAAAATATTTGCCGAAACTTTTCAACTACGACACGAACTCCCAACGCTGACGAGAGCGATTCGATGATACTCTCACTGTCGGTAATGGGTGTCAGAAGGAAGTTGCTTATTCGTGGAGAGTACCCATTGGCCCTGTTGTACCAGATTAGCTCACAGGCACCATCGGAGATTTCCCTCAACTTCAGACGCCCGCGAACAGCGTGAAAATAGGTATCGATTTGGTGGATTTCACCCAACGACTCAGTAGCCACGCTGGTTGCACAACCGATGGCATGCTGCCAATCATCGGTTTTCGCTTTCAACTCAACATTTTGTCGGGGCAAGGGAATCCTCGCGACCGTAGGGCATATGGCTTTATCAACTTTACCAACAGATTACCCTTATCGACCCACTACCCTGGCGGTGTCGAATGGATTCCTGTCTCAGGATTATCGGGAGTCGACGCCATTTTGGAACTGCTTCGCCACGCGAGTCTCTTCATCGACCAAGTCGTTGATTGTGGAAACTGGAAAACGTTCTCGCAGGGCGGCCATGAATTTTTCTTGTTGTTCCTTCCTTTTACTCTTGGTAAGTGTTTCCTCAATATCGTCGCGAAGTTCCTCCAAGGGCTTATAGCCAGCATCCCGTCGTTCTGTGACGCGTATAATGTGAAAACCCTCACCATCTTCGATGATCTGGCTGAGTTGCCCCACTGGTAGATTAAAAAGTGCATCGTCGAGAACTTCCGAAACAAGCGAGCCTTTTGTGGTCCATTCGTTCGTCCCGCCCTGGCTCGCGGTGAGTCCATCGGAAGAGTTTCTTGCTACGTCAGCAAAGGATTGTCCCTGCTGAATTTGATTGCCAAGCAGGGCCAATTTTGCCCACGCCTGAGCTTTATCAGGCGTATTTACGAAGGAGACCATTATCTCTTCCCACTTCGCCCTGGCATCAACCGCAAACTCTTCTCGGTGCTCCTGGTAGTATGAGTTTATTTCAGGCTGGCTGACTTCCACCTTGCTACTCACCTTGCTTCTTATCCACTCACGAGCAAGTGTTCTCTCGATGAATTTTCTCCGCTCATGCTTCAGGGAAGAACCCCTGGCCCGCAATATTTGATCTAATTCGGCTAAGGTGGCCACCCCGGCCGATTTTTGTAACTCTGGTGCTATTCGTTCATTAAAGCTCTCCGTCAGATCATTCTCGACGGTCTTCATATTTTCTTCCGGTATTCCAGAGCGAGCGTCAGCGTAGACCAGTTTTTGCTCGATCATGCCTGGAAGTATCTGCTTTGACAGCAGGTTTTTGGCTTGGAGGAGATCCTCCTCTGGAACATCCTTCAACTGTTTGCCCTGCGATTCGACAACTTCACGAATGCGTTGGTCGACCAAACGCTGCACTTCCGTGGAGAGGATTATTTCGGGGCCAACGCGGGCCACGATATGCGGACCTTGCTCCATTTGCACCGCTTGAGTTACAGCACTGTTTGGCCAAGGCTGTCTCTGCTGAGCATTCTCCTGCGCAGGCTGAGCCCCTGCGGATCTGTAAGTATTTACTCCGCCACGAGAAGCATTGCTTGAGCCGGCACTCTGCGGTATCCCCTGTTGTGAAGCAGGGGGAGGGACGAACAACGATGTTGCCGCGGGCCCCGGGGTCTGCTGTGGAGAGCCGTCTGGCCAACCTTCGGGGCGCGTGGCGACCTGAGGTTGTACCGGAGGGCGAACTAAGCTTCCCCGGTAAACAAACGGGGGCTTGGAAGGGACGGCCGGGGGCAATGAAGAATCCTGGGCTTCAGCCAGGGAAACAGACCACAGAGCAGACGATGGACCACCTAACTCGGGTCCAAAAAAGTTTCCACAAACGAACATCGCGATCAGCATCGCAACTAGCATGGTCGAACGCTTCACTGGAGTCCTTTCTCAGTTACGGCGTGCTTATGGATCGGCAATGTTGCAGTTCAGGATCGAAAAATATGGCGCACTGCGTGTCGCAACTCATTGAAGAAAAATAGGTTGCGCGGATATCCCAGAGTTACTCTAGAGAGCCGAGGGAGTATAGTGCGGAGTCTGGGCCGATCGCAACATCGATTTGGCAATTTCCAGGAGCTTTTCGCCCGGCCTCTTTAGCTTGCCAATGGGGAGATAAGCACTATGATCATCTGCTATCCGCAGTTTCCCCTGACACTTCCTAACAAGTTGGTCCACACGAGATCGATCTAAATAACCGAAAACGAGATATTCTTCTTCCACGTGAATCGACACAACTCCCCACTCACAGGCCAGGATTCGCAAATGTGCCAATTCTAACAAAGACCGAACAACCTCTGGGATGGCCCCGAATCGGTCGGTGAATTCCGTGGTGATCTCATTCAACTCATCCATCGTAGTGAGCCGAGCTAGACGTCGATAAAGGTCGATTTTTTCTCTTATTCCAGGTATGTAAGATCTTGGCAGGTATGCCTTCACAGGTAAATCGATTTCGGCGTTGGCAACTTGTTTGGGAGGTAATTTTTTCAGTCTACGGACCACTTGTTCCAATAGCTCGCAATACAGTTCGTATCCAATAGCAGCAATGTGGCCACTTTGCTGGATTCCAAGTATGTTGCCGGCACCACGAATTTCTAGGTCGCGCATGGCGATGGCAAATCCGGCTCCCATACCGGAAAATTCTTCAATGGCACGCAAACGCTTGGCCGAGGCAGGTGTCAAATGTTTATTGGGGCTGATTAGCAAATAGCAGTAGGCCCTATGTTTATAACGCCCCACTCTCCCCCGCAGTTGGTGGAGATCAGCCAGCCCGTAGCGGTCTGCTTCATCAATGAAAATGGTGTTTGCGTTGGGGATGTCCAGCCCACTCTCCACGATGGTAGTAGCTAACAAAATGTCTACTTTTCGGTGGATAAAGCGTGACATAGCTTTTTCCAAATCACGCTCGTGCATTTGCCCATGTGCAATTTCAATGGTTGCTTCGGGGACGATTCGCTGGATATTATTCGCCACGCTCTGAATATCCTGGACACGGTTGTGAACAAAGAAGATCTGCCCCCCACGGCTGAGCTCTCTCAGGCAAGCGTGCCGAATAAGTTCCGCATCAAACCGCGCCACACGGGTTTCAACGGGCACCCTGTCTGCTGGCGGACTTTCTAGATTCGAGATATCTCGCAACCCTAAGAGCGACATGTGTAAGGTGCGTGGGATGGGAGTGGCGGTCATAGTGAGCACGTCAACTGTTTGTCTCAACGCCTTGAGGCGTTCCTTCACCTCAACACCAAATCGCTGTTCCTCATCAATGATGATGAGGCCAAGATTTTGGAAATGGATATCTTTTTGCGCCATGCGGTGAGTCCCAATGGCGATATCCAGGCTACCTTCTTTCATTGCTGCAAGGATGGCTTTTTCTTGCTTTGCTGTGCAAAAACGGCTCAAGACCGCTATTTCAAAGGGAAATTCGGCCATCCTTTCGGCAAAAGTTCGGCCATGTTGCTCCGCCAATACCGTTGTTGGCACCAGCAGGGCGACCTGGTAACCAGAATCAACCGCCTTGAAGGCTGCGCGAATTGCAAGTTCGGTTTTCCCATAACCAACATCGCCGCACAGCAAGCGGTCCATGGGTCTGCTGCGACACATATCTTCCTTAATAGCCCCGATAGCCCGCAACTGGTCGGCGGTTTCTTGGTAAGGGAAAGAAGCTTCGAATTCACGTTGCCACTGCGTCTGTTCGGGGAACTTTATTCCAGGTCGAGAAGATCGTGCAGCTTGAAGATCAAGCAGTTCAGAGGCCAAATCAACGACAGCTTCTTGGGCGGCATTCTTTTGACGTAACCAAGACTTACCCCCGATTTTAGCCAGCTTTGGCCGTGCTTTTGTCGCGCCAATAAACTTTTGTACGAGATCGATTTTAGAACTCGGAACAAAAATCTTTGTTCCACCAGCAAACTCTAATTCAAGATGCTCTTCGAGTTGTTCCCCTTTTTCCAGAAG